>Ga0210389_10002371_pt1 | contig 14870 bp, 11 predicted proteins | sample IncBWH28OmetaG_FD_160127 | JGI IMG/M metagenome (GOLD analysis project Ga0210389, IMG submission 160127) | Forest soil microbial communities from Barre Woods Harvard Forest LTER site, Petersham, Massachusetts, United States - Inc-BW-H-28-O ...
TACGAGCCCCGGCATGTCGGGGCGCGCGCTCGCTCAGTTGGACAGGCGGGTGACGGCGCGCATCTTGTTGGTCGCGTCCAGGGCGGCGACCTTGTAGGACTCGGCGAGGGTCGGGTAGTTGAACACGGCGTCGACCAGGTAGTCGACGGTGCCGCCGCAGCCCATCACGGCCTGGCCGATGTGAATCAGCTCGGTGGCGCCGGTGCCGAAGACGTGCACGCCGAGCAGCGTGCGGTCCTCTGGCGAGACGAGCAGCTTGAGCACGCCGTAGGAGTCGCCGACGATCTGGCCCCGCGCGAGCTCACGGTAGCGTGACACGCCCACCTCGAAGGGGACGCAGGCGTCGGTGAGCTCGGCCTCGCTGCGGCCCACGAAGCTGATCTCCGGGATCGAGTAGATGCCGATCGGCTGCGGGACCTTGTTGGCGGAGACCGCCTCGCCGAAGGCGTGCAGCGCGGCCATCCTGCCCTGCTCCATCGACGTGGCCGCGAGGGCGGGGAACCCGATGACGTCGCCGACCGCGTAGATGTGCTCGACCTTGGTGCGGTAGAACTCATCGACGGTGATCCTGCCCCGTTCGTCCGCGGTGAGGCCGGCGGCGGTGAGGTTGAGCCCGTCGGTCACGCCCTGGCGGCCCGCCGAGTACAAGACGGTGTCCGCGGGGATCTTCTTGCCGCTGCGCAAGATCGTGATCGCCCCGTCCCCATGCCTCTCCACCGACGCCACCGTCTCGCCGAAGCGGAACGTCACGGCGAGGTCCCGCAGGTGGTACTTGAGCGCCTCGACGACCTCCTCGTCGCAGAACTCAAGCATGCGGTCGCGCTTCTCGACGACGGTGATCTTGGTGCCGAGGGCGGCGAACATGGACGCGTACTCCATGCCGATCACGCCCGCGCCGACGACCACCATCGAGCGGGGCACGTTGTCCAGGTGGTTCATGCCGTCGGAGTCGATGATCGTCTTCTCGTCGAAGGCCACGCTTGACGGCCGCGCCGGGCGCGTGCCCGTCGCGATGACGATCTTGTCGGCGGTGACCTTGCGGGTGCGGCCCGCGCCGTCGTCGACCTCCACGGCGTGCGGCCCGACGAAGTAGGCGAGGCCGGCGATGATCGTGACCCGGTTGCGCGCGAGCTGGTTCCTGACGACGTCGTTCTCCCGGCTGACCACGTGACTGGTCCGCGCGGTCAGGTCGGCGACGGTGATGTCATCCTTGACCCGGTACGACTGGCCGTAGATCTCCCGCTGGTCCACGCCCGTGAGGTAGAGGATCGCCTCCCTCAGCGTCTTGGACGGGATTGTCCCCGTGTTGACGCATACGCCGCCGAGCATCTCTGGGCGCTCTACCACGGCTACCCGCCGGTCCAGCTTGGCGGCCGCGATGGCCGCCTTCTGCCCGCCAGGTCCAGAGCCGATCACAACCAGGTCATAGTCATACACGGTACAAGTCTGACTGGTACCGACTGGAAACTGAAGCAAAGTAACGTACCGTTCACGCTATTCGCCGCCAGAGCGTCAGGCGCGGCCTCCGGTAAAACTCGTGGACGCGTGAAACCGTGAGCGAGCCTGCGGTCGTCTAAGGGGTGTCCGCGGAAACTCTAAGGGTGTCCGCAGAAACGAGGCACTGACATGAGCACGCTGATCTCATCGACCGCGCGGGCTGGCTGGCTTGGACTGGCCGGCCCGATTGGCCGCAGGACGGTGGCCGCCGCCGTGCCGCTGCTCGCCGCCGGAGCGCTGGTCGCCGGCTGCGGGAGCGCCCACGCCGGCGGGGCATCCGGCGCCGCGACCGCGACCGCGCACGCGACCGCGACCGCGACCGCGCACGCGACCGCGTCGTCCGCCGCGGCGTCGGCGCCGGCCACTCCGGTGCCCACGATCAGCGGCGGGCGGGTCGCGGCGGGCCAGCCGGCCTGCGTGGGCTGGCCGACGGACGCGACGAGCGTGCCGCTGCCGGTGTCCTTCGTTCCCGTGAGCGTGGAACGGTGCGTGAACGGCGTCCAGACCATCCCCGGCAAGGGCCTGTGGGAGACCGCGACGCTGGAGCGGTCGGACTCCGGCCTCGCGGGGCTGATCGACGCCCTGCGCCAGCCCTCCGTGGGGCATCATCCTGGAACCGTCTGTCCCGCCCTGGCCGTGATCGCGCCGCAGGTCGTACTCATCGGCGCGAACGGCCAAAAGCTGATACCGCGGCTCCCGGCCACCGGCTGCGGGCTCATCCAGTCAAGGGTGCTCGTGGCGCTTGGCGCGCTCCGCTGGCAGCCGGTGTCCGTGCACCTGATCGCCAAGCTCGACGGCGGGACGGCGCCGACGGTGTCGGGGGCCGCGCCGCACTCCATCCAGACGGTGGGCGGGCAGGCGCAGTAACCTGCCAGGCGGAAAAGGGCTTCTTCTGGTGCGCTGCGGGTCCGTAGCATGTCGTCCATGGCGGTTGCGGCGGTTATCTTCGACTGGGGCGGGACGCTCACTCCCTGGCACGTCATCGACCACGAGGCGCTGTGGCTAGAGGTCTGCTCGCCCCACTTCTCGCAGGCGGACGCGGCCTCAGCCGCGGCGGCGATCCTCGCGGCGGAGAACGCGTTCTGGCGCCAGTGCGAGACCGCGCACCGCAGTGCCTCGCTTGACCACGTCTTCGCGCGCGCAGGGATTACACCGCACGCGGAGCTGCTTGACACGTACTTCCGCGCCTGGGAACCGCACACGTACACCGACCCAGACGCGGCGCCGCTGCTGCGCGAGCTGCGCGGGCGGGGCATCCGGGTGGGCGTGCTGTCCAACACCATGTGGCCACGGGAGCTGCACGAGCGGGTGTTCCACCGGGATGAGGTGCTCGGGCTGATCGACGGTGCCGTCTACAGCAGCGAGATCCCGTGGACTAAGCCGCACCCGGAGGCGTTCCGCGCCGCGATGGCCGCGGTAGGTGTGACCGACCCCGCCTCGTGCGTCTTCGTCGGCGACCGGCCCTATGACGACATCTTCGGCGCCAAGAGCCTTGGCATGCGCACCGTGCTGATACCGAACAGCACGGTGCCCGCCTATCCGGGCGCGACGCCCGACGTGGTAATCAGCCGCCTCAGCGACCTGCTCCCCCACCTAGACAACTGGTGACCGCTTCGCTTTAGCACCTATTTCCCGCGGATCCCACGCGTAAAAGGAAATCCGCCGCGATCATGCCGCGCCTGGCGTGCGGGCCCCGTGCGCGGGGCCCGCACGCCAGACGCGCGCGCCAGACGCGCGCGGCCCGCACGCGCGACTTAAGTCGAGCGCATTGACCGGATGACCACGATCTCGACCGTTATGCCAGGTTTGCGGTGCCAGCGGCTTAGCAAAGCCGTCTGCCTGCGGAAATGCCGGGCGCGGCCGGCCGGGGAAAAATTCATGAAAAAAGTCAGGGAAAAGTTGTTGGTGGCAGGGGGGTTCGCTCCTCCTACATCCGTAGGACGAGGAAACGGCAGGGCGTTGGCCTGACGACTGAGGGGCGTCGGGGCAACGCCCGCGCCGGGACCTCGGAGGGGGTCGGCAGGACCCCCGGGCTGGGGCAAGAGGGGGCTCCAGCCCGGGCCCGGCCGGCCGGCCGCGAGGCCGGGGGACGGCGTGGCGCCGGAATGCTGCCGGGGGGGCAGCGGACCGGCGCCCGTCAGGTGGAGCGGAACCCCGGCGGGTTCCTGGCCGACGCCGTCGGGGACGGCAGCCAGGGACCTGCCGGGAAACGAACAGGCCCGAGCAGGGCACCCGCGAGGGCGTTCACGATGAGCGGACCGACCGGCGCCTTACAGGGGCGGCGCGGGGCGGGAGCCGGGCCGGGCGGAACAGGCGGGAAACGCCGGGTCGGGGGCCGGAGCGGGCAGTGACCCCCGCCCCGGCCCCCGCGTGCCACAGGCCAGCCTTTAGCAGGAAGGACAAAGCACGAAAACACCAATTTCGCCGGCCATGGAAGGCATTAAGCGACGGAAATGGGCATCAGTGCGAACCACCGCACATGACGCCCCGACCATGCCAGCTAGGCCTTACGTAACAGAAGTAGGTATACCGACAATGCAGCCCCTCTCATGCCAAAAGAGGGAAAGCGCCGTTAGCGTATTCATATGCGAGATACCGAGGTTGTCGCGTCCATCGTGGCCGGCGATCCCAATGGACTCGCTACGGCTTACGACCGCTACGCGGACCCCCTCTTCAAGTACTGCAAGTCGCTGCTCCGCGATCCCGCCGACGCCGCGGACGCCGTGCAGGACACCTTCGTCATCGCCGCGTCCCGGCTTGACGGGCTGCGCGAGCCCGAGCGGTTCCGCGCGTGGCTGTATGCCGTCGCGCGCAACGAGAGCCTCAGGATCCTGCGGGCGAAGAGGGGGAAGTCGGCGCTTGACGAGGCGCCTGACGTGACCGATGACTCGGCCGACGTCAGCGAGCACGCGCATCGGGCCGAGCTGCGCGCCCTGTTCGAGGAAGCGGCCGCCGGCCTGAATCCTGGCGAGCGGGAGGTCATCGAGCTGCAGCTGCGCCAGGGCCTTGAGGCAGGCGAGGTGGCCACCGTGCTTGGCGTGTCACGCAACCACGCGCACTCGCTGCTGTCGCGGGCCAGGGACCAGCTTGAGGCCTGCCTCGGCGTGCTGCTCGTCGGCCGGGCGGGGCGCGGCGAGTGCGGCGAGCTCGGCGCCATGCTGGCCGGCTGGGACGGCCGGCTGACGGTCCTGCTGCGCAAACGTGTCCACCGGCACATCGAGCACTGCGCGACCTGCACCGCGAGGCGCGCCTTCGAGCTGCGCCCGGCCATGCTGCTCGACCTGTCGCCCGGCGCGGCCATGGCCGCGGGGGCGGCGGAGTCGTTCCGCCTCGCGTTCGGAGTGCCGCCTGGCCTCAAGGCGCACACGATCGCGCTCGCCTCGGGACACGGTCAAGGCGCGGCCGCGCACAGCACCGCCGTGCTCAGCCGGGCGGGGGCCTTCGGCAAGCAGGGGTTCCCCCGGCCGGCGCACGCCGGCCTGGCCGGGCAGCACGGCGTCGCCGGCGGGGTGCGGGCGCTGCGTTCCTCGCCGCGGGGGCAGGCGGCAATGGCCGCGGCGGTCGTGGTGGCGGTCGCCATCGCCGCGGTCGCGTTCGCCCTGACCGGGCGCGACGAGCACTTCGCGCCGTCCGCCAACCCTAAGCCGCCAGGCTCGGCGCCCGTCGCGCCGCCGCCGGCCTCTGCCGCGGCCAAGCCGGCCGCGGCCACGTCGGGCACGCCGGGCACGGTCAGGCCGGCCACGGTCAAGCCGACGGAGCGGAAGCCGTCGCCTCCGCCGCCCGCCTCCGCCGCACGGGCGTCGCTTAAGCCGGCGCCGACCACCGCTAGCCCGTCACCGGCGCCGACCACGGCGAGACCGTCGTCCACCGCGAGCACGGCGAGACCGACACCGGCACCGGCGCCCACCACGGCGAGACCGACGCCGGCGCCGACCAGGGCAAGCCCGCCACCGCCACCGCCACCGCCACCGCCACCGCCGCCACCGCCGACGCCCGGCACGCTTTCCGTGCTTCCCGGCGGCGGCACGATGATCGTCGTACCGGGACCGACTGGCTCGCTGGTCTCGCTGCACGCGTCCGGCGGCGCCGTCAACTGGTCGGTCTCCGTCGCCAACGACCCGAACCATGCCGTCAGCGTGTCCCCGGCGGAGGCGGGGACGCTCACGCCGGCCGACCCGGCCGTCACCCTGACGGTCAGGGTCAGCAAGTTCGTGCGGTGCGGGCGCGGCACCGGCACGCCCTGCCCGGCGATCACGATCTCGCCAGGGGGCGCGGCGTTCGCCGTCTGGACCGGCTGGACGCTGCCGTTCCCGCTCGGCCGCCGGCCGACGGCCGCCGCCCCGGTGGGCCCGGCGCCTGGCGGCGGCACGTCGGGTGGCACTCCGCCGGCCGCCCCAACCCGCCGCATAACTGTCCGTTGATAACAAGTTACCCATAATTACCAACCTGGCGGGGCGAAATGATTACGGTGAGCGCATGAGCGACAGCGAGATTGTCGCATCGATCGTGGCGGGGGATCCTGAAGGCCTCGCGGCAGCGTACGACAAGTACGCAGGCGACTTGTACGGCTACTGCCAGTCGCTGCTGCAAGACCCGGATGACGCGGCGGACGCGGTGCAGGACACGTTCGTGATAGCCGTTTCCAAGCTCGCCGGGCTGCGCGACCCCGAGCGGCTGCGGGCCTGGCTGTTCGCCGTGGCGCGCAACGAGTGCCTGCACCGCCTGAAGTCGCGGCACGCGGCGACGCCGCTGCACGACGCCTCCGAGCCCGCGGACGACAGCGTGGACGTCGGCGGCGAGGCCGAGCGCGCCGAGACCGTCGCGCTGCTCCGCGCGGCGGTCGGCGGACTGAACGACGGCGAGCGGGACGTCATCAACCAGCTGTGGCACGGCCTTGACGTCCCCGAGGTAGCGGCCGTCCTCGGCGTGTCACGCAACCACGCCTACTCACTGTTCTCCCGGGCACGCGACCAGCTTGAGGCGTCCCTCGCCGTCCTGCTCGTCGGCCGTGCGGGCCGCGGGGACTGCGCGACGCTCGACAGCCTGCTCGGCAACTGGGACGGGCGGCTGACCGCGCTGCTGCGCAAGCGCGTGGGCCGGCACATCGACCGGTGCCCGGTGTGCTCGGACCGGCGGCGCAGGGAGCTGACTCCCGCGCTGCTCTACGGCCTGGCGCCCGCGGCGCTGCTCGCCGTGGCGGGGCTGCGCAAGATCTCCGTGCTCACCGCTGGCCGGCCGGGCGGCCCGCCGTCCGCGGTGCGCGACACGCTGCTGCACCTGTCCGCGAATCCCGCCTCCCACGGGACGGCATTCGGGCGGGTCTCCTGGCGAAGCACGCAGTCGTTCGGTGGTGACGGTTTTCCTAAGCCGCCGCATCACGGCTTCCTCGGCGTCGCGCCGCGGCCGCACATGCCCTTCACCGTGGTCGGCGGGACCGCGGTGGCGGCGGCGGCCGTCGTGGTGACGGTCGTCGTGCCGCACATGCAGCCGGCGCAGCGCCCGCCTGGCGGCGGGCTGACGCTCGGCGCGCCGCTGCCAGGCGCGCTGGCGCCGGCCGGTGCCACCGGGGGCGGCCCGTCGGGCGGCGCCCCGGCGACCGGGCCAAGGACGCGCGGCGGCACCGCCGCCGCGCCCGGCTCGGCCGGCTCGACCGCGAGCGGCGGGCCGGTCAGCACGTCCGCGTCGGGCCGCAGGCCAGCCGGGTCGACCGATCAGGCGACGGCGCCAGGGTCTGGCGCGCCGGCCACCGCGACGGCAGGGCCGCCCGCCGTGACAGCGGCACCGCCCGCTGGCGGGCCGCAGAGCGCGGGGACGCTGTCCGTGTCGCCGACGACAGTGCTGCTCAGCCCGCTGCTCGGCGGATCACTCACGCTGACCGCCAGTGGCGGTCCCGTCTCATGGTCGATCTCCGAGCCCGCGAGCCTGCTCGGGGAGCTGATCGTCGCGCCGGCGTCTGGGACACTGAGCGCGGGCAGCAGCGTCACGGTGGCGGTAACCGTGTCCGGCCTGGTCTCGCTCGACACCCAGCTGACAGTGCAGCCAGGCGGTCAAGCGGTGACGGTGGTGCTCGGGCTCGGCTAGGGCACGGGCAGTCCCGCGGGAGATAACCGCCAGCCGGCCCGCGCCGTAGCGCGCTCGGCCTGCGCGCGCAGGTCACGCACGGCGCGCGCCGGGTCCTGCGCACCGTAGACGGCAGAACCGGCGACGAACACGTCCGCGCCCGCCTCGGCGCACCGCTCGATCGTCTCATCCGATACGCCGCCGTCGACCTGAAGCCAGATCTCGCGTCCTTCTCGTCCTTGCCTGGCGGTGATCATGGCGCGGGTGCGGCGGATCTTCCGCAGCACCAGGTCAAGGAACTTCTGGCCGCCGAAGCCCGGCTCCACCGTCATCAGCAGCACCATGTCGGCCTCGTCGAGCAGGTCCTCGTAGGGCTCGATGGCGGTGCCCGGGTTGATGCCGAGGCCGGCGCGCGCCCCTGCCGCCCTGATGGCCCGCAGCGTGCGTACCGGGGCCTTCGCGGCTTCCGCGTGGATGGTGACGCTGCCCGCCCCCGCCTCCGCGTAGGCGGGGGCGTGCCTGTCCGGGTCTTCGATCATCAGGTGGCAGTCGATGGGCAGCGCGGCGTGCTTGAGCAGCGCCTGGACGACCGGCAGGCCGAGGGTGAGGTTGGGCACGAAGTGGTTGTCCATCACGTCGACGTGCAGCCAGTCGGCGGTCTCCTCGACGGCCTTGGCCTCATCGGCGAGCCGTGCGAAGTCAGCGGACAGGATGCTGGGCGAGATCTGAACGGCCATGCTGCTCCCTCCCGGGGTGACTCGGTATGGGGTGCGCGGACCCCGGAATGTCGCATCTAGTGGTTAGCATTCTCCACTGGGCCGATCACCTCCCCTACGGGGACTCCGGGGATGATTCGCATCTCTGGCTACGGACAGGAGGGCCGCGGTGGACGCTGATCTGCTTGACCGGGTGCGCAAACTGCTCGCCAAAGCCGAGGACGAGGGCTGCTCGCCGGCCGAGGCCGAGGCGCTGACCGCCAAGGCCGCCGAGTTGATGGCCCGTTACGGCATCGACCGGGCTCTCCTCGGCGCGCTCCGCCCGGAGACCGACCGGCCCGCCGACCGCGTGTTCACCCTGGCCAACCCCTGGGGCGACGTGAAGCGGCACCTGCTGGCGGGGCTGGCCATGGCGCTGCGCTGCCAGTGCGTGCAGACACGGTCCGACCAGGGGACGCGGCTGCATGTCTTCGGCTACACCTCCGACCTGGAACGGGCGGACATCCTGTTCACCTCGCTGCTGGTGCAGATGGCCAGGGCACTGGCCAGTCAGGCGGTGCCAGGCTACGGCGGCGAGGCCAGGTCGTGGCGGCGCTCGTGGATGCTCGGCTACGCGGCGGCCGTGGTGGCGCGGGTCCGTGCCGCGGAGGAGGCGGCGGTCGCGTCGGCGTCCGCGGGCGCGGGGGCCGAGGACGCGGCTAACGGGCAGTCGGCGGCGCTAGTGCTCGCCGACCGGTCGCTTGTCGTGCGGCGGCAGGTGGCGGCCGCCTACCCCCGGCTGCGCAAGACGCGCGTCACCTACTCGGGCGGCGGCTACGGCGACGGGTACCGCGAGGGCCAGAAGGCGGACATCGGCGGGCCGAAGCTACGGTCCCGGTCGGCCGGGGCGCTCGGCCGGTGACGGTCCGCCCCCCCCTGCCCCGCGGCATGATCCAGAACGACCTCGGCTTCCTCTTACCCGTCACCGGCTTCCCGTGGCTTGGCCGGCTTTTTCCAGAAGTCCAAACCTTCCCGAACACAACCTGGTATTAACGCTCGCGATATGCCGACATAAACCAACGACAATTGCTTTAGCTAACTTGTCGGCCTTTTCGCACTACTCTGGTAGACCGGGCCTTGGGTGGCACGGCAAGAGGGCCCGGGGTGGCACGGCAGGAATAGAAAGGGCGACCGTGGCCAACTTCGGTGAGCGGTACGAGCTGATCAGGCGCATCGGCTCGGGGGGCATGGGGGAAGTCTGGCTGGCGCACGACGAGCAGCTCGCCAGCCGGCCCGTCGCGATAAAGATCATGCACAGGCACATGCTGCCGAATGGGGGCGACGTCGCGCGATTCGAACGCGAGATGCGATTCGCCGCCATGATGGACCACCCGAATATCGTGACCGTCTATACAACGGGAACCTACGACGACGCACCCTTTATGGTGATGGAGTACCTCAGGGGGAACGACCTGGAGAAGGCGCTCCCCGGCGGCGGCGCCGAGCGCATCGCGGGGATCGGGCGGGATATCTGCAACGCCCTCGCGTACGCCCACCGTATGGGCGTGCTCCACCGGGATATCAAGCCGAGCAACCTGTTCCTGTGCGAAAGCGGGCAGGTTAAGATCACCGACTTCGGCGTCGCCAGGGCGGTCGGCGGTAGCACGCTCACCACCGCCGGCGTCCTCGTCGGCACGTTCGCTTACATGTCACCCGAGCGGTGGCGCGGTGAGCCGCCGACGTTCAGCAACGACATCTGGTCGGTGGGGTGCGTCCTCTACCGGCTCGTCTCCGGCACGCTGCCGCGCGCGTTTCCCGACGCCACCGACTACGCGGTCGCGGCGATGCGCGATGACCCGGTCCCCGACCTGCGCGACATCTCCGACGCGCCCGGCTGGCTCACCGGTCCGGTGATGGCCATGCTTGCCATCGACCCCGCCATCCGGCCTACCGCGGGCGAATGCGTCCAGTTGCTCTCCGGCGGGCAACTCGCTGCGCCCGTCCCACTCGGGCCTCTTCTGTTTCAGCCCGACTACGGGCAGCCCGAGCTGGGTGCGGTCATCGGTGCGGCCAGCGATGAACCGTCGACCACTGCCGTGCCGCAGCCGGCGGCCGCGCGAACGACCGTCAGCCGCTCGTGGCGTTCAGGTCGCGTCATCTCCGCCATCGGCGGCGCGCTGCTCGTGCTGATCGCGGGATCGATCACCGCGTGGCAGCTCAGCGGCGCACCGCAGACCACCGGTCTCGCGGCGCACAGCAAGGTAACGACCCCGCCGGCCAGCCGTGCCGTCGCGAAGACCCCGGCTACCTCCGCGTCCGCGTCCCGGTCAAGCGCCGCCGCCGCGCCGCCGCCGAACTCCGCCTCCGCCTTCCCGGCGAGCTCCCGCTCCCCCTCACCGGCGGGTTCCCCCTCCCCCTCCCCGGCGCATTCCCGCCCCGCATCGCCGACGGGCACCCCCAAGGCCCGTCCCACGGTGAGCGCGCCGTCCTCAAGCACGCCGCCCGTGGTGGCGATCCCTGACGTGGTAGGCCTGCGCTTCGCCAAGGCGACGCAGGTGCTCGAGAGCGTCGGATTCACGGTGACGGGCAAGCACTCACGCGCGGGGCTGGTCGTGACGCGCACGAACCCTTCCGGTGCGGCACCGGCCGGAAGCACGATCATCGTCGTGTACTAGCACGGGGTCGTGAAACGCGACCCGGCCAAGGCCGTCAGCGGCCGAACAGGCGCCGGGCGCGGCTCGCCGTGGCCTTCGGCGGCCATTGGCCTGGCGTGTGGCCGGGCTTGGATGGCCGGGCTTGGATGGCCGGGCGGGACGGGCCGGGAGTAGCGTGCGGGGTATGGAACACGTGAGGCTGGGGCGGAGCGGGCTGCAGGTTTCGCGGCTCTGCCTGGGGACGATGACGTTTGGGCTGCAGAGCGACGAGGCGACCGGGTTCGCCGTGATGGACAAGGCCGCCGAGGGCGGGGTGGACTTCTTCGACACCTCCGACGCCTACCCCCTCGGCGGGGATCTCGCCACGCGCGGGCGGACCGAGGAGATCATCGGGCGGTGGATGGCAGGCAAGCGGGACCGGTTCATCGTCGCGACCAAGTGCTTCGTGCCGATGGGGCCGTCACCGATGGACGGCGGGAACTCCCGCAAGCACATCATGTCCGCCGTGGAGGGGTCGCTGCGGCGGCTGCAGACCGACTACATCGACCTGTACCAGCTCCACGGCTACGACCAGAACACGCCGATCGACGAGACGCTCAACGCTCTCGATGACCTGGTGCACGCCGGCAAGGTCCGCTACATCGGCTGCTCGAACTTCTACACCTACCAGCTGGTGCGGGCGATCGGGCGGTCTGAGACGCTGGGGCTCGCCAGGTTCGACTCGGTCCAGCCACGCTACAACCTGCTCTTCCGCCAGATCGAGCGGGAGATGCTGCCGTTCTGCGCCGAGGACGGGGTGGGCGTGATCTCTTACAACCCGATCGCGGGCGGGCTGCTGTCGGGGAAGCACAACCGGGCCGCGACGCCGCCGGAAGGCAGCAGGTTCACGCTCGGCAACGCCGGGCCGATGTACCAGGACCGGTACTGGCACGAGCGGGAGTTCGAGACGGTCGAGGCGGTGCGCAAGCTCGCGGAAGGGGCCGGGGTGCCGCTCGTGACGCTGTCGATCGCGTGGGTGCTCGCCAACAAGGCGATCACCGCGCCGATCATCGGTGCCAGCCGTCCCGAGCAGCTGGACGCGTCGCTCGCCGCCGCCTCCTACCCACTGGACCCCGACCTGAAGGGGCACCTGGACGACCTCACCTACGAGTACCGGCTGGGCGACGCCCCCCGGTAGGAGAAGCTCAGTTCCCCGATCCACCGGACCAGGTCGCAGTACACCACCGGGAAGATGCTCGCCGACGGCCCGCCGCGCACCGCTGCGGCCGCCTCGATTTCCGGCAGGCCGCGGCAGCGTCGCGCACGCCGTCCTACCCGGGGATGACGAGGGCAGACCGGAGGCGTAGCCGAACATCGGCACGCACGCCGACGCGGGCGCAAGGCCTGAGCCTGTTCGCTTGTTTCTGGCGGCCAACCCCAGCGGCCGCCAGAAACGGAGAAGGCGATGATCGAGGCCAAGGGCCTGGCCAAGCGATACGGCGACAAGGCCGCCGTGGCCGGCCTGTCATTCACGGTCCGGCCAGGGATGGTCACCGGGTTCCTCGGGCCCAACGGGGCGGGCAAGACCACCACGATGCGACTCATCCTGGGGCTCGACCGCCCCACCGAAGGAAGCGTCACGGTCAACGGGAAGCCGTTCTCCGGCCTGTACAGCCCGATGCGGGAGGTGGGCGCGCTCCTCGACGCGAAGGCGGTGCACGGCGGACGGAGCGCTTACAACCATCTGCTGTGCCTGGCGCAGACCAACGACATCCCGCGTACCCGGGTTGACGAGGTGCTGTCCGTCGTCGGGCTGTCCGAGGTGGCCGGCAAGCGGTCCAAGGGCTTCTCCCTCGGCATGAGCCAGCGGCTCGGCATCGCCGCGACGCTGCTTGGCGACCCGGAGATCCTGATGTTCGACGAGCCGGTCAACGGCCTGGACCCGGAGGGCATCTTGTGGATCAGGAACCTGATGAAGCGGCTCGCGGCCGAGGGCCGCACGGTCTTCGTCTCCAGCCACCTGATGTCGGAGATGGAGAACACCGCCGATCACCTGATCGTGATCGGCAGAGGCAGGCTCATCGCGGACTGCTCGGCGGCCGAGTTCATCGCGCGCAGCGCCCCGCAGGCGGTGCACGCCAGGCCGCCGCGGCCGGATGCGCTGGCACGGGCCGTGGCGGCCGCCGGCGGGCGGGTCACGATCACCGGGAACGCGACGCCGGGCGGCAGCGCCGAGCTGGAAGTGCACGGCCTGGACCCGGAGCGCATCGGCGATGCCGCGTTCGCGGCCGGGGTGCCGCTGCACTTGCTCGCCCCCTCGCGCGCCTCGCTTGAGGAGGCATTCATGGAACTGACCGCCGACAGCGTCGAGTACCAGGGGGCCGCGCACGAGTCGCGCCGGCTCGCCGGCGCGGGAAGGAAGGCATGATGACCAGCGTCACGGCCCAGCCGGGCAAGCCCGCTGCCGCCAAGCGCGTCCCCGCGGTACCGCCGGCCACCCGCCGGTCCGGGTTCGCGGGAACGCTGCGGTCGGAGTTCACCAAGCTCAGTTCGGTGCGTTCGACGTACTTCACGCTGATCGCGTTCTTTGTGGCCGGCCTCGGCTTCGCCATCGCGGCCACCGCGGGCAACCGGGTGAACGCCGGCCATCCGTTGTTCGACCCGACGGCCACGAGCCTGCGAGGTGCCGTCTACCTCGGCGAGCTGATCATCGTGGTGGTCGGGGCACTGGTGATCACCTCGGAATACGGGACGCGCATGGTGAGCACCTCGATGACCGCGATGCCCCGCCGCGGCGTGCTCTACGGGGCCAAGGCCGTCGTCCTCGCTTGTGTCTCGCTGGCGGTCGCGCTCGTCACGTCGTTCGCCTCGTTCTTCGTCGGCCAGGCGATCCTGGCGTCCACGCACGGGGGCGCGAGCATCACCAGCCCGAATGCCCTGCGCGCGGTGCTGCTGTCCGCGGCGTTCGTGACCTGCTGCGCGCTGCTCGCGTTCGGCCTCGGCGCGATCATCCGCTACACCGCGGGCGCGGTCACCACGCTGTTCGGGCTGGTCTTCCTGATCCCCTTGCTCGCGGAGGCCCTGCCGGACAACTGGTTCCACGACATGGCGCGGTGGCTGCCTGGCGGTAGCGCGCTTGAACCGATCGTCTCCACCGCGCCAGTACCTGGCGAGACTTTCCTGTTCGGCCCGTACGGGGAGCTGGCGGTCTTCGCCGGGTACGCGGCGGTCGCCGTGGTCATCGGCGCGCTGCTGTTCCGGCGGCGTGACGCCTGACGAGGCAGCCTGTCCCCCACCCGGCAGGCATCCGTCATCCCACAGGATGACCCGATCAGACCCGCGGCCGATGACTGGCCGCGGGTCTGCTGCTTACGCTGGGCGGGTGGAACGAATGTACGCGTGGCTGCGGCGCCACCCCATGCTGATCGACGGTGCGCTGGCCGTTTGCCTGCTCGCGATCGGCGTGAACGTGTTCACCAGCTTTTCGTTTCGCGCATCGGGAGCGGGCGACCAGGCGGGGCTCATCGTCATCAGCCTGGTGCTCGGGACGCTGGTGCTGCTGCGCCGCAGGTACCCGTCGGCCACGTTCGCTATCGCGCTCGCGATCGCCCTCGTCCAGCTGACGCTGGGCACGCAGCCCAGCCGAGGTACGGCCCTATCGGGCGCCTTCCAGCCGGTCAGCGCGGACATCGCGATCATCGTGCTGCTCTACACCCTGGCCGCCCGCCGCCCCCGGCGGACCTCCCTGTGGGGACTTGCCGCCTGCCTGGCCGGCATCGCGGTCGCCGTTATCCGGTGGCCGATGACCCACGGCACGGAGAGCCCGCAGCACCTGCTCGTCGTCGCGCTCCTGCTCGGCGTGCCGACCGTGAGCGCCTGGGTGCTCGGGGACTCCGTGGCCTACCGGCGCGCGCATAACGCGTGGCTGGAGGAGCGCGCCCGCCGGGCCGAGGCCGAGCGCGACACGCGGGCCCGCCTCGCCGTG
>Ga0210389_10002372_pt1 | contig 14868 bp, 16 predicted proteins | sample IncBWH28OmetaG_FD_160127 | JGI IMG/M metagenome (GOLD analysis project Ga0210389, IMG submission 160127) | Forest soil microbial communities from Barre Woods Harvard Forest LTER site, Petersham, Massachusetts, United States - Inc-BW-H-28-O ...
TGACGGTGCTCGTACTCGGACTTATCTATTCGGCGGCACGCACGAAGTGGGGCAAGCGCGGTTTTGATTTCGTATTTCTCCACCTGCCCGCCATCGGCAAGATCGTCCGCGAGGTCAACGCCGCACGCACGGCCCGCACCCTTGCCGCCCTGCTTGCTTCGGGTGTCGACGTATTGACCGCGCTCGAGATTGTCTCGCAGGTCGTACAAAACTCGTACTTTCGCGCGGTCATTCTGAAGGCGCGCGATGGAGTCTCCCAAGGCGAGGCGCTTTCGGTGGAATTCGTTCGGCGTGAAGATCTCTACCCGGCGTTCGTAGGAGAGATGATGGCGGTCGGCGAAGAAACAGGACAGCTCGCCGAAATGCTCAAACGGCTTGCGATTTTCTACGAAGAAGAGGTCGACCGTGCGACCAAAGACATGTCGACCATCATCGAGCCGTTCCTCATGGTAATCATCGGAGCGGCGGTGGGATTCTTTGCGGTCTCGATGATAACGCCGATCTACTCGATGTCGCAGAATATAAATTGATATGAGACCGGGGGAGCGAGGCGTTACGCTCATCGACACCATCGTCGGCATTTCGCTCATGCTCGTCGTCTTTCTGGGCATCGCCGCGACGTTCCGACTCTCCGTCGATGTCGTCACCAACAACAAAGCCAGAGGAGGTGCCATTGCTCTCGCCGATCAGCGCATGGAATACATTCGCAGTCTTGCCTACACCGCGGTCGGCACCGCCCTCGGCATTCCATCGGGCACCATCGCGCAATCGGAGACGGTGAGTCTAAACGGCGTGACCTATACGCGCCGCACGGTCATCGTGTATGCGGATGATCCTAAAGACGGTACGGGGGCATCGGATACCAACGGCATCACCGCCGATTACAAAGCGGTGAAGGTCGACGTGGCATGGACTTCGCGCTATGGCGGTACGCGCCATGTCGACCTCGCCACCCGCATCTCGCCGGCCACGGGGCTCGAGACCAATCCATGCTCTTCCTCGTGCGGGACGCTCGTCATCAATGTCGCCAACTCTGCAAGCGCGCCGCTTTCCGGTGCCTCGGTCGCCATCACCAACCCTTCCGCAAGCCCCGCGGTCAACTTCAGCACATTCACCAGCGCCAGCGGTACGGTCACACTTTTGGCCGCACCCGCCGCATCCGGCTACGCGGTCGTCGTGACCAATCCCGGTTACAGCACCGATCAGACCAACACCGGCAGCAATCCGACGCGCTCGGCGCTCACGGTTTCAAGCAACCAAACAACATCGGCCACATTTCAAATAGACGCGCTCTCGTCTATGACGGTCCTCACACTCGCCTACGGTACAGGCGCCCCCATCACCACCGCTGCATTCTCGATGCACGGCGCAAAAACGACCAATACCAATCCGGTGACCTACAAATACAGTGCGACGCTCGGCGGTGCCGGCTCTGCGACGACCACGATTTCAAATCTTGAGTGGGATACCTACTCGACCGCTGTCTCACCGGCGACCGGCTACGATCTGGCTTATTCGTGCTCGCCGCAACCTGTCTCGCTTTCTGCCGGTACAGTAGCGACGACAACGCTGTACCTTGCGCCCCACACGACGAACTCACTTTCGGTGGAAGTGCTTGTCAGCGGCACAGGTGCGCTCGTCGCAAACGCTTCGGTGCGGCTCTATAAAACCGGATACGACACGACGCAGACTACCGATTCGTGCGGGCAAACTTTCTTTAGCGGTCTTTCGGTCGGCACCTACAACATCTCGGTGACCGCCGCGGGCCACACGACCTACAACGCCTCGAATCTCTCCGTCGCGAGCTCGACCCAATACCAGGCGCTCATCAATTGATATGAAAACTGCACAAAGCGGTATGACACTTATCGAGGCGATGGTCTGGATAGTTGTATTTATCTCGGCGATGCTCGCGCTCACGAGCGCGCTCATATCCTTCTATCACATCAACAGTTTCGCCATCAAAGACGCCAATGCCATCGCCTCGGCGCAACACTCGATGGACATTGCGGTACGTGCGCTGCGCACTGCATCCTATTCCGACGTCGGTGCATATCCTGTTATTTCTATCGCGCCCAACCAGGTATCGTTCTTCTCGAGTGTCTATAAGGGTGATCCGCACATTCAGCAGGTGCGTTTTTTCACGACAGGAAATTCTTTTGAAGAGGGTGTCATCGAGCCTGCAGGCGATCCGCCCGCATACACAGGGACGGAAATCGTGAGCGATCTATCCGACTACGTACAAAACCTATCGGTCGGGACAAGTACGTTTTCCTACTACGACCAGAACGGCACGCTTATCTCCGACTACTCGCAATTCCAAAAGGTTCGCTTCGTCACGGTCAATCTCGTGGTTGACGCCTCGACCTCCTCGCTTCCCACCCAGCTGACGCTCACCTCATCGGCGGCACTCCGCAATCTGGTCACACATTGATATGGAACGCTCATCACAATCCGGCATCACGACGCTTCTGGTCATCGCGTTCATGGGAATCTTCATGCTCATCATGGGGACCATCACGAGCTATGCGTTTGAAGAAGCAAGGTATGGCCGCGCACTGCTCGGCCGTGAGCAAGCGCTACATGTCGCAGAAGCGGGGCTCGAATACTATCGCTGGTTCCTCGCGCACAACCCCGGCAATCTGCAGAACGGCACGGGAGTAGCGGGCCCGTATGCATACACCGTGAAAGACCCCGAAACGAGTGCGACGATTGGGACAGCGTCAATCGCAGTTGCAGGCAACACCCAGTGCGGCCAGATTCAATCTATAGACATCACCTCGACGGGTAGCGCATCGGCAAGCCCGGGCTTTCCGCGCACGCTCCTTGCCCGCTACATGCGCACGTCCGTCGCCGCATACTCGTACGTCCTCAATTCGAGCGTGTGGGCGGGCTCGTCGCTCAGTATCACCGGCAACTATTTTTCCAACGGAGGAGTGCGGATGGACGGAACGAACAATTCGTATGTGCAGAGCGCTCTGTCTACATGGGATTGCACATCGAGCTACGGATGCTCCCCGGAGCAAACGACCGCGCCCGGCGTCGTCGGAAGTGGCTCGGGCTCGGCGCTCTGGCAGTATCCGATTTCTTCGATTGATTTCACGGGCATGAACACGAACCTCGCCAATTTGAAAACCTATGCACAAAACAACGGCGGCCTCTACTTTGCTCCCGCCTCCGGTAGTACCACGCAACGCGGGTACCATCTTATTTTCAACAGCGGCGGTACCGTGACTGTAAAGCAGGTGACCTCGACCATCGCTCTGCCGAGCTTCACTGCTACCCACGGATGGGCGCTTCCGGGCTACGATTCGTTCGGATACCCGGCAGAATACAGTATTATTAACTCGGAAACTGCGGGTACTACGTACACTATTCCTTCCGCGTGCTCGCTTATATTCGTTGACGACCGCGCGTGGGTCGAAGGTACAGTGAAGGGCAAAGTAACGGTCGTCTCCGCGACACCGTCCGATGTCTCAACGACTCCGGATGCATACATTCCGAACAATATTACCTACGCGACGGGCGACGGCACGAGCGGGCTGACCCTGATCGCAGAAGGCGGAATACTCATCCCGCTTACGTCTCCGGCGACCATGACCATTCATGGCATTTTCGTTGCTGTCGGCGGCGCGTTTGAGCGACCGTTCTATACCAACGACCCGAGCTACGGCTGCCCGTACGATGTCAGTTGCGTGAGCGCCTCGTATCCGCCGTACGTGACGCGCACGCAGCTTACGGTAGAGGGAAGCATCATCTCGAATCTTCGCACGGGCACACAGTGGGTGGACGGCAGTAACAATTTCGTCAGCGGGTATCAGAATCGCGTCACCTCATACGATGAATTGCAGGCGACCAATCCACCGCCCTTCACCCCATCGGCATCTACGAACTATAGTTTTGTGCTTTGGAAGGAGCAGTAGGGAGGGCTCGGCGGCATGGTATTTTGCAGAACAACATTTTTCTACTGAAAAATGTACTGTCCTCGGGCCAAGCCCTGCGGAGTCTGCAAAATACCATGCCGCACGCGTTGGAGGTGGGAAAATCAAACACGCACGTGCTACAATCGCACCATGAAATCGCTCGTCGTCGCCAATTGGAAGATGAACCCGAAGACTTTTCGCGAGGCCAAACGATTGCTTGAAGCAACGAAAAAAGCGGCAGATAACTCTTCGCACGTTTCGCTGGTCGTTGCCCCACCGGCCCTCTTTTTCCGCGAACTGCGTGCCGGATACAAGGGCAAACGAATCGCATTTGCCGCGCAAAATGCCCGTGCCGAAGAAGGCGGCGCTCATACCGGAGAGACTTCACTCGTGCAGTACAAAGATGCGGGAGCCGCATACGTTATCGTCGGACATGCGGAGCGCCGAGCGATGGGCGAGACCAATGACGATACAAGGAAAAAAGTCGCCGCCGCACTTACGCAGAAACTGATTCCGATTCTCTGCGTCGGCGAAACGGTACGCAGCGCAAACGGAGAATATTTTACCGTCGTCAAAGAGCAATTGCGTACGGGCCTCACCGACGTCACTCCCGCAAAGCTCTCGAGCGTCATCATCACCTACGAGCCGCTCTGGACCATCGGTGCCGACAAGGCGATGGGGCCGCGCGACATGCACGAGATGGCGATATTCATCAGGAAAACAATTGTGGAATTAAAGGGCGAGCAAGGCATGAATATAAAAATCCTCTACGGCGGCTCTATCGATGAGACGAGCGCTGGTGCCATGCTGCGTGACGGCGACGTGCACGGACTCCTCGTCGGCCGCGCGAGCGAAGACGCAGACCGGCTCTCTGCGCTTTTACAAGCTATCGAAGAGGCCGCATGAAATGCATCGATGAATTATCTGCAGATGAACTGAAGGGGAAGCGTGTGCTTTTGCGGACAAGTTTGGACTTGCCGCTTAATGAGCAGGGAGAAGTTTCCGATGAATTCCGTCTCAAGCAATCGTTTCCGACCATAGAATTTTTACGCAAAGCACAGGCACGCATTATTCTCGTCGGAAAAATCGGGCGTGATCCAAAGGATACTGTTGCACCGGTTGCCGTCGCGATGAAAAAATACTTCCCAGTCTTTTTTGTGCCCGATATCGTCGGACCGAAAGCGCATGAAGCGGCCACGGCGATGAAAGAAGGCGAGGTTCTTTTGCTTGAGAATACCCAGCAAGACCCGCGCGAGATTGCGGGCGACGATGCATTCGGCAAAGAGCTCGCGTCACTTGCAGACATCTACGTGAACGATGCGTTCTTAAGTGCTCACCGCACCAGTACTACGATGGTTAACGTCACGAAATTCTTACCTTCATATGCGGGATTGCTGCTGCGTGATGAGGTGCGAGAAATCGATGCGGCTCGTTCGCCAGCCTCGCCGTCATTTGCCATTTTGGGCGGAGCGAAGTTCGAAACAAAAGCGCCGCTCATTACGTTGCTCCTCGAGAAATATGACCGCGTCTTTATCACCGGCGCACTTGCCAATGATGTATTTAAAGCGCGCGGATTCGAGACGGGCCGCTCGCTGATATCCAAAGAGTTGCCCGATGATTCGATTTTGAAACATCCGCATTTCCTCGCTCCGATAGACGTAACGACGGAAACCTCCGACGGACAAGCGCACGTAAAAAAGCCGGAAGAAGTCGGCGTCGACGATAAAATCGTCGACATCGGCCCTGACACCGTCGCGATGCTAGGCACCCATATCGCCGAGGCAAGATTCATTCTCTGGGCAGGACCCACGGGTATGTACGAAAAGGGCTACATTCACTACACACAGGGGATTGCCGAACTCATTTCAAAGAGCGATGCAAAGAAAGTTATCGGCGGCGGAGATACTATCGCGGCAATCGAGGCAACGGGGGTGGACGAGAAAAATCTCGGCTTTCTTTCGACTGGCGGCGGCGCGATGCTTGAGTATCTGCTCAAAGGTACCCTTCCGGGTGTTGAGGCACTCAACTAAGTCCCAGAGTTGACAACATATTTTTGCGGAGCATCCTCTGGCTAGGAGCGTGGATGGCACGCTCGCAACCGTGGTGATGCCATGAAAGATCTTTTCGGATTTTTGAAGAAATACGGCGTGTGGTTTCCCGGACTGACCGCGCTTCTCATCGTCTTTACGGACGCCTTTGCTAGGGCTCATCCCGCTTGGATCGGTCGGCCGCAGCCTTCTCTTGTCGCGGAAACAGTCGGCGGTCTCCTCCTGCTGTACGCGACGTTCGTGCTCTTACTGAGATGGACTTCGAAGTGGCACGAAAAGAAGATTGGCGAAGCGGACGCTACCTCCCTGGTCGTTTTCTGGGCGTGTGCGACCGTCGTTGTAGTCCCCATACTTCGAACACTTCACGGCATGGGAGTTGGGAAAGCGGGGCTCCTCACAACGATTTGCATCGTTGCGGCGATTGCCATGGCTTGGAGCTTCGAAAGCCACTTGAGGGATTTCAGGAAATTGAAAACTGTGGGAAATTTGCAGCGGCACTGGCTTCTCTCGAAGCCGCTTCTGCCGATTGCCGTTGGCTGCTATTTCTACTTCAGCACGGTGGGCAACATCGCGTATAGCTGGACAGGGTTCATCCTGCTCTTGATCGCCTATCTGATCCTGGGTGGGCTAGTCGAGAACAAGAACTCGTTCGATATCAAGGTTTCAACCGGCTGATGTCGGGCAAGAAGAGCGGCGTGCTGCATCACCAGCACGCCCTCACCATTTATATACAGACCTAGAGTGCCACGCGGATTTTTTCAGCGACGGGCTCGGCTTCGTCTTTGAGGTACTCGCGCTGCGGCATAAGCTTGAGCCCGTCGCCCTTGAAACGCGGGATGATGTGTACATGCGGGTGATTGACCTGCTGGCCGGCATGCTCACGGTTGTTCATTGCGATGTTGACGCCGTCGGCCGCTACGGCTTTTTCGATAGCGATAGAGAGTTTGCGCACGACATCGCATACCGCGAGCCAATCTTCAGAAGAGATATCAAAAATATTCGTTGAGTGTTTTTTCGGCACGACCAGTGTGTGTCCGGCGTTGACCGGACGGATATCAAGAAAGGCGATGGTCTTGTCATCTTCGTACACCTTATATGAAGGAATTTCTCCGCGGATTATTTTGCAAAACACGCAGTCATCCATATCCGCCTAGTATAGGATAGAATACTCGCAATGGAAGCTGAACTCTCCGGCCTCGTTCGCGATCTGCTCTCACGGCGGGGTATTGAATCGGCGAGCGACATTGCGGCGTTTCTCAATCCCGACTACGAGCTTCACACCCACGACCCGTTTTTATTGCATGGCATGGACACTGCGGTAGCGCGCATTTTTGCGGCAATAGAAGCGGGCGAGCGAATTGCCGTATATGCGGATTTTGATTGCGACGGCATTCCCGGCGCCGCCGTACTTTCCGATCTATTCAAAAAAATCGGGTACGAGAATGTCGAAGTGTATTTGCCGCATCGCGACAGGGAAGGGTACGGGTTCCATACGGAAGCAATTTCTGCACTCGCCGCACGTGCGGTGAAACTCATTATTACCGTTGACGTCGGAACGACCGCAGTCGATGCGGTCGCGTTTGCTCGTGAAAAAGGAGTTGACGTTATCGTCACCGACCATCACGAAATCCCGGGCGAGTTGCCCGATGCGGTCGCGGTACTCAATCCGAAACTGGCGCCGTATCCGTTCCCGCATTTGTGCGGCGCGGCGACCGCGTTCAAGCTCGCTCAGGCGATTCTGCAGGAGGGTCACACGCGAACGCTACCGCAGTTCGCCGACATCCCGCTTGGGTGGGAGAAGTGGCTTCTCGATATGGTAGCTATTGCGACGATCGCCGACATGGTACCGCTCATCGGAGAAAATAGAGTGCTCGCACATTGGGGTCTGCAAGTCTTGCGCAAATCGCAGCGGCTCGGTATCGATGCGCTTTGCAGTAAACTGCGCCTCCGCAAATCGGAGCTCACAGAAGATGACATCGGATTTTCTATCGGACCGCGCATCAACGCGGCGTCGCGCATGGATGAACCGGCCTTGGCACTTTCACTGCTCACCACACAGAGTGCATCTGAAGCGGAACGACTCGCCGCTCAATTAGAGAAGCTCAACGCGAGCCGCAAAGGAGTCGTTGCGAGTGTCGTGCGGCAAGCCCGCACTCACGTGAAAGAGAGGTTCAGTGAGGATGAACGAGTCGTCGTGCTCGGCGACCCGGAATGGAAACCGGCGCTTTTGGGACTTGCGGCTAATTCCATCATGAACGACCGCGGTGGTGTCGTGTGCCTCTGGGGCCGCGATGCGCACGGCAACATCAAGGGCTCGTGCCGCTCCGACTCCAGCGTTTCGCTTATCGAGCTTTTTGCAAATGCGGGCGACGTATTTGAACAATCGGGCGGCCACAAAGCCTCCGGCGGCTTCAGTGTTTCACATGAGAATGTGCATCGTTTGCCGCAGGCGCTCGCCGCGGCAGGTGCGATGCTCACCATTGTACCGGGAGCAAACGATACTCCTACGCACGATGTTTCTATTGCCCTCTCGGAAGTCTCTGCGGCGCTCTTGAAAGATGTTTCAAAACTCGCGCCGTTTGGCGCGGGCAATCCGAAGCCCGTCTTCCACATTGCTGAAGTCATCGTCACCGATATGAAGCGTTTCGGGAAAGAAAAAAATCATGTGGAGCTCAGCCTCGAATGCCGCACAAGCGGTGTTCGGTGCCGCGCATTCGACTTTTTCCGCTCGCCGGAAGACTTCTCGCACACGCCGGAGCGCGGGAGTCGCGCGGGCGTGCTTGCGAGCATACAGCGCGATTCATTTCGAGGCGGTCTTGCGCTACGGATAATCGATGTTGTCGCACCTCTCTAAAGTGCTACACTACTTTCATGAATACATTCTCGGGGTCAGACTCTATTCGTTTTGGATGGGAAACATTTAAAAAGCGTGGGTGGTTTTTTGTCCTTGTTACGGTCCTTGTCGGCGTGGTGACCGGAGTTATAAGCGGCATTACTTCATCTCTCGGGCACGATGGCGGGACAGCGCAGACCGTCGGCAATGTTCTTAATTTCGTCCTGAGCACGTTCGTTGGAATGGGTGTTACTGCGTTCTTTTTGAAAGCACATGATTCTCTCGAGACGGCACAAAGCGGCGACCTCTGGCACCCGCAGCCGTTTTGGCTCTACCTCGCCACGCGTTTACTCGTCGGCGTGGTTGTGGTTGTCGGACTGATTCTTCTCATTGTACCCGGAGTGATATTCGGTCTCATGTTTATGTTTGCCTCGTATATCGTTATCGACAAAGGCCTCGGGCCCGTCGAGGCAATGAAAGAGAGCAAACGCATCACTGACGGACACAAGTGGGATTTGCTCGGCTTTGCCATTTTGCTCCTCCTCATAAATATTCTAGGCGCAATCTGTTTGCTCGTCGGACTTCTCGTTTCAATCCCTGTGACATCGCTCTCAGTTGTTCACGCCTACCGTACTCTCTCAAAGACTGCGTAACATGCCAGAGGTCGTCATTTATACGGACGGCGGAGCGAGAGGTAACCCGGGCCCCGCTGGTGCAGGTATCGTCATTATTGACGGCGACAAGGTATTCGAGCACAAAAAATATCTCGGAAATCCACAGACCAATAATTGGGCCGAATACGAAGCGGTCATTCTCGCGCTTCACGCTGCAAAAAAGCACGGCCTCGCCGGACGTTCCATCGAAGTCCGGATGGACAGTAAGCTGGCAGTCGAGCAAATCCTGGGCAATTGGAAAATAAAGGAGCCGACGCTCAAGCCGCAGGTCGCAAAAGTACGCGCGCTGCTCTCCGATTTTCCGAAGCACGCGTTTGTCCACATTCCGCGAGAGGAAAATAGTGAAGCCGACCGCCTCGTCAACGAGGCGATAGACGAGGCGATGTAGTGAGGCGCTGTCGAGGAAACTTTTGTTTGCGGGACTTTCGCACAATGTCCTCGACAAAAAGTTTCCCCGACAGCGCTACTGATTTCTAAGTTATTTTTCCTGCTATTCTTTTCCCATGAACGGCCGTGTCTTTTGGGCATTAGTCGCAGGATTTCTAGCGGGAGTTTTTCTGCGCTCGTTCTTGTCGTTCGGGTTTGCATACGTGGGATTTCTTGCGGTGCTTGCTGTGTGCGCTTTTGCTCGGATGGATTGAGCGCTCAAGTTTGCGCGCGTACATCGTCATTGCGGTAACACTTATTTCTTGTGCGGCGGGTATTGTGCGGATGGATGCAGCCGTTCTCTCCGGAGATCCGGCGCTGAGCGCGCGCGTGGGCTCGAGCGTCACGCTCGAGGGAATCGTTTCCGATGAACCTGATGCGCGAGAGACCTCGACGCTCATTCATGTGAGCGCTCACTCGCTGCTCGGCTCTACTACGGTGCCTGTTTCTGCAAAAGTGCTCGCACTATTGCCTGCGCACGCACTCGTGCAATACGGAGACGAAGTAAAAATTTCCGGCAAGCTCCAGCTCCCCGAGCCTTTCGATACGGGTCTCGGCAGACAGTTCGAGTATCCGCAATATCTCGCGGCGCAGGGTGTCGGATATGAAATAGCGTTCGCGCATCTCGATTCGCAGGGGAATGCGGGCAATCCGCTCAAAGCCGCCGCCTTTGCTATCAAGGACGCATACCTGCGGGGCACGCGCTCGGTGCTTCCAGAGCCCGAGGCTGCACTTGCCGGCGGCATTACGGTCGGCGACAAGCGTTCGATAGGACCGGAACTCACGACCGCCTTTCAGCGCGATTCCTTAGTACACATGATCGTGCTTTCGGGCTACAACATTACCGTCGTCTTGAATGCGGTCGCCCGCTCGCTTGCGTGGGCGCCGCGCATCGTGCAATTCGGCGGAAGTATTTTTGTCGTTATTTTTTTCATTCTGATGTCGGGAGGCGCCTCGAGCGCTGCGCGCTCGGGTCTCATGGCACTCATCGCAGTGTATGCACGTGCCACCCATCGCATCTATCTGGGTGAGCGCGCACTTGCTGTAGTTGCGTTTGCGATGGTGCTTTGGAACCCATGGACGCTGGCCTTTGACCCGAGCTTTCAGCTATCGGCGCTGGCAACGCTCGGGCTCATTCTTTTTACTCCGTTATTTTCAACTCTCTTTGCACGCGTACCGGAGCGTTTCGGCCTACGCGAAATTCTTGCATCGACCTGCGCGACTCAGCTAATGGTCTTGCCGCTTTTGCTCTACCAGAACGGCACGCTCTCACTCGTATCGCTTCCGGCAAATCTCCTCGCACTCGGCCCCGTGCCGCTCGCCATGCTCTTCTCTTTTATCGCGGCTCTCGGCGGCATGCTCTTTGGACCACTCGCCGCCCCCATCGCTCTGCCCGCGTACGTTTTTCTTTGGTACATCGTCTCCATCGCGCAATTTCTCGCCTCGCTTCCGTTTGCTGCGGTATCTCTTCCCGCATTTAGCGCGTGGTGGATGTTTGCAGCGTATGCGGTTATGTTCGCGGGTGTGGGATATATGCGTATGCGGAACCATCGATTCAGTTCGTAAAGGCAAGCAACCGTGTTACGTTTGGGACATATGGGAGCCGACAAGGAACCAGGGGGAAATGTACGTAAATTTGAAAGACCGCGGTCCGAAAAGCCACTCGATGTAGGAGATAGAGTCGTTATAAAAAAAGAACTGTGGGAGAAGTACGTTCGTGACGTCGAAGTCCCCGAAGCGGATATTGATGTCTGGCGAGAAGCCAGAGCAGCCGTAAAAGAGGGCTTGTCTGAGGAGCAAGCAAAGGAGGCAGATGATCTTTTTCTCGACAGTTTTCCACACCCGAGAGGAGATGTTGTGGCTGCGCCACAGCTTTTTATAGTTGATAAAATGCCTGGCAAATACAAACTTGCTCCGCTACCGAACTCAAAAAGATTCGTATGGGTCGATTCGGCGGACGTTGACGAGTACCCGTTAACTAAATGATGTCGGCCTAAGAAACAACCAAAAAGAGCGGCCAGGCTGGCCGCTCTTTTTATTTTCCGAGGGGAGGGAGATTACATTCGCGAAGGCATCGCGGAAGTCATCGGCGGCTTTTGTGCCGCCATCATACCGCGAGCCATCCACCAGCCGATGAGCGCGGCGGGAATGACCCAGTAGCCGAGCAGTACGAGCGTTGACCAATTCCACAGGAAGGGCCAGAAGTTCGGCAAGACACCTGCGACCGAGGAAAATGAGCCTGTCTGGGCGAGTACGCCCGAGACGCCTGTCACGAACGCGGTAACGATGGCAGTGACGAAGCCGATGAGGCCGAAGTACACGCCGTTGGTCAGGCCGTGGGCGCCGTACCACTTCGTGAGGATAGCTACAACGATAGCCGTCACAATCACGAAGGTGATGTACTGCGGTGTGAGCATTCCCGTGGCAGTGCCCGCCGGAATGAGAGAGACGACTGCAGCGACGACCGTATTAATGAGGTAGTTGCCCAAGAAGACTATTAAAATTGCACGCTCAATTTTCATAATGAGAAATGATTATCCTAATCCGTTTAGTATATCAGGCTTTGAGGGCTGCAAACGGGTTGTCCACCGCATTTAAAAGCGTTACTTCTGCGGTTTCCAGCTCGAGAGCTGTTCAAAACGTTGCTCGATGACGCCCCAGTTGAGGTTTTTGAAGAAGGCATCGAGGTATTTGCCCTTGCCAGAGGCGCCATAATCGAGGAGGAAGGTGTGTTCCCACACATCAAGTGCCAGCACGATAGGGAGTGTCACGAAGTGGCCCACGTGCTGTTCGCCCGTAAAGCCCGCGAGGAAATTCTGTCCGTACGCATCCCAATAGAGTATTGCCCAGCCGGGACCCCGCATATTGCCGATGGACTTCAGATACGGCTCAAGATGTTCGGCCTTCATGTATTCCTTGACGACCTGCTTGGCGAACGCGCCATCGGGATTCATGGGTTTTGCGCCGCCTTCGAATTGTTCAAAGTAGTATTCGTGCAACCGCATGCCACCAAATTCGAATGAGCGGCGGCGGATGAGCTCGGAGAGTGCGTGGGCGTTCTTCTCGGAATCCTTCGCGTATTCAGGCAAAAGCGCCGAGATTGCGTTGAAATTTTTCACGTAGCCTTCGTAGAGGCTGATGTGTTGCTTAACGGATTCGTCTGAAATGCCCTCGAGGGAAGGCAAGGTAAACTTTTTTGCTTCGTATGCCATGTGGTCCAGTATAGCACCGCCCCTCATGAAGACATTGTGAGATACTTTGTGGATGCGCAAGAGTGTGCGGATAAAAAGTATCCTGATACTCGCATTTTTTCTTATCGCTGCCGCTATCTGGTATGCAGCATGGCGCGAAGATAATCGCGGACAGCTTACGATATCGTTTCTGAGTGTAGGGCAGGGTAACGCTATTTTTATAGAAGCGCCGTCAGGGCGGAAGGTGCTCATCAATGGCGGGCCGGATGCGAGTGTCCTGCGTAGGCTCGGCAGTGTGATGGCGCCGTGGGACCGTTCGCTCGATATCGTCGTTGCGACCGATGCCGATGCGGGAGATGTGTCCGGTTTGGTCGATGTGCTCCAGCGTTATACGGTCGGCACCGTCATCCAAACGAGCGTGGAGAATACGAGCGCGATGTGGAATTTGTTCGAAAAAGAAGCGGCCGACGCCGCCGCGAAAGGGACAACGATACGAACGGCGCTACGCGGGCAGGTTATCGATTTGGGAAAAGGCGCATACCTCGAGGTCCTGTTTCCCGACCGTAATTTGCTCAATGCGGGGGCGGGCGAAGGATGTGTCGTCATGCATATGGTATACGGCTCGACATCCGTGATGTTTCCGTGCGATTCGACACAGGGCGTGCAAAATTATCTTGCGATGCTCGATGGTACGAAGCTGAAATCCGAGGTTCTTGTCAGCGGCGCGACATCTTCGCCGATTTTTCTCGGCTACGTCGCCCCTACTTACATAGTTGTCTCCCGTGCCTGCAATACAACACCTGCGCTCAGCGCAGATGTTCAAACTTTTGAGACCTGTAACGGCACGATTACGTTCGTCTCTGACGGGAAGACCATTGTTCGTGAATAGCAAAAAACGGCGGGAAGGAATTTCCGTCTGCGGGACTTTCGCATACGTCCTCGCCAGAAAATTTCTTCCCACCGCTATCCGGGTTTGGTATTTTTATTTCACCATCCCCGCTGCCTTGAGCGTGATATACGCTCCGCGCTTCTTCATTGTCTTCAGGCCTTTTGCAGAAACGTTGATGGTGATTTTCTTGCCGAGCTCGGGAATGAAAAGGGTTTTCGTCTGAAGGTTGACCTGGCGGCGGCGCTTGCCCGTCGGGTTAAATTTAGTCGCACGCGTTCTGTTGGAATAGCCCCCGCCGACCTGGGATTTCTTGCCTGTTATGTCGCACGTGCGTGCCATGTCGCGGGATATTAACACTAATGCGCTGGTACTGCAATCAGGGGACGTATACTAGAGCAGTGAGACGTTACACATCCTTGTTAGTATTGCTCCTCTTTGTACCGCAGCTCGCGAGCGCAACGACCATCTACCTCACCTCTGGCTCCACCTGGACGGTCCCTTCGGATTGGAATTCGTCCAATAACACTATTGAGGCAATCGGGAACGGTTCGGACGGCGGAGGAAACGTTCGTGCGGGCGGAGGCGGAGGCGGCTACTCCAAGAGCGTAAATGTGACGTTGACACGCGGCGCAACGGTTTCTTACTCGGTTGCGCACATTCCTATGGGCTGGCAAGGGGATTCCACGACCGGTCATACCGTAGGGCAACCATCGGGAGATTCTTACCTTTGTAACAGCACTTCGAATTGCGGTTCAATGTATGGCGCCGCAGTGGTTGTTGGCGCAGCTGGCGGTCTGAGTTCAACCAACGGGCCATACTATTATTATTACGGTGCCAACAACGTTGACTCTGCCGGCGGAATAGGCGGTGCAGCAAGTTTGGGA
>Ga0210389_10002373_pt1 | contig 14867 bp, 15 predicted proteins | sample IncBWH28OmetaG_FD_160127 | JGI IMG/M metagenome (GOLD analysis project Ga0210389, IMG submission 160127) | Forest soil microbial communities from Barre Woods Harvard Forest LTER site, Petersham, Massachusetts, United States - Inc-BW-H-28-O ...
GTTGATATGGCGCCAAATCGCCTCACATCCGAGGCGGTTTAGTAGGGCTGCCGCGAGGGTGCCGCGTACCGTCAGGGCGCGCGCCCGGTCCGGGGGGACAAGAAATGCGTATATGGAAACTTGCCGTGCTGCCGTCGATGGCGGCTGTCGTTCTGTCCGCTGTCCTAGCAGCGGGATGCGCCTCGCAAACCGGCACGGCGAGCGAGTCGGCGCTCACTCAGCCCGAGTTGCCAGGCATCACAGTCGCCGCCACGCCGGCCGCTGACCTCGCCGGCCTGTACATCGCGCAGGAGGAAGGGCTTTTCGCCAAGCAGGGGCTTCGTGTGACGCTTGAGAAGATCGCCAGCAACCAGGCGGCGATCGCCGCTCAACTCAAGGGCCAAGTCGACATCAGCGCGCAAAGCTATGTGTCTTACATCGCGGATCAGGCGGCCGGCGCCCGGTTCCGTATCCTGGCCGAGGCATCGACCCTCAAGCCGGGCACGCGCGTGCTGGTTACCACGGCGGGTTCGCGCATCACCTCCATCACGGGCCTCGCGGGAAAGAAGATCGGGGTCAACGGGACCAACAACATTGGCACCCTGCTGGCCAGCGCGCTTCTCGCGGAATACGGCATATCCCCGAAGAAGGCGGATTTCATTACGGACCCGAAGGGGTACACCGATATGCCACGGCAACTCCAGGTCGGCACCTGGGGGGCGGCGCTCCTCGCCGAGCCCTACGCCACCATCGCGGAAGAAGCCTACGGCGATCAGGAACTGGCCGACACGAACCAGGGCACCACGGAGAACTTCCCCATGGACGGGTACGTGGCCACTCGGGCGTGGGCCCAGAAATACCCCAAGACGGGCGCCGCCTTCGTGCGCGCGATCCAGGAAGGCCAGGCGATTGCCGATACCAGTCCCCTGGCCGTTCAGTCAGCGATAGCGAAGTACGACGACTTGCCGATCAAGGTGACCGCCGTCATGGCGATCCCAGGATTCCCAACGGGCTCGGTGGAGCCGCAGAATATCCAGCGTGTCGCTGACGTCATGCTCGAGTTCGGCGCGCTCAGCACTCGATACAGCGCCGAGGTCGAGAACGGAGCCCTGATCCGGTCAATGATCAGTTGAGGGAAAACGCGGAGTCCCACATGCCGTGCTCGTTGTAACGGCAACCCGGTATTCACCCGGCGCATGCCGGCCGGCGACGTCAACGGGCCAACTCCGGCGACCCTCGAACCTCATGGTCAGGTTGTTGCTGGCACCGTTCAATATGTGCTCTAGATGGTTACCAGTTGCGTTCATGCCGGTACGCGGAGACGATGGATGGCGGCGGGGTTTCTGGCGCGAGCCCAGGAGTTCTGTCCGTCAGGGTCTTCGTGCGGGTGCTTGGGATCGGCGAATGTTCGAACGACTACGGGGCGTGCTGAAACTGGACGCCGTCGTCCCCATTGTGCTGATCGCCGCGGCACTGCTGATGACCCTGGAGCCGACGATTCTGGGCGTGACGATCACGGAGCGGCAGATCGTCCTCGCGTTCTTCGGCTTCCTCGGCATTGACACGCTTATCGAACGAACCGGGCGGCTGCGCAGGATCGAAAGGCAGCTGGAAACGCTTACGGAGAATGCCTCTGGGGCGCAAAATGCCGGGCAGGTGCTTCGCGCTCGCAACTCGTTCGAACGGATGGACGTGCTGGTCGCGCAGGCCCGGCGGAGTGTGCTCATCATCGGCGTCAACCTTGAAGGTGCACTCGGCTGCACCGCCACGCTGACAACCCTGGCCCGGTCCGGCGGGACCGTCCGGCTGCTAGCCATGGACCCTGACGGGTCAGCGCTTGTCCCGTCGGCAACGACGTCCGGGGTCGACCCGGTGTTGCGCCGAGGGAAGATCGTCCAGAACCTAGAACTGCTACGGAAGGAGTTCGCGCAGCTTGCTCCCGACGTCCGTGCCCGCGTCCGGCTAATGGTCAGCGACCTAGCGCTCCCGGTGGGTGCGGTCGGCATAGACGAGGGCGCACGGGGCGGGTCGCTGATCGTCCAGCACTACCTGACCGGCACAGCAGCCGAACTGGCTCCGCTGCTGTGGCTGCACGCGGAGTCCGACGAACCGTGGTACGGCCGGTACCTGGCCCAGTGCGAAGCGTGCGTCGTCGCCGCTCGGGCGTGGAACGGGAGCGGTGGCCGATCCTGACGCCCGTGACGCCCGACTATCTCCCGCCCATCCGGAGGTTCTTCGACCGCCAGTACGCGGCCCATGAGAGGTACTGGTGGCGCGGACCTAACAGGTACAGCACCGACCCGGCTGCGCACACCGCCTTCAACGCCGCCTGGCTTAGCGCAGCGGTGCGGCGTGGCCCAGGCCGGGCACTTGACCTTGGAGCCGGCGAGGGCGCCGACGCCATCCGACTCGCCCGACTCGGCTACCAGGTCGATGCGATCGACGCGAGCGCGGTAGCCTGCGAGAAGGCCGAGCGGTTCGCCCGCACTGTAGCGGTAGACATCGCCGTGCGCTGCGAGCCGATCGAGACCGCAAGCCTGACGGGAACCTACGACGTGGTGCTCATGAACGGTTGCCTGCACTACGTCCGCGATAAGAAGATCATGCTCACCCGGGCCGCCGCAGCCAGCGCGGTCGACGCGGTTCACGCGGTGGCGTTGTTCAGCACTGCGACCCCAGTCCCCGACGAGCACGCAGCCATCCCAGTGTTCCCCGACGAGGAGGGAGGAACCGTGGAACAGTTCTACCGCGGCTGGCGGACACTCCTGCACACCCGCGAGCGTGGGCGTGCCGAGCACTCGCACCCGGGCTTCGCACCGCATGCTCACAGCCACATCAAGCTAGTCGCCGCCCGGCAGCCTGAAAGGACCGGAACAAGGTGACACCAACCGCCAGCGACCTCCACCACGCCCGCCTCCTGTGGGACTACCTCCGCCTAGGCGTTCCTGCTCAAGCGGCCGAGTGCCTGCTCGTGCTGGGCGGCCACGACATCAGCGTCGCCAACCGCACCGCAGAACTGTACGGGCAGGGAATGGCCCCGCTGATCGTGGTGTCCGGCGGTTCCCGCGCCGTTCCGGACGGCAGCGACTTCCCCACTGAGGCCGATGCCATCGCCGACGTTCTCCTGGGTCAGGGCGTTCCCAAGGAAGCCATTGCTCTGGAACGACTGGCCTCTAACACGAGCGAGAACTTCTGGCTGTCCGCCGAACTGCTCCGCGACCTCAGCATCGACCCAGCCACCTTCCTCGCGGTCACCAAGCCGTATGCCGAGCGGCGAACCACCGCAACCGCCAGGCGCCGCTGGCCGCACAGAGCCGTCGCCGTCACTTCGCAGCAGACCACCCTCCACGAGTATCTGACAGGGGACATACCGGCAGGCCGCATAATGTCCCACCTGGCTGGCGAAGCACTCCGCCTGGATGCCTACGCCGCCTCTGGCCTCATCGACCCCGGCGAACCCGTTCCTGCGGACATCCTCCATGCCGCCCACATGCTCCAAGAGGCAGGCTTCAACAGCAGGGCTGTCTAGCACGGTTAGGTGTCCCGAGCCCCTGTCGACGCGGCATTGGCTGCCACCCTGCAGGCAATGGCTCAGGACTTGCCGTGGGCGACGGTAAGCCATTCGGAGCTCGCCGCGATGTAGCCGAGCTTGCCGCAAAGATGGGCGGCGACGGCCGGCATATGAGCCGCGCCGAATACAACGCCCGCGCTTACCGGCTCGGCGGCGCGATCGCGGTGAATCTCATCGAGCCTGCCTGTGAGACGGGCATCTCGCACGGTCCTGACGTTGTATTCAAAGTGCCGGTCGAACCAGCCGCCGGTCAGGTTTCCCGCGCTCTCGTCGTAGGTTTCCGCCTGGTCGACGCTATCCAGAATCCTGGGATCGATGAACTTTCTCGCGAGTCCGAGGGTGGCGGCCCCGACAACATCGGTCACGCGGGACATGAGGTCCTCGGCGGGCGATTTCGGCCGGTTACCGGACCTGTACCCATCCCGCTTGCCTGTTCGGGTATTGGCCCGGGTACCTGGCTCGTTTTTCGGCCGGTGATCCGGCGTCGCCTCCCAGTACACCCGAACGCCCAGGCTCTCCAGCCTCAGCGCGGCCACCTGGTCGACAAAGGGACCCCAGCGCTGTTGCGCCATCCATTCCTGCGCGGGCACGAACTGAGAGGGAGTACCCTCGGCCACGATAACCTGGCACAACCGGGCACGCGCCGCCACTTCGTCGTAGAACTGCTGCTCTCCCACGTGCACCATCGGGAAGAGAATGAACCTCAATGGCGTCGCCGGACGGGTAAAGGTGGTAACCGCCGAGCGAATCCCGATGATGCTCGATTCGATGAACTGCATGCCACTCCTGCCGCCGCTGCATCCATGGTAAGCCGACCGACGTTCCTTCCGAGAGCGGAAAAGCACTAGGACAAAATTGGAACAAAGATGGCGGTCCAGACCCCTCCTGTTCCCCGCCCGGCCTGCTACTTTGAAAACGGCAGCCTTTTTGTAGCGCTGATGCTGCCTGTTCACGCCTTCGCGGGAGCGAGTTGACCCGACCCTGGTACCTGCACAGTAACGCCACGCCATCCTCCCAGAGGAGTCCCCGGATGAAGGTCAAGCGGCTGGCTGTCGCCGCCGGCGCCCTCGCCCTCGCGGCTGCCGTCGCCGCGCCGGGCACGGCCCACGCAGGGACCGTGCACGGCTACCCGAACGCCACGGCGTACAACGAGGCGGTCAAGCTGTCCCACCTCAAGACGGTCGGCACCTGCGCAGGGTACGTCCGCAGCAAGTTCCCGGACAATGAGCCGTCCGATGTCTCGTCCGGGCACAAACTGGACGGCAAGAGCCTGAGTCTGCGTTACTACGTCATCGAACTGGACTCTTCCGGCGCGCACATCCCGGCGGGCAAGTCCGAGTCGTACATGACCGGCATCCTGCACAACGAGTACACCGCTAAGACCATCACGCTCAGGCACGGCCCGGACACCACGGCCATCCAGGCAGACCACGTCGTCGCCCTGGGCGATGCCTGGAAGGTGGGGGCGTGCCACTGGTCGTCGTCCAAGCGCAAGGCGTTCGCCATCGATGTGGTCGAGCTGCGCGCTGTGGACACGCACGACAACGAGGTCAAGTCGGACAAGGACGCTGCCCAGTGGCTCCCCCCGGCGAACCGTACCTGGTACGTCGAGACCCAGATCAACATCAAGGCGAAGTACGGCCTGGGCGTCAGCGCCGCTGAGCGTAGCGTCATGACGAGAGTGCTCAAGACCGGGAAGTGACACGGCTCGCCCGGTCCATCAGGAAAGCGGGCGGACCCGGGTACTGCCTTTCGTCGCGGAGGCCGGCGGCCCGGCAGGCTACGCGGTGCACATCGCGCTGGCGCGCGGCCTGGCCCACGACACACATGTGGACGATGCGACGGTGGACGCGCCGCCGACGAGCCGGTGCTGCCCTGTCCTCGTGCGCGCCGACGAGCCCATGCGGGTTGGCTGGATTCGGTGCGGTTGCTGCATTCTGCTGCTTACCATCCGTGGTTTGGCAATTGGCGGGCTTACATAGGTTCAGAGATGCCACAATGCATCCGTGAGCTATCATGAAAGCTTGTGGGTTGTTACAGGCACGGCCGCACCAGTTATTGCCATTGCGGCGGTTGTCTCACTACCCGATACATTGCGAACGCCCGAGATGCCGGAGTTGGACGGGCTGACGGGTGACCCCGGTGACGATGCCCGTAGTCAACTAAGGCGATACAAGCGCTGGACTGCGGGTGCTTTCCTCGTAGCCGGGCTCAACGCCTTGCTGATGATTCTGTTGATGACGTGGTCGGTGTTCAGCCTTGCAACGAGCGCTGACGACCAAGCGCCGCAGGCAGCTGCGCTGGTCGCCACGATTAGCTTGAGCCTGGCCCTGTTCTCAGCGATGGGCACGATCTTTGCGCGCTTGGCGCGCTTTCAAGCCATCCAGCTCGCCAAGCGGCATATGAAGCGCAGTGATGCGATCCTCAATAACCAACAGCAGAACGGGCGTCCGCAGGATCAGAAACGGAAAATGCGGCAACGGCAGCGGCGATCATAGACGCTCCAGTCGGCCAGCCCAGCTGCCCGCCTGGGAGCTGCTGTCTCGCCGCAGCCTTTAGCTCTGCATCATCACGTCACTTCGGTTCACTGGATCTGCGCAACGGCCTCTCCCTGGCAGGTAGGACTCTCACGGTGCTGCCCTTGGTTCATGGGATGTTTCGCCCTAACCGTCACCACAGACGGCCGACCACCGGCATCCCGCAGTCCCGCGGCGAGCCCAGCCGGCCACCCGAGCCAGCCGCCTGCCTCAGCCGTCCTTTTCGTTTTTGACTTAGAAAACCTGAAGCCTGACGTGCCCTGAGCCCGTTAGGGCGGTACTCTCATGCCGGCCAGCCGGTGGCTGCGTTCACTACTCCCGCCAGGTCACCGGGGATGGTTGTCCCGGGTGCTGCTAAAGCAGCCAAAAACATCCCCTTGGCCGAGGGAAAGTCTTCCGATAATCCCGAACGGATGCGGCTGACTGCCCACCTCGCTATGGCTCTTTCAGGGTTTCGAATTACCGTACCTGCCCGGTTACGCAGCAGCCTTCCAACCGGTCGGCACACTGCCCTTAGAGGATGCGGCCCCCCGGCCGATTCGCCATACTTGCCCTAGTACCACTGACCGCCGCGACGACGGGCGGTCGGCACCATCCGCAACCCACCCCGTGAGGTCTGCGCCGTCGTTTCTATTCGCTCGGAGCTGTTATGGACGAGATCGATGAGACTGAGCTCTTCGGTGTGTTTCAGGTCGGCGGCGTCGTTGACGGTAACCTGACTGGCGCGAAGCGCGCCGTGCCGGCGGCCGTCCTTCGTCGGTGTTGTCATGAGCTCAGGGATCAGGTCGATCCTCGCGGGTTGCAGCTGAAGAACGTGGTTATTGTCGGCCGTCTGGATCTTGCCGGGCTGACGGTGCCGTTCCCGCTTCGCTTTGATGGATGTGAATTTGACTCCGCTCCCATCGTGGAGGGCGCCGAGCTCTTCGAATTGTCACTGACAAGCTGCCCCCGGCTTCCTGGCCTGCTCGGCAATGGCCTACGGCTGCGCCGTGACCTTGACCTCTCGCGCTCGCGGGTTGCCGGCGCCCATCGGACGAGTGCGAGCACGTCGAAGCGGTCGGCGATATGGCTATGCGAATCCGACATCGGCGGCCGCCTGCTGTGCGTCGACGCGACGATCGACGGCCGGGGCGGGCGTTCGATCCAGGCAGACCGGATGCGCGTCGGCGGGGCCGTCCGGTTGATCCACCAGTTTCATTCGATAGGCGAGATCAGGCTTATGGGCGCGCGCATAGGCGGGTCGCTGGACCTTACAGGAGCGCGGATAGAGTCGGAGGAAGGCCCGGCCATCGATATTGCGGATGCAACTGTCGAGGGCAGTGTCTTCCTGATAGAGGATTCCGCCGGGCGCAGGCCAGAGATCCACGGTCGTCTGGACATGGGAAGCTGCCGTATCTCCGGGCGATTCCTGATCCGGAATGCCACCATTGAGACCCACCCTGGCCGACCGGCCGGCAGCGTATACGCGGTCTCTCCAGTGGTCGACGCAGCGCTCAGTGCCTCCCGGCTGTCGGTCGGCGCGGCGGTCATGCTGGCAGGACGCTGCGAAGTGGCAGGCGGAATCGACATGTCGATGGCCGACGTGAGCCGCTTCACCATCGGCGAGAGCTGCAAACTGCGAGCACCGGGAGACACGGCCCTGGATCTGACTAATGCCGAGATCCGCGGCCTTCTCAGGCTTGACCAGGACGCGGAGGTCGAGGGTACGGTACGGCTGGCCGGTGCAGTCATTCGCGGCACGCTTGCCCTGCACGGTCGCATCGAAAAGCCAGAGCTTGGGACTCTTATTGGTGGCAGCGGGATGACCGTTGAGGGTGACGTCTACCTTGATGATCTCAGGGCCGAGGGCGGGGTTGTCGCGTTCACCCGCGCCACGCTGGGCAGCCTGAGTGCCAGGCGGGCACGGCTGCTGAACCCCGATGGATACTCACTGCGTCTTAGCCAGGCCCTGGTCAAGGGCCCAGTCCGCCTGATCGATGGTTTCTCCTCAGCTGGCCTGGTTGCCCTCAACCGAACCACCATTGAAGGGCGCCTGCACTTCACCGGAGGGTCATTCGATTGCCCGCATCCCTCTTCTGTCAATGAGGACGGGCATGCGATCGAGGCGATATCCGCCACCGTGCACGGCAGCGTTGACCTGGGCTGGGAAGCAGTCTCCCCGAGTGTGGACTTCACCGACTTGAGGACCAGTTCTCTGGCCGACGATCCGGCAGCATGGCCGCCACGCTTCACAATCGCGGGCATGACCTACGACCGCTTCGAAAGGCCGCAGGGCGCCGGCCCGGTGCAGGTGTGGGACCAGGCCGCACGACGCAAATGGCTGCGTCGCCAGACGGCCTTTGACTCCGGGCCCTATGAGCAAGCAGCCAAAGTGTTCCGACAGCACGGATACGCCAGAGAAGCTGAGCAGATCCTCATTGCCCAGCGCGGGCATGCCCGCCAAGTCGGATGGCCCAGTGCGAGGTGGCCGCGGCGCATCCTAGACGCTATATATGCGACCATCGGCTACGGCTACAGACCTGCGCGAGTCCTTTGGATACTAGCCGTGTTGCTTATAGCCGTTGCAGCCACCCTCGAACTGCCCGCAAGCCAGGCAACACTGCGGGCGACAAACGGCAACGGGCAGGTATACACAACTAAAGGCCCCGTATTGACATCCACTAACACAGGAGAAAGCAGCGGACAGGCCCGCAACCCGCCGAATATCGATTCATGCGGCGACGGCGAAGTACGCTGCTTCAGCCCCATCCTCTACGCAATCGATACCGTGATCCCCCTGATCGCCCTCGAACAGCGCTCAACATGGTATCCGGATCCGCTCGCGCCGGCCGGGAACTCATGCTCTGGTGGCTCAACCTCGCGACACTGCTCGGCTGGCTGCTCTCATCGATATTCGTCCTATCGCTCGCACGCCTGTCACGAAGTACCTAAGTTTGCGCGCACCGGCAGGCCAGCAGCGCCCTGTGGCGTATCGCCCTGGTCCGCATGGGCTGCCACCAGGAGACCAAGGACTACGTCGCCCGGCGCACGGCCGAGGGCAAGGCCAAGACCGAGATCATGCGCTGCCTCAAGCGTTATATCGCCCGCGAGGTGTTCCCTCACCTGCTCGCCTGCCACCAGGGCGGCCCCGCGGCGGCTAGGTCAGCGGCGAGCTGAGTTCCTGCCAGGAGCGCACCGCGCTGTCCAGGAGAGCGCGGAAGTCGCTGACGGCAACCCTCGACACCAGGACCGGGCCGGAGCGCTCGTTGTCCTGGACCGCCTGGGCCAGGGCGACACCGTGCACCTCGCAGGCGAAGAGCCAGACCAGCCAGCCATCGAGGGACTCCGCACCCTTCAGCATGGCCGCCTCAAACCGCTCGTCTTGCAGCCGTCGCTCTTCATCCAGCAGCAGGTCCACGGCATCGGCGGGGCTGGTCCGAACGTCTGGCAGCTCGCCGCCAGCGAATGACGGCCGGTGCTGAAGCTCGGCCATGATCGAGCCCAGAATGAAAGGCTCGTCGTCGCCGACAACGCAACCGCCTATGACCAGTCGGAAAGCGAACATCCTCCCGTCTCCCGGCCGAGGCGAGACGAACACGCCGAACTGACCATCATCGGTGCTGAACTTCACGCGCCCTCATTCTCCGTGTGCTGCAGCCACCGTACCAACGGCAGCCGTTCGCACCGCTAGCCAGGCAACCTGGCCGACCACGCCCACGGCTTGACAGAAATAAGAGCGTCAGGGCGGATTGGCCCCATTGGTCCGTTTTGTTCATCGCACCTTCTCAACGGCTATGTGGTCAGTGAGTGCAGCGCCCTCATAAGGACCAACAGGCTGACGGCAAGGACTCCTTCTGGGCGGGGTCACCCCGTAATTCAGTGATCCAACGCCGCGCCGTCCCGGTATCTCAGCCTGCCGCCGGGACGGCCCGGTACCCTGCCGGGAAAACGACAGGCGGAGGACAGATGCCCGGATTGACATGGCTGGTCCAACAACCCGGGTCGCGAGGCCTCCCGGCCTTCATGTGCATGACGTTCGTGCGCGGCGCCGACGAGCGGGGGTTGCTGGCGGGCCTCGGGGTGGACCCGGATGACGCCATGCCGCCGGGTGACCCGGAGTTCGCATCGACGCCAGGGACAACCATCGTCCGGTCCAGGGACTGGCTGGTGGCGCTGGAGGACGCCGTTTACGCCAGGGGAATCCGGCCGGATGTGCTGCTGAGGCTGTCGGCCGGCACCGAGGTCGTCGTCATCTACGAGGACATCGGCAAGGGCAACAACCAGTTCGCGCACGCGGTCGACGGCGAGGTCATCACGGCGGTCACCACGACGATGCCGCCAAGTTGGGGCGGCACCCAGCCCGACCGCCTCCGGCCTCTCGCCGAAGAGCTCGGGATGGGGCACGAGGACGGCAGCCCCTCCGACTCCGACTACGACATGGGAGGCCTCGAGCTCCTCCTCCTCATCGCGGAGGTCGCCGTCGGGCTCTCCCTCGACGAGGCAGACCTCAACCGCCCCCTGCTCAAGGTCCCCGACCAGCCTCCCGGCCCGACTCCCGGACCGCCGGCATCCGCCGAGCGGGCCGTGGTGAGGTCCCGGGTGATCCGGCCCCGTGTGCAAAGGCTGCTCGACAGCGGCCTCACCGCCGACGCCATCGCCGCCCGCACCGGGTCCCCGGCAAGCGACATCGACAACCTGCTCCGCGGGGCGGACTTCTGGATCCCGGTCAGGACCGCGGAGCTGATACTCGCCATCGAGGTACCACCCAGCACGTGATCCTTCGCTTACTGAGGCACGCCGGGCGCTGCCCGGCCTCGGCCATCAAGCTAAGACCGCAGAACCCCGAACACCGGATTGACAGATATAAGAGCGTCAGGGGTCCCACGTCGGCTCGATAGGCTAGCCCGCTAAAGGAGGATCTCTGTATGGATCTCGGCGAACTGGACGATGCTGTCTCTCGACGCGCCCGCGCCTGGAATACCGCCGAGGTGCAGTGGGAGATCGTCCGATGGTGCCTCACCGACAAGGCAGCTTCGTCATTGAGGGTGGAGAGCGGCGAGGCGTTGGCCGAGTTCATCTTGTGGGTCTCAGGTGAGGCTGAGCTGACCTACGTGCGTCGCATGGAGGATCCGCCCATGTCGGAGCACTACGAGATCACGACTGCAGTTGGTCTCGACGGCTGCCTAGATGATCTAGAAGCCCACATCGGCCTCGGGTCGTCGCCCGACCAACCCGTGCTCCCGTTTCCCGACGACGAACCGCCGCGCGCTTGACAGACAATAAGAGCGTCAGGCAGGGCTTTCTGTCACCAGGTTGTTGGTTGTTAGACCCCCGCTCAGGGATGCGGCGGTGTTCCTGTCACTTGCCGTCGAGTGCGTCTCGCGGTGCGGCGCCAAGGGCGAGATCGCCGAGGTCGTCGCGGCAGCCCAGCGTGGCGGTTCGGGTCAGACGGCCAAGAACGCCAGGCTGCTGCGCGACGCGCTGCGCTGACCGGAAGCCCAGTCAGGCAGAGCAGCTCAACCGCATACCGGGTGAATGCCAAGAAGTCTCCGTGGGTCCCGCGGTCCGCACTGCGCCGATCCGACCGCTGCCCGTCCCCGATATCCCGAACGGATTGTGGTTACTCGTCGACGGTCCCGCCGCCTGCCGCACCGTGGAGGCCTCCCTGCTCATCCGGTTCCTGATAGCCGTCTTCTGATGAAGGCCAAGGATGTGCCGGGTCACCGCGCCCGCTGGCCGCTGCTGGTGCTTGCGGCGAATATCTCGGTGAGGAAACTGCTGGCGGCGGCGAAGGAGCGGTTGTCTGCCGACTGGTCGTAGGCGACTCCGGGGACTGCCCCGGGTGCCGCGCGGGTGTGGGTGAAACCGTGCAACGCGCCGCCGTACATGTTCAGCTGCCAGTCCGCGCCGGCGGCGTTCATCTCCTCGGCGAACGCCGTGACATCGCTGAGCGGTACGTGCGGGTCCGCGGCGCCATGGCACACGAGCAGCCGGGCGCGCACCGCGCCGGGCTCCGCCCGCCTGCTGGTGGCCAGGCTCCCGTGGATGCTGACCGCGCCCGCGATGGGTTCTCCCGACCGGGCCAGCGCCAGAGCGGCCATGCCGCCGAAGCAGAAGCCGACCGCCGCGACGCGCCCGTCCATTCCCGGGCAACCTGACAGCGCGGCCAGGCCCGCCTGCGCCCGGCGGACCATGAGCGGCGGGTCGTCCCGCAGCGTATGCAGGGTGCCGATGATACGGTCCCTGCTGCCCGCCACACCGTCACCGAGCATGTCGCAGGCCAGGACCATATATCCCAGTGCCGCGTAGCGGCGGGCCTGCTCGCGGGCGTGCTCGTCCAGCCCGGCGCCGCCGTGGATGAGCAAGATGCCCGGCCGGGGGCCGGGGAGCGTTTCGTCCGTGCAGAGCACGCCGGTCAGCGTCGCGTCCGCGTCGCGGTACGGCAGGCTCCGGGTGGTGATATTCGCACTGGAACTATTCGGGATCACCTGCCGGACTTTACCAGCTATTAAGCTGGTAACCTTTCTACAATATCACAGAATATTCAATTTCGGAAGCAAACTAGAATACCGATCCGATCTCATTTGTGCAGGCGGCCATGAGCCATCGGAGACAACTGAGCCTTATTTTCGTGTGACAGTTAAGTTCGCGCTTTGTCAATGGGACGGCCCCTTCCCTGGCTTTGTCTCGCCGCGGTCCCTGCGCGTCAACGGCCTCGCCGGCGACCCGCAGGCAGGCCAGGGTGCGGGTCGCCGCGGGCGTCGCGGCGACTACCGCGGGCGGTGTCCTGTTAGCGCCGTCTCCAGCAGGTAGGGCTTGTCCATGTACCTAGCCTGCGTGAGCACGATCGCAGTGACTAGACCGGTCCGCCCAAAAATGACCGCGCGGCGGTTATGGAATTGGACGTTCTGTGAGGCCACGTGTGCAGCGGTGATAGCTGGCCGGCACGCGCTCGACTACCTGTCCGATCGTGCCTTGCGGGGTGCTCCCGGGCGGCATCTGTCCTCACGCCGGTCGGGTTAGCGGTGAAAGTAGCCGGTGTTCAGGTCTCGCACGACGGCATCGATGGGCTGGCCGCTTACGTTGATGGGGCCTCGCCACGGCGTGCCCAGGGCGAACAGCAGCGCCAGGCTGAGTCCGATCACGGCCGCGAGTCCGCCGACGAGCAGGGCCGCCCGCCGGCCGCTGCGCAGCGTGAGGGCGGTGGCGTTCACGATCAGCGCCGCCCCGGTGAGGAGCAAGACGGCCACATAAAGGGCGGGGAGCTGATGTGAGGCCGCGGCCAGGCGGGCGCGACGGTCGCTGGTGAGGGCATCCAGGGAGGCCAGCAGTTCGGTGCTTGCGGGTGTCCCGAGGGCGGGGCGAGCGGCCTGGGTCCGGACGGCGTTTTCCAGGCTGGCGATGGCGTGCGTGGTGGCGGGATCGTCGCCATTGGCCGCGTTGCTGCCGTTCCATTCATGAGCCCGCGTCGCCTGCAGGTAGCCGAGCAGGGCGGACTGGATCGGCTCCGAGTCGACGCCGGGGCTGGTCGCCGCCCAGGCCAGGCGGGATGCGTCGGCGGCCTCGCTGCTCACGATTCCCTGCGCCGATGCCAGGGCACCAGCCTCGCTGGCCAGCGTCAGGCCCATCAGGAGCGCGAAGATCGCTCCGAGCGCGGGCATGAGCGGCGCAACGATGGCGTAGGCTCCCTCCCGTTCCGCGGCGGGGATCAGGGCCCGTACTGCCAGGCGCCCGACGATCGCGACGAGCAGCGCGAGCGCCAGCCCGCTGATGACCAGCACCGCCGCCGGCAGCGACGTCAACCAGGTCATTGACCGGTCCCAGAGGCGTCAGCTATTCCCGGGGCCGGTGCCCGGCTGACAGACTCTCGGTCCATGAGAGCACTGCCCGTGCAACCGGAGCCGCTGTGGCGCACTGATTTCCGCCAGCGGATCGCGGTGTCACTGTGGTTCATGCCGACCATCTTCGCAGCAGCCGCAATCGCCGTGGCCAATCTCACCATCTGGCTGGACGCCCGGGTCGATGCCCCGATCGGTGTGCGGCCGGACCTGGTGAGCGATCCCGGCACCGCCGCCACTTTCGCCGCCGCTATCGCGGCCGCCACCCTGGCGTTCGTGGCCGTGGTGTTCGCCACCACGCTGGTGGCAATCCAACTCGCGGCCAGCCAGTACTCGCCCAGGACGGTGCGGGTCTTCATCCGCTCCCGGATCACTCGGGTGACGCTCGGGTTGTTCCTGGCTACCTTTGTCTTCTCCGTGATCATCCTGGTCAGTAACCGGGCGCCGGTCACGTCGGCCAAGCAGTTCGCGCCGGTGGTGTCGGTGACGACGTTGCTGGCGCTGACCGTGGCGACGGTCTTCGGCTTCGTCGCGTACCTGCATGGCGTGGTGCGGCTCATGCGCGTCCAGTACCTGCTTGAAACGATCGCTACGGAGAGCAGGCGGGCCATCGAGGAGAACTTCCCGCCGACGTCCGCCTACGTTGACGTCGAGCCTCCCTCGCCGGACCCGTCACCGCGGCGCCTCCGCTACAGCGGGACGGCCGGGGTGGTTACGGCCACCGACCTGCACGGCCTGGTCGAATTGTGCCGGCAGAAGCAGTGCTGGCTTGAGCTGACCGTCGGCGTAGGGGAATACCTGGCTCACGGCACCCCGGTTGCGCTGGTGCACGGCGGGGACATCCGCGACCGTGATGTGACCAGGTTTTTCCTCATCCGCGGCGAGCGCACCTTCGTGCAGGATCCGGCGTTCGGCTTCCGGCAGCTTGTCGACGTCGCGATCCGCGCGTTGTCTCCGGCTGTC
>Ga0210389_10002374_pt1 | contig 14867 bp, 14 predicted proteins | sample IncBWH28OmetaG_FD_160127 | JGI IMG/M metagenome (GOLD analysis project Ga0210389, IMG submission 160127) | Forest soil microbial communities from Barre Woods Harvard Forest LTER site, Petersham, Massachusetts, United States - Inc-BW-H-28-O ...
GACGTGAATGCCACCGTCGGGACGGCCGAGCCCGTCATCTACCGGCCCATGTTCGGCGCCTTCGGCCAGGCCCTCCCGCAGACTTGCGTCACCTTCGTCTCGCAAGCGGCCTGCGATTCGGGCATTGCCCGCCAGCTTAACCTTCGCCGGCAGGTCAGGCCGGTCCAGCGGACGAGAACCATTACCAAGCGCGACCTGGTCCGGAACGACGCCCTGCCCCGCATCGACGTGGATCCCGAGACCTTCGCGGTCAAGGCCGACGGCGTGCACGCCACTGTCCCGCCGAGCGAGTCCGTGAGCCTGAGCCGCCTGATGTTCTTCAGCTAGCCATGGCAGCCAGCGGCAGCAGGCTCGGTGCCAACCCGGCGGTGATCCGGGTGGCGGCAGTCCTCGGCAACGCGGCCGACGACCCATGGCCCGGTCAGCTTGCCGACGCCCAGGTCGATCTACTCCGTCTCGATCAGGCCGAGGCGCAGAAGAGCAGATTGCGCAAGGCAACCGAGGGCGGTACCGATGTCGCGATCGCCCTGGACCGTGGCGTGGCCGTCCGTGACGGCGACGTGCTGGCATGGAACGGGGCCGCCCGCGTGGCTGTCGTTGCGCGCGTCGAGCTGAGCGACGTGCTGGTCATCGACCTCACGGCGCTCGCGGCCGAACCAGCTGAAGCAGCGATGGCCACCTGTGTCGAGCTCGGGCACGCGCTCGGGAATCAGCACTGGCCAGCCGTCATCAAGGGGACGGTCATCTACGTCCCGCTGACGGTCGACAAGGCTGTCATGGCCTCGGTGCTAAAGACGCACGACTTCGACGGCATCAGCTACGGTTTCGCCGCCGGCGCCGAGGTCATTCCGTACCTGGCGCCGCACGAATCCCGTCGGCTCTTCGGGACTGCCGAGCGGCATCAGCACATCAGCGCGCCGGGTCAGGCGTCGCCGTGAGCATCGGCAGGTCGATGCGCTTGCTCCAGTTCGGCGACTCCCTGCTGCCCGTCGGGTCCTTCTCGTTCTCGAACGGGCTCGAGGCCGCGGTCCAGGAGGGTGTGGTGGCGGACGCGACCACGCTGACCGAGTTCGTGCGCACCGCCACCCGCCGCGGCGCGACATCGGACGGCATCGCGCTTCTGCATGCCCATCGCGCCGCCCGCGCCGCTGACCTCGAGCAGCTCGCGGTTGCCGACCACGCGGTCCTCGACCGGAAGCTTGGCGAAGAGCTGCGGACGATGACCATCCGGATGGGCCGCAAGCTCGCCGAAGTGGCCGAGACGACGGTCCGCGCCCCGCTGCTCGGCCGCTGGCTGAGCCAGGTGCGCGAGGGGCTGACGCCAGGCACCTACCCGGTCGGTCTCGGCGTCCTGGTTGCCGAGCTCGGCTCCCCGGAAGAAGACGCCTTCGCCATTCACCAGTACGGCATCGCCATGACAACCCTCAGCGCCGCGCTTCGCCTCATGCGAATCGACCACCGCCAGGCCCAGGCCATCCTGTACGCCGTCAACGGCGCCGTCGACGGTGACTATGCCGGCCTGCGCGATGCAGGGCTGGCGGACATGGCGAGCTTCGCGCCCATGGCCGACATCCTCGCCGCCATCCACGTCAGATCTCGTGTCCGCCTATTCATGAGCTGAGGTGACACCATGCAGCGGACCACGCGTATTGGCATCGGCGGCCCGGTCGGCTCCGGCAAGACGGCCCTGGTCGAGGCCATCACGCCCCAGCTCACTGGCATGGGGCTACAGGTGCTGATCGTCACCAACGACATCGTGACCACCGAGGACGCCAAGCACGTGCAGCGCGCCCTTACCGGCGTGCTCGCCGAAGACCGCATCGTCGGCGTCGAGACCGGCGCCTGCCCGCACACGGCCGTCCGCGAGGACCCGAGCATGAACCTGGCCGCGGTCGAGGAGATGGAGCAGCGGTTCCCCGGTGCCGATGTCGTCTTGATCGAAAGCGGCGGGGACAACCTCACCCTCACCTTCAGTCCGGCGCTCGTCGACTATTTCATCTACGTGATCGACGTCGCGGCCGGGGACAAGATCCCGCGCAAGGACGGTCCGGGCATCTCGCAGTCGGACATTCTCGTAATCAACAAGATCGACCTGGCGCCGTACGTCGATGCGAGCCTGGCGGTCATGGAAGCTGACTCCAGGCTGATGCGCGGCGACAAGCCGTTCGTCTTCACCAACTGCCGCACCGGCGAAGGGGTACCGGACGTCATCTCGCTGATCAGGCACGACGTGCTCTTCGATGTGCCGTCCAGGCGAGCGACCATCGAATGAACTGGCTGGACGCGCCCGAGCTGGCCTCCTTCCAGGACGAGCCCGCGCAGCTGCCCAGCGGGTCGCTAGGCAAGAGCGGCCTGCTGCGCCTGTCCGTTGAGCGCCGCGGCGACCGCTCGGTACTGGCGCGCGTCGACCAGCGGGCGCCGCTACACGTCCAGCAGGCGTTGTACTGGGACGAGCACCTACCTGGCCTGCCATGCGTGTACATGATCATGACGTCGGGCTGCGTTGTGCAGGGCGACCGGCTCGACATTGCCGTCACCGTTGGCGCTGGCGCGATGGCCCACATCACGACGCAGTCGGCCACGAAGATCCACCAGATGGACGCAAACTTCGCCGCCCAGTCGCAGCAGCTCACCCTCGCCGACGACGCCTACCTCGAGCTGCTGCCCGGTCCGGTTATCCCGCACCGTCACTCGCGGTTCCGCACGCAGACCGAGGCGACGGTCGCCGCCAGCGCCACGCTACTGTGCACCGAGATTCTGCTGCCGGGCCGGAAGTACCACGGCGACGGCGAGCTGTTCGAGTACGACCTGTACTCCGCAACTGTGACGGCGAGCCGGCCGGACCGCGCGCCGCTGTTTACGGAGAAGCTGGTCGCTGAGCCCTCGCGGCAGCCAGTCCGTCAGGCCGGGGCGATGGGGGCGTTCGACGTGTTCGCGAACGTGACCCTGGTGACCCCGCGGCCTCACGCCGACCGGATCTTCGAGCAAGCCGTAGCTAGCGCCGACGCGGAGTGCATGGCGGGCGTGAGCCGCCTGCCCAATGATGCCGGCCTCAGCTACAAGGTCATCGGGACGCAGACGGCCCCGGTCAAGTCGCGGGTTCGGGACTTCTGGGCCCTGGTCCGGCAGCAGGTGCTTGGCGCGCCAATCCCGCCAGCGCGCCGGTGGGGCTGAACTTGCTGCGCCTGGCCGGGCCGGTGATGCCAGCTAGGCGAGACGAGAAGCGAGGAGACGGTACAGGCCAGGGAAGCTGACTTTCACGCGGGCCGGCAGCGATAGCCACGGCGGGACGACCACATCATCGCGGCCGTGCTCAACCGCGTTGACGACGGCGGCGGCAGCTGTCTCGGCGCTGATGAGCCTTGGGTACCGTCGTCGGTACGGCTCCTTGCGCCGCTCGAAGTAGGCAGTATCGACGACGCCCGGGCTGACCAGGCTCACGCCGATTCCGGTCGGCCGCAGCTCGGCGCGCAGCGCATCCGCGAAACAGCCCAGGCCCGCCTTGGTGGCCGAGTACCACGTCTCGCCAGGTACACCGACTAGCCCGGCGATGGAACCGACGAAGACGAGGCGGCCACGTCCGCCGCGCAGGTGCGGTATCGCGGCGCGGGCAAGGTGCGCCGCCGCTCGCAGGTTCACATCGAGCAGGGCGTCGATGTCCGAGTCGCTCATCGAGGCGAATGGCCCGGCCCAGCCGATGCCGGCATTGGACACCAGGACGTCTAGCCCGCCGAGGTCACCGACCGCTGCGTCGATGATTCGCTGAGCACATCCTGGTTCGCGCAGGTCTCCCAGCACAACAGCGGCGTTGGTCTCGGCCGCCACCCGGTCGAGCGCGGCTGCGCTCCGGCCGGCGATTACGACGCGGACCCCCCGGGCGGCGAATTCCCTGGCGGTGGCAGCGCCGATGCCGCTGGATCCGCCAGTGATGGCCGCTCGCAGTCCGGTCAGCCGGCCGGCCACTGCCCCGGTCATGGAATTAGGCCCTGGGCCGGATCGGATTGTTGTGGATGTAGAGCTCCTTGGGGTTCGGCTTGATCACTGGCGTGTCCGCGGGCGGCGGCAGCTGGTACTCGATCGGCCGCATGTGCTCGGCGTACTGCCGGTCGGCGTTGTAGACCTTGTCGAACTTCCACAGCATCCTGGCGAAGTTCGTCTGGCCGCGGGCTAGCTGCCGTGCGACGATGCCGGCGGTCTGGGCGAGGGCCGCGACGCCGAGGTGCTTGCGGGCCAGCACAGACTGAGTCTTGACCAGCTCCTGGTAGAACCGCCGGAGTGGCAGTCGAGTCGGGAGCACCGCGTGCTGGACGTCAAACAGGCGGTAGTCCAGCGTCGTCAGGCGGCGCGCCTCGGTCAGCCACGTCTCGGTCCCCGGGTAGGGCGTCTGGACGGTGATGTTGACGATCTCCGGGACGCTCATCGCCCATTCCCGCACGAAGGCAAACCGTGCCTCATCCCAGTCCGGATCGGCGATGATGTTGATGGCCACCATCAGGCCGATAGACCGGGCTACCTCCAGGGCCTTGTTGTTCACCTGCGGGGTAGTGCGCTTGCGGAACGCGGCGAGCCCCTCTTCGTCCAGGGCTTCCAGGCCGAGGAACATATACGTGAGCCCGAGGCGCTGCCAGCGACGGAACACCTCTTCGTTGCGCAGCAGCACGTCGCAGCGGGTCTCGAGGTAGTAGTCCTTGCGGATGTGGCGGCGTTCGAGCTGGCGCGCGATCTCGTCTCCTTGCTCGGCCTTGATGAATGCCACGTCGTCGACGATGAACACACCCCGTTCCCTGATTCGGCTCATGTCCTCAACCGCAGCCTCTGGCGACAACTTGCGGTAGCTCCGCCCGTAGAAAGTCCAGGCACTGCAGAAGGAGCAGTCCCACGGACAGCCGCGGGTGAACTCGATCGAAGCAGCGGGGTCCATGACGCCGATGAAGTACTTGCGGCGGCGCCCGCCCAGGTGCCGGGCTGGGAGGTGATCGTCCAGGCTATGGAGCATGGCAGGCGGCCGGCCAGTCCCGTCGACGGTGACGGCGCCCGGCACGTCTGCCCAGGCCCGGTCCGGTACCGCCGCCAGCAGCGCCGGGGTACCGGTCTCGCCTTCGCCCTTGAGGATGACGTCAATCGCGCCGTCCGCGTGCGCCAGGACCTGCTCGGCGACGAACGAGACACTGTGGCCGCCCGCGAACACGATGCAACCTGGCCGGACGGTCCTAATCCACTTGGCCAGATCGACGACCTCCGGCACGTTGGCCAGGTAGTTGAGGCTGAAGCCAATCGCGTCGGGCTGGAAGCTCATGACCTCGCGCTCAAGGTCAGCGCGCGTGTAGACCTGCAGGTCCAGCAGATGGACATCATGTCCATCGGCTAGCGCCGCCGTTGCTACCCGCTCCAGGCCTAGCGGCTCGAGGCGCAGGAATATCTCGGAATACATCAGCGCGCTTGGATGGACGAGCAGAACACGCATCACTCAGCACTCCCTCACAGGCCGCCTCGGCCATTAGTCGATGGGGACCTCGGCCGCGGCCCGACTGTGGTCGGCAGCAGCGGGCATGCGGCCCCGCCGACCCAGGAACCGGACGAATTCGCCGCCCTCGCGCAGCCTCCTCGCGGTCATGCTCGGCTGACGGAGCATCTCTGCCGACATCTCGGCGAGCTTGCCGGCCCGGAAGTAGAACCGCTTGTAGAAGGCGTCCACCGATTGCAGGATCTCGGTGTGACCCAGGTGCGGATAGGACAGAGCGGCAAGCTGCGTGCCCCCATCGCTGACCAGGGCGGCACCGTCGTCGTCGGCGGGCAGCCACCCGTTTTCCTTAGCGCGCTGGTACAGCTCAGTGCCCGGGTAGGGTGCGGCTACTGACACCTGGATGGTGTGCGGATTGACTTCCCTGGCGAAGCGGATCGTCTCCTGGATGGTCTCCCGAGTCTCTCCGGGCAGGCCCAGGATGAAGGTGCCGTGGACGGTGATGCCGAGGTCACGGCAGTCCCGGGCAAATCGCCTGGCCCGGTCGACTCGCAGCCCCTTCTTCACGTTGTTGAGGACATTCTGGTTGCCGGACTCGTAACCGACCAGCAGCAGGCGCAGCCCGTTGTCGGCCATGACCTGCAGGGTCTCCCGTGGCACGTTGGCCTTGGCGTTGCAGGACCAGGTGATGCCAAGCTGCGAGAGCCCCCTGGCGATGGCCTCCGCCCGCGGGCGGTCGTCGGTAAACGTGTCGTCGTCGAAGAACAGCTCCTTCATCTGCGGGAACAGCTGGCACGCCAGGGCGGCTTCGGCCAGCACGTTGGCCACGCTCCTGGTCCGGTACCGGTGACCGCCGACGGTCTGCGGCCACAGGCAAAAGGTGCACCGTGACCGGCATCCCCGGCCGGTGTACAGCGACACGTAGGGGTGCCGGAGGTAGCCGATGTAGTAATCCTCCGGCCGCAGGTGTTTCTTGTAGACCGGCACGACGAACGGCAGGCTGTCCATGTCCTCCACGATGCGGCGATCAGGATTATGCACCACTTGCCCGTTCTGGGACCGGTAGCTGATGCCGTCGACCGAGGCCAGCGGATGCTCATCGGCAATATCGGCGATGGTGAAGTCGAACTCTTCCCTCGCCACGAAATCGATGGCGGCGGACGCCAGCAGCGAGGGCTCCGGCTCCACCGCCACCTTCGGGCCGACGAACCCGACGAGCAGCGACGGGTTCTCCGCCTTCAGGGCTTCGGCCACCTTGACATCGCCCGCGAAAGAGGGGGAGCTGGTGTGGAGCACGGCCAGGTCGTGCTGGCGGGCCAGGGGGACGACCTCGGCCAGAGTGAGGCCGGCGGCCGGGGCGTCGACCAGGAGGCTGTCGGGCACGATGGCCGCGGGCTGGGCGAGCCACGTCGGGTACCAGAAGGAGCGAATCTCCCGCTTGGCCTGATACCGAGCGCCCGCGCCGCCGTCGAAACCTTCGTAGGAAGGCGGATTGAGGAAGAGTGTGCGCATCATTTGGTCGTGCCCCCCGTGCTTGCTGTGGCCGTGCTTGCTGTGGCCGTGCTTGCTGTGGCTGTGCTTGCTTTTGCGCGTCGATATCGAGGTGACATGTGGCACTGCAGGTCGAGGTCGGCGGGCACCACGGCCGACGGCGCCGGGCCTTCTGGGCGCAGGTCCAGGCCGACGCGCCTGAGCGCCGCTGCGTAGGCGGGCTCCCAATGCGGCGGAGGATCGGTCCGCAGCGGTGGGTGCGGGGCCGTCTCGAGCAGGGCCAGCGCGCTCGCGGTCAGCCCGGCCGAGGTGGAATCACAGACCCCGGCTGCACCGAGCTCCAGCTCATGCTGCAAGTTGTCGCGGCCGTGGCCTGGCATGACGTCGAGCAGCAGGAGCTGCCGCCCGACAGCGCGGGCCTCGCTGCACGTCGTGGCCCCTGGTAGGGCAATGACCACGTCGGCGGCGGCCATCAGCTCGGGCACGCGGTCAGTGAAGCCGAATGGCCGGATGCGGGGCGCCTCGCGAGCCAGCTCTCGCAGCCGCCGCTCGACAGTATGCTGGCGGCCGGCCACCGCGAGGACGTGCACGCCGGCCGCGGCGAGCGCGGCGGCGCTTTCCACCAGGGGACCGAAACCCCAGCCGCTGTCAATCACCAGCACGCATGGCTCGTCCAACGGCACGCCCAGCGCCGCCCGGGCCGCTGCCTGGGACGGCGCGGCATAAAAAGCGGAACGTACCGGCGGCGGTACGACTGAGACCGCCGCTCGCGGCAGGAAGCGTCGCACGGACGCCTCAGCCGCCGGTGAAGTGACCAGGAACAAGTCAGTGCCTTCGGAGACCCAGAGCCTGTGCAGGGTCACGTCCGTGCACAACACAACGGTCCGCCTGCGTGGTGCCTTCGCCTTGAGCCTCGCTGCCGCCGAGGCGCCGGTGGCGAACACGCTGAGGACAAGGTCAGCCGGCCTGCGCTCCAGATCCGCCTCAAGGGACGGCACGAGCCTGGCGGCAGCGCGCCGGTCCATGAAGTTCGCCAGGCGGCTACCGGTCCGCAGGTGGGCGAAGTGGAGTCCGTCGTAAATACCGGGAACGGCGACCATGCTGGCAAATAGCCGCTCGCCCGCCCGGCCACGCCTCGGTCCTAGCAGAGCCATGCTGTTCAGGACTCGGGTGCGCCAGCCCGACCGCTCCAGCAAGCCCATGCAGCAGGTGGCCATCATCTCGTGGCCGAGTCCTAGCGACCCTGACAACAGCACTGCGTCCTGCGTCACGTGCGCCTCCCCCGCGCAGGTCTCCGTTTGCAGACACCGGCCGCCGGCCCTCAGTAAGGCCTGGTGTCAAGGGTGCGAACGATGTCCTTCAGGTACCCAGGCGCAGACGGCCGACTCCTGCCGAAGCCATCGGCTTGCGTTAGCTCGCGACGAACCGCAAGCCCAGGCCGAGCCTGCGCAGTACCACCCGGAGCCACAGGGCCGAAGCGCCAGCCCCCGCGACGATGAGCAAGACGGTAGCGGCGGTGGCGAGCAGGATGAACATCGCGGTCGTCTGCGTCACCAGCAGTGCCGTCATGCAGATGGCCAGGAACAGGAAGATCGCTGCCCAGAGCCATGTGGCGTCCTGGAAGAAGCGGTGCAGTCCCGGACTCGGGGTGGTCGGCTGCCTGAGCGCCACCACCTCACTGGCCAGCCGGGCCACAATCGGGTTAGGGCCGCGAGCGGTCCGGGCGAATACGAAGAACAGGGCCAGGTTGGCGACCGGGAAGTGCAGCAAGAAGATCCAGACCTGGCCAGTAGCAACGGCCAGTGCGGTCTGCAGCGTCAGCACTACTACGGAGATCACCACGAGGCTCGGCACGGTGCCCGTGTGGATCTTGCGGATCGCGGCGATAATCCAGACAATTACCACTCCCGCAATGAGGCCGGCGTTGCGTCCCCACAGCCAGCCGGCCAGCGCCAGCGCGCCGCTAGGCAGGCCAGACGACTCGATCAAGCTCCATGCCGTGGTGCGCAGCAGCCGGGCTGGCCGGGGCATCTCCAGATCCTTGGCCACGACTTCAGCCTAGGCGACCGGTGCCGACGGCCATGACGGCCGAGACCGACGTACAGCGAAACCTCATTGAGCTTGGCCACCTCCGCTCGCATTATCTTCAGCGTGCGCCTCGCGCTCGCGCGCCTCGATTTGGCGCGTGACGATGGGGGCACGGTGCGCGAGGATGTAGATGCCGGTAGTCATGACCAGGAGCGCCAGTATTTCGCCCGCCACAGCCCCTGGGGTGCTGGTGAACTTCTCGTCGAGCCAGATGGAAGCAAGAGCGATGGAGACTAGCGGATCGGACACGGTGATGATCGCCAGCACGGGCGCGAGGAGGATGCCCTGCTGAAAAGCGTTCTGGTTGAGCAGGAAGCCCAGCGGGCCGACGATGGCCAGAGCGTAGACCGGCCAGTGGCTGAACACTTGCGCCAGGCCGCCGCTGAAATCCGCGGTCATGAGCTTGACCACGAAGGCCGCGACACCATAGGTGACGCCGCAGGCCAGTGCCAGTGCTAGCGGCCGCGCGTCGTCCTTCCGCTGAGCCACCGCAAGGCAGCCCGCCAGCACCACCGCCAGCGCTATCGCCAGCGGCAGGATGGCCACCAGACTCACGGTCGTCCGGCCCCCTGACGGCCTGGAGATGGCCAGGAACGCTCCGACGCCGGCGGCGGCTGCCGTGACTCCCACAAACATGACCGGATCCCACCGTTTGCGGAGGGCACTGGCGATAAGCGAGGCGATGATGAGGTCAGATATCAGGATTGGCTCGACGAGCGCGAGCTCCCCGTACGTGAGCGCCACGACCTGCAAGACAAAGCCGATCAGAGTCGCGCCAACCCCCGTGAGCCACAGTGGCTGCCGGACCAGGTCCAGCAGCAGGCCGGGCCGCAGCGGTGGCCGGCGCCCGACGCGCTGAGTCCCGCGCTGTTCCGCGACGGACGATACCCCGAATACCAGCGAGCCAGACAGGGCTGCCACCACGGCGATGAGCGTGTTCAAGCGTCCACTGCTAAGAAGTCGCTGAATGGAACGCGGCGTAGATAACCTCGGAGAGGCGGTCCGTCATTTCACCTGCTGGCAGCCGGACGCCGAGGCTGAGCAGGTAATTCACCCGCTCGAGCATCATGACGCAGGCGAGGGCGGTGAGCTCAGCGTGCTCGCGGCCCCGGCCAGCAGCGCTCATTCCGGCCGCGATCGCTTCCGCTAGGCCGAAGAGCGTGCGGAGGCCGTCACCCCAGACCGATTCGCTGGCGCTATCTGCCTGGCTGAGTGCCCTGATCACCGCAGCATGGGCCGCGTAGGTGTCAGCGAACCGCTGGACCCAGTCGCGCAGCGCCGATCGTCCTGCCTCATTGTCGGTGACATCCGGAAAGTCGCCAGCGAGGACCTTGATGTCATGCAAGGTGTCCCGCATCAGGGCCCTGAACAAGTCTTCTCTGTTGGAGAAGTACAGGTAAAAGGTGCCGTGCGACGTCTGGGCGCGACGCACCACGTCATCCACGCGAACCGCACGGAAGCCGCGCTCGGCAAGCTCAGCCAGGCCGGCCTCCACGAGCTTGCGCGCTGTCTTGCGTCCCTGGGCGCCTAGTACGCGCTGCCGGGCTGGCTTGCCACCAATCAGAGCCGACCACACCGGCGGCTCCGCCCGCTCACTCTGGACTGCTGATGGGCCAGCTAGCACGAGTGCAGCTCCCTGGTTCACTAACTTTCGAGAAGGAAAACGTTCGAGAACGAACTCTGATAACAACGAACTCTGATAACGCTGACGCGCGATCATGATGACCGGCAGATTGGCCGCTCGGACTCTGTTACCTCTGTTACCGGCAGACAGCCCCCGGCCACCATGATCAGCGCAATCCACCACCCTCCGGCCGCACGTGTATGCGAGGGCGGCCGGCCAGCAGTGCCGTCGGGATCGGCTACTTAAGGTCCTCCACGACCCAGTCGACCATGACGGCAAGCAGACAGCAGGTGCTTGCCAGCAGTAGCCCGATCCGCGCTTCTTTACCCATGAATGTCCCCCCCGATTTGATCGATGATCCGGGGGCATCCCCGGCAGGGCACGCTTCAAACGGCAGTACGTCGTCAGACCCTAGGAGCCAGCAGTGATAGACAACGTCGAGGACTTCCGGGCCCTGGATCCGTTCTTCCGCATCATCGAGGAAGGCCTGCGCGGATACGCCGACGGCGAGCACTTCTTCGACCTCCTCGCCCAGGATGTCATTGTCGACTTCGTGATCACCGTGCCCGGCTACCCCCGCCACACCACCGGGCGCCAGAACCTCATCGAGCTGTACCGGGGCTACGGGGCCACCTTCCGCCTGGACCGCTGCTACGACCTGCGGGTGCACTACTCCCAGCCAACCTCCACGGTCGTGCTCGAGTACTCCTCCGCTGGCCAGGTCGTCGGGACCGGTTACCCGTACAGCAACAGGTACATCTCCGTGGTGACGATTAAGGACCGGAAAGTCGCCGCCTGGCGGGATTACCTAGATCCGCTGCGCGTCTTCGCCGCGCTTGAAGGGCGGCCCTTCGAAGGCGACGCTGATGATGAAAGCTGACCGCTCGCTGCGCCCGGCCAGGCGTGGTCACGAGCGAGCTTGCGCGGCTCGGAGGTGGGCATCGTGGTCGTGCACAATCAGCACGGGGGAGTGCGAACGGGAGGCAATATCGCCTGAGACGCTGCCGGCTACCAGGCCGCCGAGCCCGGCATGACCGTGGGAGCCGACCACGATGAGGCTCGCTGCGTGGTCGTCGGCAGCAGTGACAATCCCCTTCCAGGCAGGAGTTCCCTCGACAGCGACCGCATGCGCCCGGAATCCGGCCGCCGCAGCCAGCGCGGCGCCGTGTTGCGCGGTCTGCTCAGCAGCTTGCCGAACGTCGTCCGCGCATGCAGCATCGAAGTGCGCGCCCGGCTCAGGAACGAACCCCACGTTGAATGTTCGCCATACGGTGACGACCAAGGCGTCACGGCTGGCCGGCAGCTGCTGGCCTGCCTCGGCTATGGCGGCCCTGGCCAGGTCGGAGCCGTCATAGGCGAGCAGGACCGGTCCGATCCTGTCGCCGTGGCCATGGTCCTGCGACGCGCGGGGGGTGCGCGATGCGGGGGGTCGGCTGCGGCGGCCATCGCCCGGAAGGGCGGGGGCTAGCGGCGGCCCAGCGGCCGGCTCCCCCGGCACATGGCGGATGGCGGCGAGCAGCGGCGGGGAGTACCACGCCGGTTCCTGGCCGCCCATCCAGCGCTCGAGTGCCGGAGCCGACGGCCGGACCCGGCCGAGCGCGTAGAGGCAGGTGAAAGCTACCGCGCCGCCCGCCGACAGCCCGAAGCAGATCCACAGGACGGTGTTCCAGGCAGGGGTCGGGAGGCCGGTCAGCGTGGTGCCGAAGTGGAGCAGGATCGGCACGATCATGAACGCAGCCACTGCTCGCAGCAGCTCGAGGATGGCGAACACGCGCTGAATGGAAGCTGAGCGCAGCGAGAATCCGGCGAGGAACAGCGCCGGGGCCACTGAGGCGCCGATGCCGATACCGATCAGGCCCGAGCCGACGAGGGTGAGCGCGGCGGTGGGCGGAGTGGCGCCGTGGAGCACGATGATCCCCGCAGCCAGGAAAGCCAGCCCGCTCAGGGCGAAGTAATGGATCAGGTGCGTGCGGAACACTGCTCCGAATGCGAACGCCGTGATCACGGCCGCGCCTAGCTCAGGAACGAACAGCAGTCCGAGATGGAGCGGCGTGAAATTGGGCGTGAGGACCGTTGCGGTGAGCCCGATGGCCGACGTCGCCGCCGCCGCGGCGCAGACCGCGATAATGATTCCGCCCACCGGAATGGTGCTGGTCAGATTACGGACTGTCAGCAGCGGATTCCGGGCTCGGTACTGGTAGATCCACAGAATGACGATCAGCGCCAGCCCGCCTGCCAGCGGAACCACGGCGACCGGGTCAAAGAACCGATGGGTGAGCAGCTCTGAGGCACCCCAGAACGCTGCTACCGAGCCGGCCGCCGCCAGGCCGATAGCCAGCCCGTCCCGCGGGGCGCTCGGGTCTGCGGGCGGCGCGTCCTGGAAAGTCAGCAGCGACATCAGCAGGCCCGCGGCGGCGATGCCCGCGACGATCCAGAACAGCGGGCGCCAGGCATGGAAGGATGCCTGGGCGCCTCCGACTAGCGGGCCCGCCGCGATTGCCCCGAAGAGGCACAGGTTGAAGATCACTGCCGTCGACCGCAGCTTGGCGGCGGGATAGCCCAGGAACAGCGGCGGAGCGGCGGCGATCAGCAGCATGCTGGTGCAGAGACCTTGCAATACATGGCCGACGATGAACATCCCCGAGTCGACAGCGCCGGCTGCCAGCACCGAGCCGATGACGAGCAGGGACGCGTAAACGATCAGTATCCGGCGCTGTGGCAGAAGCTGGGCCAACTGCACCGCCAGTACGGTGCCCACGGCGTAGCCAGCATTCGCCAGCCCACCGGTAAGGCTGACCGTCTGCGGGCTCATGTGCAGCTGCGCGGCGATGATCGGGGCCAACGGCTGGAACGCGGCGGACAGGCCGAGGTAGGGCACGAGGAAGAGAATGACCATCGCCGCTGCCGCCGCATATCGCCCAGCAAGCGGGCCCTCTGGCAGCGGCCGCGCCGCCTGACTCGCTGGGCTCAGCAGCCGACCGGGAAGCGTCTGAATGCGTGCCATCCCGGCATAGTCGCCGGCCGCCCGGCGAGCGGCGAGGGCGGGTCAGCCAGTCGGGCGGAGTTCGCCGGTTGCGGGGAAATGCGCCAGATGTCGGTACCGTCACGCCACGCCGTCGGGCCGGCTTGACTCTGACATGGTGTGAGGGTCTAAGCATGGAGACGTTATGTTCGCCATCGGAGAGTTCGCCAGGCATGGCCGCGTATCGGTGCGGATGCTGCGTCACTACGACGCGCTCGGGCTGCTAGAGCCGGCCTGCGTTGATCAGGAGACCGGCTATCGCTTTTACGAGGCCGGCCAGCTATCGCGGCTGAACCGGATTGTCGCCCTGAAGAACCTGGGCTTCACCTTGCAGCAGGTGGGCTCGATCCTGGCTGACCAGGTCACGGCGGCTGAGCTGCGCGGCATGCTGATATTGCGGCATGCCCAGCTGAGCGAGCAGATATCGGCTGACGCCGCCAGGCTGGCTCAGGTCGAAGCGAGGTTGCTCGCCATCGAGAGCGAAGCCGGCGAGCCGCCACCGGTAGTGGTCAAGCGCATCGCCGCGGTGCGGGTCGCCGAACTCACGGGCGCGGCCGCCGGCTACGAGCCGCAGTTCATCACGCCCGTCATCCAGTCGCTGTATCACGAGCTCCCGCACCGACTATGCGCGGCGGGCATCGCGACTGCCGGCCCCGGCGTCGCGTACTACGAAGACGCCGACGGCGACGCAGGCGCCATCACGGTGCACGCCGCGCTGCCGATCGCTGCGCGAGCCGATGGTCGGCCGGACTATGGCCCGCCAGACTCTGGTCGGCCGGACTTCAGTGTCGTCGACCTGAGCGAGATCCCGGCTGCCGCCGCGCTGATTCATCACGGCTCCATGGACGGCGTGCTGCCCAGCATCCAGGCCCTTGCCAGGTGGATCGACGCCAGCGGATACCGCTCGCTCGGCTACGCCCGCGAGGTCACCCTGAAGCTCGGCGACGTCCGAGCAGACTGGGTGACTGAACTCCAGGAACCAATCACGCCGACCTAAGCAGCTCACGAGAAGGAGAGACCATGGACGTCGCGCCGGAAATCATGCAGCGAGCGGTCCAGCCGTACGCGGGCATCTCATCATGGGTGCCCATGGCGGCCGTGGGCTCGGTGGCCGATCGCCTGCCTGAGATCTTCGGCTGGCTCGCCGCCCGCGGCGTCGCACCGGCTGGCCCGCCGTTCTT
>Ga0210389_10002376_pt1 | contig 14858 bp, 16 predicted proteins | sample IncBWH28OmetaG_FD_160127 | JGI IMG/M metagenome (GOLD analysis project Ga0210389, IMG submission 160127) | Forest soil microbial communities from Barre Woods Harvard Forest LTER site, Petersham, Massachusetts, United States - Inc-BW-H-28-O ...
AGATCGATAGTCCCGATGTTGCGTTGCATGTTCAAATCTCCCGTTTAGACCACACTGACATGTTTAGTCGAAATCGGGCTCACTGGTTTTGACCTCGATCAATACCACTCGAGATAGCGCAAGGCGAAATTCTGTTGATCCCTGTCAAATAGGAAATATCGATCTGGCTCTAATGTGACCGTGGTCTGAGCCACAAATCGACAGGAGGCTGAAATGTACGAATTTCTCAAGGAGACGGTTCTGCCAAACATGGCGCATCGGGCAAAGACGGTCGCGCCGGAGATGACGGTCGGCGACCTGCTTCGCCTGTTCAAGGTCGACGGCTCGGATGCCTATCCAGTCGTCAGCGGCGAAACACTTGTGGGGATCGTTTCTAAAGCAGATGCTTTCAAGGCTTTTGCCTTGACGCCCGACAACGTCGTCCCCCGCTATGATGACAAGATGGGAACCACGGTCGCCGAAGTCATGTCGCATGAAGTCATTACCGTTGACACCGCAACCAATCTACAGCGTGTTCTTCACTTGATGGTAACCCACCATTTCAACTCTCTTCCGGTAATTGACGGGAAGAATCGGCTAAAGGGCATCATCACACGCGACGATCTGATCGAGGTTCTGGTTCGCTGTGCTGACCATGCCACCTTGCCGCTGACCCCACCGGCCGTGGGGTACTACGCGATCCTCTGACGTGACGGCGGCCTTGGGCCGGCCTTACAAGCCGGCTGCCAACGCGATCCGCATCAGGTCAGACATGCTGCGCGCGCCGGTCTTCGCCATGAGATTGGCGCGATAGACCTCAACCGTGCGCGGGCTAATATTCAGGCCATGCGCGATGACCTTGTTTATCTTCCCAGCCACCAATCCTTGTAGGACATCGCGCTCGCGCGGAGACAGTTCGCTCAGTCTCGCTTCGGCATCCGTCCGCGCCGCGCTTTCGCTTTGCGCAGGACGCGCATCGAGCGCCGCGCGAATTGCGCTCAACAGGACGGTATCGTCGAACGGCTTCTCGATGAAATCGACCGCCCCGGCTTTCATGGCTTCAACTGCCAGCGCCACGTCGCCATGCCCGGTAATCAAAATCACGGGGCATGTGACGCCGTCGCTTTTGAGTCTGCGGACAAGCTCGATGCCGTTCATTCCCGGCATTCGGATATCAGACACAATACATGCTGGAGAGCTTTCTACGGTCTTCGACAGAAATGCATTCGATGTTTCGAACGCTTCCGCCTTGTATCCATTGACATCCAATAGAAACGCCAACGAATCGCGCACTGCTTCATCGTCGTCTATTACGTGGACGACTGCTTTATCGACCATATGCTACCTCCGGTTCAGCGAACGGTAACGTGAACTCGAAAACGGTTCCACCTCCTTCATTCGGGCGCGCGGATATCCTTCCGCCGTGCGCCTCGATGATGGTTCGGCAAATGGAAAGGCCGACCCCCATGCCATTCGCTTTGCTGGTTATGAAGGGCTGGAATAGATGCTCGGCGATCTCAGGACCAATTCCGGTTCCTGTATCTGCTATGGAGAAGCACGCCAACTCACCATCGCGTTTGGCATCGATCGTCAATTCCCGGCGGCCCGTTGTCTCCATTGCTTCCACGGCATTTCTGATCAGGTTGAGGGCGACCTGCTGAATCTGGATCTTGTCAACGACGATGTCGGGAAGCTCACGATCGCAGCGAAGCGAAACACGGACGCCTTGCTCTCTTGCACCAACCAGCGCTAGGGCTGCCGCCTCCTCCAGGAGGACGGCCGGATTTTCTAGGGTGTGTTGAGTTTCCCCCTTGGCAACGAATTCTCTCAGACGCTTGATGATATCACCGGCACGAAGCGCTTGATTGGAGCTCCGATCCAATGCGTCTCGGATACGATCCTTATCGATCGGTTCGCTTTTCAGGAGAGTTGCCGCCCCGCGCAGATAGCTCGTGATAGCCGACAACGGCTGGTTCAGTTCGTGCGCCAGCGAGGATGCCATTTCGCCCATAGCGGTCAGGCGGGACACATGGACCAGCTCCGATTGCAGCTCCTGCATACGGCGCTCTTGAGTTCTCCGCTCGGTAAGATCGCGAATGAATCCGGTAAAAAATTGTTCGGAGCCGACCCGAGCCTCACCGACAGCCAGTTCCATGGGAAATGTCGAGCCATCCTTGCGCTCGCCGACCACAATTCTTCCGATACCGATGATCTGGCGCTCGCCCGTATCGCGATAGCGATGCAGATAGCTATCGTGCTCCTGGCGATAAGGAGACGGCATCAAAATCGACACATTTTTTCCGATTACCTCGGCGGCCGACCAGCCAAAGAGACGCTCGGCCGTTAGACTGAAGGAACGCATGACTCCACGATCGTCGATGACGATCATGCCTTCGGGCACAGTGTCCAGGATCGATTGGAGCTGGGCCTGCCGATGGCGGGCATCCTCTGTTTCGTGTAACAGCCGGTTGCCGATGTAGCCCAGGATCGGTCCGAGGACGGCAAAAAGGGAGACATCGATCAGATTTGCCGCATTTGTGTAAATGCCGTCTCTCAGTAAAAACACACTAACGCCCAAACAAAGGACGGTGGCAAAAAGCGCAGGCCCTGCCCCCCCAGCAAAGGCGGCATAAACAATTACCGGGACGTAGATCACCGTAAAGGCACGGTCTTCAAAATATCCTTGGAGCACCAAAAGAAGGGTAAATGCGCCCACCGCGGCCAAGGCGGCCAACCCGTAACGAAGCCAGAACCGGCGCTGCCTGGTCATTCAGCGCTCCGACCCGCCCAAGCTCCGACACTGACTCTTCCGTTTTTCACCGAATTCTCTCCCCGGAAACGAAGGTTGCGGGGGCTGGGAAGATACCCCCACCGGTGATAGCATAGATTGAATAGAGCGCATTCAGGATCGAGGGGGCCTTGGGTCGCGTACCGTCAGAGGCAGCCGTGGATAAAACTGTTGCGGACCTGAACATCGCCCACTTTAGGAAGCTGCTTTTGACTGAGGTCGATCCGGCCAAGCGGCAGACGATTGAGCGCCTCCTGGCGGAAGAAGAGGCCAAGGTCGCCCGCGCCGCCCAGGCCCCAAAAGAAGATCGTTCGGATAAATCCTAGCCGTTCGCCGGCCAAATTCTCCAATGCGAAGGGCTGATGGAAACGCGGTCCATGGTAGGGACCCTGATCCAGCCACTGGGCGTCCGACGGCAGGCAAAGACCAGCGGATGCACCCGATTCTCCTCAATGACCGCAAGCTCAAGATCGCGGTCGTATGGAGCCGTTGATATCCTCTCCCAAACTGGCCCGTCTTCCATCGTTTCAATCTTTCGGCAGCTGGCGTCGTTCAGGCGATCTGGCTGCCGTTTCAGTCGATTTGCTCGCCGACCCGCCTGATCGCCATCTGAAAATTGAAAGAATAACGCCAATCGGCTCCCGATCATTGACCTGCGTCAACTCTTGCCGGCCCCGTCACCGCCGCTTCCCTTTTTGTCCCCGAACAGATCAAAGCCAAGCATCCCGCGAGTCGGTTTGCCGGTCGGCACCGGCGGCACCCCCAAATTTGCTTCCAGCGTTCGCAAGTGTGGCCTTCATCATCGCGATATCGACTTCAGTCGCATTGTCGACGATCACAACACCTTCGGCGACGAAGGGCGGCCTAATCGCAAGAGCCGACAAGCCGATCAGCTTGGCTGAAAATTTGTCAACCAAGCCCTCTGCGACACCGATCAGTTGCCTGGAAACCCGGTCGGCGTTGACGTAGACCAATAACGCTGCATAGGACATGGCGGGCTCCTCATTTCGGCGATCATGCCGCCAACTACGATCGCGTCTTCGCGCAATACCTTTTGATGCGGATCAATTCTGTATCGGGCAACTCTGCGAAGATATGTCCTGATTGCTCATCATCAATGGAGCCTTGATCATGCAAGCGCGCGATGTGATGGTTTCTCCCGTAACTACCATTGGCAAAAATGCGACTGTTAGGGACGTCGCAACGGTCTTACTTGAGAACCGCATAAGTGCGGTTCCCGTCGTTGACAATGCCGGCAAGGTTGTCGGCGTTGTCACTGAAAGCGACCTGATGCGCCGCGTGGAGGCCGGCACCGAGCGACCCTATTCCTGGTGGCTCCAGTTTCTCGCCGGCGACGCGGCGATCGCGGCTGAATATGTCAAGTCACACGCCCTAAAGGTTGAAGATGTTATGACCACTGATGTCGTAACAGCGCCTGCGGAAATGCCATTGCATGAAATAGCGACATTGCTCGAGGAGCATCAGATCAGGCGCGTTCCGATCGTCAGCAAAGACGGCAATCTGATAGGCATCGTAAGTCGGGCAAATTTGATTCAGGTCGTCGCAACCGCCCAGCCAAAGCTCGAAATGGCTCTGCCCGATTCCCTGATCCGAGAGAAACTACTCGGCGAACTGAAGAAGCGATCTTGGGTGCATACGCACAATCTGGGCGTGACGGTCAAGAACGGAGTTGTCGATCTTTGGGGCTACGCTCAATCCGATGCGGAGCGGAAAGCGATCCGCGTGTCGGCCGAAGCCATTCCGGGAGTCGTGACGGTCAATGATCACCTCGCGGACGGGTCAACATTCGTCTACTGACCCGAGCGATGCTTCAGGCCGCTACACCATGCCGATCAACAGCGCTGGCATTCTGATGGACCGCCGGCGGCTCCGTCGTCAGTCCGCCAGGCAAGGCGGGAGTGTACCATCGCATCAGCACTTGTGGTGCTTCCGACAAATATTTCGATCCCGATACTTGGCTTGCTTCAGCCTCACAAAAACAGGGATCCTGGTCGCCAGAAATGGGTACGCTGGCTGGATACTCACTCCTCGTCAGGGAAGGTTGCCCCATCTTTCCTGCAGAATTCCGAGCGCGGCCTAGACTCTTATGGCCAGCGCCCCGTTTCTTATGCTTTTGAAAAATGAGAGCGCGAGAGACCATCAGGAGAACCGATCTTTTGGTTGAACGGACCTTATTAGGACGACGCTTATGGGTTAGCGTGAGTGGCCATGCTTGACATCCGTCAAAGCCGTGTCGTTGAATGGCGGCTATAATGCCTTCACGCGCTTGCGCTGTTCGCGTGATGGAGGCGACTCATGGAAGAAGAAATCAGAAAGAAAATTCTGACGCTGTTGGACCAACACCGCATCATGACGGTTGCGACGCTGCGGCCGGACGGCTGGCCGCAGGCAACGACCGTCGGCTACGTGAGCGAAGGCCTGACCCTCTATTTTCTCTGCGGTTTCGACAGTCAGAAGGCGAAAAATCTGGCGCGAGACAATCGCGTTTCGCTGACTATCGATCACGACACCGCCAACCTAATGGCGATTGCCGGTCTGTCGATGGCAGGGCACGCACAAGCAGTGAATGACCGGGTCGAAGCGGACAAGGTCTTGCGCATGTTGCCGCTGAAATACCCTGAGGCACCTCCTTTGCCGATGAAGATGCCGAGCCCGGACGAGATCCGCCTGTTTCGCGTAACGCCGACAGTCATTTCCGTACTCGACTACTCCAAGGGCTTCGGGCATGCGGATCTCGTCACCTGTTGATCGCATTGTTCCGCTCCTCCGGTTATTGCCGTGGTCGCGGCTTGATGTTGCTGGGCGCGCCCGGCATCGTTCTGGGACCTCTCATCGTAGCTGTTTCCCTGAGTTTTGATTGAGATATGGCGACAACGAACGACTGAACGCGCTGAGATAATTTAGCGAATGGGAAGAATATGCCCGATCTCGCCGCCTTGCTCGTAAACCTTGCGGTAGCGCTTGGCATCGGACTTCTGATCGGCACCGAACGGGAGCGCCGCAAAGGCGGAGGTCCTGCGCGCTCGCCGGCGGGCATACGCACGTTCTCCATCGCCTCGCTGGCTGGAGCAACCAGTGTTATAGTGGGTGGCGTGCTCGTGTTAGCAGTCACGATCACGGGCGTGATTGCTCTGACCGTCGTCGCTTATTTCAAATCCCGCGGCGACGATCCCGGCCTTACAACTGAGATTGCTCTGATACTGACTGCGCTGCTTGGCGGTCTCTCAGTGCAGCAGCCAGCCTTGGCAGTTGGCGTAGCTGTTGCCCTTGCAGCCCTGCTCGCCGCGCGAACCCCGCTGCATCATTTCGTCCGGTCCGTGCTCACTGAGGGCGAGGTTAGAGACGCTCTGATTTTTGCCGGCGCAACATTGGTGGTCCTTCCCTGGCTGCCCAATCAAGCGCTGGGACCTTATGACGCCCTGAATCCGCGCTCAATCTGGATCGTAGTTATTTTGGTGATGGCCATCAGCGCCGCGGGATACATCGCCGTTCGGATGCTCGGTGCTCGTTTTGGACTCCCAATAACAGGATTTGCATCGGGTTTCATCTCCAGCACCGCCACTATCGGCGCGATGGGCGCACGGGTTCAAAAAAGTCCCGGCCTCATCACCGCGGCGGTTGCGGGCGCGGCTCTATCGACTGTCGCCACGATCATTCAGATGTCCTTGGTTCTCGCGGCCACCAGTATGACTACCCTGCGCGCGCTATCGATCGCGCTGGTTTGTGCAGGCGTCGCTGCAGCAGCATACAGCGCCGGCTTCACGGTTCGGACCTTGCGCGACAAGGGAACGGTTGACCTTCAGCCAGGGCGCGCGTTCAGCCTCCCTGTCGCGATGGTATTCGCCCTGACCCTTTCCGCGATGCTCATCGTCTCGGCCGCGCTACGGGAATGGTTCGGCGAGACTGGTGTCTTTGCAGCGGCTGCGGCTGCGGGCTTTGCCGATGCGCATGCCGCCGCCGTTGCTGTCGCGTCGCTGGTTGCATCCGGAAAGATGACCCCGGCCGACGCCGTGTTTCCTATTCTCGCCGGACTCTCGACCAATACAATTAGCAAGATAGTTTTTGCCTGGACCAGCGGCGGCCGGCCTTTCGCAATACGCCTAATCCCCGGATTGATTTTGGTCGCTGTCGTAGCGTGGGCCGGAGCACTCGTTTATGGAGTTTGGGCGTTGAGGTGACCGGAAGTCAGCAGAAGCAACTTTTTCAAGCTGAAGATGGATCGTTGATATCATAGAACGCAGAACTGGCCACGCGCATCGGGTGCGCGTCGGTGGCGGCACGTGTCAATATAGTTCTTCCTAAAGAATAATGTTTTTCGAGCCCAGTGTGTCGGAGACATGGCGCGATGCGCTTCTGCGCGGATTTCTTGACTGTGCTCGCCGACGCGGCCCGTGAAGACCAGGCATTCCAATCTGCCGAGTGTGTTTGCCATGACAGCGACCTCCTGCGCGACGCGAAAGGCAAAGAGATCGATCGCTTCCCTGGCGGTAGGCTCACTGCTTGCCACGCCCCACGCGCCAATAGCGCGCCGGACCCCCGCTCGCTCGTGATCAAGCTCGGCACGTCAGTCAAGAGCTAACTCCCGTTTTGACCATGGTTAAGGGTCAAGTGGGCGCCAGCGCCTTGATGCGCGCAAACCATTGCTGCGCTGAAACTTGATTCACATCAAATCGGGCGGTCGTATCTCCGCTTAGTCTTGTTTCACGAGCTACCGCCGGGACATGGTGGCAATCTCCCAACCGCGAGAGGACATGGCGAAATCTGAGGTGGCCGGCGAAACGATCCGACCCCAGCCGGACTGTCGGACTGCTTTTCAACAGATTACAAAAGGCTGCATCGAAGCGATTCGGACGCAGGAAACTCAAGCTGCCTCAGGTGACCCGGAGGCGATCCATGCCATGAGGATCGCGCTAACCCGTCTCCGGGCCGCTCAGCTCTTTTTCTCTTCGGCCACCAATGACGCCGCATGGCCGCCGCGCATCAACCACCAGTTCAGATGGCTGAATTCAGTTCTTGGAAGAGCACGAAATCCCGATGTAACCCTCGAATATGCCGACCGAAAGCGCTATCGAGACTGGGCGGAGCATTCACGACACGCTTTGCTGCGAACACAATACAAGGCCCGTCGTCGATTGGCAAAAAAAGCTCGGCTCAGCTCGATACAATGACCTGACATCCGAACTCAACCACTGGGTCTCGAGCCGCCCCTCGCGTCACAACAACCAAGCCTCGCGTTGCGATCGAGTTGACGACTATTGCGATGAGCGTTTGCGTCAATGGAGGGACGAAATCTCCGGACAAGTGCGCCATATCCGTGCGTTTCGACGCAAGCGGCAACATCAGCTTCGGATTCAAAGCAAGAACTACTACTACATGGTGGACGCGCTGCTAAATCTCGACATCCCGGTCTCGCGAGAGGACTTTTCATTCTACGAGACCGCAAAGCGAGTGCATCAGACCTTGGGCGACCTCCGGGACCTCAGGCGCCTCTGCAAGGCAGTCGGACGGCGGCCGCCTCATTGTCGCAAGCGTAGACGCAAGTTGCTCCGACGGGTCGAGGACTCGTTTCGTCGTTCTCCGTAGGGCAGCTTATTTCCCGCCTAAACCTCGGCGGCCTCCCGCATCGGCCGCCGATGTCCTCGTCTACTTCGCGAGCAAGGATTCGCCAAACCGGGCGAACAGCGCGGCCGGTCCTGGATAGACGTAGGCGCAACCCGGAAGTAGTTCGACGCAGCGAAGGACTTGCGAATGCCGTCGAGCCAACGCTGGCCCGGCGCGCTGTGACGGACGAACGCGTTCGCGCAGGAACGAGCCCGTTCGTCCGCGCCTATTTCTTCTCCTCGAGCATATCCATCGCTAGATTCACGAGACGCCTGAAGTCTTCCGATTGCCCGGCGGCTGCGCTGACTCTCGCCAGCCACTTCCCGGGTTCTTCGGGCTGCCGCTCGATCGCGATTAGCTTCTCGATACGGAGCCTCAGTTTGTTGCCCGGAGGGATATCTCCCGAGATCACCCTAGAAACGTGAGGTTGGCTCACGCCGAGCCGACGCGCGAGTCGATCGTCGCCGAAGACGCCGATCGGCTCGCCGTCGTCAGCGAAGCTAAGAATCTTTCCGTAACCCGCCCCGGTGGTACCGGCTGCGCTCGAGACGAGGAGAGTCATGTTTCGCCCTTATGTCGACGCTGCGTTGACCTCGAGCCATTTCGCGATGCTGGCCGCGGCGTCACCATAGAAGGTCCGATAAAGATCTTCGGTCACGTAGCCGATGTGGGGTGTCGCAAGCACGTTATTGAGTTTCCGGAAGGGATGATCGGGAGACAGCGGCTCCTCTTCGAACACATCGATCGCCGCGCCGGTGATCCCGTGCGCCTGCAGCGCTTCGACCAGGGCCGCCTCGTCGACAATGGGACCACGTGATGTATTCACAAATCTCGCGGTCGGCTTCATCAGCGCGAACTCAGGTGCCCCGATCAGGCCTCTGGTGCGGCGGCTTAGGACGAGATGTACCGTGACGACATCCGCCTCACGAAACAGTGTCTGCTTGTCGACGAGTTTGGCGCCGGCAGCACCAGCCTTCTCCTCGGTCAGGTTCTGGCTCCAGGCGATCACCTTCATGCCAAAGGCGAGACCAATTCGTGCGACTTCTTTTCCGATGTTGCCCAACCCGACGATCGAGAGGGTTTTACCCCGCAGGTTAGAGCCGAGGGCGGTCTGCCACCCACCGGCCCGCAGTGAAGCAGCCTCGCGGGCAATGCCTCGCATACTCGCCAGAATCAGCGACCAGGTGAGCTCAATAGTAGGAGTGGAGTCATAGCCGGTTGCGGTGACAGCGATGCTGAGATCAGCCGCGGCCTGCGTGTCGATGGAGGCGTTTCGTGGTCCGGTCGACGCGATGAGCTTGAGGTTCGGGAGTTGCTGCAGGATCTCCCTCGGAAGCGGTGTACGTTCACGCATGACGCACACCACCTCGAACGGACGCAACCGTTCGACGACTGCCGAGGAAGCTACTGCGTGGTCGCCGAACACGGTGATCTCGGCATGCCGACGCACGCTTGACCAATCAGCCAGCTGCAGCGCCACATTCTGGTAGTCGTCGAGGATCGCAACTCTCACTGGGCACCCTGCTCTTCTCTCCGCCTGGTAAAAAACTCGGTCAGAGCTCCCGTCACGGCTTTGGGATCGTTCTCCATCGGAATGTGCCCTGCCGACTTGATCCGGACGAGCCTCGTGACCGGAATCTCGCCTGCATACCGTTCGGCATAGTCGATCGTCTGGAATGGATCGTCCTCGCCCCAAACCAGAAGCTTCGGCGTCTTCGACCGCAGCAGAGCAGGCAGCATCTCCATGGTGTGGCGGTGGTCGGCAGCGCCCGCGAGCGCCAGCCAGGATCGGGCAACCCTGGGATCCGTCCACGGGTCGAGATATTCGGCAATCTCAGCCTCGCTTGCGGGGCGCCCGAGCGCCTTTACGACCGATATGCGGCGCGCGGCGAGAACGTCGTCCCGCGTCGTCGCGGCGGCCACTTCCGGATCCCGGAAGCGGGCAACGCCGGGCACGGGCCACGAGTCGTACACGACCCCGTTCACCAGAGCCATGCGCGGCACCTCCACGGCTCCTGCGAGCGCGAAATGCTGCGCCACGCCTCCGCCGATGTCGTGGCCCGCAACCATGACCGGGCCCCTATACTCGAGCGCGTCGAGAAATCGCACCAGCCAGGCGGAGAGGCGCGGGACGGAAGCGTCGCTCACGGTGAGTTCGCCTCCGGAACGGCCGAAGCCGGGGAAATCGACGGCCACAGGGCGAAGGCCCGCGGCGGCGATGCCTTCTAGCACTGGCTGCCAGACGCGGCTCCAATAAGTGCCATGAAGCAGGAGAACCAAGGGACCGCCCTTGCCGGCGGTCAGATAGCTGATTGGGACACCGTCTACATCCACGGTCTCGCGCGTCGTCATCGGACGATTCTCTTCACATGATCCTTGCCGAGCCCGACGGTTTCGTAGTGCATGGTCGCGTGCTCGAGCTTGGTGAAAACATCTTCGTATCCGAGCGCCTCGCCGTAGGGATCGACATAGGTGTATCCGCCCGTCACGTGAAACAGCGTGGCCATTTCCTTCACGTCATCGGGAACGACCAGCGTGTGCGTCTCGCCGGGCGGCTCGAACGCGTAGTCACCCGGGGAAGCGACCCAGTCATGTTCGAGGTAACGCCATCTTCCGCGCAACGTGAAGGCATGCACCGGCCCGGAATGACGATGGCGCGACAACACACCCGCGGACCGGACCCGAAGGATGTTGATGTAGTAGCCTTGGGTCACATTCAGCACGAGCGGCCTGAAGGCGACGGTTGGCGATTGCGGGACCCATTCGCGCTCGTCTACGTCAAGCTCAAGCGCAGAGCCAACGAATATATCCGACACCATGCCGACAGGTTGAGGCTTCTGGTATGCGATCTTGCTTTGATCGATGGGCCGGCGTTCGGACACCTGCATCTGCTCTAATGAGGGCTTCATCGCACTTCTCCCTTCCATTGTATGAAACGACGTCCCACCCCGTGGAACGACCTGGCCTCTCAGTGAGCCTTTGGCCGACGCTAAGGCAGCCTTGATGCGGAGATATGCTTCATTCCGATTAGGAGTAGGCCTTTCCCCGCTGTCGAGGAACGCATGATTTCCGTTGAACGAGAAACTCTGCTATAGGAGTTTTTCTATCGTGATCGGGAGATCCCGTATTCGTTTGCCGGTAGCGTGATAGACAGCATTCACTATTGCCGGTGCGACCGATACGGCCGTGAGCTCGCCGAGGCCTTTTGCACCCAGCGGGCTCGCTTCCTCATCGAACTCGCCCACAAATAGGGTCTCTAGTTCCGGAATGTCGGCGTTCGTCGGCACGAGATAACTAGAATAGTTGCGGTTGAGGAAACGCCCAAGCATTGGATCCATCTCGGACTGTTCCAAGAGAGCCTGGCCTACTCCCCAGATGATTCCGCCGATCGCTTGGCTGCGTGCTGTCTTTGGGTTGATAATGCGGCCGGCATCATATGCACCGACAAATCGATTCAGACGCACCGTGCCAAGCTCCGGATCGACCCGAACCTCTGCAAAAACCGCCGAAAAGCTGAATATCGCCTTCGGTCCGCTCGCCTCTTCAACCGGATCGTACTTGCCCTCCCCAGCCAGTTCGGACAGACCGCTGCGCGCCAGGAGCTCGGCGTAGCTTACCTTTACGTTTTTTTCCGCGGCTGAGATGAATCCATCCGCCGTCGTGATCTCCTTGGCGACTGCGCCCGCCAACGGAGCATCGCGACCACTCAGCGCCAATCCGATCGCTTTGTCGCGGGCAGCCTGCGCCGCCAGCATGACGGATGCCCCTGCATTCGCCATCGTGGCGGAGCCGATCGACGCATGCGAGGTTGGGAGTCTCGTATCCCCGAGTCGCACGATTACTTTGTCAGGCGATATGCCCAATCCATCGGCCGCGATCTGTCTCATTACGGTGTAAGTCCCCGTTCCCACATCGTGAGAGCCGGTTTCGACCAGCGCCGTGCCGTCGGCGTGGATGATGACTCGCGCTTCAGCCGGCCAGCGCCAGTGGGTGTAGATCGCACCGGCCATCCCCTGCCCGATCAGGTAACGACCATCTCGCATCGAACGTGGCTCGGGCGATCGCTTATTCCAACCGAACCGCGCAGCGCCCTCCATCAAGCAATCCCGCATTGCACGACTTGAGTATGGACGGCCGCTATAGGGATCGAGTTCGGCGTCGTTGCCTAGTCTTAGCGCGACCGGGTCCACACCGCTCGCGTACGCAAGCTCGTCCAGCACGCTTTCCAGTGCGAAGTGGCCCAGTGCCTCATGCGGCGACCGCATCGCAGTCGGCGTGTTTCGGTTCACGTGGACAACTTTGTGACTGGTTGAAATGCCACCGCTCGCGGTCCATAGCGACCTTGTAGAGAGGGCCGCATACTCTATGTAGTTGTCGAAAACGGAAGTAGCGGAGACGCTCTCGTGGCGAATGCCAGTGAGCTTTCCGTTCTCGCGAGCGCCGACTGCTATGGCCTGCACGGTCGCCGACTGATGGCCGACCATCGAATACATTTGCGCGCGGGTGAGCTGTAGGCGCACTGGTCGGCCAACCACTTTCGCCGCAAGCGCAGTCAGTAGCGTGTGGGGCCAGACGTAGGCCTTGCCGCCGAAGCCGCCTCCGATGATCTGGCTTACGACATTGATCTTTTCGAGCGGCATCCCGAGCACGATCGATATGAGCTCGCGAGCCCCGAAAATATGCTGGGTCGTTTCGTATAATGTCAGTGTACCGTCACTTTCCCACACCGCCGTCGTGGCGTGCGGCTCCATCTGGTTATGATGTCGGTCAGACGTGGTGTAGGTCTGCTCGAGTCGAATAGAGCCGTCGGCGATTCCTTTCTCGGCGTTTCCAACCGAGGATGAGACCGGCCAAAGGAATTGCGGCGGGTCAACGGCCTCTTTTACCATCTTTGGGTTGAAGATAACTGGGTCACGTGTCTCGTAGCTTACCTCGATGAGGGTTCCGGCATGCGTGGCTTGGTCAAGCGTTTCGGCAATAATCAAAGCGATTGGCTGGCCGGCGTAGTGGATATTGTCATCCTGAAGGGGAAGATAGGACTGACCATGGGGATGTAGGTGGCTCCACGGTCGCGGAGTCGGTTTCATGCGCGGCATGTTGCGGTGAGTGAAGACTGCCACCACACCCGGAGCCCTTTCGGCTACTGCGGTATCGATCGACTCGGCTCGCCCGTTTGCTATCGTGCTATGCACGATGGCGCCGTGCATGGCGCCGGGGAGAAAGATATCGGCGGTGTAGGCGGCGGCTCCGGTGACCTTGAGACGACCGTCATAACGCGAGACTGGCTGCCCGATGGAGGTCATGCGCGCGCTCCTGCGGCTTGCAGCGCGCGCAGAGCGACGCGCTGCGCAAGTTCGATCTTGAAAGCGTTGTGGGTAAGGGGACGGGCGTCGGCAAAGGACGTGGCGATGGCAGCTCTCAGTTTATCGGTTTCATCCAACGCAATCCCGCCCAACGCTTCTTCCGCTGCCGTGAGCCGCCACGGCCTGTGAGCAACCCCACCCATTGCCAACCGGGCAGAGCGAATGCGTTTCTCATCTATGGCGACCGCAGCCGCGGCCGATACGAGCGCGAACTCATACGACTGACGGTCGCGAAGTTTCAGGTAATGCGAAGCTCGGCCCTCGGGCCTCCCTGGCACCTCGATCGCAACAATCAAATCGCCGCGCTCGAGCACATTATCTCGCTCGGGCGTGCTGCCCGGCAGGCAGTGGAAGTCTGCGAACGGGATAGATCGCTCTCCCGAGCGCCCACGAATCAGGACGATCGCGTCCATGGCCGCGAATGCTACGGCCACGTCAGAGGGGTGGGTAGCGACACAGGCATCGGACCATCCGAAAATCGCATGATTGCGATTAATGCCGTGGAAAGCCGAACAACCTGAGCCTGGCCGCCTCTTGTTGCAGGGGGGACCGTCTTCGTCGCGAAAGTAAGCGCAACGAGTCCGCTGCATGATGTTGCCGCCAATCGACGCCATGTTCCTGAGCTGACCCGAGGCCGCGAACAAGAGCCCTTCGGCAATCACCGGAAAGCGCCTCCGTACCTCAATGCTCGCTGCGACGTCGCTCATGCGAGCCAATGCGCCAATACGGATGCCCCCTCCTGGCAGCGGCTCGATCCGCGAGAAGTCCGACAAGCCGTTGATGTCCATCACGCGGTCGGGGAGAGTAACGCGATCTTTCATGAGGCCAATGAGATCCGTACCTCCGGCAATGAACGTCAGCCCAGGGTCGCGGGTGTGCGAGGCAATTGCGATCGCCGCATCAGGTGCATGCGAAAGCCTGAACGGGTGCATGGCTCAGCTCCTTGCCATCGCTTCCACGGCGTCCACAATGTGCGGGTAACAGGCACAGCGACACAGATTGCCGCTCATTCGCTCGCGGACCTCCTGGAGCGAAAAATCGCTCATAGAGAATGGCTTGGTGATGTCCTGCGTCGCGGCGCTCGGCGATACCGCTTTCGCTTCTTC
>Ga0210389_10002377_pt1 | contig 14858 bp, 13 predicted proteins | sample IncBWH28OmetaG_FD_160127 | JGI IMG/M metagenome (GOLD analysis project Ga0210389, IMG submission 160127) | Forest soil microbial communities from Barre Woods Harvard Forest LTER site, Petersham, Massachusetts, United States - Inc-BW-H-28-O ...
TGCCCTACCTCCAGGCCGGCACCCCCGACGAGCTCCGAGACCGGATCAAGGATGAGGAAGCGCTGGCAATGCACGGCAAGGTTCACCAGGAACGCCAGCGTGATGAGGATGAGCCAATCCACGGCCCGACTGCCGAGGAGTTGGATCACTGATGCGTGCCGAAGCCACGAGGCCACCCTCTGCGACGCGATTCCAACGCTCCTACCCAGGGACGCAGGACCAGGTACGAGAGGTGCGCGCGGACCTGGCCTTCGTTGTTGACGGCTGGTCGCTCGCGGATGACTTCGTGCTGCTGGCATCGGAACTATCGACCAACGCGATCGTCCACAGCAGGTCGGGGCTGCCAGGCGGCACCTTTACAGTACGGGCCGAGGTCCGGCCCGGACTGTACGCCTGCCTAGAGGTCGAGGACCAAGGCGGCCCGTGGATCGAGCGGGACACGGGCGAGGAGCACGGACGGGGACTCGCCCTGGTCGCTCACCTGGTCGGCGAGGGCAACTGGATGATCAAGGACGGCAGCGCCCCCGGGACCCGCGTGGTGCGGGCGCAGCTCGACTGGGCGGCCGAGTCGTGAACCGCCCGAAAGACAATCTCAGGGAAAGGATGCTGACATGGCCGCTGCACAATGCTCATGTGGCTTCATGCAACTCGATGACGAGGAGGTCATCGACCATCTGCATCAAGTCTTCGAGCCGGAGGACCACAGGGGAAATGACGGACACGTCCATGAGGAACGAGGTCGTCTGACGTGTGCCTGCGGGTTTGCCGCCATCACAACTGAAGAACTCGACTCCCATCTTCTGAAGGCCTTCGCGCCGGATGACGCCGTCGGCCACGACGGCAAGAAGCACGAGGGCGTTGGTGGTGTCTGAGCTCCCGACACGCCAGCCGGGAAGCGGCCTGCCCGAGGCAGTGCGAGATGCCGCCACTCGGGCGGGCCGCCACCGACCGGTTGACCCGTTGCTGCTCCAGCGAACCAGAGACGCACTGGTGCGGCTTCCGGACTACCCTGCCACGCCAGTACCTGGAGATCGTGGGCGACTGTATGGCCTCCCTGCGCGTGCACCGGGAAGCACCATGAGCGGCAGCGAGCAGACCGCGCCTCTGAACGCACTCGCCACCGAGACTCGCCGTCCCAGCCCTGGAGGCACTAGTGACCACGTCAGTCCCCGCCGCGCCTGACATCCCGGCTTATCGCCTGTCGCACCAACTCGACCGGCCAGGCCAGGGAACCTCATCCGACGACATGACCACCCTGGCCTCCGCCTTGGCAGAAACCGCGATGGTCCGCCTCGGCCTGGAGACCCTGTGGAGCAACCTCCCCCCGGACTCCGAGACCGATGCCGTCCGTGACGCCCTGTGGCACATCCACGAGCGCCTGTGCGCCGCCGAGATTGCCAGCCTCCGCGAGCACGGAATGACCAGGCGCTACCTCATCATCATCCCCATCAGCCCGCTCAACCCGCCCGCACCCGAGGCCATGGCTGAGATCGCCGCCGCCATTCGCACCCTCGACGACCAGGGCCTCATCATCGGCCACGGCCCCGCCGACTAGCCACGACCCGGGTTTGTCGGTTCATGTCACAGACAGGGGGATCTGTGGTTCCTCTGGCGGCGCTGGAGATCGAGGACTGCGGCGACGACGGCGACAAGGCGTTCGCTGCTCGCCGGTCATCGCGGCGGAGCGGCCGGGCGGGGGCAGGTGCGGCGGGGGAGGCCGCGGCGGGGGAGGGCCACGGACGCGGCCAGACGGCCCGGGATGGCTCCGGAGGCGGCCGCGCGAAACCCGTGATGGTGATGTTGCAAGCGCTCAGACCATGGCCATGGCGCCGACGAGGTTCTGATGGTGATCGCGGACGTGACGCACAGGGCGCTGGGCTATGTGCGCAGCACCGGGTTGCCATGAAGGGCAACCGCTGAGTGCGCAGTCCTGGCGGGAGTTATCCCAGCCCAGGAGGGGTATAAGAGGCGGAGACGGGAATCGAACCCGTGTACAGGGCTTTGCAGGCCCTTGCCTAAGCCACTCGGCCACTCCGCCGCAGGAGCAAGCGGTCACCAGCGGCCTCGTCGTTCCAAGTACCGCGCTGCCGCGCATCCGAGCGGACGACGGGATTCGAACCCGCGACCCTCACCTTGGCAAGGTGATGCTCTACCAGCTGAGCCACGTCCGCATGTCGCTTCCGGATCGCTCCGGGGACGTTGAGAACAATAGCCGATCCTGGCGCAGGTGCAAACTCGAATCGGCCCGACCGCCGCGCGGCAGGGTGCGACGCGGTGCTGGCCAGGGGCAAAAGAGACATCCCAGCCCGTTACGGGGGAGCGGGCTGGGATGCCTGGGGGAGACCTGACCTCGAAGGGGATAGAGGCCAGGCGTGAAATACGGGGGCAGCCGTGAGGACCGGGGCCGGCCAGGGTGGGCTGGGCGGGGAAGCTACGCCTGGCGGAGGAGGTCGGACAGTTCCGCCTCCACGTCCACGTGGGAGGTCTCCTCGCCGTGGGGGATGACCTGGTAGGTACGGCGCAGGAAGTCGGAGACCTCGCCAACCGGGGCCTCGAAGTGGGCCTGCCCGAAGGGGGAGGACAGCTGGAGGTTGAGAACCTGGGCGGGCGCGCCGTCGGCGGACTCGGCGGCCGGCCAGACCCGCACGTCGCCTTCGCCTTCGCGGCCCTGGATGCCAGCGCTCAGCAGCTCCCGTGCGAAGATCCACTCGACTGGCTCGTCGAGGCCCACGTGGAACGCGATGCGGATCGCGTACGGGTCCTCGGTGCAGTAGGAGAGGCTCGCCACCAGCGGGACGATGGCCTGCTCGGGAACGACGAGCCGTAGGCCCAGCTCGGCGGAAATTGTGCTGCTGCTGCTGTTCATCGTCTGGTCAACCTTATCTCGCTAGGTCCCGGAGGGCCGGGCTCTCGATGGTGACGTGACATGCGGCCTGCTGGCAACGGATACGGAGCGTAATTCGAGGCTTTGCCCTATTGCGTCCGATTGCACGCTATTGCAGGAACCGCGCGGCGTGGGATCGTCACGGCATCTGTCCTATCCAGATGCTGTCTGTCAGGTAACAGCGCACTGGGCTTTTCTATTGTTCCTGCGTATCGATTGCACCGGTTGTGACGCTAGTCGCAAGACCTTGCTAGTGGCCATCTACCCACCGTGGTTATAGGGCAACACTAAGTGAGTATCAGGTTCTTAGCTGCTATCGATTGCATAGCTCAGCGTAGCGGAACCAGGCCCTACCTGTCAGTGGGACCGGCAACGTTGCAGGTCGTCCCGCGTGGATTGCGGGATTCTCCCTATCACGTCGCTCTTTGCTGCTGTTACGCGTGGTGCTGGGAAGCACCGCTGTTCTTATTTGATCGTTTCTGCGTTGCTTACCGGGTGCTGCACGGTTGCCGTTTAGGTGCAGAGTGTCTGCTGGAGTGGCTGATGATCGGAGTCGTTCGGGGATAAATTGCTACATTTTGGACTAAACGACTCCGGTTCCCCGTGGCACCCCGCGTATTAGCCGTCCTGCCGGCCGAACCAGGCCATGAGGTCCTGCCCGGCGCCCTGGGTCGGGCCATTGCGGGCGCAGCTGTAGCGTGCCGCCGGGCCGTAGCTGGTGGTGCTGACGAGGCTGCCGTGGTCGGCGTTGAGGATGCCCAGCCCGCTGGAGTTGACGGTGCCGAGCGTCCAGGCGAGCAAGCCGATGCCCTCAGCCTGGAGGTAGCGCAGGTAGCGGGGCACGGCGACGGGTGCATCGCTCCAGCACTGGCCGGTGTCGCCGTTGGGTGCATGCCAGGTGCCACTTTGCTGGCGCTGCGACCACTCGCCGTCCACGACCGGGGAAAGCTGGCGCTCGACGAGCGCGCCGAACTGCGCGTCCCAGTTCGCGATCGTCCGGGCGCTGCCGCCCGTGGTCGTGTGGTGGTACTCGTAGACCAGGTTGCCGAAAGGGTCGCCGAGCTGGTACGCGGACCAGTGCCGCACGAGCATGCCGAGGCCCTGCACCGTCAGCGCGGGCGCCTCGACCCAGAGCTGGTTCGTGTACCCCATCGCCCGCAACTGGATGACGAGGGACTGGAAGCCGATCCCCTGGATCGGCGCGGGCAGCGGGACGCCGCTGCCGTTGAACGCGTAGCTGCCGCCGTCCTTCCAGAGGCGCCACACCGCCGCGTCGCGGCCTGCCTTCACGTCACGGGGCTCGTTGAACGGGTCGATGATGACGTACGGGTCGTCCGCGTAGAAGGGGGCGAGCAGTTGCCAGAAGACCAGCGTGGCCTGCGTCGGAAGGGCCTCATCGGCGGTCGCCGTCCCGGCCAGCTCGGTGTTGTCGTTGAGGACAACGACAAGGCCGAGTGACTCGGCGTAGGCGACGATGCACCGGATGTCGTACAGGTAAAGGAAGCCGCCTGGCCCCAGGAGCGTGTCCTGGGCGATCTGCAGCCGGACCGTGTTGCCGTGCCAGGCGCCGGCGATCGTCCGGAGCTGGGCCTCGACCTGGCTGACCATGTCCGTGAACTGCCGGGTGCCCGTCAGGTACAGGGGGCCTCCGGTGCCGCTCTCGCCGTTCGGGTACTCGGTGGAGCTGAGGGTGAAGCCGTAGGGGATGAAGATCTCGCCGGACATCGTGAGGTTGGTTCCGGCGATGCCGATGGGGCCGAGCGGTGCCCTCCCGGGCCAGCCCGCTCCAGGCCAGCCCGCCCCGGGCATGGCGGTCCACTGCTCTTCGGCAGTCCCTTCGGAAAGAAGGGCCTGGCCGGTGGCCTTGTTGTAGATCTGCCTCGCGCCCGGGTCGAGTTGCCAGCGCTGGGTGCTGTCACCGGTGCACGGCCCGGCCTGCGGCTGCGCGCTGGCAGCGCTGGTGCCAGGGCCGTCAGGGTCGTCCAGGCACACCCCGCTGGCGCTGACGATGTCGCCGGCGAGGGTGATGCGCCACTCCTGGGCGATGCCGCCGTCGCAGCGCCGCAACTGGACCGTGCCGTTCGTGTCGCCACTGTCGTTCGTGTCGCGGCTGCCGGCGAGGCCGAGGCAGAGGCCGCGGTCGTTCCTGATCGGGCTGTAGGCGGCGCCGGGATCTGCTCTGGTGCCCATGGCCCTTGTGATCGTGCTGGCCTTGGACGTGCTGGCTTTCGTGACAGTCGTGCTGGCCGGCGCGATCTGCGAGACTCCGGGCGTCGCGCTGCCAGCCGCTAGGACAACGGCCAGGATTGCCGTCCGCATGCTGGGTGACTCCTCATAGCTCGGGGGTTGGGGGTGGAACTGCCATGAGTTGACCGAACAATGGATTGCTTACCCAGTGTGATCAAATTGTCACATGAATGCAATAGAGGGTGCCAGTCGGGACACTCCGCGGGTCGGTGCGGAAGGTGGCCGCCCGGCGGCAAGACGTGTGGCAAGCGCATACGCGGGTTGCTGTGCTTCCGGTGCAATACGGCGCTGGGATACATCGAGCAGTACGGCGCTCTGGCCGGGGAGTACCTCGGCAACCCGCCGGCTGGGCTGCCCGACGCGACCTAGCCCAGGCATAAGAATGTCCCCAAGCCGATGGCTTGGGGACATTCTGATCCTTGAGGCTCGTGGGCGGTAGAGGGTTCGAACCTCCGACCCCTGCGGTGTGAACGCAGTGCTCTTCCGCTGAGCTAACCGCCCGAACGCACCCAGAGCTTACCAGGCCCGGTGACTGCCTAAGCAGCAATGGCGTGTACAGCGGCCAGCCTGCGATGGCCGGCTGGCGGCCGTCACTGACCAGGTCGCGCAGCGCCCTGGCGACGGTCCCGCGGGCAGCCCTGTGCACGACAGTCAGGGCGGGCGATCGGGCAGCCGTGCGCAGGGTCAGCGGCGCCTTGCCGCATGGTCACGACAATTTCAGCGCCGGCTTGTACATGTCCAGCCACAGCGCCAGGTCAAGAGCGCGCTCGAGGCCGTGGCGAGATGCCTGCGTGATCTGGGCCTCGGCCTCGGCCGCCTGGGCCAGCCAGTCCCGGTTCACGAGGTCGAACACCGGGTGACTTGGGCTGGACAGGTACTCCTGAACGTTCTTCTGCAGCTTCACGGTGTACCCCGGGTCCTGGGTCGAGGGGTAAGGGGACTTGACGCGGTCCACCACTGACTGTGGCAGCACGTCACGGGCCGCGCCCCGCAGCAGCGACTTCTCCCGGCCGTCGTAGGTCTTGAGCGACCATGGCGCGTTGTACACGTACTCCACAAGCCGGTGGTCGCAGAACGGCACCCGGACCTCCAGGCCAACGGCCATCGACATCCGGTCCTTGCGGTCGAGCAGGATCCGCACGAAGTGCGTCAGGTGCAGGTAGCAGATCTTGCGCATCCGCCACTCGAAGTCCGACTCCCCGTGCAGCCGCTCGATCCTGGCTACCGACGTGTCGTAGGCGTCCTGGACGTATCGCGGCAGGTCCAGCGTCTCGATGAGAGCCGGGGCCAGGATGGCGTCGTCGCTGCCGAAGGTCTGGCCGAACCGCACCAGCCAGGGGAAGGTGCGAGCCTGCTGAGCTTCGGGGTCGAAGAACTGCTGGTAGCCGCCGAAGACCTCGTCGGCGGACTCACCGGACAGGGCCACGGTCGAGTGCCCGCGGATGGCCTTGAACAGCAGGTACAGCGAGGCGTCCATGTCGCCCATCCCCGCCGGGAGATCGCGGGCCCGGATGACCTTGGACCGTACCTCCGGATCGGCGAGCTCGTCGGAGCTGAGCACGATGTCCTGGTGCTCGGTCCTGGATTTTTCCGCGACGTAGTGGGCGTAGGGGGTGTCCGGGGTGCCGCGAAGTTCGTCCGGCACGAAGTTCTGGGTCTGCCCGGCGAAGTCCACGGCGAAGCTGCGGACCCTCTGGCCCACGCCGGCCAGCTGCCTCGCGGCGATGGCGGTCATCGCGGAGGAGTCGAGACCACCGGACAGCAGCGTGCACCGGGGCACGTCGGAGACCAGCTGGCGGCCCACGATGTCCTCCAGCAGCTCCCGGACGTGGGCGACGGACGCGGCCTGGCCGTCGGGGTGCGGGCGCGTCTGCAGGGCCCAGTACCGGGTGGTGCGCAGCCCGCTGCTCCTGACCGTGACGATCGTTCCCGGCTCGACCTCGTGCATGCCCTCCCACACCGCGTGGCCCGGGGTCTTGATGAACGAGAACAGTTCCCGGATGCCGTCCAGCGTGACGGTGTGCTCAGCGGCCGGGTTGGCCAAGATGGCCTTGGGCTCGGAGCCGAACAGCACCCCGTCGGGGGTTTCGTAGTAGTAGAAGGGCTTGATCCCCATGCGGTCGCGGACCATCACGAGCTTGTCCTCGCGGGAGTCCCAGATCGCGAAGGCGTACATGCCGTTGAGCCGTTCGGCAAGCGCATCGCCCCAGTGCAGGTAGGCGTGCAGCACGACCTCGGTGTCTGAGCTCGTCCTGAACCGGTGGCCGCGCCGGATGAGCTCGGCGCGCAGCTCGGTGAAGTTGTAGGTCTCGCCGGAGTAGACGATCGCGACCGTGCCGCCTGGAGTGTCTGCGCTCATCGGCTGCCGCCCGCCGGGCAGGTCGATGATCGCGAGCCTGCGATGACCCAGCGCGGCGTGCTCGGCGAACCAGGTCCCGCGGTCGTCCGGCCCCCGGCAGGACATTGTTTCCGTCATTGCCTCCACGGTGGCTCGCTCGACTCGCAGATCGCGCCGGAACGAGACCCATCCCGTGATTCCGCACATGAGGTACCCCTCCATGTATCGCTGACTACGTGCGGCACGTCCCTCGACGGTTGCGACGCCCCGCATCCATCAACAATCAATGTAAGCGCCACGCTACTCAATGTCACGTGAAGATAGCTCAATGTGACGAATAGCACGTCAGAGGGATGAACGGGACAGCTTGCGCCATACAGCTGAGGATCCCCGCCCGGGTGGGTGGGGACGACGAGTAGCCCCCGGTGAGTCCGGCTTCCCCGGGAATGGTGGCAGGGCCTTGACGTATATCGGCGATTTACCGGGACGCTGCCTGGTATGCCGGTTTAGGTGTGTTCGCGGAATTCTTGGGGGAATGGCAGGGGACTGCCTGATCGTCATGAGTTATTAACATCATCCCAAGGTGCTCAGGGGTCCTATGGCTCGGGATCTGGCTGATCAGCGGTGGTTTGACCGGTTTAGTTGATGATTATTGACCTACGTTGCCTCCGGCCTGCCGCGATCGGGTCATCTGCCCAGTCGGCAGGATTATTTCTGGAAAGTCATCGCACGAAGTACGGTTTTTGGCTAACTTACTCAACGACTGATGTAGACCCATTCGGTGGAATTTTTTCACGATCCGGGAAGGTGGTTGTGGCTCGCTCTCCCTCCGAGTTCCGCCCTGGCTCGGTGCCGCTGACGTGGGCCGTGGCGTTCACGCTGGGCCTGGGTGCCTTCGTGGCGTTCGTTGCCCCGGTGATCCTCGGCGGCGGCAGTTGGCCTGCCGCGGTTGCGGGAGCGGCGATGGCGGCAGCACTGGTGGCGACGCTTGGCGTGCTGCGCCAGCGGCAGGGTGCCCTCGACGCCAGCGTGGCCGGGTCGCAGCGCCGCGCCGCGGACTGGCAGCGCTACGCGGAAGACCTAGAGCGGCGCATTGAGGCGCAGCAGGCCCGGCATGCACAGAGCCTGGCGGTGCTGTGCGGGGAATGGCCGCCGCAGGTTCCGGTGGCGGCGACCAAGCCTGAGCCCGTTGTAGCGCTGCCGGGCCTGCTGCCGCGGCGGCGCTCCCGCCGCGATGATGCCGGGCCGGCCGGCCATGGCGCTGCGTCATCGGCGTCATCGGCGTCATCGGCCGAGCCCTCTCCTCCCGCGCAGACACCACAGCAAGCCGGCGCCTGGCTCGCCGCATATCTTCAGCCCCCGGCCGGCAGCCCCCCGGCTGCCGTGCCGCAGGAGGCAGGCCCGGCACCGAGCAGGCATAGTCAAACGGAGCGATGATGCAGGCAGGGAACTGGATGGTCGATGAGGTCACCTGGGTGCAAGGCGTGCGCCATGTCGTGGTGGCCACCTCCGACGGGCTGGTGACAGCGCGCTCGGAAGGGAGCAGCGAGGATATCGCCGACCGGCTGGCGGCGGCCTGCGCCGGGCTGCACTCACTGGGCCGGAGCATGGGCAGGGAGTTCGGGTCCGGGAGCCACGACGTTCAGCAGGTCATGGTGGGCTTCGATGGCGGGTACCTGTTCATCCGCCGGGCCGGGGACGGGTCGCACCTGGCAGTGGTCACCGAGCAGGTAGTGGACCCGGCCGTCATCGGCCAGCAGATGCAGGCACAGGCACTCAAGATCGGGCAGCGCACGGGCAGGAGCAGCCAGGCCCGCCGCTAACACTACTTTCCAAGAGAATACTCTTGGAGTATTCTCTTGGTTGTGAGTGTTCCACTGACGCTGCTTGGCCTGCTTGAGCGGGGGCCAAGTCACGGATACGACCTGAAGCGGGACTACGACGCGTACTTCGGCCAGGGCAGGCCGCTGCGCTACAGCCAGGTGTACGCGACCCTGTCCCGGCTGGCCCGGGACGGGAAGGCGGTCGCCGGGCCTGTCGAGCAGGGGGCCGGCCCGGAACGCCGACGGTACATCATCACCGAGGGCGGCGCCGCCGACGTGGAGCGGTGGCTAGCCGAGCCGGCCCCGCCGGAGCCGGACCTGCAGAGCGAGTTGTTCGCCAAGGTGGTGCTCGCCCTGATGCTCGGCCGCCCGGCCGACAGCTACCTGGACATCCAGCGTGCGGCGCACCTGCAGCGGATGCGCGAGCTCACCGAGCTCAAGCGGGCCGGGGACCCTCTCACCGTCCTGCTCGCCGACCATTCCATCTATCGCCTGGAGGCTGACCTGCGATGGATCGACCACACAGCGGCCCGGCTGGACCTGCTCGGACGGGCGGTGCAGCGGTGACCGCGTCTCAGGGAACCACGAAGATTGCCGAGGCGCGGGACCTGGTCCTGTCGTTCGGCAGCACGCCGGCGCTGCGCGGCGCGTCACTGAGCGTCCAGAAGGGCGAGATCGTCGCGGTCATGGGACCGAGCGGATCGGGCAAGTCCACCTTGCTGCACTGCCTGGCGGGCATCCTGGTCCCCGATGAGGGCGAGGCCTGGTACGGCGGGCAGCGGCTGGACACCCTGAGCGATGACAAGCGCAGCGCGCTGCGCCGGGACCGGTTCGGGTTCGTGTTCCAGTCCGGTCAGCTTGTCCCCGAGCTGACCGCCGAAGAGAACGTCGCCCTGCCCCTGCTGCTGTCGGGTACCCGCCGCGGCCCGGCGATGACGGCGGCCAGGAAGTGGTTCGCCGCGCTCGGCCTGGACGGGCTTGAGCGCCGCAGGTCCGGGGAGCTGTCCGGCGGGCAGGCGCAGCGCGTCGCCCTGGCCCGCGGCCTGGTCACCGGCCCGGAGGTGCTGTTCGCCGACGAGCCGACTGGCTCGCTCGACTCAGTGTCCGGCGAGCTGGTGATGAACCTGCTCACCGCCGCCGTCCGCGAGCAGGGCACGACCGTCGTCCTGGTCACCCACGACGCCCGGGTCGCCGCCTACGCCGACCGCGAGGTCGTCGTGCGGGACGGCAAGGTCAGCACGCTCACCGGGGTCCAGCCGTGATCCCGCTCGGACTGCGGCTGGTGATCACCGGCGGCCGCGAGGCGATCACCCGGCTGGTCGTCTTGACCATCGCGGTCGGCGCCGGCGTCGGCCTGCTGCTGACCGCCGTGGCCGCGACCAACGCGGTCACCGCCTGGAACAGCCGCCATGCGTGGTTCTGGACCGGCACCTCGTCCGTGCCCGCCAGCCCGGCGGCAGCGGGCATCACCCCGCTGTGGTGGCACCCCAGCGGTGACACCTACGACGGCCAGGCGATCAGCCGCTTCGACGTGGCCGCCACCGGTACCTCGTCCCCGGTGCCGCCCGGCATCCCCCGTGACCCGGGACCGGGCCAGTACTACGCCTCCCCGGCGCTCGCCGCTCTTCTGCGCACCACCCCGGCGAGTCAGCTCGCCGACCGCTACCCTGGCCACCTGGCCGGCACGCTCGGCGACGCCGCCCTGCCGTCCCCGAGGTCGCTGGTCATCATCATCGGGCGCACCCCGGCGCAGCTGGCGGGCACGCCCTACAGCACGCGGGTGACGTCGATCGCCACGGCGGTGCCCGGCCAGTTCTCAGGCCAGGCGAACCCTCAGGGCCTGAACTACTCCCCACCCGACACAGGCGGCGAGAAGAGCACCATTGACCTCGTCCTGTCCGTCGTGGCGCTGGCGGTGCTGGCCCCGGTGCTGATCTTCATCACCACCGCGACCCGGCTGTCGGCCGCCCGCCGCGAGCAGCGGTTCGCCGCGATGCGCCTGGTCGGCGCGACCCGCAGGCAGGTCTCCCAGCTCGCCGCCGTGGAATCGATGGCCGCCGCGGTCCTGGGGGTGGTGGCCGGCTTCGGGATCTTCTTCCTGCTGCGCGTCCCGGTCGCGGGCATCCCCTTCATCGGCCAGCCGTTCTTCCCCGCCGAAATGACGCTCAGCGCGACGGACATCCTCACGGTCGCGATCGGCGTGCCCGCGGCCGCCGCTGTAGCGGCCCGGCTGGCGCTGCGCCGGGTGCACATCTCCCCGCTCGGCGTCGCCCGCCGGGTCACGCCGAAGCCGCCGTCGGCCTGGCGGGTGCTGCCGCTCCTGGCCGGCTTCGCCGACCTCGGCTTCTTCGTCGTGCACGGCAAGCCGGCCAGCCCGTCCACCCAGGTCCTGGCCTTCGTGCCCGGCTACCTGCTCATCATCGTCGGCCTGGTCATCGCCGGCCCGTGGCTCACCATGGCCGCGGCGAAGGTCATGGCCCGGCGGACCAGTCGCCCGGGCACGCTGATCGCCGCCCGCCGCCTCGCCGACGACCCAAGGGCCGCCTTCCGCGCCGTCAGCGGCCTGGTCCTCGCCCTGCTCATCACCACCGCGGCCGTGGTGGCCATCACCACGCAGGACAGCGCGGACCAGACGAAGTTCGGCACCGCCGCGGAAGCGAACGTGCTGATCGACCAGGTAGCGTCCCAGCCGCTGGGCAACGATGTCCGGGGACAGGCCACCACCGGCGCGGGGCCGGCCGCGCCCGCCGCGCCGCTCGCGGCCCGGCTGCGCGCGATTCCCGGCGTCCAGGGGGTGGCCGTGATCCGCGCCGAACCGGGGCTGACCATCCCCGGGACATTCCAGGGCTTCGGCGGCGGTCCGGGCCCGTCCGGCGGTGGGGTTCCGCGCGGCGGTGGGGGCCTGTCCGGCGGTCGGGGCCCGTCCGGCGGCCGGGTTCTGGCCGGCGGCCCAGGTCCGTCTGGCAGTCCGGTTCCGGCCGGCGTGGTCTCGTGCGCACAGCTCGCGACCGTTCCCGCCCTCGGCCGCTGCCCGGCCGGGGCGAGCGCGGCGGCGTTCCCCGAAGACGGGTTCGGGGACACCAGCCCCCTGTGGGGCATCCAGGGCCTCAGCGGCGTCACCTGGCCAGCCGTGAACGTCTCGGCCACGCGGCTGGACAACCTCGGAGTGGACGCCTTCAACGTGGCCACCAACGGCACCGTGGCAGCGGTCGAGCAGGCCAGGACGGTCCTCGAGGGCGCCCCCGCCTATTCCGCTTCCACCGCCGACGGGCCAACCAGCATTGGCGACATAATCAGGCAGGATAGTTCCAGCAACAACGCCTACCAGCAGCTCGCGAACACGGTGATCCTGGTCAGCCTGCCGATCGCCGGCTGCACGCTCGCCGCCGGCATCGCGGCCGGCCTCGCCGACCGCAAGCGGCCGTTCAGCCTGCTGCGGCTCACCGGTGCCCGGCTCGCCACGCTGCGCCGCGTCGTCGCCCTGGAGGGCGCCGTCCCGCTGCTCGCCGTCGCCGCCGTCGCGATCGGCGCCGGGTTCGGTGGCGCCGCGATGAACGCCTCCCTGCAGCAGAACCACGCGATAGTGTCGCCCGGCGCCGCCTACTACCTCATCACCGCGGGCGGGATCCTGGTGGCCCTCGGCATCATCGCGGCCACCTTCCCGCTGCTGGCCCGCATCACCGGGCCGGAGGTCGCGAGAAACGAATGACGCTGCTTGCCTGGCAGCCGTCCCCCGCCCCACCAGGCGCTCTTGACGCTTAAGCAATCAGGATTCCGATACGATGCCCCGTATGTCTGAAGGCGGCACCGTTGGCACCCGATTGAGGGGGCTGGCAGCCCTGGCGATCATCGGCATCGCCACCACGGTCACGGCCTGCGGGTCCGCGGCGAGCAGCGTGACGCAGCCGACCGCGCCGGCGAGTGCGGCGGCATCCCAGCCGGCCACCCAGGCCGCCACCGCCGCCGCGATCCCGGCGGGCGACCACCGGATCGGCGGCGCCGCCCAGGGGATATCCATCGAGGTCCCGGCTTCGTTCATGGTGATCGACCTGGGAAGCCTGCCGCAGGCCAAGGCGGCGCTGCGCAAGCTCGGCCTCAGCGGGGCGAAGGCGGCCACGATCACGCAATCCATCCCCGCCCTGCAGAAGGTCCACGGCGTGATCGCCGTTGACGCCGCGTCAGCATCCCACGGGTTCGCGGGCAACCTCAACGCCTACTGCGTTGACTCAGGCACTGACCTGACGGGAAGCGACCTCGTGCCCGCGCTCAAGCAGGGCGCCAGCGAGCTCCAGCAGAATCTGGGTGCCAAGGACATCACCAGCACCGATGAGCAGGTCGGTGGCGTGCCCGGGCTGAAGACCTCCTACCAGCTGCAGAGCTCGGGCTTTGGCGCGATATACGGAACGCAGCTTGAGGTAGCGCCCAAGCCGCACAAGGCATGCTTCGTGACCCTGACCGAGGGCCAGTCCGCGGCCGAGATCCTGTCGGTGGCCGCGGCAAGCGCGCAGTTCTACTGATGGCGGTGCGCTGGCCGCTGCCCCGGAGGCGCCGCTGCGGACGTCGGGAGGCGGGCCGGCGCTGCCGCGCGGGTGCCGCAAGCCGCGGGTGCCGCAAGCCCTGCCCGCAGCCCACCTGCCATCCGAAATGGGACAGTAATGCACAAAATCCCCAGAACATCAACAGCATTCATAGGGAGTTCAGAAATAATCACGAGATATCTATCTATATCTCTCTATGTACGCGTTTAAGCACTCATGGACGCATTAGGCTTCGGGGCAAGCCTGTGTATGGCGAGCACGCCGATGCTCGCGAGGTGAGCGAGATAAGAGGGAAGGAGGAACCGGGGGTGAGGCCAGGCATCCCGTGGTTCCCAGCGAACGCGATTGCGGCGGTGGCCGCTACGGTGCTCGCCGCGGGCATCCTCGCGGGCTGCACCAGCAGCAGTAGCAGCTCAGCCGGCGGCACGTCGCAGGGCAGTTCTACCGGCCCCATTACCATCGGCGCGTCGCTGTCCCTGGATGGCCCGCGCTCGGACGACGGGACGGCGTTCGAGAAGGGCTACCAGCTGTGGGCTCACGACGTCAACGCCCATGGCGGCCTGCTAGGCCGTCAGGTCAAGCTCGTGATCCTCAACGATCACAGCTCGGCGACAACGGTGGTCAGCAACTACGAGACGCTGATCGGCACCGACCATGTCGACCTGACGTTCGGGCCGTACTCGTCGCTGCTCACCACCCCGGCCTCGGAGGTCGCCGCGCGGTACGGGTACGCCTTCGTGGAGGGCGCGGGCGGCGCGCCGGCCGTCTTTGACACGCCGGTCAACCAGGCCGACCACAACGTCTTCGACGTGTCCCAGCCGGTCGCGGCGCAGATGCTGCCGCTGGTGAACTACATCAAGAAGCTGGCGCAACACCAGCCAGTCAGCGTGGCCTTCCCCTACACCGAGGATCCGTTTGCCGCCCCCCCGGTGCAGCTCGCCCAGGTCGAACTGTCGGCTCCGAACCTGCACAACATCACCATTGAGTCCAATGGCTACTCGCCATTCGTCGAACCGGCATCGGGCGAG
>Ga0210389_10002378_pt1 | contig 14856 bp, 11 predicted proteins | sample IncBWH28OmetaG_FD_160127 | JGI IMG/M metagenome (GOLD analysis project Ga0210389, IMG submission 160127) | Forest soil microbial communities from Barre Woods Harvard Forest LTER site, Petersham, Massachusetts, United States - Inc-BW-H-28-O ...
AGGTGCGCGGCGGTGACACCGGCGACGTCGCCTGCGACTCCTACCACCGCTACCACGAAGACGTGGACCTGATTGCCTCGCTGGGCCTGTCGACATACCGGTTCTCGGTCTCGTGGCCGCGCATACTCCCGACGGGGGCCGGCCGCGTCAACCAGGCCGGCCTCGACTACTACAAGCGACTGCTCGATGCCCTGGCCGACCGCGAGATCACCCCCGCCGTGACCCTCTTCCACTGGGACACTCCCCAGGCGCTGCAGGACGAGGGCGGCTGGGCAAACCGTGACACGGCACTGCGCTTCGCCGAGTACGCCACGATCGTGGCGCAGGCCCTTGGCGACCGGGTGCCCCGCTGGATCACGCTGAACGAGCCGCACGTCGTGGCCCACAACGGGCACCGCAGCGGCGAGCACGCCCCCGGCCTGACCGATGACGCGGCGGCTGCGGCCGTGACCCACCACCTGCTGCTCGGCCACGGCCTGGCCGCCGCCGCGCTGCGCGCGACGCTGCCCGCCGGGGCCGAGGTGGGCATCACGCTCAGCCTGACGCCGGTGCGACTGCCGGCGGGCAACGGCGACGGCAGTGCCCGCGAGACCCTGGAGCGCGCCCGCCTGGTCACCGATGCCTCCCTTAACGGACTGTTCCTCGACCCCCTGCTGTTCGGCCGGTACCCCGAGCACGCCCTGGCATCGGTGCTGCCGCCGGCCTCCCTCATCGCCGACGGCGACCTGGCGGCGATCGCCGCCCCGCTGGACTTCCTCGGGATCAACTACTACCGCCCCGTCCACCTGCGGCCGGGCGACCAGGCCAGGCTGCTGCGCCGCGAGGAGCCCGCGCTGCCGGGGCTCGACGGCGTCGTCCAGTACGACCCAGACGGCCTGGAGTACACCAACCAGGACTGGCTCATCGACCCGGAAGGGCTGTACGAACTGCTGCTGCGGGTGTCCAAGGACGCCCCCGGGCTCCCGCTGTACATCACCGAAAACGGCCGCGCGGCCGAGGACTACGTGACCCACGACGGGAAAGTGAACGACGTTGAGCGGGTCAAGTTCCTGCACCAGCACCTCGATGCCTGCGCGCGGGCGGTCCGGGACGGGGCTAACCTGAACGGCTACTACGTCTGGTCCCTGCTCGACAACTTCGAGTGGGCTTATGGGTACCAGAAGCGGTTCGGGATCATCTACGTTGACTTCCCCACCCAGAACCGGATCCCGAAGGCCAGCGCCGCCTTCTACTCCAGCGTGGCCCGGGCGAACGCCGTACCGCCGCTGCCCGGGGCGTGGCCCGTCTAGGGGTAACGCCGCGCGACCAGGCACCGCCGTGCGGCACCCGGATCGCTGAGGGGGATCTACGATCCGGGTGCCGCTGCGCCCGATCTGGCCGGGGGAACCAGCCAGGCGCCCGGAAGGCGGCCGAGCAGGGGAGACTCGCCGCCCATGGCTCTATCAAGCCAGGACCTGCCACAAGTATGGCGAAATCGCAAACGCAGCGTTAACGGTCACGCAATAACAGGAGACGCAGCGCGGTTGACTGATACCGGACCGCGCGGATCCCGCCCCGGGCCGCACCGCTGGCGCGACGGCCAGTGGCCGGCCCCAGTTTGGACTTTCCCGCGCGCCTTGCGGACGATCACGCACGAAGTCTGGGGGCCAGGCGCAATACCCAGCCCAGCCTCGCTACGCTGAGCAGCACAATCGATCGCAGCCGCCACCAACCGATCCCGCAGCGAGTTTCCTAGCTACACGAGGGTTGGCCAGGTCATGAGCACCAGCAGCACCGTAACCGCCGAGCTTGGCATCCGGCTCGTCGTTCCCCAGCAGGCGGTCGTGCCATTGCTGGCGAGCTTCCACTACACGACCGCGGACCCGTACGCGATCCGCGTCTCGTTTCACGTGGGGCTGGACGAGCCGGTGGTGTGGATCTTCGCCCGCGAGTTGCTCAGCGATGGCATGGCACGCCGGACGGGCGCCGGCGACGTGCGGGTCTGGCCGTCAGCGACCACCGGCATGCTGGAGATCGAGTTGTCCTCGCCCTTCGGCCGGGCCCACTTCGAGGCCCCCGCGGACGAGGTCGCCAGCTTCCTGGACCGCACCTACCGGGTCAGCCCGGTCGGCCAGGAAGGCATGCACATCGACGTCGAAGCCGCACTCGCCGACCTGCTGGGCCGCCTTTAGCGGCTAGCCGCTACTCGCTGGCGGCCAGCGCGCCTGGTGCGGTCGCGTCGTAGCCGGCCAGCCAGGCGGCGCCGCGTCCCTCGGGGTCACGCCGGTTGAGCCGCCGCCGGATCGCGATGGACGCGTCTCGCCGCATGGTCGCCCACCGGGAGGGGAGGTGGTTGCTGCGCCCCCGCTCCCGGGCGGTGAGCACCACGCGGCTCGCTCGCGGCCGCCGGGTGAGCTCATACCGCCGCAGGCCGGTGACCGGGTCGCCGCCCTCCGCCGCCAGCGCGGTCGCCAGCACCGCGCCGTCCTCCAGGGCCTGGCAGGCACCCTGTCCGAGGTAGGGCAGCATCGGGTGCGCCGCGTCGCCGAGCAAGGAGACCCGGCCGAGCGTCCAAGCCGGGATGGGATCGCGGTCGTATAGCGCCCACTTGTACCAGGTCTGGCCTGCGGCGAACAGGTGCAGCAGGGACTCATGCCAGCCGGCGTAGCGGTCGAGGACCTCCTGGCGCTCGCACTCGGTGACCCACGACTCGTGGCGGTAACCGTCGTCGTCGTAGTGGCAGACGACGTTGATCAGGTCCGCGCCGCGCAGCGGGTACAGCACGATCGTGCCGTGCGGGCCGAGCCACTGCCCATTATCCGCAACGCCGCCGCCGGCACCGGCACTGCCCGCGCCCGCCGGTGCCATCCCGGGGAGCGACCCCCGGGCCCCCGCCGGTGCCATCCCGGGGAGCGCCCCCCGGGCCCCCGGGACGGCGGCGGCCGGGATGACGCTTCGGTAGCACACCTTCCCGGTGAACCGGGGCGCGTCCGGGCCGAAGAGCGCGGATCGGACCGCCGAGTGGATGCCATCGGCCCCGATGACCACGTCGGCCTCGGCCTCGGTCCCGTCGGCGAACCGGGCAACCGCGGCGTCTCCCTCCGTACGGGCCTGCGTGCAGCGCTTGCCCAGCGTCACGATGCCGTCCGGGAGCGCCTGCGCGAGCACGTCCAGCAGGTCCGCGCGGTGGACCGTCGCGCCCTCGATGCCGAACACCGCGGCCTGCTGCTCGCGGCTCGTCTTGGAGATCACCCGGCCGGTGATCCCGTTACGGGTGACAGCGAACTGCGACCGGCCCGCGACCTTGCGAACGGCGTCTTCGACGCCGATGGCCCGCAGCACCCGCATCGCGTTGGCGTGCAGCGCGACCCCGGCTCCGATCTCCTTCAACTCGGCCGCCGCCTCATGGACCGAGACTTCGATCCCGGCCTGGGACAGCGCTAGGGCGGCCGTCAGCCCGCCGATGCCACCCCCGACGATCGCCACGCGTGTCATGGGCGCCCTTCCTGCTCGTCCGCGGCCTCTCCCACGACTCAACATCGCCGGCCGCGTGCCAGGCTAGGGGCGCGTCCACAAGATTTCCGGCGGCGCGTTGCATCAGTCACTATCCGCGAGGCCGGAGTGAAAACAGGTACGATGTAAGTGGGCACACACTCAGTGCCCCGGTTTAGCTGGCAGGGTTTCCTGGCAGCGTTACCTGGCAGAGTTTCCTGGCAGGATCCCCCGGAAGGCAGGATAGTTCGTGACGAAGTCGGCCGCCCAGCCGGTCACCGTGCCCGACGACACAGTGCCCGATGACACAGTGCCCGATGACACACTGCCCGACAACACAGTGCCCGACAACACAGTGCCGGTAGTGGCTGACGCTGCGATGCCGCCCCGCAGGCGGCTGACCGCCGAGGCTCGCAAGAGCTCGATCCTCGCGGCGGCGCGGCGCGCGTTCACCGAGACCGGCGACATGAACGGCACCACGATCAAGCTCATCGCCGCCCGCAGCGGGATCAGCGAGGGCGTGATCTACCGGCACTTCGAGAGCAAGGACCAGCTCTTCTTCGAGGCCGTCGTCGAGCCGCTGCAGCAGGCGGTCGATGACCTGGTCGCCGCCACCGAGATCTTCGACCGCGACGAGCCGCTGACCCCCGAGCGTCAGCTCACCGGGATGACCGGGCTGTACAAGCAGCTCGTCTCGACGCTGGCCGAAGTGCTGCCGCTGCTTGGCCTGGTGCTGTTTGGCGACCCGGAGGTGGCGAAGCGGTTCTACCGGGAGAACTTCTCGGTCGCGATGGACCGGCTGGCCGAGGCATGGCGGGTCGTCGAGGACCGCTACGGCTTCCCGTTCGAGTCCCCCGACGTCTCGGCCCGCGCGGTGATGGGCATGGCGATGATGATGGCCCTGGAGAGCCACCACGGCGTGGAGTTCGACAAGGATCGGGCGATCGCCATGATGAGCGCCGGGACCGTCAAGGGCTTCTTCCCGACGATCGAGCCCGAGCGGCGGCGCGGCTGATGACGCTCCCGGCTACCGGCGGGGGTCCGGGGGTCGCTCCCCGGGATGGCACTCCCGGGAGCCCGGGGGTGGCCCCCCTGGATGGCACCGGGAAAACGACTTCCATCGTGACCGAGCTCGCGCGGCGGTTCGCGGCGGGCGACGGCGCGGGCGCAGCCGCCTTGTTCCACCCGCAGATCCGGATTCAGCAGCCCGAGTCGCTGCCGCACGGCGGCTGGCACGAGGGGCAGGCAGGGCTGGCGGAGATGGGCGCCCAGTTCGGGCAGCACTGGACGCGGACGATATCCGAGCCGCGCATCATCGGCGGCGGCGACACCGTCGTGCAGGTCACGACGCAGACGTGGACGGCGAACGCGACCGGCCGCTGCGCAACGGTGGACGTCGTGGAGCTGTTCGGCTTCCGGGACGACCTCGTGGCCGAGATCCGCGTCTTCCAGCAGGACACCGCCCTGCTGCTGAGCACGCTCGAGCCTTAGCCGGGGCAGCAGTGACGCCATCGCCGTGACCCGCCAGGGCACGGGATGGCACCATCGCGGGTCCTGGGGGACTCGCGATGGTGCCAGCGCGTGCGCGAATGCGTGACAGCGGCTACGCCACCGCGGCCAGCGGGCCTTACGCCAGGACGTCCAGGACCAGCGCGGTTGCCATGCCACCGCCGGCGCACATGGCCGCGACGGCGGTGCCGCCGCCCCGGCGCCGCATCTCGTGCACCAAGGTGAGCGCCATCCGGGCACCGGTCATCGCGACCGGGTGGCCGAGGCTGCAGCCGCTGCCCAGGACATTGACGATCTCATCGTCGATGCCCAGCTCGCGGGTCACCGCGATCGGCACCGACGCGAACGCCTCATTGATCTCCCACAGGCCGACATCACCGATGCCCAGCCCCGCCCGCTCCAGCACCCGGGGGATGGCGACCGACGGCGCGAGGCCCGTGTCGGCCGGCGGCACCCCGGCCGACGCCCACGCGCGGATCACCGCGAGCGGTTCAAGCCCGTGCGCCGCGGCGAACGAGCGGCTCGTCACGACCAGTGCCGCCGCCCCGTCGTTCACGCCGGCCGCGTTGCCCGCGGTGATGCTGAACCCCTCGATCTCCGGGTGCAGCGGCTTCAGCGAGGCCAGCTTCTCCAGCGTCGATGCCCGCCGCGGGTGCTCGTCGGTGGCGAAGACCACCGTGGACCCGTCCTTCCGGGTCACCTCCAGCGGCATGATCTCCGCCTCGAACGCGCCCGCGTCGATGCCGGCGACGGCCCGCATGTGCGACCGGTACGCCCAGGCGTCCATGTCCTCACGGGAGATCCCCGCCTTGACCGCGGCGTTCCAGCCGACGGTGATGGACATGTCCCGGATCGGCGCGTCCGGCGTCTCCCGGTGCGACGGTGCGAGCCAGTCCTCCTCAACCGCGTCCGAGCCGGGTACCCGCCGGCTGGTCCGGGGCATGGTCGAGCTGGACTGCACGCCGCCGGCGACCACGACGCGGTCCATCCCGGCGATGACCGACGCGGCGGCGCTTTGCAGGGCGGCCAGGCCGGAGGCGCAGTGCCGGTTGTGCGCGAGGCCCGGCGCGTTGACAAGGCCGGCCTCGATCGCCGCGTACCGGGCGATGTCGCCGCCACCGTACAGCGACTCGCCGAGGATGACGTCATCCACGTCGGCCGGCGAGATGCCCGCCCGGCGGACGGCCTCGGCCACGACGGCGGTCCCGAGCGTCATCGCGTCGGTCTCGGTCAGGGTTCCGCGGAACGCGGTGCCGATCGCGGTGCGGGCGCCCGCGACGATTACGGCTTCTTCGCTCATGATCTCCTCTTCTGTTTTCAGTTCGCAGTGATGACGCGGCCGGGCCGGTCGCCGGTAAGCTCCCCGTCCTCGGCCATCACGACGCCGTTCACGAGCGTCCAGGCATACCCCTCGGCGCGCTGCACGTACCGCGGCGCGCCAAGCGGGAAGTCGGTCACCAGTTCCGGGGTGAGCAGCCGCAGCCCAGCCAGGTCGATGACGTTGACATCGGCGTACGCTCCGGGTGCGAGCACCCCGCGGCCGGAGATGCCGAACAGCGAGGCCCCTTCCGAGGTCAGCTTGCGCACCGCTTCGCCGACGGTCAGCAGCCCCGTGTCTCGCACCCAGTGGGCGAGCACGTAGCTGCCCTGCCCGGCGTCCATCGTCAGCGCCACGTGCGCGCCGGCGTCACCCAGCCCCAGCACGACCGAGGAGTTGGTGATCATGGACGCGACGGCGGACAGGTCAGAGTTCAGCACGGGGTAGTACAGCAGCCCTTGCCCGGACGTGGACGACAGGTAGGACAGGTACGCCTCGGCCGGCGTCACCCCGAGGCTCGAGGCAAGGGCCGCGAGGCTATTGCCCGGTGACACGTCGTAGCGGGCCTCGCCGGGCGGCAGCAGGAAGAGCCTGGCCGGGTCCTTGGGCGCGAGGGGCCCCGAGGACGCGTCCGGGCCAGCTGCCTCGGTGATGAGCTCGCCGCGCGTCGCGGGGTCACGGATGAGCCGGAGTCGTTCTGCATAAGGCTTTTCCGCGAGCCGCGCCCACGACGGAAGGCCGTCGTAGGGGGTACGGCCGGCGGCCAGGCCGTACAAGATCGCCGTGCCGCGGGCGGAGGTCTGCGGGCGCAGGTCAGCCCCGCGTGAGCGGGCGGCGGCGGTCTGCTCCATCACCCAGGCCCACAGGCCGGGACGGCGGTCGCTTTGCGTGATGGCGAAGGTGAGGGGCCGCCCGGAGGTCCGTGCGACCTCCTCCATCCACGTCATCTCGGCGGCGGAGTTCTCCCGGGCCGCGCCGTCGCGCTCCCCGATGCGGGGCACGACCTCGATCACGCCGGACCCGCGGGCGGCGAGCACCGAGGCCAGCCCGGACAGCTCGGCCAGCCGGGCGAACGTGCCGGGCAGCGGCGTGCCGTCCGGGACGGTGTGCAGGAAGCTGCGCGACGTGGAGAACCCCAGCGCCCCGGCGGCCATCGCCTCATCCAGGGCCGCCACCATGGCAGCGATGTCGTCATCGCTGGCCGGGGCATCCGAAAGGCTCCGCTCCCCCATCGCGTAGTACCGCAGCGCCGCGTGACCGACGAGGCCGCCCGCGTTCACGGCCAGTTCCTGCGACCCGAGAACTCGCAGGTAGTCGCCGTAGCCCTGCCAGCCCCACGGCAGCCCCGCCATGATCGTCGCGGCGGGGATGTCCTCGACCGAGTCCATCATCGCGGCCAGGTAGCCCTCCGTGCCGGGCCGGACCGGGGCGAACGTGACGCCGCAGTTCCCCATCACGACAGTCGTCACGCCGTGATAGCTCGATGAACTGGCGGACGGGTCCCAGAACAGCTGCGCGTCCAGGTGCGTGTGGATGTCCACGAAGCCAGGGGTGACCAGGGCCCCGGACGCGTCGATCTCCCGCCGTCCGCTGCCGGGTACCTCCCCGACGGCGGCGATCCGGTCTCCGTCGATCGCGACGTCGGCCGGCACTGGGCCAGCGCCGGTCCCGTCGACCACCTCGCCGCCGCGGATCACGATGTCATGCATGGCTCGCCTCTCTGCTGCGGCTGGCGCCGGTTTCGGGTGGTGCCGGGGTTTCGGGTGGCACCACGTTTGCCGTCCGCATATCAACAATAGATGAGTGTGCGTTTACTTTGCTAGAGTTGGCGAAGGAGCGCGGGCCTGACTCGCCGCGCCAGGACCCCTTGGGGAGTGCACGTGGGATCGATGGATGGGCGCGTCGCAGTCGTCACCGGAGCGAGCCGGGGCATCGGGCAGCGAATCGCCGAGCGTTTCGCCGCGGAGGGCGCCGCGGTGGCGCTGGTCGCGCGCACGCTCACCCCGGGCGCCTCAAGGCTCCCCGGCTCGCTGGAGGAAGTCGCCGAGACCATCCGCGCCAACGGCGGCAAGGCCGAGGTCATCCAGGCCGACCTGACCCAGCCCGCGGACGTCGAGACGGTCATCAGCCGCGCCACCGACGCAGTCGGCCCGGTGGACACGCTGATCAACAACGCGGGCGTGAACTTCTACGGCCCTGCCCTGTCCGTCCGCTCGAATCGCTACGCGATCATGTACGAGATGATGGTCCGGACGCCGTTCCGGCTGTCGCAACTGGTGGTGCCCGGCATGGTCGAGCGCGGCCGGGGCTGGATCGTGAACATCACCTCCAAGCAGGCCCGCCACCCGATCGGCCCGCCGTACCCGGAGTGGGCGGCGGACGGCTCGGTCCCGTACGGCATGTGCAAGGCTGCCCTCGACCGGTTCACCACCGGCCTGGCCGCGGAGCTCCACGGCACCGGCGTCAGCGTCAACGCCCTCGGCACGGCCGGCCTGGTCATGACGCCCGGCGTGGCCGTCGTCTCGCCGCACACCCCGGAGAACGCCACCGTTGAGCCGGACGACGCGATGGCCGAGGCCGCCCTTCGCCTCGTCCTCACCGACCCGGCCGAGATGACCGGCCGCATCGTCTACAGCATGGAGTTCCTGGGCCGCCCCCTCCCCGACGGCCCATGGGCGCTGTCCGCTACCTTCTGATCGTCTTGGTCGCGGTACGGGCCCCCGGAAGGCAACCGTTTCCCCGCTAACGAAAGGTAACCCCACCATGCATGTCGCCATCGATGCTGAACGGTGTCAGGGCCACGCACGCTGCTGGGAGCTGTGCCCCGAGGTGTTCACGCTCGATGAGGTCGGCCACGGCACGGTCCTCGTGCCGGACGTGCCGCCCAGCCTGGAGGAATCCGTGGCCAAGGCGGCCGCGAACTGCCCGGAGCGCGCGATCGTCGTGTCCTGACGCGCGACGCCCTCCGGCCGGCCCGCGCGGGGCTCCAGCGCGGCGCGGGGCTCCAGCGCGGCGCGGGGCTCCAGCGCGGCGCGGGGCTTCCGTTCGGACAGGGCGGCCCACGCCAGCAAGGCGATGGGATAGGTGAAGTACCCCCATCGGGTCGCCGGGGACAGCGCGAACAAGGCGGTGAGGCCCAAGGCAATCCGCGTGGCCGCCGCGGCCGGGGTCGCTGGTGGCGCGATCACCAGGAACAGGGCCGTCGCCAGCCCGGCCAGTGCCAGCAGCGCGAGCGCGGCAAAGTGGCCGGCCGGCCCGAGCATGGCCAGCAGGTGCCCGGGCAGCGGGCTTTGCGCCGGGGACCTGGCGGCGGTGAGGCCGAGCGGGTAGGCGACGGTGTTCGCCACGATTGCGGCAGGGTGCCAGATCGCGGCGGGTGCGAGGGCGGCGACAAGGGCAGCGGCGGCGGCCACCGCGGTAACGGCGAACCGCAGGGCGGCGCGCCAGCCGTCTCGCGTGGCGACCATGATGACGATGACGGCCAGCGCCGGCCATGCCGTGTACTTCATGGCGCAATCGACGCCAATCACGAGCGCGGCGGCGGTGGCGTAACGGGCCTGGGCGCTGGCAGGCTTCCCGCTGGCAGGCTTCCCGCTGGCACTGCCCCGGGTGAGCAGGGCAAGCGCGAGGCAGGTCAGGGCAATGATCGGCGGATCGGTGATGCCCATGGCGAGCGGGAATGCCATCACCGGGCAGCCAAGCGCGAACGCTGCGCGGCCGAGCACGGAGCTCTGCGCGGTTGCGCCTTTGCTGGCACCGTTTTGGCTGGCACCGCCTTGGCTGGCACCGTCGCCGGCCCTGCGCATCACGCGGAACGTCGCGTACAGCACGAGGAACGTGATGGCGATCAGCCAGGGCCGCGTGTCACTGGGCACGCCGAGCGCGCCCGGCAGGCCGAAGAGCGCCATCACCGGCAGGTAGGGGTTGTAGGCGAGCCACCCGCCACGGGCGAGCTGCCCTGCCGACAGGTAGGGGGTGCCGTGGTGCAGCAGCAGGACGCCGGACCGGGCCACCACAGCGACGTCAGGGGTCGCCGGGGCCGTCGCCATGAGCCACACGGTCGGCGCGATGACCGCCCCTGCCAGGCTGGCGCCGACTGCGACCCGCCTGGCCCACGTTCCGCGCCTGCCGGCGGGCGCGGCGAAGAGCACCGCAGCCGCGGCCGCGTAACCACCCGCCGCCCAGGTGCCCCACCAGTGGTCCTGCCCCAGCCCGCTGAACAGCGCGACCCCGGCCGCGTACACCGCGAAGCCGGCGTACCACACGGCCACCCAGCGCGCGCGGAGCATCCCGAAAAGCCCGTTCCCCATGCCTGCCAGCATGCCGGGCAGCGCTCCGGAAGGCTCTGGGGCCAGCCACCGAATTGAACGGGGAACTAGCCTCCCTTCCGGGGGTGAGGCTAGCTACACCAGCTTCCCGGCTCGGCGGCAAGCTGGCGCCCGGAGCGTTCCGCGGAGGCTGCCACCCACGGCTGTCAGGCCGGGAGCGTCGCCGGGTCGGCGGGGGTGAAGTTGTAGACGCGGGAGGCGTTGCCCACCGTGATCTTGTCCTGGGTTTCCTGGGGCAGGTGAGACAGCCACTTGTTGGCCATCTGGATGGTGTCCGGCCAGGTCGAGTCGGAGTGCGGGTAGTCGCACTCCAGCATCACGTTGTCCTCGCCGATGATGTCCAGCAGCCGCAGGCCAGCCTGGTCCTCGATGAAAGTGCCGAAGACGTGGTCCTTGAACAGCCGGCGGATGTCGGTGTCCAGGTCGAAGGTCGCCTGGCCGAGTTCCTCGCCGCGGACGTGCGAGGCGTTCATCGAGATGTCGAACCGCGACGCCCAGAACCGCTGCTTGTCGATGACCTGCTCGGCGCGCTCCAGGAAGTACGGCATCCAGCCGATGGACCCCTCGGACAGGGCGATCTTCAGGCGGGGGAACTTGACGAAGTTGCCGGAGAACAGCCAGTCCAGCAGCGTGCCCGCCTGGTTCGCCGCCGCCGAGTACGCCATGAACGCGAGCGTCGGCATGTCATCGGAGGTCCGGATCAGGTTCGAGGACGAGCCGACGTGCATCGAGACGACGAAGCCGGCCTCCTCGCAGGCGCGGAATAGCGGGTCCCACTGGCCAGAGTGGATCGACGGCAGGCCGAGCTTCGTCGGGTTCTCGGAGAAGGCGATGGACTTCGCGCCAAGGGCGGCTGTGCGTTCCACTTCGCGCGCGGCCAGGACCGGGTCCCACAGCGGGACGATCATCATCGGGATGAACCGGCCCGGGTGGGCGCCGGCGAGCTCCTCCAGGATGAAGTCGTTCCACGCCTGGACGCACAGCAGGCCGAGCTCGCGGTCCTTGGCCTCGTGGAAGACCTGGCCGCAGTAGCGGGGGAACGACGGGAAGAGCAGCGACGACAGGACGTGCCCCTGGTTCATGTCCGCAACGCGTGCGGCCGGGTCATAACAGCCCAGGCGCATGTCCTCGTAGCCGATCGGCTCCGGGGAGAACTCCTCCTTGGACTTCCCGGCGACCGCGTTGAGCCCATTGGTCACGATCTGCCGGTCCTCGTAGGCCCAGAACTCCGAGTCCCCGTCCCGCACGATCCGCGGCCCGGTGCCGCGCCACTTCTGCGGCAGCCGCTCCTGCCAGAGCCGCGACGGCTCAATGAGATGGTCGTCTACGGAAATGAACCAGGAAAAGGCCATCAAATCCTCCCGAGCGTTCCGCCGCGCCCGTCCGGGCAGCTATAAAAGCGAGCGATCACTCACTAGTGTAGCGTGCCGGATGCCGTTGTGGCCAGAGAGGGGCCACCTTCGGCGCGGGGCACCCCGTCCGTCTTAACTGTGTCGTTAGGGGCGATATACGCCCCTAACGACACAGAACACGCGTCACGTAGTACATGAATCGCCCATCAGGTGATCAATCGGATGTCCGGCCGGGCATGGAGCGCCGGGCCGCCAAGCGCGGCAGGGTTACCGGCCGGCGCGGACCGCTGGTCAGGCGTACCGGGCCGCCAAGCGTCGCCGGTGCTCGGCCGGGGAACCAAACAGCGATCGGTTCAGCGCCGCCCGCTTCAGGTAGGCGTGGATGCCGCTTTCCCAGGTGTAGCCGATGCCGCCGTGCAACTGCATCGCCTTCCCAACGACGTCGACGGCGGCCGCTGTGACGTGCGACTTGGCCATCGGCGCCGCCACCCAGGCTCCGGGATCGCCGGACGCCACCGCCGTCACGGCCGAGGAGACCAGCTCGCGGCCGACGCTGACCTGCACCTGCATGTCGGCGCACGCGTGCTGCACCGCCTGGAACGACCCGATCGGCTTGCCGAACTGGTGGCGCACCTTCGCGTAGGCCACGGTCGCGTCCAGCATTGCCTCCATCAGGCCCAGGCTGTCGCACGCGATCGCGACGGCGGCCCGGTCGCCAAGCCGGCGCACGGCGTCGCCCGGGTCGCCCGCGAACCGCAAGGCGGGTGCGCCCGCGAGCGCGGACTCATCGACGGTCACCGTGGCGAGCCGCCGCGTCTCGTCGACGACGGGCTGCGCAATGACGCTGGCCGCAGCGGACCCGGCAGGCAGGGCCACGACCGCCGGCTGGCCGTCCTCGTCGCGGGTGAGGAGGAGCAGATCGGTGGCCTCCGCCGCGTCCGGGACGAAGGAGGCGGGAGAGGCGGAAGTTACCCCGACGCGGAAGTCTGCGGCAACCGGAAGCACCACGACAGGCACCGCCTCGCCCACCGCCGCCTGGCGCAGCAGGTCGTCGCGGACGGGTCCCGGTTCCAGCAACAGCAGGGTGCCCACGCCGAGCACAACCGCGCCCAGGTACGGCGACCGCGTCGCGGCCCGGCCCATCTCCCGCGCGATCACGGCCGTCTCGGCGAAGGTCGCACCCGCGCCGCCCAGCGACTCCGGCACCTCCAGGCCGGTCCAGCCGGACGCGGCGAGCAGGCCCCAGTCCGGGGCGCGCGCCGTCAGCAGGTCACGGGCGACCGCCCGCAGCTCATCGTGGAGGTCCGCGAACATCCCTACCCCCTTGGCAGGCCGAGGCCGCGCTCGGCGATGATCGTGCGCTGGATCTCGCTGGACCCGCCGGGGATCGTCCATTCCCACGAGCCGATGAAGTCCAGCAGCCACGCGCCAGACTCCCAGCCGCTGGACGCTGGCTTGCGCAGCACCGCGTGGGCCGGCAGCCCGGATACCTCCAGGCCGAAGTCCGTCATCCGCTGCAGCAACTCGCTGTAGTACAGCTTCACGACCGACGCGTCCGCAGGCCCGGCGGTTCCGGATTCATGCCCCATCACGATGCGGGCGCACAGCGACCGCAGCGCCGCGATCTCCGTCTCGAACGCCGCGAGCCGGTCGTCGGCCAGCGAGTCCCCCAGGGCCCCGGCGGCGGCGCACGCGGACACGAGCCACCGGAAGCCCGCGTTGCCCAGCCGCTCGGCGAGCTCCAGCATCGTCATGCCCCGCTCGGCCCCGAGGGTCGCCTGCGCCACCTGCCAGCCGCCGTTCTCCGGTCCCACCAGGCAGGACTGCGGGATCAGCACGTCGGTCAGGAAGATCTCGCAAAAGTGCGACTCCCCCATCGCGTTGCGGATCGGCCGCACCTCAACCCCGGGCGACCGCATGTCCAGCAGGAAGTAGGAGATCCCGTGCCGCTTGGGCGCGGCCGGGTCGGTGCGCGCCAGCAGGAGGCACCAGCCCGCATGGGCGGCTCCGGACGCCCAGAGCTTCTGCCCGTTAACGACGAAGCCTTCCCCAGAACGACATCCGAGCGTCCGCAGCCCCGCCAGGTCCGATCCCGCCTCGGGCTCGGAGAATCCCTGCGCCCAGATCTCGCCGTCGAGGATGGCGGGCAGGTGCCTGGCCTTCTGCTCATCGGTCCCTGCGGCGAGCAAGGTGGCCGCAGCATGATGCAGTCCCACGAACTGCAGGACCAAGCGCGGCGCGTCGTGCGCCGCCAGTTCGGAGTACAGCACCGCCTGCTCTGCCGCCGGCATGCCGCCGCCCCATTCGGCGGGCCAGTGCGGGACCGCGTACCCGGCAGCCTTCAGCTCGGCGAACCACCACTGCTGGAAGGCCACGAACTCCGCGTCCGGCGCCCCGGTCTGCGCCGCCCGCCAGCCGGCGGGCACGTGGGACTCGCACCAGTCACTGACTTCGCGCCGGAAGGCAGCAAGATCGCTCACCGAGCGGCACCCCGCCTTGTACCGGAACTGAGTGCCTGCAACCGGGCCTGGTGCTCCGGCGTCAGCATCGTCTGGCGCTCGGCGGCGAAGCCGGCCTGCATCGCGCCAGCGAGCGCAGACGACAGGTACATGTTCGCGACGCGCTTCGTGCCGGCCAAGGCCTCCGGCGGCTGCTGCGCCAGCCGCCCCGCCAGCGCCCGCGCCTCATCCAGCAGCGAGTCACGCGGCACGACCCGCGAGGCCAGCCCGAGCTCGACCGCCACGGATGCGGGTATCCGGTCCCCGGTGTAGAGGTACTCACGGGACCGCAGGATTGGCGTGAGCAGCGGCCAGAACGCTGCTCCCCCATCCCCCGCCACCAGGCCGACCGACACGTGCGGGTCGCACAGGAACGCCCG
>Ga0210389_10002379_pt1 | contig 14856 bp, 11 predicted proteins | sample IncBWH28OmetaG_FD_160127 | JGI IMG/M metagenome (GOLD analysis project Ga0210389, IMG submission 160127) | Forest soil microbial communities from Barre Woods Harvard Forest LTER site, Petersham, Massachusetts, United States - Inc-BW-H-28-O ...
GACTGGCATCGCCAGGCATGGGCTGCGGGATTCGTGCTGCTCATGCTCATTCTGACAATCAATGTCTCAGCGCGAATGATCTTGTCGCGTTCGCGATATAGTGGAGGCCGCTGAACGATGTCCGTACCTATGGAGGCGCATGAACGCACGCCGGATACACGGACGCCCTGGGGCGCACCGCCTGTGAACGATCCAGCCGCACGTGCCAACCAGATCGCGGACGCGACGCCCGCTGCGAACGTCGCGCCCGCTCCCGTTCCGGCTGCGCTGTTCGGGCCCGGAGTCGGTGAGAAGATGCGCGCGACCGATCTCAATTTCTTCTACGGCAAGGCGCAGGCGCTGTACAACATTTCCATCCGCATCCCGACGAACCATGTGACGGCGTTCATCGGACCGTCGGGCTGCGGCAAGTCGACCTTCCTGCGCACGCTCAACCGCATGTGCGACACGGTCAAGGGCACGCGCGTCGAGGGTGATGTACGCCTCGACGGCGAAGACGTGTTCGGCCTCGACGTCACCTCGGTGCGCCGCCGGGTGGGAATGGTTTTTCAGCGCTCGAACCCGTTTCCGAAATCGATATTCGACAACGTTGCCTACGGTCTGCGCGTGAACGGCGGATTGTCGAGAGGCGAAGTCGCCGAGCGCGTCGAGCGGAGCCTCGTGCGTTCCGCGCTGTGGGACGAGGTCAAGCACAAACTCCATGAGTCGGCATACGGGCTTTCCGGCGGACAACAGCAGCGCTTGTGCATTGCGAGAGCACTCGCGGTTGACCCGGAGGTCTTGCTGCTCGACGAACCGTGCTCGGCGCTCGATCCGATCTCGACGTCGAAGATCGAGGAACTGCTGCTGACGCTCGCCGACAGTTGCACGATCGTGATCGTGACGCACAACATGCAGCAGGCGGCGCGCGTTTCGGATTACACGGGCTTTTTCCTGATGGGAAAACTCGTGGAGTTCGACAAAACAGAGCAGATTTTCCAGGCGCCGTCGCGCAAGGAAACCGAAGACTACGTCACTGGCCGGTTCGGCTGATTCACGCCGCGCCAACTACCGCAATAGCCGACCACGCGCCATGGAGTTGAGGATGACAGCAACCGATTCGCCCACCGGGCATAAGACGTTTCATGAGAAGCTCGATCTTCTCAAGCAGCGCCTGCTCGACATGTCGCAGCTCGCCGAAGAGCTGCTCGCGACGGCCGTGCAGGCGTTCCTGCGTCGCGATGCACTGAAAGCTGAAACAGTTCTGCCTGCGGACAACGAGGTGGACCTGCTTGAAGTCGAGATCGAACAGCTCGCCATCTCTCTGCTCGCGCTTCAGCAGCCGATGGCGCGCGACCTGCGTTTCATCGTCAGCGCCATTCGCATTTCGGGAGATCTCGAGCGCGTTGGTGATCACGCCGTGAACATCGCGCAGAGCGCGCTGCGCATGGTTGATTTGCGCTCGGGCGTCACGCCCCCGCCTGAGATCGCCGAGATGGCGCACCGCTCGCGGAAAATGCTGAGCGATGCGCTCGACGCGGTCGTGCGTCTCGACGGCGTACTCGGCCGCGAAGTGTGCAAGCGTGATGACGAAGTCGACGAACTGCACGAGTCGGTCTTTCGCATCCTCCTCACGCATATGATGGAGGATCCGTCCACCATCTCCGCCGCGCTCGAGCTCTTGCTCGTGAGCCGCAACCTCGAGCGCGTGGCCGATCTGGCCACCAATGTGGCCGAGGATGCGGTTTATCTTGCGGAGGGTATCACGATTAAGCACCATCTCGAGGACCGCGCGGCGGCGGCAGGCGTTCCCCACGTGCCTCAGCTCCACGTTTGATCGTCCTTGTTCACCCATGAATCCTTTGCAGCCGCTGGCATCACCCGCGCTTTTCCTGAACCGCGAGCTCTCGTGGCTCGAGTTCAATGCACGCGTGCTCGCGGAGGCATTCGACGAGCGTAACCCGCTGCTCGAGCGGGTGAAGTTTCTCGCGATCTTCAGCACGAATCTCGACGAGTTCTATATGGTGCGCGTTGCCGGCCTGCGCAGGCAGGTTGCGGCGCGCGTGCAGCAGACGCCGCCCGACGGCCTCACGGCGCGCGAACAACTCGACGCAATCGAACGGCGCGTGGGCGATCTGCTCGAGCAGGCGCGTCGCTGCTTGCACGACTTACTGCTCCCCGCGCTGGCGGCCAACGGTGTCCGCTTGCTGACGATGGCGGAGCTCACGCCCGCCGAGCGCGAGTCGATCGATGCGTTCTTCGAGACGCACGTATTTCCGGTGCTCACGCCGCTCGCGGTCGATCCGGGGCATCCGTTTCCGTACATCTCGAATCTCTCGCTCTCGCTGGCGGTTCAGTTGCGCGATCCGGACCATGCGCACGAGCATTTCGCGCGCGTGAAAGTGCCGAAGTCGCTCGCGCGGTGGGTGCCCGTCGAAGGGCGGCCGAATCAGTTCGTGCCACTCGAACAGGTGATCGGCGCGCGGCTCGGCACGCTGTTCCCGGGGATGCAGATCCTTGGCTGGCACACGTTCCGCATTACGCGCTATTCGGATCTCGAAATCGCAAACAGCGAAGAGCCTGAAGATCTGCTCGCGATGATCGAGGAGCAGGTGTTCCAGCGCCGCTTTGGCGAAGTCGTCCGGCTGGAGATGCAGGCCGACATGCCGCCTGCGCTACGGGCGCTGTTGCTCGACGAACTCCGCGATACCGAAGATCCCGAGATCACGCCGCTGACCGATCGTGAAGTGCACGCCGCGAGCCCGTTGCTCGATCTCGGCGATCTCTTTGCGCTGGCCGCGCTCGATCTGCCCGATCTCAAGGATCCGCCGCTCGTGCCGGCCATCCCGCTCGAACTGCGCGACGCCGACCGGTCGATCTTCGACGCGATTCGCGAGCGCGACGTGCTCGTGCACCATCCGTTCGACTCGTTCAGTGCGTCGGTCGAGCAGTTCATCGAATCGGCTGCGCGCGACGAACACACGCTCGCGATCAAGATGACGCTGTACCGGACGGGTGGAGGCGCGGTGGTGCGCGCACTGACCGAAGCGGCGCAGCGCGGCATTCAGGTCGCGGTGCTCGTCGAGCTGCAGGCGCGGTTCGAGGAAACGAACAACATCAACTTCGCGCGCACGCTGGAATCGTTCGGCGTGCACGTCGCGTACGGCATTCAGGGGCTGAAGACGCACGCAAAGGTCGCGCTCGTCGTGCGCCGCGAGCCGGACGGCATCCGGCGTTACGTGCACTTGAGCACGGGCAACTACAACGCGAAGACGGCCCGCATCTACACGGACATCGGCCTCTTCACCTGCAATCAGGCGATCGGCGCCGACGTCAGCGATCTGTTCAATATGCTGACCGGATTCTCGCGCCAGCGCGTGTATCGCAAGTTGATCGTCGCGCCGCACGGAATGCGGCAGCGGTTCCTGCAGCTGGTGGAACGCGAGGCGGAACATGCCGCCGCGGGGCGGCCGGCGCGGATCATCATGAAGATGAATGCGCTGGTCGACGCCGAGGTCATAGAGGCGCTCTATCTCGCGTCGCAGGCCGGCGTCGAAATAGACCTGATCGTTCGCGGCATCTGCTGCCTGCGGCCGCAGGTGCCGGGACTGTCCGAGCGCATCCGCGTGATCAGCATCATCGGGCGCTTTCTCGAGCACTCACGCATCTGGTATTTCGCGAACGATTCAAAGCCCGAGTACTACATCGGGTCGTCGGACTGGATGCCGCGCAATTTCGACCGCCGCGTCGAATGCGCGGTGCCCGTGGAAGACCCGCAGCTGCACACGCGGTTGATGGCGCTGCTCGAAACGTGCCTCGCCGACAACCGTCAGGCCTGGGAGCTTTCGCCCGACGGGAGCTACGCACAGCGGATCCCTGTGGGCAGCAAGGAATTCGCGTCGCACAAGATTTTGTTGCGGGAGTCGTGGGGGCAAATCCGCGACAGCTCGTCAAAAACGGCGGTCGCTCCGCATGTGCCGGCGGAAGTTTTTGGGTGAGTCGGAGGGCGAGTTAGAGGTGAGTGGGAGTTGAGAATGAGAGTTGAGTTAGAGAGGGAGGGATGAGTTTGAGTAAGCGAAGTGGGAGTTTGAGGGATGAGAGTGAGTACGAGTATGAGTTGAGTCGGAGTGCGAGCGACTTAGGACTCGAGTGAGAGACAACCCTCCCACTCCCACTTTACTCCCACTTTACTCCCACTTTACTCCCACTTTACCTCACGGTCCCACTCAAACTCCCACTGAGTTTGCTCAACCTCATCCCTCCCTCTCTAACTCAACTCTCATTCTCAACTCCCACTCAGTCCACCATCTCCGGATGCTCTTCTTCCGATGGCTGAACCACTTTGCCATCGAGCCCGACGATTTCGACCGGCACCCCGATCAAACTCTCGAGCAGCGCCGACTTCCGCGACGCGCCCCACAGCTCGAGCCGCAGTGACTTCGCCTTCGGTACCGGCACAGGCGTAATCCGCAGTGCCCGCTCCATCCACCGCACCTTCAGCTTGTCGATCGCGCTCACGTGACCTCGATCGAATCCATCCGCCACCCGCAGGATCGCCGAGAGCCGCTTGATCCGCGCGCGCGTCCGTTTGTCGAGTTGCGCATACGCCAGATGTTTTTTCTTGTTCGGCTCGGCGCCGCGATGATAGCGGCCCACGTGCGCGACAACCACCTGCTCGGTTGGTGACATCCCCAGCAGGTCTGCGTGCAGAATCAGATGATACGAGTGCTTGTTGTGCCCTTCGTAGTTGATGTGGTAGCCGACATCGTGCAGCAGCGCCGCATCGGACAAAATGCGCCGGTCCTCCGGCGCGCAGCCGAGCCGTTCTCCGATCGAATCGAATAGCTGAAGCGCGAGCCGCTGCACCTGCCGCGAGTGCGGCTCCTCATAGTGGCAGCGCTCGGCAAACTCGCGCACCGAGCGTGAGCGAGCCTCGCCGGGATCTGCAATCGTCGGCATCACGCGCGCGACCTCCAGCAGGAGCCCCTCGCGAATACCGAACGCCGACGCGGCCAGGTCACGCGGCTCAACGCGCGCGAGAACCTCCGCCGCAACCGCGAGGCCCGCGACGATGATATCCGCGCGCCCCGCATTGAGCCCCGGCACCGTGAGTCGTTCGGCCACTGACATTTCCTGCAGCATTTCCAGCACATGCTCTACTTCGACGCGCGGAATTCGCGTGCCGTGCACCGATCGTGCCGCGCGCATTCCCTGACGCGCGAGGTAGATCCCCGCGAGATTCGTGAACGTTCCGCCCGACCCGATTACATCCGCGCCGCGCCAGTCGCGCAGCGGGAGCGAGCGCTGGATCTCTTCCCGAATATGCTTGCGCAGTTTTTTTACATCCTTCGCCCGCGGCGTCGCGCCGAGGAACTGCTCGGTCAGGCGAAGCGCGCCGAAGGGAAGGGAAATCAATCGCTCCACCAGCCCCTCTGCCGAGAGCGCGAGCTCGAGCGATCCGCCGCCGATGTCCATCACCACCGCGCGGCCGTGGCCGAGTTCGAAATGCGCGAGCGCGCTGCGGAACGCGAGCCGCGCTTCTTCCTCGCCCACGAGAACCCGTACGCGCAGCCCTGTTTCCTGGCGAACGCGGGTGATGAACGCGGTGCCGTTGCTGGCATCGCGCACCGCGCTCGTCGCGACGGCTTCGATCCGCTTCGCACCGAGCTGGCGGGCGAGCGTCGCCATGCGCACCAACGACTCGATCGCGAGCCGCATGGGCTCATCGGAGAGCGTGTTCGTCTCGATCAGGCCGGTGCCGAGGCGCGGCGCGGCTTTCATTTCGTCGACGACGCGAATCTGGCCGTTCGTGCTGACGTCCGCGACGATCTGACGGATGGAGTTGGATCCGATGTCGATCGCGGCGATGCGCTGGTCACCCTCTTCGCGAACTGTGCGATAGGGTCCGTCCGCAGAAGCGGATGCGAGGCGAAGCGGCGTCGGCGAGCTCATATCGAACGTAAATCTGGCACATTCGCGGCGGGGAAGTGCACGGCGATCGTCGTGCCGACGCCGAGCGCACTTTCGGCGCGAACCGTGCCGCCGTGCGCTTCGACCAGATGCTTCACGATCGAGAGTCCCAGGCCGGTCCCGCCCTCGTCGCGCGAGCGCCCCGGATCCACGCGGTAGAAACGCTCGAAAATTCGCGGCAGGTGCTCCGCCGAGATCCCGCTTCCCGTGTCGCGCACGCCGACGGTCACACCGCCGTCGTCGCGAACCACCGAGTAGATCGCGACATGACCGGTAGTCGTATGGCGTACGGCATTGTCGACGAGATTGCCGAGCACCTGGCGGATCGCCGTCGGGTCGGCCCAGATCTGCCGCGCACGCGGATGGATGCCAGCCTCGAGCCTGACTCCTTTCGCACCCGCCGCGTCGCGCGCCGCGGTGATCACGTCCGCTGCAACAGCGGCGAGATCGACGCTCACCGGATTCGGCGTCCAGCTCCCCGATTCGATTCGCGAGAGATCGAGCAAGTCGTCGACGATCCGTTGCATGCGCCGCGTGTTGCCCAGAATCCGCTCCGCAAACTGCATCCGCCGTTCGACCGGCGGGTCGTCGTGCACGAGCGTCTCGGCGAATCCGCCGATGATCGTGAGCGGCGTGCGCAGTTCGTGCGAGACATTCGCCACGAAGTCGCGCCGCACGGATTCCAGCCGCCTGAGGCGCGTGAGGTCGAGCAGCGCGACTACGGCGCCGCCCGACTCCAGCGGACGCGCGGTGATATTGACCGTGCGTCCAAGCAGCGTGGCCTCGCTTCCGTCCGTCGTGTCGCCTTCGAACGCGGACTGGAGTGCGTCGCGCAGCGCACGCTCGCGCGGAATGAGATCGGCGGAGAAAGGGATCGGGTCGCGCACGCCGAGCAGGCGGCGTCCCGTTTCGTTGATGCGGATCACGTGGCGCGTCGAGTCTACGCCGACGACGCCCTCGTTGAGCGATTCCGTGAGCTGTACGAGCAGCGCTTCGTCCGCACGGCGCGCCGCATCGCGTGCGGCGAGCTGAACCGAGAGCTCGCGCAGGGAGAGTGCGACTTCACCGAGTTCGCCGGGCGCGTCGAGCGAAGCCCGGCGCTCGAGGTCACCATCGGCAATCGCGCGCGCGACATTGCGCAGTTCCACCAGTGGGCGCGTGATGGTGAGTGACATGCTCCACGCGACCAGCAGCGCGATCGCCAGCGCGACGATCCCCGCAACGGTGACCGCGCGCTGTGCATCGGAAATCGTGTTGGTGAGCGAGATGAGTGGCATCGAGACTCGCGCGATTCCGAGCGGCGTGCGAACGGCCACGTAGAGCTGGTCGTCGCCGTCGGATGGACTCGGCCGCGTTGCGACGCCGAGCGCGCCCCCGGTCGCGGCAACCACTTCCGGCCGCTTCGAGTGGTTCTCGAGTTTCGCCATTCCCTCGCGATCGAAGTCCGCGTCGCCGACGACAACGCCATCGGGCCGGATCAGCGTCACGCGATGCCCGAGCGCGCGACCATCGGCGTGGGCCAGCTCGTATGGATCCGCCGCCGGATTCCAATGCGCGGCGACGACCTGCGCTTCACGCGCCAGTCCGGCGACGGCTTCGTCATGCAGTCGCGACCCGAGCTGGCGATCGACGAGATACGCCATCACCATCACGTGCACGCCAACGACGAAGAGCGCCCCGAGCAGGACGCGGTCGGTCAGCCTCACGCGATGCTCGTGCGATTCATGCGTGCCGCCCAGCGGTGGTCACGGATCACGCGCGGTTGGCGCCTTCATGCGATAGCCGAACCCTCGAACGGTCTCGATCAGTCCGCCGGCCGGCTGCAGCTTCGTGCGGAGCCGCTGCACGTGCATGTCGACGGTGCGCGTCTGGATATCGGGTGCAGCTTCCCACACAGTCTCGAGCAGATGCGTGCGGCCGAGCGTGCGGCCGCGGCGTTCGGCAAGCGCGCGCAGGAGGCGGAACTCGGTCGCGGTCAGCTCGACTTCTTCTTCGTTCACCCACACCCGATGTGCCGAACGATCGATCCGGATCGGCCCCGTGACGAGCACGTCGCCGGCGTCCGGTGATGCATTCACGCGCCGGAGGATGGCGCCGACGCGGAGCACGAGTTCCTGCGGGCTGAACGGCTTGGTGAGATAGTCATCCGCGCCGAGTGACAGGCCGCGGATGCGATCGACTTCCTCTTTCCGCGCGGTGAGCATCATGACTGCGATGCCGCGCGTGGCGTCGTCGTGCTGCAGTTCTTCGAGCACTTCGAAGCCCGACATGCCGGGCAGCATGAGATCGAGCACGATCAGCGCCGGATGTTCGCGGCGCGCGATGGTCAGTGCATCCGGTCCGGCAGCGGCGGACGAAACGCGATATCCCGCTTTCGCGAGATGATAGACAACGAGCGCGACGATATCCGGTTCGTCGTCGACAACGAGGACGCGTTCTCCCGCCACGGCGGTTGGCGCGGGCGAACTCACTGGGCCGCTCCCGTGTCAGCCGCGTGTGCGGCGGCAACGCGGCGCGAGATCGCACCGACGAGGAGGTCTATCGCGACGGTGTTGTGTCCGCCGCGCGGCACGATCAGGTCCGCGTAGCGCTTGCTCGGCTCGACGAACTGTAAATGCATGGGCTGGACGGTTGTGAGGTACTGATCGAGGATTTCCTGCAGCGGTCGTCCCCGTTTTGCCATGTCGCGGCGGATGCGGCGGATGAGTCGCACGTCGGAATCTGTGTCCACGAAGGCTTTCACGTCGCAGTGCGCGCGGATGCGCTCGTCGACGAAGAGGAGGATTCCGTCGAGAACCACGACGTCGGAAGGCTCGATGCGCTGGGTTTTTTCGTCGCGCAGATGTGTGACGTAGTTGTAAACCGGCTTCTCAACTGCTTCCCCGCGTGAGAGGGCTTCGAGGTGCGCTACCAGAAGTTCGAGGTCGAGTGCGTCGGGGTGATCCCAGTTCACGCGGCGCCGCTCCTCGAGCGACATCTCGGTGTGATTGCGATAGTAGGCGTCCATATCCACAAAGGCGACCGAGGCCGGCTTCAGCGCTTCGGCGACCTTCCGTGCGACCGTGGATTTCCCCGATCCCGACCCACCCGCGATGCCGATTATCGTCGGTCTCATCGTGCGGAACGGTCCAGAATTGTCACGGCGGAAAGTTCCTGAATTGTCACGAAAAAAAGAAGCTGAAGGGGTGTCACGGTTGTGTATCGTGACTGAACTGCAGGGGGGAGTCAACTGGAGGAACAGATTGAACGGCGGGTAATCGGTATTTGGTCGTAAGTCGTTGGTGCTCGGCGACGCAGCCGATCGCCTAGAACCAACGACCAATGACCGATTACCCGCGGTTCAACTCGCCCGTCCCGCGCGACCTCTTTAGCTTTGTTCCATGGAACGCCGAACAGTAATTGTCGTGAGTTTTCTGCTCGCGGCCGCAGTACCCGCCGCCTCCCAAACCGTCGACATCGTCGTCGCTGCCACTACCGACGTCCACGGCCGGGTGCGGAGCTGGGATTACTACGCGGACTCGGCCGAATCGGTCCGCGGGCTTGCGCGTGCCGCGACCGTGGTGGACTCGGTTCGCGGTGCGAATCCGGATCGTGTAGTCCTGGTCGACGCCGGCGATTTCCTGCAGGGGAATCCGTTCACCTTCGCTGCGGCGCGGATCGACACGCTGCAGCCAAGTGCCGTTGTCGCATCGATGAACGCGATGCACTACGACGCGGTCGCCGTTGGCAATCATGAGTTCAACTACGGCGTCCCCACGCTGCACCGCGAAACGTCGGCGGCGACGTTCAAACTGCTGGCTGCGAATGCGACCGGGGGACAGGCGTCGGGTACCTGGCGCCCCTGGACGATCGTTGAACGCGACGGCGTGAAAATCGGAATCATCGGCGCGACGACGCCGGGGTCGATGCACTGGGATTCTTCGAATCTGCGTGCGGCGGGTGTGACGGTCGGCGCGATCGCGCCGGCAGTCGCGAAAGCGGTGGCCGATGCGCGCGCCGCGGGCGCGGACGCGATCGTGCTCGTCGCGCACGCCGGAATCACCGGCGATACGCTCGAAGAGAATCCCATCGCACGCGTGGCGCGCGACGTGCCGGGGATCGATCTGATCGTATTCGGGCACACGCATCGCGAGCTGCCGGACACCACGATCGCGGGCGTTCTGCTCACGCAGCCGCGCCAGTGGGCGACGAGCGTATCGCTCGCGCATCTCATCATGGAGAAGGCGGCCGGCAAGTGGCGGGTCGCGTCGAAGCGTGCGTCGATCGTGCGCACCGCGGGGCACGCGGAACAGGCCGCAGTCGTCGCGGCGGCACAGCGCGGCCACGACTCTGCGCGCAAGTATGCGGGCGCCGTCATTGGCCGCACGAATGTGGCATGGAGCTCCGACTCCGCGCGCGTAGCCGACGTACCGATCATGGATTTCATCGCCGAAACCATGCGCCGCGCGTCGGGCGCCGATCTCGCTTCGGTTTCCACTTTCTCGACCGACGTGCGAATTCCGGCGGGGAACATCACCGTCGCGCAGATGGCGCAGCTCTATCCGTACGAAAACACGCTGCGTGTTCTGCGCATCAGCGGCGAGACGCTGAAAGCGTATCTCGAGCACAGCGCGCACTATTTCCGCGTGACGGGAACGGGGAGCGGCGCGTATTGGTCGCCCGATCCATCGATCCCCGGTTACAACTACGAAGTCGTCACGGGCGTCGACTACACTGTCGACCTCACGCGCCAGCTCGGCGAGCGTATCACGAGACTGACGTATCGCGGCAAGCCCGTCCGCGACAACGATTCTTTCACGATCGCGCTCTCGAACTACCGTGCCGAAGGTTCGGGTGGATACGCGATGCTGCTCGGCGCGCCAGTCGTGTCCGACCGGCAACAGGACATGCGCCAGCTGCTGATCGATGAAGTGACCAAGCGCGGCACGCTGAATCCGGCCGATTACTTCACCAAGAATTGGAACCTCGTTCAGCCGGCAGGCGGCGTCGACTCATTCCACCCCGCGCTCGGTGGCGCGCCGCGGAGCACGGCAACGACGATCCGCATCATCTCCACGAACGATTTTCACGGCGCGCTCGAAGCGCGCCCCGATGGCAACTTCGGAATGCGCGGCGGCGCAGCGCAGGTCGCCGCAATGATTCATCGCGCGGAATCCGAGTGCGCTGGATCTTGTGCTTCGATTTACCTCGACGCCGGTGACGAATTTCAGGGCACGCCCGCGTCGAACCTCGCGTACGGCCGTCCCGTTGTGGATCTCCTCAACTCGCTCAACCTCGCCGCATCGGCAATCGGCAATCACGAATTCGATTGGGGACAGGACACGCTGCGCGCACGCATGCGCCAGGCGCACTACGCCATGCTCGGCGCGAACATTCACTACTCCGATGGCCGCGACGTGCCCTGGATCCGCGCGGACACGATCGTCACGCGCGGCGGCGTGAAAATCGGCATCGTCGGAGTTGCGACGACGCTGACACCGAGCACTACGAAAGCATCGAACGTCGTCGGTCTTCGCTTCGACGATCCGGTCGCCACGGTGAATGCGCACGCAAAATCACTGCGCGCGCGCGGCGCCGATCTGGTCATCGTCGTCGAACACGACGGCGCATTCTGCAATCGCGATACCGGATGCCGTGGCGAAATTATCGAACTCGCCCAGCATCTCACCGAGCCGGTCGACGCGATCGTCAGCGGTCACACGCACTCGCTCGTGAACACCACCGTGAAGGGAATCCCGATCGTGCAGGCGATGTCGTCCGGCCGCGCCATTGGGATCATCGATCTTCCGGTCGACCATGCGAGTCGCTCGAACACGCACGAAGAAGTCCGCTACGTGAACTCCGACTCGATCAGCGCCGATCCGGCGGCAGACGCACTGCAGCGAGGCGCAACGCAGAGTGTCGCCTCGATCGTCGCACGTCCGATCGCAACGGTCGCCGAGGAAATGGCGCGGCGCGGTGACCAGTACGCGCTCGGCAATCTCATCGCCGATGCGCAGCGCACCGCGGCACACGCCGACGTCGGCGTCATGAACAATGGCGGGATTCGTGCGGATCTTCGCGCCGGTCCCGCGTCATACGGATCGCTGTTCGAGATACAGCCCTTTGGAAATCTGCTCGTGCGCCTCACGGTGCATGGAAAAGAGCTGCGAACCTATCTCGAGTCGTTCGTCGCGCGCGGAGCGCCGCGCAACCACGTGAGTGGCGTCGTCATGCACTACGATCTCTCGCGGCCGGCGGGAGCGCGTATGGTCTCCGTGAGCGTTGGCGGTGCGCCGCTCAGCGACGCGCGCGACTACACCGTTGCGTTCACCGACTTCATGGCGACCTCCGGCGAAGGGCTCGCGCTCGCGAATGCAGCGGTGAAACAGGAGACGCTTGGCGTTGTCGATCTCGACGCGCTGATAGCCTTCGTGCAATTGCAGCCCGGTGGTATCGTGAAACCCGACGCCGCGCTTCGCCTTATTCCGGATTCGAAATGACTGAGCCAGATCAACTGCGTGTTTTTGTGAACGGAACCGGCATCTCCGTAAACCACGGCGGCACCATTCTCGACGCCGTCCGCGCGTTCAACACTGCTGAAGCTGAAGAAGTTGCCGCAGGCACACGCGCCGTGACCGACAGCCGCGGCCTCCCGGTGCCGCTTGAAACGCCGCTCGCGGGCGGCACAGTGCTCCGTATCGTCTCCGTACGCGCGCTACGCTCGACAGAGGATCCGGATTGACCGCGATTGCTCACGCGGTGCTCCGTCGCATTCCCAAAGCGGAGCTTCACTGCCATCTCGACGGCTCCGTGCGCCCGTCGACGCTGCTCGACCTCGGCCGCGAATACGATGTGCCGATGCCCGAAACCTCGGCGGACGCGCTCGCACATCACATGTACGTCCACGATGCGCGCCATCTGGAGGATTACCTCACGCGATTCGATGTGACGCTGAGCGTGATGCAGAGCGAACGCGCGATCGAGCGGATCGCGTTCGAGCTGGGCGAGGACGCCGCTGCCGACGGCGTGCGGTACATCGAGACGCGCTACGCTCCGGTCCTCAATCAAAAAATGGGGCTGTCGCTCGAGGAAGCGGTCGAGGCATCGCTGCGCGGATTGGCACGCGCGCAGGCCGAGCACGGAATCATCGGGCGCGTGATCATCTGCGCGCTGCGGCATCTCTCGCCGGATATTTCGCTCGAGCTCGCGCGGCTCGCTGTCGCGTACCGGGGAAGAGGCGTTGTTGGATTCGATCTCGCGGGCGGTGAGGCGGGGCATCCCGCTGCCGCGCATCGAGCGGCGTTCTTGCACGCGCGAGACAACGGGATGTTCTGCACCTGTCACGCCGGTGAAGGCGCGGGCCCGGAGTCGATCGCCGAAGCGGTGCACGTCTGCGGCGCGCAGCGGATCGGGCACGGCACGCGGCTGATTGAAGATCCGCGTCTCACCGACGAACTCGCCAATAACGGCATCGCCATCGAGGCGTGTCTCACGAGCAATGTGCAGACGCGGGCGGTCATGGACTACGCATCGCATCCGCTGCGCGCGTACTTCGAGCGCGGGATGCGCGTGACGCTGAACACGGACAACCGCCTCATGAGCGGCACCACGCTCACCGCCGAATACGCCCACGCCGCGAAAGAACTGCATTTCACGATGAGTGAACTGTGCACTCTGGCCCGCAACGGTTTCGAGAGCGCGTTCATTCCGGAGGACGAACGGAAATCGCTGCTCGCCGAGGTCGATCGCGAGTACGCACTGCTGCGAGCGGAGGCGGCGTGAGTCTTTCGAGCGAAAACGGTGCGGCAGCGGCGAAGGCCGCCGCTGACACGATTCGTGAACGGCTCGGCGTCCGCTCTCCGGTCGCCGCAATTATCCTCGGCAGCGGACTGGGCGATCTCGCGGCGCAGATCAAAGATCCCATCAGCGTTCCGTACGCACAGATCCCCGGCTTTCACGCGACAAATGTCGCAGGTCATCGCGGCGAGCTCATCAGCGGCACGCTCGCGGGCCGCGAGGTTCTCGCGCTCGGCGGGCGCTTTCACATGTACGAAGGGCACGGTGCGCGCACGGCGGCGTATCCGGTTCGCGTGCTGCACGCGCTCGGCGCACGCGTGCTGTTCGTTTCGAACGCCGCAGGCGGAATACGCCGGTCATTCGCACCGGGTGATCTGATGGTCATCGAAGATCATCTCAACCTGATGTTCAGGAATCCGCTCTTTGGCGCGGTCGAGCCAACGGACGACCGCTTTCCAGATATGTCGGCGCCGTGGTCGCCACGGTTGATCGCGCTTTTGCGGGAGAGCGCAAAAAAAACCGGCGTGTCCGTTCAGTCTGGTGTGTATGCAGGACTGCTAGGCCCGAGCTACGAGACTCCGGCAGAAGTGCGAATGCTGGCTGCGCTCGGCGCAGATGCAGTCGGAATGTCGACGGTGCCCGAGGCGATTGTGGCCGGCGCGATGAAAATGGAAGTCGCGGGGATCAGCCTGATCACGAACGCCGCGGCGGGAATTTCTGACGCGCCGCTGAATCACGCGGAGGTGGTCGAGATGGGCGCGCAAGCGGCCACGCGATTCTCGAAACTCGTCTCCGAATTCGTCTCGCGACTCTAAAACGACATAGTGTTTTCTTGTATCCGCGAAGCGCTCTAGCGCTTCCTCGCATCCGGCGACGGCGGCAAACTCGCCAGCCTGTCTTTGAACGCATGAAAGTTCTGCGAGTCTTTCGTCAGCCCTTCGAGCTGCCCCGGCGGAAAGGTCGCGATCAGCGCGCGCGTCGCCGCGATCCGGTCCTCTTCCATTGGGTGGCTCGCGAACCACGAGTCGACGGTGCCCGGATTCTTTTTTCGCTCGTCGAGCAGAATCTGAAACATCTCCGGCAGCCCGTACGGGTCGATCCCGGCTTTGACCGCAGTACGAATCCCCT
>Ga0210389_10002380_pt1 | contig 14852 bp, 16 predicted proteins | sample IncBWH28OmetaG_FD_160127 | JGI IMG/M metagenome (GOLD analysis project Ga0210389, IMG submission 160127) | Forest soil microbial communities from Barre Woods Harvard Forest LTER site, Petersham, Massachusetts, United States - Inc-BW-H-28-O ...
CTTATTGTCTGGGACTTGCCTGGACTGGGACGATCCACCCGACCAACCAACCGAGATTACAGCTTGGAGAACCTGTCCCGTCACCTGGAGGCGGTATTGGCCTTGGCCGGTGATCAGCCAGCCATCCTCCTGGGGCACAGTATCGGCGGAATGATCACCCTGACATTTTGCCGTCTTTTCCCGAAAGCGTTGGGAGACAGGGTGCGGGCAATCGCTCTCGTGCAGACTACCTACACCAACCCTGTGCGAACCACCAACATGGCGGGTCTTTTTACTGCACTGGAACGTCCAGTCATTATTCCGCTGCTCCATCTGACGATTTGGCTATCACCGCTGATCTGGTTGTCCAATTTGATGAGCTATCTGAATGGCTCTGCACTCTTATCGACCAAAAGCAGCGGTTTTGCCGGCACAGAAACCTGGGAGGAATTGAATTTCGTAGCCCGCTTTCAACTGCAGGCCTCGCCAGCTGTCATGGCACGAGGCATGTTGGGAATGCTTCGCTACGATGCAACTGCGGTCCTCAAAGACATCAACGTGCCAGCGCTGGTCGTTGCGGGGGATAGAGATTCGGTCTGCAAGCCAGAAGCAAGCGAACGCATGCACCGAGATATTGCAGACGCGCAACTGACTCGTCTGGTACCAGCTAAACACATGGGTCTGATAGAGCATCATACACGTTTCGCGCAGATCGTGAAAACATTTGCCTCTGTGTGCTCGCCGATCCGCTACAAATGAATGCTAGCTCGCCGAGAGGACGCTATATCACGGAGGTGCTGATAATCTCCCAATGTTCGTTGTGTAAGTTAAGGATGATGGGGTATTCTGCTCCTTTACCACGAAAATCCCGGGAAGGGTGTCTGGTGGCCCGGACCACGTATCTAATATCAGGAGAGCTGCTTCTCGGTGGCTTAGTCCATACTCAGCGGCCAATTCTCGTAGAACTTGAAAGGGAGCCGTGTTGGCTTCTGCATCGTAGTCTGTGTCGTCTGCTGTTCGTTTGGGCGCAAAGCTGGCATCTAAGTCCAGCTCTGGGCCCCACCGAAGTATGCGGCTGAGCATGTCGTTGATAGCGGAGTAGTCAGCGCCAAGCGCATTGCATTTGGCTTTTAGCCGATTTTCTTTTACGCGGGGTAGGCTCACAAAATACGTCATACTTGCTTTCGAATGTCAGTATGAAAAGCGAGTGCATGTATTTGGAATCATGAGAAAGGACTTCTGTGACAGAGTCATTTCAGAAGGGGAAAAGACGAGCACACCGTCCCGCGCTGCAACCAAATGTCCGTGCGACCAAGTCTTCCACGCTGCTATCCCGCACGAGCCGGACCACTTCCCGCATCGTGGACGAGCCGCGGACGCAACGCGCGAGCACACCTTTAGACCTGAGGGCGCGTGCTCTAACGGATGGTGGCATGATGAAGGCTGCCGCGGAAGCCGAGAACGATGAATTCGGCACAGCCGCAAGTTGCCTCTCGCGCGAATAAGCGACATGTCACCAACTAAAGTTTGGCTCGGCAAGCCGTATCCTCTTGGCGCAACTTGGAGGGGAAATGGCGTCAACTTCGCGATCTATTCCCAGCACGCGACCGCGGTGGCCTTTGCCTATTCGACTCAATTGAATCGTCTGCCCGTAATGAAAGGTGGACCAATTATTTAAGATCGCGCCCCGCGGCTAATCATCCGGTGCGGGCGCATATTCGCATGGCACTCCTTCCATCTTCGTCTCAAACACGGGCCGATCCACGCGTTGCCCCGTGGAAGAGCTTTTCTGAATGAAGAAGCAGAAATCGAAAAACGGCTGACGCCGAGCTCGCCAAGATGGGACCTATATAATGACTTCCAGCCGTTGCATCCCGGTATTCGAGGAAAGCCAGGTAGGTTTTGCGAGACGCCGTCTGGTTGAAATATGCCAACGCTCCGGCGGTGACGACGCATTCTGCGGAAAAGTTGCTATTGTTGTTACCGAGATGGCTCGCAACCTTGTCCTCCACGGCAAAGGAGGTGAGATTATCATCCGCGAAGCTGTGACGGCCACTTCGAGAGCTCTGGAGATGCTGGCTCTCGATCGCGGTCCGGGGATGCGCAACATCGCGGAATGCCTGCGCGACGGTTTCTCCACCGCCGGCACCGCAGGTATCGGCTTTGGTGCGATAAAACGCCTCTCGGATCGGTTTGAGGTGTTTAGTCGGCCGGGTAGCGGAACCGTGATCTGGGTAAGATTGTGCCCTCAACTAGACGCTTCCTCCGCGGCACTTGCTTTTGAAAGCAGTGGTGTCAGCATTGCCATTGAACGTGAAGAAGTGTGCGGTGACGCGTGGGAGGTTATGGAGAGGGCGGGGGTTCTGCGCGCGATGGTTGTCGATGGTTTGGGACACGGCCTGTACGCCGGAGAAGCTGCTCGCGAAGCTGTGGCCGTCTTTCGGTCACAAGCAACCACGGGTCCGGCGTCCACACTGAAGCTGATTGATCAGGCTCTTACTAAGACTCGCGGCGCTGCGGGGGCCATTGTGGAGCTTTGTCCAGCGAAAAGACACGTTACAGCGGCTGGCGTTGGCAACATCTCGATGCGCATCTTGAACAATGGCCAATCAAAAAGTTTCGGCTGCGACAATGGCACGCTAGGAACAGGCGTGCCAAGGATTCGAGAATTCACACACCCCTTGGTGAATGGAAGTGTCCTGGTGATGCATTCCGACGGTATAAAGGCTCACTGGAATCTTGAAGATTATCCCGGGCTCACTCGACGACATCCCGGTGTCGTCGCCGGCTTGCTCTACCGCGATTTTCGAAGAGAACGCGACGATGCTACCGTGATGGTCGTCTGCCATTCCATATGAACGCGGGCAGCAGAGAATGATGGCCCTCCGAACGCCGTTGCAATGGTGTTGGGCGAGACAAAGATCACTGACTCCTCGATTGCCACGACCGAGACGGGCTATCGATGCGAACATGTAGTCTCCTCTTATTTACATTTTATGTTACACATTGTTTGGTCTATTATCGTCGGGTTTATCGTAGGACTGATTGCAAGTGCAATAATGCACACTCACTTGGGCTTCGTCGGAACCACATTGCTAGGCATCGTGGGTTCCGTGATCGGCGGTTTGATTGCGCGATTGTTCTCAAGACCACCTGAGGGTTCAAAATTTCATCCCGCTGGATTTTTCCTGTCCATCATAGGTGCAATTGTTCTCGTATTTCTTGCGAGACTCATCGGCTAAGAGAATTCCTTGAACTCCTTATTGCCATTCAGCATGAAGAATCTGCGGTGATGCCTTCGTGAGGGTAGGAACACTTTCTGCCCTTCGCTGGTGAGGTCCTTAGTCCTCAACCCACCGAGCCTTCGCGGCTTGGGAACCCGAGCGTCGCTGTCAGGGCTCAAGCCGCTCCCGACATACTTCTTTCGGGAGGCAAAACTCACGGTAAAGCTAAACGAGACATGAATCCGGTGCAGAATCGGTATGAGAGATCCCGTGAAACTTAATACACTCGAAGATCTTTGTGTCCACGAAATCAAGGATTTCTTCAGCGCAGAGCAACAACTCATAAAGGCTTTACCTAAGATGGCGAAGGCGGCGAGCAGCAAAGAACTTGTTGCCGGTTTTCAAGAATATCTTGAACAAACAAAAGGGCACGCGCAACGTTTAGAGCAGATTCTGTCTAGCCGCAAGCAAACCACCCGCGGGAATGATTGGTTCGGGTCCGATCGAGTTACCGATGGGAGCATCTGAAGGTCCGATTCCTTCCGAGGGTAATTCACTTTTTATGATATGCAGCCTTGGATATTCTCCTCGTTTCAGTGTAAGTGTTCGTTGTTGTAGCTTCTGGCTCCCGTAACTTCCAACGGATTCTTCGTATAAGGTGGCTTCAAAGGTAGGCCGGAGACGGCGGCTAAGTCGATCTCTTCCGTAACAACGCGAAAGACTTCGAGCGATTGTTTTCCAAATGACATGGTGATCGGTACGTCGGCTGCGTCGCGCCCCAATCCGATTAAAACCCGTCCAATGCGACGACAGTTGTGCCGAGCATCAAAGGTATACCATCGTCCCTGCAAATAGACTTCAAACCAGGCACTAAAATCCATCGGATCAGGCACGGGAGGAACTCCTATATCCCCCAAATAACCGGTTGCATATCTGGCTGGAATATTCAGGCATCGGCAGAGCGTGATCGCCAGATGGCTGAAGTCTCGGCAAACTCCCACCCGCTCCTTGAAAGCGTCCAGTGCAGTACGATCGGTCCGAGCTTGCTGATAATCGAATCGAAGATGTCCATGGACAAAGTCGCAAATCGCTTGAACCCGTTCCCATCCAGGTCTCGCCTGGAGAAAAATGCTCCAAGCGAAATCCATAAGTTCACTGTCAACTTCGCAATATCGACTCGGCAATAAAAACTGCAAAGCTGCGGCAGGAAGCTCAGAGATATCCAACTGGGTCGCGTCCGGCGCGTATCTATCAGGTGCGCCGGTGTCACAGATAATTGCCTCGCTGAATAAGCGAACAATTCCCTCAGGAGCACGGAGACGTCCGCGATGGTTACCGAAACCGTCATAGTATTCCTCGACGGGAAGAGTGGGTTCGATCGAAAAACTTTCGGGCTCGATAAGATCTGACCGACGCGACGGATGAACATAAAGCAAATGAATCACCGGGGTCGGAATCGCGAATTTCAGTGCGATTTCATAGCCAATCTTGATAAGCATTTTGTCAATTTATGTAAAATGTCTGCTTAACTAACCCGATGTTTGAACGACAAAGATTGGGGCGTGTTGGAGTAAACGATTCGGCATAAGTTTGAAGAAATTTTCCGAAGTTCGAATCGAAGTCTGTAAGTGGACGTGTTGTTCGGTCAGGTCCCATCAAGAACGCTGTGGAATCAGTCAGAGCCGCTGAAATGGTCAAAACTCGCTGCGGCCGGAGTTGTGACTTCGAGACCGGCCAAGTGTGTACGGCCGTCACCAACTACGCTGTTTCATCGGGCATGACCAGACGATTTCTGAAACATTGGACCAGGGCGGCAACGCGCGCCGCAAGGCTTCTTCGCTTATCCCTCTGGACTGGAATCAACTTTGGCCCTAGTTATAAAGGTGCGCCAACAAGCAAGACGCCTTAAATCCGTGCTCATGCCTGGCACTCCTGCACGCTTTACATTTAGCCAAGCCCCGAAAGGCGCAGCGTCGGAGGAGCTGAACTAACGCTTGGATTTATGGCCCTACGCGAGGAGCGTTGAACACAAGTTTTGGCGACGAATACCGGCGCTATAAGCAGAAGGTTCCACGCTATTGATGGCGATTCTGAGGCGGAAATCGAAACAACGTCTTACCGGCAGCATTGAGCGAAAACCGGCCAGCCCCATTTCCGGGACGACATTCGAAAGCGAAGAATGGCATCCTGATAGAAGGATCTGAAAACGCTTCGCCTGGAGGATGGCGCAGGAACTATAATAGTCATTTGTCTTTTTCTTTGAGTTGGCGCTACCCTATGATCCGTTAAGGGCGAACATCCAAGACAATGAAATCAATCCTAAGTGTCCTATCCCGGGACCAGGCGGATGATAGGACGCAACCCCCCCAGACACGTGAGCAACGACTCTGACGACGCGCCAACTGTGGGAAGCGGAGGAGTAAGTTGCCCGCCTCGAGCTTTGTAGTCCTGCATCAGTCTTTAACGATCCACGCTCTGCGCCCGTCCTTTGCAATAACGGGCTCTGCCCTTGCGATGATCGCGTCGGCGTCGCCTTCGAAAAAAGTAGCGACGGGCGCCGGCGAAAGTTGGGTTTCACTCGGCAAAACTTCCAGTAGACCGTTTCGCAACGCGTTCATGTGATCGCGCCCATCGGGTGTCCCTTCTGCTTGGCTTTCCCAGAGGTCTTGGTCTTTGTCAGTGAGCTCGACGAAGACCCTGAAACGTGAATTCGTTTGCCCTTCTTTGGAAGAAGCGATGAGTTCGAAAAATTTTGGCGTTTTCATCTCGTTGAGCTACTCGCGTCAGAAGTGTTCATTGGATTCTCCGAGCCCTGAGAAAAGAGGATACTCCGAGCGTTGCCCCTGGAGAAGGACGCAGTGTTGCGCAAATTGTTTCGTGATCGACATCAACGGCGCTGGCGCTTTAGAATGCGCGACTTCGCCGAACATAAAAACGACCTTCGGCTCGACTACAAAATTGCAACACATCCACCTCGGTGGCCGAACTGCTCCCGTCGCGTTGTGAAAGCTCCGGTGCCGAACCAACGTCGCCGCAGCAAGACCTTGCTGGCAATGGGTTTTCTTGTGCGCGGCGCCACCGAGCACGATGAGGCGGGCGTCTTCATGTCGTTTGAAGAAACGGGCGAGAAGCTGCCGATAACGTGGCGTCGCTAGGCTTTGATTTGAAGGCGCTCGTCGCACGCAAGAAGCTGCTCAATTACGTTTACATGGATCGCAGGGAATTCGAGGAGTCGGGCGAACACGATGAAGAAACCCGAGAGGCTTTGCGAGACGCAGCGTGGTTGGAAATATGTTAAACCCATAAGCGGAGACGAAGGCGTTTTTGGAAGAAGCCTGGATGGCGTTATTCACGTCAAACGAAACCCATAATCCTGCCCCATCCGAAAATCAGAGTAAGCCTTCTCGATAGCCCGACACGGTTCGACGGAGGCAGATACCGCCAGCCCCGTCGTCGTTGTCATTGCCCGCGTTTACAGCGACAAGGGCATGAGCCGTCAATCACCACGGTTCGCCATTGCCGAATGAAGGCGTCGACGTTTTGTCAGCGTAGCATTAACACGCCTTTCCATAAGAGGAGGGCATCCCTTCCAACAGTCCCCGAGACTCGTTCAGGGTTTGACCTTACAGCCTAAGTGAATAGCAGAGCGAACTGAGTCAAAAGGATGGCAAATTCGCCCGTGATTTAGCCGTCAGTCACCGGGCGGGGGGGACGAAATCGAATAATGTCAGATAGAGCGGAATCTCCGGAAGAACGAAATCAGTTGCGGGCGACCCGTAGCACGGTGATGGCGAGGAGAGAGTTTGTTGAAGCGCTCGCTATCATGCGCGCGACGTTGGAATCAACCACGGATGCGATCCTGGTGACCGACGAGAAAGCTAAGGTCATCGATTTTAACGAGAGGTATATTGGAATGTGGAAGATTCCGCGGGAGGCCTTAAAGAGCCGAACGCTACGCGAGGTGTGGGAACTCATGAGCAAGAACTTTGCGGATCCGCAACAGTTTAGCGCTCGTCTCGAGGAAATTGTCGCTACCGGGCAAGAGAGTGCTGACCTGTTGGAGCTAAAGGACGGGCGAGTTTTCGACCGGTCCTCCAAATTGCTTACCCTTGAAGGAGAAAGACCGGGTCGTGTATGGAGCTTTCGCGATGTGACCGAGCGCCATAAGTTCGAAATCACGGCTAACCGCCTAGCCGCTCTCGTCGCCTCATCCGACGATGCGATTGTTGGAAAAGATTTGAACCTTATCGTCACGAGTTGGAATTTCGGGGCGGAGCGCATCTTTGGGTACACGGCTGAGGAAATGATCGGCACGTCTATCATGCGATTGATTCCACCGGATCGCCTTGAGGAGGAAACGGAAATACTCTCCCGCATCCGGCGCGGTCAGCGCGTAGATCATTTTGAAACCGTTCGTCTCGCCAAAGATGGGCGGCGCCTCAACCTCTCTATGACGATATCTCCGATCATGGATGCCAGCGGCCATGTGATCGGAGCGTCCAAGGTAGCTCGAGACATTTCTGAGCGAAAGAAGGCGGAGGAGGCTTTGAAGAAGGCGATGGAGGAAGCCGAAGTGGCCAACCGAGAGCGGCAGCAACTCTTAAACAGCGAGCGTGAGGCCCGTTCTCAGGCCGAGCGAGCGAGTCGAATGAAGGACGAATTTCTGGCAACGCTTAGTCACGAGCTTCGTACCCCGTTAAACGCCGTGTTGGGATGGGCGAACATCCTCCGACACGGAAATCTCCAGGGCGAGGAACTTGAGCAGGGGCTCGACATCATCGAACGAAACGCCCGTGTTCAGGCCCGTATTATCGAGGATCTGCTCGATATGAGCCGGATCATCTCAGGCAAGGTTCGCCTGGACGTGCAGTGGATAGAACTTTCCGCCGTCCTGAATGAGTCAATCGAGACGCTACGTTCCACGGCGCAGGCGAAAGGTGTTTATCTGCAGGCCCGGCTGGACCCTTTTGCCCGACCGATCTTCGGCGATCCGAACCGCCTGCAGCAGGTTTTCTGGAACCTTCTTAACAACGCCATCAAGTTCACTCCCAAGGACGGGAAAGTCGAGGTGTTACTCAAACAAGTCAGCTCAGAAGTCCAAGTCAGCGTAATTGATACTGGCGAGGGCATCGCACCCGAATTCCTGCCTTACATTTTCGACCGCTTTCAGCAAGGGGATGCGTCGACAACTCGTCGGCACGGTGGACTTGGACTCGGACTTGCTATCGTCAAGCAGCTGGTCGAATTGCATGGCGGCAACGTCCGAGTCCAGAGCGACGGACTGGGGAAAGGTGCGACTTTTAATGTCCGTCTGCCGCTCACCGCAGTCTATCCAGAACCGGAAAAAGAAGGTCACCTTCCGGAGGCAACGCTCCGCGAGAATCCTCCAATCCCAGAAGTATCTCTGGCCGACATTCAGGTTCTAGTGGTGGATGATGAGATCGATGCACGCGACCTCGTGAAGAAGCTCTTGGAAATGGCTGGAGCAATGGTCTCGACGGCGGGATCCGCGTCAGAGGCGATGGGACATATCCTCGCTGGAAGACCCGACGTGCTCATTTGCGACATCGGAATGCAGGAAGAAGACGGCTACTCGCTTATCCGACGTCTGCGAGGCATGGAAAAGAAAGAAGAAGGTGTCTTGCCCGCGGTCGCGTTGAGCGCATATGCGCGATCGGAAGATCGCACGAAAGCCATCCGGTCAGGTTTTCAGATTCATTTGGCAAAGCCTGTGGAACCGGCGGAGCTGCTCGCTGTGATAAGCAGCCTGGCAGGAGGCGCGGCCACAAATCCGCCGGACTCCTTATCATGAAAGTTTTCTGTCGCACCCCAAGCCAAAGAGTTGAGCGACCGCTTGATTGATGGACGGATAGGGAGCGTTTCGTCTCTGGTTACATAACGGAACCACTTCCTCACTACGCCACATCTCGACCCTACCAACTAGGATGTCGATCCTTCTATAAGATTGGCGCTTGTGGCAGCTGATCGCCAATTTGTACCCAAGCCTCCATTGTCGATGGAACGCTCTCACCGAAATAGGCGCCTTGAATCGGCGCAGCCCCGGCTGGCTCATGGGAAGCGGCCACGGCAACGTGAAGATCGGTGACTAGTGTACCTTGCGTTGGGTCGTAGCCGCGCCACCCGCCGCCTGGCAGAAATACCTCCGGCCAGGCGTGCATGTAACGCTTCGCGGGATCTCTACCGTAGCGCCGATAGCCGCTGACGAACCGAGCGGCTATCCCTACTGCACGGCAAGCGTCGATAAACAGAACGGCCAAGTCGCGGCACGAACCCTGGCGTTGCTGAAGCGTAAATGCCGGTTCTTGCGGACTACCCGTTTCTCGAATGATGCACGAGCAGGTCTCATAGAGTCGCCGGCTAAGACCGTCGAGAAAATAGAGGGTATTTCCACCGGCTTCGTAGGCAATTTCCTGTGCGAATTTATCGACGTGATCATCGGATTCTGCCCGCAAACTGTAAGGCGCGAGGAGCCTTTCCAAACCGCCCGTATAGCGTGGTGGCAATCTCCACGCCTGAGGATCGAGCAAGTAGTCAGAGGCATTTGTCCGAAGCGTCTCGACTTCGGACCGGCTCGTAACGTGAAGCCGGTCGGCTATACCCTCGAACCACGCGTGAGTAACCGTGTTCCCCTCAAGGTCAAAGCACTGCGATAGAGCAGAAGGTTGGGGTTCAATACGGATATCAAAATAAATCAACCATAGAGCACCATCACACCGGGGCCGGAGTCGAATTACGTGCGGTGCCAACGGGACAAGCTTTGCGTAGGTGTAGGTAGTTGAGTGTGTAATCGAGATTTTCATAATGAGTATTCACGCCGAACGCTGGCTGTTCTATCCTCTTGATCAATAAGCCGAAAGCCAGCAGCTTCGAGCAGCTTTTCGTTCACTCCTGGAGGCACAAACTGCATATATCCGTTGACACTTCGCCGCTCAACCTCCTCGTTCGAGATCGGTCCGGTGATAACGCCCGCATCGGTGAGCAGGAGCCTCCCGGTCGGTACCAGCAGTCTCGCCATCTCATGGAAAAGCGCCTTACGATTACGAAGATGGACGACGACATCCAGGGAGATGGCAGCGTCGAATGACGAACCGCCAAACGGAATCGGCAGGTTCAGATCAGCTTCGAGGAGCGCGACAGGGTCTTGAACGCCGGCGTCCGACGCTCTTGCGCGCCCCGAACCAATCGCGGATGCGCTCACATCCAGTCCGGTGCCCATGCAGCGGGTCGACTTGACTGCGAAGACCAACGGTCCGCAAGGGCCGCAGCCAACATCGAGAAGCCTGCTAGAGGTGGTGAGTGAGAGTCGGCCTATGTCAGAGCGAAACTCATCGGCCGTGACCCACGAGTGCTGGCTGATGTCCTCCCCGTAAGCCTCCTGACGCAGTTGTCTCATCAACGGCGAATCGAATGCCGCATACAGGGGATCGTAGCCCTTTGTCGAGGGCTGTTCAGGAGCAGTCATGTAGTTATGTGGAGTTCCAACGGCCCAGCTTGTTCATCAGGCCGATGATTTTCAGCCCAAGGATTTTCTGGCCTCGTCATTGCAATAACGCTTACGGCCGACCAATCGGTCTTGTTCAACTCCTTCCGCGACAGGCATGGACAGGACCATTATCGCCGAAGTGATTTTGGGGATGTGCCTGGTCAAGCGCTATCTTCTCGTTCCGTACAGGGCGCATTTACGCCGACATGGGAGGCTTGTTCGGCATTAAACGCGTAACTTCCGGTAGAACGCGGCGGGTTATTTGGGGAAACAAAAGCGCAGTGATGGTTCTGATCAGGATGATTCTCATCTTTTCCACCGGAGGTACGTAGGGCAGTCCCAGTCCACACAGAAGACCAGATGCAAGTATCAGCGCCATCCAGGTGGGATTCGTATTTTTTATTTTCATACTGCCGGCCCCTGGCACGTTCCGTAAAGAATGTCGCCATCCTGCTCGGTGTGCTCCAGAGCCTATTCGGTCCTGTCCCTCCGACTACACAGGTTTTCTCCGGCGGGGCGCACTCAATGGAGCTCGAATCGGCATTGATCAGAGCTACTTCACACCTGATTTCGACGGCGAAGTCGCAGTCGTTAACAACATCGCTGTTCCTGCTCTTAGAAGCCTAGGCGCGAGCCTGTTTAACATGTAACATCGACGCGGGTGATTCGCGTCTACTTCGATGCCGAGGGTACCGTTCTGCTGACCGAGTTCAAAGTTCAGATCGGACAACATCTCGCGACTGTAGAACACACCCAGATGCGAAGCTTAGCCCGATCTCATCGCGTGATGTAGCGCATCGCCCGCAGGAAGATGAAGTACTTTGGTCAGGAGGTCTTCGAATTTTCCGAGGCTACGAGCGGCAATTTGAGTGATCCAGTCTACATCGCTGCGCGCCAGTTCTGTCTGCAGCGCACGCGAGGCGAAGGGATCGATAAGGCTGCTCGCGAATGACTAGCTCGATCAATCATCGCCCCAAGTTACAGCGGTGCTACATCGAACGTCGCAGTCGCAGGATATCCAAATATCTCGGTACCGGTCGGCTTGAGGGCGATCTGCTCGACAAGCCAGTTGATCATGGCGGCTTGGCATTCAGCCGCTACAGTGCCTCCGGCATTCTGCCGGCTCTCATTGTTACCTGCATCCTGTTCCTGCCTCAAAATCAAAAGGCCGGAAGCCATCCAGGACAATATCAGAGAGCTTCCTGAGCTGACCCGTTTAAGGCGATCGCGCAATCGCCGGATATCTTCTAAACCACGCTACTTCGAGAGGTGTCTACACCACCCGGCTGATTGAACCGAAAAGATGCGTTGGATTTAAGCATAAATTGGATAAACCAGTTGCGTCCTTCCAGGGCTTCGGCGACGAACTGAAAGTCAAACTGTTCTTTCGCTCCTTGAAGCCTTCCGACCGCGGGGGCCCCGGAGCAGAGCACAATCGAAAAATCCAATGAACCAGAACCTAGACCAGCTTCGACAGAATTATTGTCGGCCTGGCGTCGCCGCTACCAAAGGGGTAAACTGCCTCTTTCCGTTGGAGAAAGAATGCGACCAAGGGAGGAGCATTCTTGCGAGCGCGCCAAAAACGTTCCTTCAACTTCAAGAGTTCAGTCCCTACGGTCTTCACCAGACCTATCGAGATGAAGCGACTGATTTGGATCTTCCGGTTTTTGTGGTGTTCAATCTTGAAGGAAATCATCAACTTTCATTCGAAATCACGACGGACTCGATTGCACCAACGGCCGAGCCCAAAAGTCTTCCTTCGTATATTCCATTTCAGAAGACCCAGACATCTGTGCGGGAGATCAACAAACGCAGAGACAGGGGTGAACCGGTTGCCGGTCGAATCTCTTTAATCCTGGGAACTGCTCCAGTGCTGGCTTATTTTCTTTCCGGACTCGCCACTTTTCCCGCCCTTACGGAAGCCGGTATCCTGATGGGAGGATGGCTCCTGGGCTCTTTCCTGACCTACGTTTTTTGCCTCTCCGTGCTGAATCGGCTCTTGCCTTGGAAGAAACTGATAATGACCGCGGAATTTGACGGCATCCTTCCGAAGGAAACCCGCCAAAAGGCGCGCATCGCTAAAAACTACTTCGACCATCTCTACGTCATAGTCGACCAGCAACACCGGTGGAAAAGTTCGCTCCTTCCCGATCCAAGACCGCGCGCTTTGGATCCGCTTTTGATCGGCGAGCTAAAACAGGGCCACGCACGGAAATTCTTCCTGCTTGACCAATTCGATCTAACTCCGGCCGAGCAGTACCTCGCAGACGAATTTGCCAGTAGTTTATCAACGTCCTTTACGGACCAATTCATGGAGTAGAACAGGGGAGCCATCAATGAGAGTCGGAACGGCACCAATGTGACGGCCAACATCCCCAGCGTTTCCGCCACGTTGCTTGCCAGGAGGACTCGCAGTTCCCGTTCCGCAGGGTGGATTTTCTGACGATGACCCTTCGGTCTTCTCACAACCGAACCCTGAAAATCCTCAAAAGCGCAGCGACAGGCGCGGCAGGGAAAGTCGCGCTCCAAAAGGAATAACAGAAAAGTCAGTAAATCCCAGGGGTCGCGATTCGCGGACATACTGAGGACGTTTTGGCGCAAAATTGTGGCAAAAAGCAAATAGACCGAAAATCGATCCGATACGCGCTTCGCTGGTCGTGCTTTCAAGCGCCAGCATTCCATCCTATTAGGGCTTCCAATTGGCACTTGGCAAGAGTGTGATTCCCTTGTCGCCACACTGATTCTTTTTTAATCTGTTGACCCTTGATCGAGATAATTTAATAATTAGGGCGCATTTGCTCGTCCGATGCGAACAGAGCGAGTGAATTTACCGTCAGAAGGAAGCGAATTTTACGATGCTGTAGCCGCCGGTCCAATCGGAGCCGAAGCGATTAATGGAGAATTGGCGACTGCCACTGTCAGTCAGACAAATAAAAGATCGCCGGCATTTCCTGGATACGCTCAGTGCCATCGCGTACAAAACTGCCAAAAAGCACCGGCGAATTCGTGGTGCCTGGATTTGCAAACCTCGTAAAAAAAGAGGAAAGCGCGTACCGGGATTAATCCATCAACGAAACAGAAGATCAAGATTCCCGCCAGAATCGTGACTAAGTTCCGCGTCTTTAAGGTGGCGAAGGACGCGATCATCGGCGCGAAGAAGTAATCCAATAAAGCGATTTCGCCGATGTCCATTGCCTATCTTCGCCAATTGCCTTCACGCAACGGATACACTTCTCGAATGCGAGTAAGCTTCCTGCGTCAAATTATAAATGAGCGACGATTACGCCTTTTTTGAATATCGAGCAAAGATTACCAATGCGGGACACGCCGAGGAAGTTGGCGACTCGGTGCACTGCTTTATTAAAATGAAAAGTGGCGATGAGGAGGGCAAACGCCGGCGCAATGTCGAGCTTGAACAGCTGGCGGGGGATAATATCCTCTTTGTCCTTAACCCCGGTCCTCATCGAAAGATAAGCCACTCAAGCATTTGGGTCGTCAGCGAAGAAGCCTTCCACAAATCAGGGGCTCCGATCGACCGGCATCGGGTGGGAGATTGTGAGATCCTGTGCCATCGGGACTGAATATTCCTGCCTGACCTGGACAGCGGCGTCGAAGGGGTCAACCGCGTGCGAACGAACTCAAGTCTAAAAAGAAAATCATCGCAAAAGACGTTTCCGAGATTTATCACGTCGGCTTCTGGAGTGAAGGTACAGTCACCAAAGGTGCCATCAGCAACAAAGGGCCACGGATTGCTACCAACGTCAGCCTTGCGGGAACGATATCTCGTCCTTGAACCATTTAAGAGCAAGCTGTGACTCACGACATGATTTCTTCGGTATACCGCCAGGCCCATACCGGGCGGCCACGACCGCGAATGGTACGAGCATCACGGTTATCAATGGCACGATGGTCAGTGGTATCCCGGCGAAGAACGAGAACGGCACGAATACCGTGAACATCACCGTCACCATGGCTACTGGAAAGACGGCCACTACTATCGTTACGGCGACGAAGACCGCGATTAAAATTCTACGGTAGGTCGTCGGAGCCGGGGAAGGGAAGCCCCGGAACGACTCCGGTAAAGCGACGGGACCGAAAAGGCGACTCTAGGAAACTAGGGTCGCCTTGAATGTAAGCGTCCGACA
>Ga0210389_10002382_pt1 | contig 14841 bp, 16 predicted proteins | sample IncBWH28OmetaG_FD_160127 | JGI IMG/M metagenome (GOLD analysis project Ga0210389, IMG submission 160127) | Forest soil microbial communities from Barre Woods Harvard Forest LTER site, Petersham, Massachusetts, United States - Inc-BW-H-28-O ...
ATCACCGCACTGACAGCCGCGCGCGGCGCGTGGCCCGCGCCCGCGCGCAGATCCTGTCACTGGCGCAAACCCGGCTGCGGACTCATCCGGACCTTGACCGGCTCGCCGAGGCAGTGGCCGACGGTCACCACGATCCCTACACCGCTGCCGAGCGGCTGTTGTCTCCCACATCTGAAAAGCAGACCCGAAACCGGGGTTGAAAACGAGACCCGCACAGGGCTGCCGGGCTTCGCCTAGTGGCCGCTCAGCCGACAGACATCTACACGTCGTGGCGGCACTGTTATGGCCATGTTATTCGTGACCAGCGAACCCGCCGCCGCAGCTCCGATTGCGCTAACCGCGAGTCAGTTCGCTGCCGACCCAAGCTTGTACCAGGCCGTCGCCGCGCAGGCCGCAGCGATTCGCGAACGCATTGTGTCCAACCGCGCGGCTTGTGGCGGTTCCTACGCGGCGACCGAGGCCGTCAACGCGATCGCGGCTGGCTGAGCAGGACCGCAGCGATGTTTTACGGGGCGTTGCCGCCCGAGATCAACTCGGCGCGGGTGTATGCCGGGCCGGGCGCTACCACGGAATATGGGGATTGGCGGGTGCGGTTGCGGCGGTAGTCGCCCCAATCCTGGCTTCCTACAGCCTGATGCATGGCGGGCGGCCCCTGGTTGCGGCTACCACCGTGTTGACCGGTTTGATCGGCGCCGCGTTGTGCGTGCCGCTCGCGCGCGCCCTTGCTGGTCGCACCGACACAACGAGTTGACGGCGTGGAAAGGCTACTGAAGGTCAACTGACTCCCGGTGGCCGCCGCGTGGGCCGCGCGGACGAAGGTTTCCGCGATGGGTGAGGGAATGGTCATTGCGGCCAGCGACGGACAGTGGGTGGTCTCCGATGGTTTCGGGCCAGCGCCGCTACCCTGGCGGCCGTCGGGTTCTGCTGTGCAGCAACGATATTGATCTATCACTTGCGCATCTGGCGACTACGACTGGCCGGGCTGATCCGGGACGCGCTGAGGGCCCGTTCAAGGCATGGTGTAACCGCCGCTGACCGAGATCATTTGGCCGGTGACCTGACGGGCGGCACTCGGCGAAGAAAACCACAGGACAGCGCGGCCGATGTCTTCGGCCGTCGTCAGCCGACGCAGTGGCGTGCCTTTGACCATGTAGTCGATCTGGCTCTGGTCGAACACCGCATCCTGGCCGACCGACCACAGGCTGGACGCACCGACGGCATCCGGGCCCTCCGGGATAACGAGGCCGGGGCACACGATGTTCGACCGGATCCCATGGCGGCCGTGCTCGCGCGCGGTGGTGCGGGCAAGCGCCACCATCGCCGCCTTCGACGCGCCATAGACCCCCTGCCGGATCTGCCCGAACGCCGCGTCGCTGGCGATGAACACGATGGAGCCGCCCCCGGCCTCCTTCATCGGTGGGATTGCCGCCTGGGTGGCGGCGATCGCGGTGAACAAGTTCACCTCAATGGTGCGCTGCCATTTGTCGCGGTCGGTGTCGCTGGCGATGAAGCCCGCCACGCTCCAGCCGGCATTGTTGACGAGCACGTCGATGCCGCCCCATGTGGCCACGGCCGCGTCGACCGCGGTGTCGGCGCCGCCGGGCACCGTCAGGTCGGCAATGGCCAGTTCGACACTTGCTGCGCCCTTCTCGAGCGCTTCGGAGCGCACCTTCTCCGCCTGTGGCGCGTCGATGTCACTGATCACGATGCGCGCGCCCTCTGCGGCGAATTCGTGCACGATGCCCCGGCCGATGTTGGAGGCGCCGCCGGTTACCACGACGCGCGCGCCGGTAAGCCCAAGGTCCATCGCTGCTCCCTCCGACGGTGCGTGGTTGAGACCACCCCGCCAGTAGTTTAACGTGGATTAGAAATATGTGACAATTTGGAGGGAGAACTGTGGAGACCGACGGAACTCCCGTGCTGCGCGACATCTCCGACGGCGTCGGTTGGATCACTCTGAACCGGCCGCAACACATGAACGCCATCACCGTCGGCCTCGCGCGTGAACTGGAAGCAGCGATCCGGGAGGTCGGTGCCGCCCCGGCGGTCAACGTGGTGGTGATCCGTGGCGCGGGCGGCAATTTCTGTGCGGGCGGGGACTTCGACGAGGTGGAGCGGCTGCGCGCGGAGGGGCAGGAGGCCCTGCGGAGACTGTTCACCGCATTCCGGCGTGCCTGCGACGCGATCGCGGCGGTCGAGGTGCCGGTGCTTGCCGCGGTCGAGGGCGTGGCGATGGCGGGCGGGTTCGAGCTGATACAGGCCGCCGACATCGTGCTGGTGTCCGAGGCAGCGCGCATCGCCGACAGCCACATCAACTTCGGCATGGTGCCGGGCGGCGGTAGCACTCAGCGGTTGCCGCGCCTGGTGGGGCGTCAGCTGGCGCTGGGCCTTTTGCTCAGCGGCGACCGGCTGACCGGGGCGGACGCCACGCGCCTCGGCCTGGCGTATCGCAGCTTCGCGCCGGCCGAATTCGACTCCGGGGTAAGGCAGTTCGCGACGACGCTGGCAACCCGACAGCGGGCCGCGGTCGCCACGATCAAGCGGCTGGTGTACTCGGGCCAGCGGGCGTCGCAGGCCGCGGGGCTCGACGACGAGATCGCGGCGGTCGTTGAGCACGTCAGCGGAGAGGTCGGTGAGCGCGGCATCGCGGCGTTCGGGGCACCGCGATGACGGCTCCGGTGACTCTGGATGTTGCCGTGGACGGTGTGGCACGGTTGCGGCTCAATCGGCCAGAGTCCTCCAACGGCATGAATGTGGAGCTGTTGCACGCCCTGCATGCGGCGGTGCTGCAATGCCACGCCGACCCGCGGGTGCGCGTGGTGCTGTTGACCGGCGAGGGACGAAACTTCTGCGCCGGCGGCGACATTCACACCTTTGAGTCCAAAGGCGAGCGGCTGCCCGACTATCTGCGCGAAGCGACGGCGTGGCTGCAGCTGGCCAGCGCCGCGCTGATCCAGCTGCGCGTTCCGGTGGTGACCGCGGTGCAGGGCTTCGCGGCCGGCGGCGGGGGACTGGGTCTGGTGTGCGCATCCGACATCGTCGTGGCTGCACAGTCGGCCAAGTTCTTCTCCGGGGCGGTGCGCGTCGGCATGGCGCCCGACGGTGGATCATCGGTGACCCTGACCCAGCTGGTCGGCCTACGCCACGCATTGCGGATCCTGCTGACCAACCCCACGCTGACCGCCGCCGAGGCGCTCGACATCGGCCTGGTGACCGAGGTCGTCGCTGACGACGACCTGCTCGATCGCGCCACGGAACTGGCCACCATGTTGGCCACGCTGCCGACCCAGGCGCTGTCGGCCACGAAACGGCTGGTGTGGAGCGGCGTTGGCGCCGCCGTCGAGCAACGTCTCGCCGAGGAGTCTCGCACCGTCTCAGAGCTTTCCGGCACCGCCGACGCGCTCGAGGGTCTGCGCGCGGTCATCGAACGCCGGCAACCGAGGTTCACCGGGCGATGACGACTGGTCCAACCGTTCTCACCGAAACCCATGGTGCGGTGCGGACGGTGACGCTCAACCGGCCGGACAAACGCAACGCCGTCGACATTGAGATGCGCATCGCGCTCGCATCGGCTATCGAGGCGGCCGGCGCCGACGACGCGGTCGGCTCGATCGTGATCACCGGCGCCGGGCCGGCCTTCTGCTCGGGCGGGGACATTTCGACGATGCACCGTATGCCGCCCGCACGGGCGATCGAGCGGTTGCAGTTGGCGCAACGGGTCATTCGCGCCATCTGGAGCGCCCCGAAACCGGTGATCGCCGCGGTGGAGGGGTCGGCCTACGGGGCGGGAACCGCGCTGGCCGCGGCCTGCGACCGGGCCGTCGCCGCGCAGGATGCGCGCTTTGCGACCACGTTCACCAGCGTCGGGCTGGCCGGCGACATGGGAGTCTTTGTGTCATTGCCGGCCCGGGTCGGTGTCGCCCGGGCCCGGCAAATGCTTTTGATGGCGGTACCGATATCCGCCGCGGAGGCGCTGGCCATCGGGCTCGTCGATGCGCTGGCGGAACCCGGTGAGGCGCTGTCGGCTGCGCGCCGGGACGCCGAACGCCTCGCCGCGGGGCCGGCGCGGGCGCTGAGCGTGATCAAAACGATGCTCGCCACGGCGCCGACGATGAACCCGTTCGATGCTCTCGACCAGGAAGCCTCTTATCAGGCAACCCTTTTCGACACCGACGACTTCGCTGAAGGCGTTGCCGCCTTCCAACAGAAGCGCCGCCCGGTGTTCGGGTCACGGGAAGGAATGAAGCGATGAGCGTGGATGCCCAAACGGCTGGCCGCTACGGCCGACTGATCCAGCCCGACAGGGTGCACGGATCGCTGTACACGGACCCGTCGATCTTCGCCGAGGAACTGCACAAGATCTGGTACCGCAGTTGGGTCTTCGTCGGCCATGAAAGCGAAGTCGCACAACCCAACGACTACGTCCGAAAACGGCTGGGGCTGCAGGACGTGATTATGACCCGAGACCGCGATGGCGCCGTGCACCTGCTTTTGAATAGATGCGCTCATCGCGGCAACCAGGTTTGCGATGACGTGCGGGGGAATTCATCGACGTTCCGGTGTCCCTATCACGGCTGGACCTACCGCAACAACGGTGAGCTGGTGGGGTTTCCGTTCTTCAAGGGCTATGGCACTCGGAAACTCGATCTGTCGTTGGGCCGGGTGCCACGGGTGGATTCCTACCGCGGTTTCGTTTTCGGCAGCTTGGCTCCGGACGGTCCTGGTCTGATCGAGCACCTCGGGGCGGCTGCCGGCGAGATCGACCGGCTGGCACGGCTATCGCCGGAGGGCCGTGTCCAACTGAACGCCGGCTGGCTGCAGCATCAGACCCGCGCAAACTGGAAGCTGCTGGCGGAGAACGAGACCGACGGCTATCACCCGCAGTTCGTGCATGGATCGATCTTCGGTGTGACGGGCAGCCCGATCGGCGCGCTCTATAGTGACGCGTCGACCGCGGTCACTCGCAACCTCCGCAACGGGCATAGTGAAAACGATTTGCGGCCGGAGTTCCGCAAGTTCGGCGAGCCGATGCGCTGGTTCGGCACCACGGAGTCGCGGGTGCCTGAATACGTGGCGGCGATGCGAGCGGCGTATGGAACTGAGGCCGAATGCATCCTGATAGATGGCGGCCCGCATGTGATGGTCTTCCCGAACCTGTTCATCGCCGAGATCCAGGTGTTCAATATCCAGCCGGTGTCGGTCGGTGAATGCATCCAGTACGCCACCGCCGTGCAGCTCGGCGGCGCACACGAGCTCAACAGGCGCATGGTGTCGCAGTGCGTCGGCTCAGTTGGACCTGCGGGCATGCTGCTGGCCGACGACACCGAGATGTACGAGCGCAACCAGTTCGGCATCGAATCGCTAGCGCCGGAATGGCTGGACATCCGCCGCGGGCTGAACCGGGAACGCGTCGACGCGGGCGGCTTCACGGTCGGGGCCGCCACCGACGAAACCGGCATGCGGGCCTTCTGGTCGCAGTACAAGACACTGATGGAACAGCCATGACGAGCACAGCCGAGAGCGGCGCTGCGCTGGGTCCGGTGCCGGACGGTTTCGATCGCGCCCAGGTCGAGCAGTTCCTCTATCGTGAGGCCCGCTACGCCGACGAAGCAGACTACGACGCCTGGGAGGCGTTGTGGACCGATGACGCGCTGTACTGGGTGCCGGTCTCCTCGACCGAGGATCCGCTGCGGCAGATGTCGGTGATCTACGACAACCGCAGCCGCATCAGCACCCGGCTCAACCAGTTGCGCACCGGCAAGCGATACGCGCAGGTGCCGAAGTCCAACCTGCGTAGACTGGTGTCCAACATCGAATTTCTCGGCGGCACAGCCAATTCTGACGGCGGCGCGGACCTGGAGGTGGGTGCGAACTTTTTGCTGCTGGAGTCGCGAGCCCGCGGCACACACTTGTGGGGTGGGCGGGTGACCTACCGGCTGCGACATCAGGACGGCGCGCTGCGGTTGGCATACAAGAAGGTGGTCCTGGTGGACGACGATCGGCCGATCCCGACGATGGGATTCTTGATCTGAGGCGGTGCGATGAATATCGAATTCGGTGACAGTGGATCGGTCGACGTGCCGGGTGTCGGACCGGTTATCGGCAACGAGTTCGCCCAGGTGTCAGTCAACTTCGATACCGAGGGCAACTCGCCACGGCTGCGACTGGAGGACCTGCGCAGCCGCCGGGTGCGTTACCTCGACGCTCTTGAACTGGAAGCCATCATTTGGCTGTCGGAAGACCACCTGACAAAACTGCTGGATCCGTCCGCGGATCGTTGGCGGGGCAACGCCTGAGGCGTTGCCGGCTTCCCGGTCGGTTCACGACTTGCGGGGCACGGTGGCGAACCGGCCCGCGTCCAACGCGTCGAGCAACTGGCCGACGATCCACTGCAGCGCGGCCCTGTCGGGCGGCATGGTGGCCTGCTCGTACCCCACGAGCAGATACACACCCCAATCGGCGAACAACTCGGCCTGACGCTGATCCTGCAGTATCTCGAATGCCGATTCCCGCATGATGTCGTGGCGCTGCTTGTCCACCGCGACCTGCACCGTGTACACCTCCGGGTCAAGGCTGCTCCACGTTCGGATCGCCGCCTCGGCGCCGTGGGGCAGATGAAGGCCGATATGGATCATGCCGTCGATACGCCGGCGTGGATCGGTTTCGGCGCGAAGCGACTCAATCAGCCGTGTCGTGTTGACCTTCTGCCAATGGTCGATCAGCCCCCGCGTATATGCCGCCCAGTTGCTGAAGTAGTGATAAAAGGATCCCGTCGTGACTCCGAGCCGATTGCACACCTCGGCGAGCTTGAGTCCGCCGTACCCGAGGTCGGACAGCACCTCAAGACCCGTTTGAAAGTACGCGTTACGGGAGACCACGCTCGCCATGACTAGGACTCTAATTGCTGGTTATTCGCAGTTGGTCAGCCGCCTTGACTGCGGTAAAATTTCTAAACTAGATTCAAAACACGACCGCAGGTTGGGTAAGTGGAGGATATCGACGTGTCCGGAGTGCAGGACAAGGTCGTGATCGCAACGCCCGACGGAGCCGAGGCCATTGTCGCGACGGCGCTCCTGCACTCCCCAGGAGGTCCTCGACAAACTCGATCCCGCGCACGTCGCGCCCGCGGTCGGCTACCTGCTCTCCGAGGAGAACCACGACACCGGATCGGTCTTCGTCGTCGGCGGCGGCTTGATCCAACGCGTGGCCCAGTTTCAAAACGACGGCGTGACCTTCGGGCGGCTCGCGAGCCTCGAGAAAATGGCCTGCCGATGGCCACAGGTCAGCGACATCTCGGATGCCAACCTGGGCACCAGTCCCGTCTGATCGCGTGACGCTCGCACGCGCGATCGACCCTCGCAGACAGGCTCTGCGTGACCGGTTCCCGATCTGGACGCCCCATAGCCTGGCCGATTGGCTGGACATCTGCGCCGACCGGTACAGCGAACTCCCGTTGGTGCTGACCGACGAGGTCCGGCTCAGCTATGCCGACGTCGCCGCCGAATCGCGCCGATTGGCAGCCGGATTGGCGGCGCTGGGGGTTCGTCCCGGTGACCGGGTGGGCATGTTGATGGCGAACTATCCCGAGTTCGTCACGGTCAAGTTCGCGATCGCCCGCGTGGGCGCGATCGCGGTCCCGTTCAACTACCTCTACCGGCATAACGAATTACGCTTCGTGCTGGCCGACGCCGGCTGCCGGGTGTTGGTGACGATGACCGGGTTCGGCGACCTGAATTACCTTGCGATGCTTGACCGGATTGGGCCGCCACTGCCGACCGTCGTGCTCTTCGATACCGGCGGGTCGGCACCGGATGACGCCCTGACACTCTCGGGTCTCGCCGATCTCGGCGCCGAAAATCCCACTGCTGCCGATGGATTGACGGCCGACCCGCACCAGCCAGGCGACATGCTGTACACATCGGGAACGACGGGCTCGCCCAAGGGCGTGGTCGTGTCTCATGATGCGGTGCTGCGCACCGCGTACGCCTCGGCGTTGACCCGGGCCTACGAGGACGGTCGGCGGATTCTGTTCTCGTTGCCGTGCTACCACATGTTCGGTTACATCGAGGGCCTGCTGTCGGTGATGTTCGTCGGCGGGGCGATCGTTCCGCAAACCAGATTCAGCGCCGAGGACTACTTCGCCGGCATCGCGCGCCATCAGGCGACCGACGTTCTCTGCGTGCCCACCATGGCGGTGGCGATGCTCGAGTGTCGCGCCCGGGAACGCTACGATCTCAGTTCGCTGCGCGCGATGCTGTGCGGATCGGCGCCAGCGCCGGTCTGGCTGTGGGAACACATCGAAAGGTGCTTCGGCATCACCGAAATCGTCACCGGCTATGGCATGACCGAGTGCGGTGGGGCCATGACGCTGACGCTCCCCGAGGACGCGTTGCACCTGACCTCTGAGACGGTCGGCCGGCCCAAAATTGCCGGGGCCGCGTCCGTACCAGGAACGGACGCACTCATCGAGTACAAGACCGTCGACCCGGTGACCGGAGACGACCTGGCCCCGGGCGAGGAAGGCGAGCTGGTTTCGTCGGGTCTCACAGTGATGCTCGGTTACTGGAACCGGCCCGACGAAACGGCGGCGAGCCTTCGCGACGGCTGGCTGTTCTCCGGGGACCTGGGTCGGGTGCGCAGTGACGGGTACCTGCACGTCACCGGGCGCAGCAAGGAACTGTACAAGAGCGGCGGCGAATTGGTCATGCCGAAGGAGATAGAGGATCTCCTGGCCGCCCACGACTCCGTAAGCCAGGTCTTCGCAATCGGGCTGGCCGACGAGCGGTGGGGCGAAATCGGTTGCGTGGTTGTCGTTCCCGCACCGGATGCGGCGTTGACTGAAGACGATGTGCTGGACATCTGCCGCGCCAAGCTGGCCAGATTCAAGGTGCCCAAGCGGGTGGTGTTCTACCGGGCCGAGGACTTGCCGACCACGCCGACCGGCAAGGTGCAGAAGTTCCGGCTAGTCGAGCAGCTCAGCGGGATCTGAGGCGGGTTACCTTGACTCGGTTCACTTTCCGCGCAACTTCTGCAGGCGTTCCGCGGCGATGGCGGACACGGCCGGTGATGCCAAGAGCTCTTTGATGGCGTGTTGCTCGGCATCGAGACCATCCTGAAGCGGCACCCGGCCGGCCATGTCCAGCAACGCCTTCGCGTGCCGCAGCGTGTTGCGGTCGTGGCCTGCGATCTCCCGTGCGAGCTCCACCGCCGCGGCTACTGGGTCGTCGGAAAGCCGGGTGACGAGCCCGATCGAAGCCGCCTCTGATCCGCTGACTACCCGGCCGGTAAACGTGAGGTCCTTGGCGACATCCCGTCCCACCAACTCGGGAAGCAGCTGAGTTCCGGCCATGTCCGGTATCAGCCCCCACTGCACCTCCATGACGGAAAGCCCTGCGTCCGGCGACGCCACGCGGATGTCGGCACCCAGCGCGATCTGCAGCCCCCCGCCATATGCCACTCCGTGAATGCCGACGATGACCGGCACGGGAACCTGCGACCAAACCAGTGCGGCCTGTTGACCCAGCGCCTTGGCACCGCCGATGCGTTCGTCGTTCGACGGCGGCGCGGGAGCCCGCCCGCCCGCTCCGTCGGCGATCCGGGCGAACTGCTTGAAGTCCAAGCCGGCGCAGAAGGCTCGTCCGTTTCCACTGATCACCACCGACCGGATGTCGGTGTCGGACATGAGTCGCCTGCCAGCGGACACCAGGCCTTCGAACATCGGGCTATCGAGGGCATTGAGCTTGTCCGGCCTGTTGAGCTGAACATGCGCCACAGCGCCGTCCACGTCGACGATTACGTGTCCATCGTTGGCCATAGCAGAATTTAACATGTACTAGAAAAACATGCTAGCATCGCAGGTGTATGGCATTAATGCATTGGAATCTTTGCCGAATCAAGATTAAATAATCGGCCAGTTGAGCCGCCCATCCGATGGGAAGGGACGTGTTTGTGGACGACTTCGACTCGGAGTACGAAGCGAAGGTCGCCGCCGTTCGAAGCCTCTACCGTGCGTTGGCCGCCGGCGACCGGGAGGCGCTGGGTAAGCTGCTGCATCCGGATTTCCTCGGCCACGCCACGGCGGGTTTGCCGCTGGGCGTGGGCGGCGAGCACATTGGACCTGACGCGATGCGGCGCGAGGTGTGGTGGCGGCTCGGTCGCCATTACAACGTTCAGGCCCAACCCGACGAATTCCACACCCTGGACGACGGCCGCCTGTTGGTCGCCGGCCGCTACCGGGGGGAGGCCCGCCGGTCGGGCAACAAGCTCGACGCGGCATTCCATCATGTGATCGGTTTCGCCGACGACGGGCGCATGACGTCACTGGATCAGCTGACCGATAGCGCGGGGTGGGTCGAGGCGCTCGGTGAACAGGCCGGCCTGGAAACGATCGACTATTGCGTCACCGCCTCAGTGGCGACCGTCTGCCTGAACCGGCCCGGGGCCCGCAACGCAATCGACATGCGCATGGCGATCGAATCGCTCGTCGTGGCCCGCCGGATCGCAGATGATCGGTCTATCCGGGCGGTGCTCATCTGCGGTGACGGGCCGTCATTGTCTGTTGGTGGCGACATCAATTCCTTTCCGTCAGATGCGGCTACATCGTTTGGCGAGTCGCTGCAGCGGATGGCTACACCGTTCCATGAAGCCTTTCGCGTGCTCAGCCGAATCGACGCGCCGATCGTGACCGCCGCCCATGGAGCCGTCGCCGGCGGCGCGCTCGGCTACGTCTATGCGGCCGACCTGGTGCTGGCGGCCGAGGGCACCAAGTTCGTCACAGCATTTGCGGGGCTTGGCCTTTCGGGAGACGGTGGCGGCACCTGGCACTTGCCGCGCCTGATCGGCGCGCGCCGGGCGGCGCAGGCCTACCTGCGGAACACACCCATCGAGGCGGCCGAGGCCCTCGAGTGGGGGATGATCAACGACATCGTGCCTGCCGAGGAGCTGCGATCACGAGCGCTGGCGCTGGCCACCGAGCTGGCGCACGGCCCGACCCGGGCATTCGCCCGAATCCGGGCACTGATGCGGGACTCGTGGCGCAACGACTTGGCGACTCAACTGCAATTAGAGATCGAGGCGCTGAAGGCCACCGCCGGCACCGCCGATGCCGCAGAAGCGCTTTCGGCGTTCAGGGCCAAGCGCACACCCCGCTTCACCGGAGGGTAGGACATGGGATTGATCAACGATTCCCCTGAGCACAAAGCGATTCGGGAAAGCGTCGCCGGCATCGCCAAGCGATACGGGCCAGAGTACTTCCTGGAGCGGGCACGCGCCGGTGCAGGGATTGAGGAGTTGTGGGGCGATCTCGGCGCCGCCGGCCTGCTGGGCCTGCACCTGCCCGAGGACTACGGAGGCGGCGGGGGCGGCATGGCCGAAGCCGTGATCGTCGTGGAAGAGCTTGCCGCACAAGGGATGCCACTGCTGATCTGGGTCATCTCGCCGGCCATCTGCGGCAGCATCCTGGCGCGTCACGCGTCGGAAGAAATGAAGCGGCGGTGGCTGCCGCCGATCGCGGACGGGACGAAAAAGATGGCGTTCGGGCTGACCGAACCCGACGCCGGGTCCAACAGCCACAACCTCAAGACCACCGCGAGGCGCACCGACACCGGCTGGAGGGTCTCGGGCTCCAAGTACTACATCTCGGCGGTGGACCAGGCCGACGCGATACTGCTGGTGGCCCGCGACGCGGATCATTCGACCGCGGAGCGCAGCCGGCTGTCACTCTTCGCCGTCCCGACCGCCAGCGTGGGATTGACCCTCGCGCCCATTGCCACGTCGATCGTGTCGCCGGACAAACAATTCACGGTGTACCTCGACGACGTCGCCGTTGGCGAAGATGCACTCATCGGTGCGGCCGGCAACGGTCTGCGACAGGTTTTCGACGGCCTGAACCCCGAGCGGATTCTGGTCGGCGCACTGTCCAGCGGGATCGGGCGTTACGCGCTCGGCAAGGCCGTGGACTACGCCCGGCAGCGCAGCGTCTGGTCGACCCCAATCGGCGCCCATCAGGGCATCGCCCACCCGCTGGCCGAGTGCCATGTCGGAATCGAGCTGGCACGGATGGCAACCGCACGCAGCGCCCAGCTCTTTGACGCCGGTGAGCCGGCCGGCGAGGCCGCCAACATCGCCAAGTACGCGGCCTCGGAGGCCGCCTTGAAGGCACTCGACCAGGCCATTCAGACTCACGGCGGCAACGGCCTGGCCCACGAATACGGGCTCGCGGAACTTTGGTTCGTCACCCGCCTGATGCGCACCGCACCGGTGAGCCGCGAAATGGTGCTGAACTTCATCGCCCAAACCTCGCTGGGCCTGCCCCGCTCCTACTAGAAGGCGAACGTGCATGCGTGCAACGGGATTCGATGTCGTGGTCATCGGAGCCGGCGCGGGCGGCTTGTTCACCGCCGCCCGGCTTGCCCACCACGGCTACCGCACCCTGGTCGTGGAACGCCTCGACAAGGTCGGTGGACGCGCCTCCACCGACGACATCGACGGGTTCAAAGTCAACACCGGTGCCATCGTGATCGAGGTCGGCGGCATTACGCAGCAGACCTGTGACGAGGTCGGCGCGCCGTTCGACATCCGTGAACCCAAACCGGCGCTGTTGTACCGGATTGGCGGCAAGAACGTCGACGTGACCGGCGGCGGGTGGGGTTTCCTGCTGAGTAAGCTCACCCGCCAGGGCGCCAAACTGGTCGCCGGCATCGGTGCTGCGCGCAGCGACTCCGGTCTGCCCGAAGACCAGATCAGTACCGCCGAGTGGGTTTCTCGCTACACCAAGAACGAACGCGTACACGGCATTTTCCGTAACATGTGCGCCTCGATTTTCGCGGTCGGCTCCGAGGACCTTCCGGCGCGGGTGTTCCTCACCTACTTCACGCGTAAGAGCGCGTTCAAGCGGTTCGGCTTTCACCCCCAGGGCACCATCGGGCTATGGCGCGGCCTGGTCGACGTCGTCGAGTCGCACGGTGGCGAAGTGTGGCTTTCCACGACTGCCACCAAGATCGCCTCCGACGGCGACCGGGTGATCGGGGTGGAGGTGATCCGCGCTGGCGAAAAGGTAAGCGTCGCTGCGCCGGTCGTGGTGAGCGATGTCGGGCCCGCCGCCACCGTCAAGCTTCTCGGCGAGGACAACGTGCCCGCCGACTACCAGGACCTGGTCAAGAAGGGTGACCGCCCGACCGCAATGATCTCGGTGAACTTCGCCAGCCGCGATCGCCTCGTCGACGTTCCCGGCATGCTCAGCTTCGCCACGTCGCGGCGCTTGGCCTATATCGCCAACTTCACCGACACGTGCCCGGAGATGGCGCCGCAAGGTTGGCAGCTTTACGTCGGGACGTCGGTTCCCAAGCCATCCATCGGCGACTTCGACGAGGCCGCCGAAACCGAGCTCTTGTTGCGCGATCTGCGCGACACGATCGCCGGGTTCGATGACCGCGCAAGGATATTGAGCATCTCGGTTACCCGCGACGACTGGCCGCCGCAACGGGCGGTGGCGGGATTCGACGTGCCGCACGACACCCCGTTCGCGGGCCTGTGGAATGTCGGTGACGCGGTGAAGGAATACGCCAACGGCGGCACCACGGCGTGCGCGGAGACGGCTCAGCTGGTGGCCGACAAGATCGTTGCCGCGTGCCCGCCCGCGCCGGGGCCCTAGCCGGGCGACGGGTCCGCGAGACCGTGCCGGACGAACGACTGGGCGTTGGCCACCACGGCCTCCAGCGAACCGCGCCGCGGGTCCCACCACTCGACCGCCCAATTCAGCGCGCCCAGGACCAACATCTGCGCGATGTATAGGTCGAGGTCGGCGCGAAGTTCCCCGGATCGCGCCATGTCGTTGATGAGCCGTCGCCAGACCTCGCCGTAGCGTTGTTCCTCGAGGATCTGGCGCTTGCGGATTTTCAACGGCACTTGCCCGGCATTGCGGATCGCCGCGGTCGTGTAGTCGGATATCTCAAGTTCGTGCCGCAGATGGGCCTCCACCGCCGCGAGCAACCGATCCAGCGCCGGGGTATCGGCGGGCAGATCGTCGAGCACCGCGATTACGTGTTGGCGCATGTCGGCGATGCCGGCCCACATGACCTCCTCGATGAGGTCGTCACGCGACGGGTAGTAGTAGTAGATGGCCGGCGCCTGCAGCTCGGCCTGTGCGGCGACATCAGTCAGGCGCAGCCCTGCATATCCCTTGGCGCTCAACACCTGCGCGGCGGCATCCAAAATCCGCCGTCGCGTCTGGGCTGACTTGGATGCGGCGTCAGTCGGGCTGGCCATGGTGTGATTCTATCGGGCGGGCGGTACTCGCAGCCGCAAGACGACGCAGTTTTCTATCTGATGTTCAATATTGCCACTGCATCGCAGACCGCCCAGCTCATACGGCAACTATCCGATGTGCGCCACGCGAGCGCCATCGTTTTCTATCCCGTCTTAAGTCGACGAGAACGGCGGTTGTCGCTGCTATCATAAGTCGACTTATGGTATCGTCTTGTGACGGGCGCCATAGCGGTCGAGGTTGGTCCAGCTTCCGTCGCGTGGTATCCGTTCCGAATTGAATATAAATTAAGGAAAACGATGGGGTTTGCCAATTCGGCGGAGGTGACCAACTACATCGGCGGCATCTTCGAGACTGCCTTCGAGGATGACGAGATCGGTCCCAAGCTCGTCGACACCGGTCTCGTGGTCGCCTTCGACTTCACCGATCCCGAGGCGCTGGTGGTCATCGACATGGCCGACAAGTCTGTGCGTGAGGGCCTGGCCGGCGGCCCCGCGCCCACCGCGACGATGTCGATGACGGCCGACACCGGCAACGCGTACTGGCAGGGCAAGCTGAACCTGCCGTTGGCGATGGCC
>Ga0210389_10002383_pt1 | contig 14838 bp, 13 predicted proteins | sample IncBWH28OmetaG_FD_160127 | JGI IMG/M metagenome (GOLD analysis project Ga0210389, IMG submission 160127) | Forest soil microbial communities from Barre Woods Harvard Forest LTER site, Petersham, Massachusetts, United States - Inc-BW-H-28-O ...
CGGCATCGGCAGGAACATGTGATGCGTGAATCCACGCTGGTAAGCGCCGTCACCACCGATGTGCACGCCACCGCGCTCACCGCTGGACACCGGGGTTCCGTCCGGCAGTGTCACCGCGGTGTGGCCACCGTTCCACCCGATCACCAAGGCGTTGGGAGCGGTGCCATATTGAAAGCCCCGCGCCAGCAATGCGGCTTCCTCATTCCCGGTGTTGAATCGGTCCCCGAAAACAGGCCGGTCGGTTGCCGCGTTGGCAACCCACGAGGCAAGCCCTGAACAATCGGTTCCCGCGGGAGAATCTCCCCCGGTGATATAGGGCGTCCCAGAAACCTGGCCGATGAGTGACATCAACGTTGCTAGAACAAACATAGAAAGGCACACTAGCAACAACATTCAGCCATAACCAAATATTGTGGTGCGCATCATGGGCAAATTAATTAAAGGGGTGGGCTATATCTACAGCAAACATATTACAACGCGGGATATTTATCGACACAAAACTATTGAGCATTTAAGCGAGGCGCTGAATCGGGATGGCTTCACCGAGGCGGGTCGCGACTCGGACGAGCCGCGCGACCGCTCGGGACCGGGTGTGCGGCGGCCAGGCGATCACGGTCGTCACCATCGGCGCATCGGGCACGGGCACCGCGGCAAGATCGTCGCCCAACTGAGCGCGGAACGACTCCGGCAGGACCGCGCAAGCACGGCCGAGCGCGATCAGCTGGCACAGCTGCGTCAGGTCTCGAACCAGCGGGCCGGGGCCGTCGGAGTAGCTGCCATCGGGGCGCGGCCAGCGGGGCATGGGCAGGTTCGGCAGCGCGGTGATGTCGGCCATCCGCAGGTGGGTATGAGCGGTGAGAGGGTGCCCGGCCGGCAGAATCGCGACCTGTCCCTCGGTGTAGAGCTCCTCGGCGTCGAACCCGGCGGTGGAGTCGAACGGGCGGTGCAGCAGCGCCACGTCGGCCCGCCCGTCGCGCAGCAGCCGCTCCTGCTCGCCGACCCCGCACAGGATCACATCGACGGGGTCCGCGTCGGGTTCGGCGGCACAGGCGTCGAGCAGTTTCGACAGCAGTTCGCTCGACGCTCCGGCCTTGACGACGAGAACCACCCCGGCCCGGCCGGTCACCGCCGCGGCCGCGCGGCGAGTGCGGCGGTCGGCGGCGTCGACCGCTTCGAGGGCCACCCTGCCCTCCCGCAGGAGCACCAGCCCGGCCTCGGTCAGGGCGATTCCGCGGTGGGAGCGTTCCAGCAGCACCGCCCCGAGCCGCCGTTCGAGCTGCTGGATCGCCCGCGACAGCGGGGGCTGCGTGATCCCGAGCCGCTGAGCCGCCCGCCCGAAGTGCAGCTCCTCGGCGACGGCAACGAAGTACCGCAGCTCCCGCGTCTCCATGCCGCCACGGTACCGGTCACGGCCTCGCCCTGACATGGATCGATACCGGCAAGGTATCGCCGCCCACCCATACGGTGTTGGCAGACGCACCCGATCGCGCGCCAGCATGAACTACATGAGCGGACAGACGATCGCGCTGGTCACCGGCGCGAACAAGGGAATCGGGTACGAGATCGCGGCGGGCCTGGGCGCCCTGGGCTTCAGCGTCGGCGTCGGCGCCCGCGACCCGGAGCGCCGGGAGGCCGCCGTGCACAAGCTGCGCACCGGCGGCGCCGACGCGTTCGGCGTGCCACTCGACGTGACCGACGATGCGAGCGTGGCCGCCGCCGCCAGGCTGGTCGAGGCATATGCGGGCCGCCTCGACGTGCTGGTCAACAACGCCGGGGTTGCCGGCGGGATGCCGCAGGCTCCCACCGCCGTTGATCTAGCAGACATGCGGAACGCGCTCGAGACCAACGTGTTCGGCGTAATTCGTGTCACCAACGCGATGCTGCCGCTGTTGCGCCGTTCGTCGTCGCCGCGGATCGTGATCGTATCCAGCAAGGTCGGCTCGCTGTCACTGCAGGCCGCCCCAGCCGCCGAGACCGGCCCGATTTCCGCCGTGTACGCGCCGTCGAAGACCTTCCTCAACGCGGTCACCGTCCAGTACGCCAAGGAGTTGCGCGACACCAACTTCCTGATCAACGCCGCCTGCCCCGGCCACTGCGCGACCGACCTCACCGGCTTCCAAGCCCCCCGCACCCCCGAACAGGGCGCAGCGATCGCGATCCGGCTCGCCACACTGCCCGACGACGGACCGACCGGCGGGTTTTTCGACGACGCCGGGGTGGTGCCCTGGTGACACCGGACCCGGCGGCGCCGCTGATTTGAACCGCTAGACGTTGAACCGCAACTCGGCGGCATCGGCCTTCATTTGGCCGCTCGCGGCGCCTCGGCGTGCGCCGCCTTCCCGCGCTCGAACAGCAGCGGGTAGATCAGACCGCCGATGAGGCCCCCGACCAGTGGTGCCAGCCAGAACACCCACAGTTGACCGGGGGCACCATCCCCGTTGAAGAAGGCGACGCCCGTGGACCTGGCCGGGTTGACCGAGGTGTTACTGATCGGGATCGAGACGAGGTGGATGAGGGTCAGCGATAGGCCGATTGCCAAGGGCCCGAACCCCTTCGGGGCCCGGTCGTCGGTCGCTCCCAGCACCACGATGAGGAAGAACGCCGTCAGCAATATCTCGGCGAATATCACCGCACCCAGCGCGTAGTGGCTGGGCGAATGCGCGCCATATCCGTTCGCGGCCATATGCCCGACGGGTGAGAATCCGGGCTTTCCCTTCGCGATCATGAGCAGCACACTGCCCGCGACCAGACCACCGACGACTTGGGAGATCCAGTACCCGGGAAGGTCCTTCCACGGCAGCCGGCCGCCCACCGCGGCGCCCAGACTGATCGCGGGGTTGAAATGTCCGCCCGAGACGTGACCAACCGCGTAAGCCATGGTGACGACGGTCAACCCGAAAGCAAGTGCCACTCCGAGGAAACCGATACCCAATTGGTAGGTGCCGCTGCCATCCTCGGCTTGGGCGATCTGCTTTGCGGCAAAAATTGCGCTACCGCAACCAGCGAACACCAACCAAAAGGTGCCGAACAACTCGGCACCCAGTTTCGAAGCGATTGACGACGATGTCATGTGCCGCCTCCTTATTAAGGGCTCCCCGCGACGGGGATAGCGGAGATAGCCGCGCTAATTGTCACTCCAGCGCAGCCGACAAACACCGGCTTATCGCCCGCTCGTGCGGGTAGTGTCGTCGCGCCGTCACTCCGGCGAGAGCCCACGGGCGGTCAGATCGGGGTCCACACCCCGTTGTTCCAGAATCCCCAACCATTGGCAGTGGGGTTCCACATCAAGTTCGCCCCGGGCGCCCACGGCGGTGGAGGCGGTTGCGGCGGCGCCCACGGCGGCGGGGGACCCCACGGTCCCCAGCCCGCCGGACCATACGGGCCTCCCGGACGTTGCCAGTCGTGGCACCGATTCCAGTCCCAGTCCTCGACTTTGCCCCAGCCCGGGTCCCATTGGTCGCCCGGGCACCACCGATAGCTCGGTACAGGGGCCGGCGCCGCCCGGGCCCAAGGGTCCTGGCCTCCGGCCAACGCGACAGCCGACACCGTCAAGCCGCCGCCCAACAGCAGGCTCGCAGACCGCCGAGCCCACCGTCCCGTTTGCCTTACCGTCGCCACCTTTCAAGAATTTCCCTCAGACCGGAATTCAGGCAAGCGGTGATTCCCATTCGGCTGACTAGACGTTGAAGCGAAATTCGACCACGCCGCGATCAAACCGTTCCGCGGGCGGCCCAGGCGGTAGCGGTGACGGTGAACGGGCCACTACCCATACGCTCGCGAGCCAGTGATTCCAGAAGTGCGCGACCATCGCCATCGAGTCGCTGGACATAGTCGCCAGCAGGACCGACACCGTAGGTGTACGGCTCCCACCACTCCTCAAAGGTCGGATGCGCAACATCGACCGCAATGGCATTCTCTTCGACATCGCGCAGGCCAGCAGCTTCGAACAGCTCAGTCAGGTGCCCCATGCGGGCCCCGAAGAGTAGCGCCTCATCCTCAGCTTCGGGGTCGATCAGGTGAACCGCATCCCAGAATGGCGCCAGCGCGCCGGTCGGCCCGTCCCACACGCATGCCGCGATGACACCGCCACGCCGCGTCACGCGCGCCATCTGTCTGACGCCGACCAATGGATCCGTCATGAAGTGCACTACCAATTGCGCGAGAGAAGCATCGAAAGTAGCAGTGTCGTACGGCAATTCCTCCGCTGTACCTCGACGCACATCAACATCTGGGAAGCGCACACGGACCGCGTCGATGAACGGCGGCGAAGGATCGATGGCAGCGACCTCGGCTCCGACCGTCAACAAATGCGCAGTCAGCGCGCCCGGCCCACAGCCCACGTCGAGCACCCTGTCGCCCGAGCCGACCCCGGCAAATGCCGCGAAGACCTCCGCCAGAGGCTCGGCGTACCGGCCCATAAAACGGACATAGGCGTCTGGCGGGACGCGAAAACCCACCAGTGAATGCTACGGCTGTCAACGGTGTCGACTACTGCTTCTTCGGTTGTCCAGACGTCGTTTGAAACCGGAACTCGACCACGTCGCCATCGACCTCCTCGGCCATCAGTCCCATCCTCCGACGAGGCTCCCCCCGGCCGTCCGACGACACGAACAGGCGCTCACCCCCAACATGCTTCCGCTTCCGTCACGATCGCATCGAAGTAACGACGACCGACATCGCCAGTTACTACGTTTTCTGCTGTCCTGACTTTGCTTGAAATCTGAACGTGACCACGTCACCGTTTGCATTCACTCGGGGGTCACTCCGCGATGTAGAGAGGGTAGGCGAGAATGTCAGAGACGCGGAGTTTTTCGCCCTTGTATTGGTAGGACTGTTCGTCGGTCATGTACTCGATCTTGTAAATCGTGTCGATGATCCTGGTACGACCCACCACACCCCCGATTTCCCGCAGACGCTCGACAGGATGATCGTCGTGCCACCCCCCGAAGCGATCGGGAGATCCCAGGACCTCGAAGAGAGATTCCGCCGCCATCGTGTGCAACCTGGGGTCCGTAAGCACTTCGGCGACAACACGCAGCGATGAGATCCCTGACATAAACCAGCGCATCGGCCACTGGAATTCACCGATTTCTTCGACGATGAATAGGAAACTCGTCGTGAAATCCGAATCGTCCTGCGGTAGTACAGGTTCGGGCGGATCGGCGATCCACACCGTCAACGCGTCGGGCCCGGTGATCCCGTCGGGAAGGCGGTCCTTCAGCGGAAGCGTGACCGGTGTTGCCAACACCCGCTCGTGGACGTACCAGCCGTCATGGTCTCCGCACCAGTACTGCTCCGGATCATTCGGTCTAAGAACCTGCAGTTGGCCAGACTCGCGCAGCGCTGTCACTATCGCCGGCAAGACGCGCGGGTCGTCCGACGTCAACCCCGCGTCGCTTCGAGTCCGCTTAAATCGACCCGCGATGCCTTTCGTAACGCCGATCTCGGACTCAGTGCTCACGGAGACGTTGAGGGGAAGGTTGAGCGCCCGGCCAAGGGACTCAACGAGTCGACGGTTAATTACCCTGAAAGATGCGGGCGGGTTGCCGCCGGGAGAATTCATATCGCTACGCTTCCCTACTTCTTGGGCTGACTAGACGTTGAAGCGGAACTCGACCACGTCGCCGTCGGCCATCACATAGTCTTTGCCCTCCATGCGGACCTTGCCCGCCGCCTTGGCCGCCGCCATTGACCCGGCCGCGATCAGGTCGTCATAGGACACGATCTCGGCCTTGATGAAGCCCTTCTCGAAGTCGGTGTGGATCACCCCGGCGGCCTTGGGCGCGGTATCGCCTTGGTGGATGGTCCACGCCCGCGCCTCTTTCGGGCCCGCCGTCAGGTAGGTCTGCAGCTTCAGCGTGTGAAATCCCGCCCGGGCCAGCGCATCGAGGCCGCGTTCGGTCTGCCCGATCGATTCGAGCAGCTCGGCGGCCGAGTCATCGTCCAGTTCGGCCAGCTCGGCTTCGATGGCGGCGTCCAGGAACACCGCATCCGCGGGCGCGACGAGCCGGCGCAGTTCGGCGACCCGCTCGGCGTCGGTCAGCACCGCCTCGTCGGCGTTGAAGACATACAAGAACGGTTTGGTGGTCAGCAGATTCAGCTCGCGCAGCAGCGAGGCGTCAGCCCCCGCGGCGAACAGCGTGGTGCCGCCGTCCAACGTGGCCTGAGCGGCCTGCGCCGCCTCGTACACCGGTCTGCGCTCCTTGTTGGTGCGAGCTTCCTTCTCCAGGCGCGGCAGCGCGCGCTCCAGGGTCTGCAGGTCGGCCAGGATCAACTCGGTCTCGACCACCTCGATGTCGGATTTGGGATCCACCTGGCCCGCCACGTGCGTCACGTCGTCGTCGGAAAACACCCGGACCACCTGGCAGATGGCGTCGCATTCGCGGATGTGGGCCAGGAACTTGTTGCCCAGCCCGGCCCCCTCGGAGGCACCTTTGACCAGGCCGGCGATGTCGACGAAGGTGACCGGGGCCGCCACGATGCGCTCGGAATGAAAAAGCTGCGCCAGCTTGTCCAGTCGCGGATCCGGTAGCGAAACGACGCCCTCGTTGGGTTCGATCGTCGCGAACGGATAATTGGCCGCCACGACGTTGTTTCGGGTCAGCGCGTTGAACAGTGTCGACTTGCCGACGTTGGGCAGACCCACGATTCCCAGGCTCAGGCTCACGGGGAACCAAGTCTAGGGGGCATCGGTGAGGCCGGCCGTACGGACCATCCCCGCGCGACGGCATGGCACGCCAGGGCTGCGACTGGCTATATATACGGGGCTTTCGGCTCATAGCCGGTACGGTCTAGATGTGTCAGCACAGCGGGCAAGGTCGGCGGTGGAGGCTGGTCACCGCTCGATTCACCCAAATCTCCCAGGCGTGCCGTGGTGGGGTGCGCTGCTCATCGCCACGATCGCGACTGCCGTCGGCTACGCGATCGACGCGGCGTCCGACCACAAGGAGCTGACCCACGTCTTCGCGGGCTTCTATATCGCCGGCTGCGTGGCCGCGGTGCTGGCCGTGCGCCAGGAAGGTGTGTTCACCGCGATCATCCAGCCGCCGTTGATACTTTTCTGCGCGGTGCCGGGCGCCTACTGGCTGTTCCACGGGGGCAAGGTCGGCGGCGTCAAAGACCTCCTGATCAACTGCGGCTATCCGCTCATCGAGCGTTTCCCGCTGATGCTGGGCACCGCCGGCGCCGTGCTGCTGATCGGAATGGTCAGGTGGTATTTCGGGAAATCACGTGGGACGGCGGTGGCAGCCGACATCACTGACGACGCCGCCACCGCGTCCCCCGCAAGGTCGAACTCGATCTTCAACGCTTTCTTAGACGCCGTTGGCCCGAAACTGAATTCGCTTCTTCGCCTCCACTCCCGCGCCGACGACGCCGACGACGCCGCCTCCGGCGACGCGACGGGGACCCGCGATCCGAGCGCTCCGCGGAAGGCGAAGTCCGGGCGTCCGGCGCGCAGGACCGGTTCACGTCCGGGCCGGGCCCACTCCCGGCATGCCCGGCCGCTGGGAGACGAGGACGAACCAGGGGCCGAACGTCCGCGGCGGCGGCGCCAGGCTCCCCCGCCGGACTTCGACCCGGCCGACCCGCCTCGCCGGTCGCGCCGTCGCCCGAGGCCGCAGGGTGATCCGGAGTTGCGCGGCCGTCGTGAATCCCGTCCCGATTCGCGGCAGGCCCGCGCCAACCCGTATGAGCGGCCGTACGAGGGGAGTTACGAGGGAACACGGCCTCGTAGCAGCCGCTTCGAGGGGTACGACAGGTACGACCCCCCGCCGGCCCCCGAGCAGTTCAACCGGTACGAACCGTACGAGCCTCGGCGCCGCCGTGCCCCGGGCGGCAACGGCGCCAACCCGACACACCACCCGATCTCGCAGGTCCGTTACCGCGGGTCCGGCCCGCTGGACGAGCCCAGAGCCCCGCGCGGCGCCGAGCCCCCAGCCGATCCACGCCCCGAGCGCCGGAATCGATCGCGGTCCGGCCGCTCCGAGGGGCGATCCCCGACGGAATCCTGGGAGTACGAAGGCTAGTCCGAGGCTGAGCCCGAAGAGCGGACCGGCCGGCTGCTAGCGAGGCGACCGGATCTCGCGGGGCAACGCGAACACCAGCGTCTCCTGGGCCGTCGTCACGGGTTGCACCACGTCGTAGCCACAGTCGGCGAGCCGCGCGAGCACGCCTTGCACCAGCACCTCGGGGACGGACGCACCGGAGGTGACCCCTACCGTCGTGACACCCTCCAACCACGCTGGGTCGATGTCGTCGGCCCAGTCGACCAGGTGAGCGGCCGCCGCGCCGCCGCCCAACGCGACTTCGACCAGCCGCACCGAATTCGACGAGTTGCGTGACCCGACGACGATGACCAGCTCGCATTCGGGGGCCATCGCCTTGACCGCGACCTGCCGGTTCTGGGTCGCGTAGCAAATGTCGTCGCTGGGCGGATCCTGCAGCTTGGGAAAACGCTGCCGCAGCCGCTCGACGATCTCCATCGTCTCGTCGACCGACAGCGTGGTCTGGGACAGCCAGACCACCTTGTTCTCGTCGCGCACCACCACGTTGTCCACCGAGGCGACCCCGTCGACCAGCTGCACGTGTTCGGGCGCCTCCCCGGCGGTCCCGATGACCTCTTCGTGGCCCTCGTGACCGATCAACAGGATGTCGTAGTCGTCCCGGGCGAATCGCCTGGCTTCGTTGTGCACCTTGGTCACCAACGGGCAGGTGGCGTCGATGGTGTGCAGGCTGCGTGCGGCGGCCGCGGCATACACCGTCGGTGCGACGCCGTGCGCGGAGAACACCACGATGGCTCCCTCGGGAACCGCGTCGGTTTCCTCGACGAAAACCGCCCCCGCCTTTTCGAGGGTGCTGACCACGTGGCGGTTGTGCACGATCTCGTGTCGGACGTAGACCGGCGCGCCGTGTTTCTCCAGCGCGCGTTCGACGGTCTCGATGGCGCGATCCACACCAGCGCAGTAGCCACGCGGCTCGGCAAGGAGCACCCGCTTGCGGGCGGCATCGCCGGCCGCGGGTTCCCCCGACCTCACGGTGCCGGGAATTCCCATGTCAACAGTCGGCGGCATGACGTTCAGGGTACGTTCTGCCGCCTTGGAGAGCACATCTGCCGCCGGCTCGCGCCGCTGGGCTTGGAAGTTAGCCGCCCGTTAAGGCACTCTTGGACCCATGGCAACTGCACCGTATGGAGTTCGGCTGCTGGTCGGCGCGGCGACAGTCGCCGTCGAGGAAACGATCAGGCTGCCGAAAACCATTCTGATGTACCCGATGACGCTGGTCAGTCAGGCGGCGCACCTGGTGATGCGATTCCAGCAGAGCCTGGCCGAGCTGGTGACCAAGGGCGACAGCACCCTGGAGTCCATCTTCCCGCCCAAGGACGAGAAGCCGGAGTGGGTCACCTTCGACGAAGACTTGCCCGACGCCGGGGGAAATCCCGCGGGAATCGCCGGGGCGCTCCCGGAGGGCATCGACAGTGATCGCCGGGCCGAGGGACGGTTCGCGCTGTACTCCGTATCCGATGCGCCGCCCGAGACCTCCGAGTCCGTCGCCACCGAACCTTCGACCACGCCGAAGGCGCCCCGGCCGGCGAAGAAGTCGACCGCCAAGGCAGTTCCGGAACCGGCGGTGGCAGTCGAACTCGACTATCCGACGCTGACGCTGGCCCAGCTGCGGGCCAGGCTGCAATCGCTGGATGTCGACGAACTCGAAGCCCTGCTGGCCTACGAGCAGGCCACCAAGGCCCGTGCACCGTTCCAGACGCTGCTCGCCAACAGGATCACCCGCGCGAACAGCAAGTGACCCGCGCGGCAGATTCCCAACCGAACTCCGCCGAGAACCCCTTTCCGGTGCGCGCGGTGGCGATCCGGGTCGCGGGCTGGATCGACAAGCTGGGAACCGTATGGGTAGAGGGGCAGTTGGCCCAGATCACCATGCGGCCCGACGCCAAGACGGTTTTCATGGTGCTGCGCGACCCGGCCGCCGACATGTCGCTGACGGCAACGTGTCCGCGCGACGTGGTCCTCAACGCACCGGTGAAGCTCGCCGAAGGCACTCAGGTCGTGGTGTGCGGAAAGCCCTCGTTCTACACGGGGCGGGGAACGTTTTCCCTGCGCCTCAGCGAGATTCGCGCTGTCGGCGTCGGGGAGCTGCTGGCACGCATCGACCGGCTGCGCCGGCTGCTGGATGCCGAAGGGCTCTTCGACCCGCGGCTGAAGCGCCCGATCCCGTTCCTGCCGAACATGATCGGCCTGATCACGGGCCGGGCCAGCGCCGCCGAACGTGACGTGACGACGGTGGCGGCCGCGCGTTGGCCCGCGGTGCGTTTCGCGGTGCGCAACACAGCCGTGCAGGGACCCAACGCGGTCCCCCAGATCGTCGAAGCACTGTCCGAACTCGATCGCGACCGGGAGGTCGACGTGATCGTGCTGGCCCGTGGCGGCGGTAGCGTCGAGGACCTGCTGCCGTTCTCCGACGAGACGCTGTGCCGCGCGATCGCGGCGTGCCGCACGCCGGTGATCAGCGCGGTGGGGCATGAACCCGACAATCCGCTGTGCGACCTGGTTGCCGACCTGCGCGCCGCCACACCCACCGACGCGGCCAAGAAGGTGGTGCCGGACACCGCTGCCGAGCAGCGGCTGATCGATGATGCGCGCCGGCGCGGCGCACAGGCGCTGCGCAATTGGGTGTCCCGCGAACAACGCGCGCTGGCTCAGTTGCGCAGCCGACCGGTGCTCGCCGAGCCGTTGCGGGCCCTGACGGCGCGCGCCGACGATATTCACCGCGCGCGCTCGGCGGTTCGCCGAGACATCGGCCGGCTGGTCGCCGCCGAGACTGAGCGCGTCGGTCACCTCGGTGCGCGGCTGGCCACGTTGGGCCCGGCGGCCACGTTGGCCCGCGGCTATGCCATCGTGCAAACCGTCGCGGCCGCCGGACCCCCGACCGTGCTGCGGTCGGTGGACGAGGCCCCCGCGGGCACCCGGCTACGGGTGAGGGTCGCCGACGGCGCCATAGCAGCGGTGAGCGAAGGACCAACCCATGGTCACTAGGAGAGACAGTGCGAAAGGCGGCGACGAAACGGCCGGTACTACGACGCCTATTAGTCAGCTCGGCTATGAGGCCTGCCGCGACGAGCTGATCGAAGTGGTACGGCTCCTGGAACAGGGCGGGCTGGACCTCGATGCGTCGCTGAAGCTGTGGGAAAGAGGCGAACAACTCGCAAAGAGGTGCGAAGAGCACTTAGCTGGAGCGCGTAAACGGGTGGCCGATGCGCTCGCGTCCGGCCAGGCCGAGGAGGACTGAGCGCAGGCCGATTGCGAAGCGGATCTTTCGAACCTCCGCTCGAATTGGAACACGTTTCACCTGCCTCCGCTATGCTCTCAGCACTATGGCTGATGCATCACTGACAACCGAACTCGGCCGGGTCCTCGTCACCGGCGGCTCGGGGTTCGTCGGCGCCAACCTGGTGACAACCTTGCTCAACCGCGGATACCAGGTACGTTCCTTCGACCGCGTCCCGTCGCCGCTTCCCCGGCACGACCGCCTGGAGGTGCTGCAGGGCGATATCACCGACGCCGGCGTCTGCGCCGCGGCGGTACACGGTATCGAGACGGTCTTCCACACCGCAGCGATCATCGAGCTGATGGGTGGCGCGGCGGTGACCGACGCATACCGCCGGCGCAGCTTCGCGGTCAACGTCGGCGGCACCGAGAACCTGGTGCACGCGGGGCAAGCGGCCGGAGTGCGGCGGTTCGTCTACACCTCGTCCAACAGCGTGGTGATGGGCGGGCAGAACATCGCCGGCGGCGACGAGACGCTGCCCTACACCGACCGGTTCAACGACCTCTACACCGAAACCAAGGTGGTCGCTGAGCGATTCGTGTTGTCCCAGAACGCGTTCCCGAACGGCGGGGACGGCATGCTGACGTGCGCGATCCGGCCGAGCGGCATCTGGGGTCGCGGCGATCGGACGATGTTTCGCAAGCTGTTCGAGAGTGTGATCGCCGGCCACGTCAAGGTGCTGATCGGACGGAAATCGGCCCGGCTGGATAACTCCTACGTGCACAACCTGATTCATGGTTTCATCCTGGCTGCCGAACACCTGGTGCCCGGCGGAACCGCGGCCGGCCAGGCCTACTTCATCAACGATGGGGAGCCGATCAACATGTTCGAGTTCGCCCGTCCGGTGATGGAGGCCTGCGGGGAAAACTGGCCCCGAATTCGGGTCAACGGGCCGATGGTCCACGCCGCGATGACGGGATGGCAGCGCATGCACTTCCGATTCGGGATACCGGCGCCACTGCTGGAACCGCTGGCGGTCGAAAGGCTATATCTGGACAACTACTTCTCGATCGACAAGGCGCGGCGCGACCTCGGCTATGAGCCAGTGTTCACCACCGCGAAGGCGATGTCGGAATGCCTGCCCTACTACGTGGAGCTGTTCCGGCAGATGAAAAGCCATGCCCTGGCCGCAAAAACCACCGCCAAAACGACGGTCAGCGGATCCCGCTAGCAAAGGCTGTGTCGCGCGGCCCGGCCACTGACGAAAACTCCGCCTGAGGCGGCTAAGGTTCAGCTCAACAGCGACGCGGAGGGCGGCCCGGTCCCGATGAAAACCGAATTCACGCTCAACCAGAAACGCGCCCTCGCGGTCCTGACCCTGATCGCTCTGCTGTTCGCTGGATATTTCTTGCGCGACTTTTTCGTCCTCATTGTGGTGGCCGCCGTCGGGGCGTACTTGTTCACGCCAGTTTTCAATCGGTTCAACAGGCGACTCGGCACCGGCCTGTCAGCCACCTGCACCCTGTTGACGGCGCTGGCGATGGTCGCCGTCCCTATCGCACTCCTGATCGTGTTGGCCATCGTCCAGATTTCGCGCATGATCGACAGCGTCGCGGGATGGGTCAAGACCACCGACCTGAGCGGGCTCGGCGACAAAGCGTTACACCTGGTCAACGAATTCGCGGCCCGAATCCCCTTCGTGCACATAACCGTAACTGCCGAGATGCTGCGCAAGGCGATGGTCACCGGCGCGCAGAACGTCGGTCAGTGGCTGCTGCATTTCCTGCAGGGCGCGGTCGGAGGCATCGCCGGCGCCGTCACGGCGGCCATTATCTTTTTGTACGTATTTCTCGCGCTGCTGGTGAACCGCGAGAAGGTACGCACATTGATCGGCCAGCTCAATCCGCTCGGCGACGAAGTCACCGACTTGTACCTGACGAAGGCCGGCGCCATGGTGCGCGGCACCGTGAACGGCCAGTTCGTCATCGCGCTGTGCCAAGGTGTCTCGGGCGCCGCGTCCATCTACATCGCCGGATTTCACCACGGTTTCTTCATCTTCGCGGTGCTGCTGACGGCGTTGTCGATCATTCCGCTGGGCAGTGGCGTCGTGACGATTCCGTTCGGCATCGGGATGATCTTCTACGGCAACATCGTTGGCGGCGCGTTCGTGGTGCTTTTCCATCTGGTTGGGGTCACGAATATCGACAACTTCTTGCGCCCCATCCTCGTTCCGAAAGACGCACGCCTGAACTCCGCACTCATGCTGCTTTCGGTGTTCGCGGGCATCGCCATGTTCGGCCCCTGGGGCATCGTGATCGGGCCGGTGCTGATGATCCTGATCGTCACCACCATCGACGTCTACCTTGCGGTCTACAAAGGCGTCGAACTCCAGGCGCCCGATGAGGAACCCGTACACCGCAATTGGTTCCCGCGCCGCAAAGCGAAAGAAAGCGCCCAGGAAGCCTTGGAATCCAAGGGATCCGAGAAATCCAGGGAATCCGAGAAATCGGAGGCCGACTGAGGGCCGACTGATCGCCCGGGCCGACTACCGGAAACTCACCACCTCGCTGCCCCAGGCGGCTCGGATGTGCCCGTCGACGTCGCGCACGACCCGGTCGCGCTTGTCGATGATCAGGCTGGCACGGTCGACCCCCCGGTACGGCGCCCAGTCCGGCTCGCCCGCCGGGCCTGCGGGCTTTCCCCGCGCCGCGAAGTTGACCCACCGGGTCCGCACTCGTTTCGAGACCGCCTTGGCCGTTTTGACGCCACCGAGCTTCAACGTGGGATCCCTGGGTGCCCCGAGATTGCCCCAGACATAAGGCAATTCGGTGGCGTGGGCGGGGCCGGTGAGCAGCAGCTTCCAGAACGGAGTCGCGTAGTCGAACCGGTAGAGATACACCGGCGCCACCCTGCTGTGACCTTCGGCCAGCCACACCGAAGGCATCCGGAATCCGAGATCGGTGGCGATGCCCAAAGGCCTTGCCTTGCCCCGCATTCGCGAATACGCCGAGCCGATCTGCTGCTCGGTGGGCAATTGCAGGTCGGGCTGTTCGGCGGCGATCTGGGCGAACATCGCCTTGATCGCGTGCGGCGTGATGGGCATCAGGTGCGACCTCATCAACCGGAACAGCGCCGCCTCACGCTTGTTGGTGCCGATGATCAACGGCACCGGGTGGGATCGGCCCTCCTGCACCAGCTTGACCGGGTAGTCGTGCAGCAGTTCGCCGTCGACGATCGGGACGAACGCAAGCGTGCCCGGATTGCGCGCGGGCACTTCGTCGAACGCCTGTTGCGACGCGGCCAGCATCGCCGCGGTCGGCACGTCGAGCACCCTGTCGACGTCGGACGGCCCAATTCCCAGCTTGCCGAGGATGCCCACCGCGACACGCCGAGCCCTGTCCCGGTCGTACACCCCGGTGGCCGGTGAGCTCTGGGCGATGGCGCCGGCGAACAGGCCCTCGGCCCCCGGGGTGGCGAGCAGGGTCGTGACGATCCCCGCGCCGGCGGACTCGCCGAACAGCGTGACCTTGTGGGATCGCCGCCAAACGCCGCGATGTT
>Ga0210389_10002387_pt1 | contig 14819 bp, 12 predicted proteins | sample IncBWH28OmetaG_FD_160127 | JGI IMG/M metagenome (GOLD analysis project Ga0210389, IMG submission 160127) | Forest soil microbial communities from Barre Woods Harvard Forest LTER site, Petersham, Massachusetts, United States - Inc-BW-H-28-O ...
CGGGCCGTTTTTATTACCAGATTGTTCGTGGCATTGATAACCGCGAGGTGGAACCTCACCGCGAAACTAAATCGGTGGCAGCCGAAGATACATTTGCTTACGACCTGACTACCCTTGAGGAAATGGAGCCGGAACTGGATAGAATTGCGCAAATCGTTTGTAACCGCCTGCAAAATTACCAGCTGAAAGGCCGCACCATCACGCTGAAAATAAAATACAGCGATTTTAAGCAGATTACCCGCAACCAATCCTTCACAACCGGGCTGAACGATTTGGAGACGATTAGCACTGCGGCCAAACGATTGCTGGCCGCCGCCGGTACAGAAGATAAAAAGATACGCCTGCTGGGGATTTCCCTCTCCAATTTTAATGAACCCGAGGTAAAACGGAAAGATATGAAACCGACAGATCAGTTGTCCTTGTTCCAATTCTAAACCATTGATTGTCAAAAAATGGCGTCGAATTTATTCACCCGGGCATCGCTCGTTCCATTAGCGAAGGAACAGTGGTGGAGCGATGCGCCGGCCGGATGAGGAAACCTCCATAAGGCCCTACGGACCGCCGGGCGTTTCAGCCATTGGTTGTATTTTAAGTCACGTTCGCTTATTAAGGCGTACCCCCTGGTCCACCCGGCCCGCCGCCGTCTCTGCCACCGCCGCCCGGGCCGCCGCCATTTCTGAAGCCGCGCATGCCGGGCATTTGGGTCGGCTTCTTGCCTGCAAATTTTTCCAGTCGCAGCGTAAAAGTCGCCAAATAATATCGCGCCAGGCGGTTAACATGTGATTCGGTGATCGAACTGGCATTTGCCGACGATGTAAAACCGGTATTTTGATTGAACAGGTCGAACGCCGACAAGCGGATAGTAGCCTGGTGGTCTTTTAAAAACCTGCGCTCAACGTATACGTTCAAAATATTGGGGTTGGTAACTTTTAAACTTGCCGCATAGCCGTAGTTTGTAGCGTGGGTATAGTCGTAGCTGAATGTCCAGTCGCCGAAATAGTTTTTACCATTCACGCCAACATTCCAGGTCTCGAAATGGTTGGGGTTGTTCAGCGAATCCACTACCGAATTATGGGTGTTGTTTATCGCGTAGTTAGTTAAAAACTGCGCATCTATTTTATCGGTAATATCCACCCTGAACTGAAACTGCGGCGCAAACTGCAAATTTCTTGAAATATTTTTTTGGGTCGTCTCGGCATAGGTGGTTGAATCGATGCTCGATAAAAAGCCTACATTGTTTGCATAAGTTACGGTGCCGCGGAAGTAAAAGGTGAATTTTCGGTTATCAATCGGCTTGGCGTAAGTTAACTGCGCCGAAGTTGAATTATATCCGCTGGTGTTTTCGTATTCGGTCAGGATAGTATTATCAAACCGGGTATCGGGCGCGTAATGCCGCGGAAAGGTAATGGAATTGGTTGCAACATAATCCGCAGTGGATGTATACTGCACACTTACAAAAAATATATCGCCGCTTTGAAAGCTGAAATTGTTGTACCGGATTGAAAAATTATTGGTATACTGCGGGTTAAGTTTTGGATTACCCGCCACCGGGTAAAAAGCGTTTGAAAAATTGGTCACCGGCTGCAGTTGGGTAAAGCTTGGCGCGCTGCTTGATGCATTATAATTCAGGCTAAAATTCTGGCTGCGCGAAAAATTATAAACAAACCTGGCGGTTGGTATCAGGTCAAATGTGGAAACATGCGTGTCGCTGTTAACCAGGGCCGGCGAATTGCCGTTCAGATCGGCCTTCTGTACGCCCAGGCCAAGCGTATAATTATACTTTTTCTGGATAAACCGGTAATTCAGCCCGGCCTTGTTGGTGATAAAAGTATAATTATAGATGTTACTTAAAGCGCTGTCGCTCCTGAACAGGTTGTTTGCAGGGTCGTAAAGCGAATCTGTTTGCGTATTATTATTGGTAACTGAGTAATTTAAATTATAGTTGAACTCGAGGTACGAAAACTTGCCAATCGGGAAAAGATAGGATAAAGTTGTTGCGTAAGAATCGGTGTGGCTGTACGTATTGATCGTCTGATCAGCAGGAGCGGTATGCGGGCCTGCTAAAAAATCATAGACCGGATTTTGATAGGCATTGCTTGTTGAGGAGCTAAAATTAAAGTTGACGCTGAGGTTATGCCGGCGCGGAAACCGGTGGTTATATAACGCTATAAACCCGTACGTGGGCGCATGCGAGGTGCCGTTCGTAACCTCGTTATAATTAGAAAGCACCGCGCCTGTGTTCGTGTTCGATAAATTATTCATCCCCGATTCATTGGTATTTGTGCCTGCCCACGAAAAGGTGGGCGTTACCTTCAAATAGTTGATCGTATCGGGCTTATATTCCATATTCCAGGTAAACCGGTGATTGATGTTTTGGTCCGATTCAACACTGTTTTGCTGCTGTGTGGTGGGATTAGTGGGGTTGGAGTTTTGCTGCAGGGTATTAGAGTTGGTCGTTGTGGTATTGTCGCCAAAGCTGTAGCTTCCATAAACCGACAGGGTTTTTCCCCATTGATCGCGAAAATTTGTGCCGATATAATGCGCATCGGTAATGCCATTTTGCGTTGTGGTAAGGCCGCCGCTATTTTGCGTGGCCCTTGCCGCGTTGCCTCTGCCGCCGCCGCCAAAACCGCCGCCGCCAAAGCCTCCTCCTCCCCCGCCGGTATTACCGCCGAACGAGAACGTATTCACATTGGTATTGTTAATGCTGCCCAGCAAAGCTATTTGCCTGTCGCCGTTAAAATCAAAAACATTCACGGTGCCCAGGTACCTGTTTTGGTCGGAGATTCCCTGGCTTTGCGGTAGTACGTCTTCGCCATCGCCGGCAGTGGCCTGGCCAAAGTAGCCGTAGTTTTTATCCTGGCGGATGGTGATATTCATGATTTTGTCGGGCTCGCCGGTTTTTACGCCGGTTAGGTTTGCCTGGTCGCCGTAGTCATCAATCATCTGAATGTTTTCAACCACATCGGCAGGCAGGTTTTTAGTCGCGCTTTGCACATCACCCCCCATAAAATCCTTGCCGTTAATCCTTACTTTGGTTACCTGTTTGCCCTGGGTGGAAATGTTGCCATTGGCATCAACGTCAACACCGGGCAGCTTTTTTATCAGGTCTTCAACCGGTGCATTTTCACGTACCTTATAGGCACTGGCTTTGTACTCAACCGTATCTTCGGTTATCCTTACTGGCACTGTGCCAACGATGGTAACCCCTTTCAGCATGTTCGTCTCGGCCTTCAAAACAATTTGGCCAAGGTCTGCGGCGCTGTCGCTTGCGAGTGCATAATGCCTCCTGACCGTTTGAAACCCTATAGAGGAAGCGGTGACCACCACTTTATTGCCCTTAACCGCTGGGAAAACAAAATTTCCTTTCAAATCGGAGACCGTAGTAGTGCTGTCATGCTGTTCGGACGTTATAGTGATATTGACCGCCGCTACGCCCTGTTTTGTGGTATCGATAACAGTTCCGCGCACCTGGCGTCCGCCCTGGGCCTGTTGTTGCTGCACGGGCGCAATGGCCACAGGTTTTAATTGTAATACAATCGCCCCCAGGTCGGCGGCAGCGGTATCACCGCTAAGCGCGAAATGTTTCCTGGTGGTTGGGTAACCGGTTGCTGAAATGGTGATTGCCACTTTACTGCCTTTTACCGACGAAAAAATGAATTTTCCGTTCGGGTCCGAAACAGTTGTCGTGCTGTCACGCTGTTCGGAGGTAAGGGTAAGATTGGCGGCCGGAATGCCCCGCTGTGCCGAATCAACAAGCGTTCCGTGCACTTGACGGCCGCTTTGAGCCTGTTTAGGGATATTTGATACAACGGTTAATACAATTGCACCCAGGTCGGCAGCAGCGGTGTCACTGGCCAGCGCATAATTCTTTGTGATAGTTTGATACCCGGTTGCCGAAACGACGACTACCACTTTACTGCCCTTTACCGCGGGAAAAACAAATTTTCCGGTGGTATCCGAAACGGTTGTCGTACTATCGTGCTGATCGGAGGTGAGGGTAATACTGGCCGATGGTATGGCTTTTTTTGTTGAATCAATAAGGGTTCCGTGCACCTGGCGTGCGCCTTGGGCATTTGCGAAAGTCAGGGCAAAAAAAGTGATGGCTAATAGGGCTAACAGGGGCTTCATCGGTGATTAAAATTGTCTTCAACTTTAAAAAAACATCATTTGTATGCAAATGTTCTATTTATAAGTCTCACTTGCCTAAAAGCCATAGCATTGTTACATAAAAAACGCCCCCCGGATTGCCGGGAGGCGTTGCTTTTTAAAGTATGTTTTATGAACTTATTAGTTCTTCAGGTTCAATGCCCTTGCAACTTCGTTAAAGTTTTTCAGGTTAACATTCGGGTGGGCAACATTGAGCTGGGTGAGGCCCGAGCCTGATATTACAACTACCCTGAAGTCGAACGCATTGGACTGTGTGAAGTTTGCCTGCAGAGCGACAAATCCAATCCCGAAGTCAAGAAAGTCGATAGTGTTGCCACTTACCGAGTATGGCAGTGCATACCATCCGCCTGTTGTGCCGGTATTCCTAACATATACCAATACGGTGCCTTCGTCAACAATATCCTGGGTAATGGCCGGTACGGAAAGGTAGGTTGGACCCACGGTAACGACGCCCATACCTGTTATCAAATAGTTTTGAACGTTTGCGTTACCCTGTGTGCCGGTTGCGCCTGTGGCGCCTGTAGCACCAGTGGCTCCAGTGGCGCCTTTAGAACCGGTTGCACCGGTAGCACCTGTTGAGCCGGTAGCGCCTGTTGAGCCGGTTTTACCTTGTGGTCCGGCAGGGCCTGTTGCACCCGTTGCACCTGTTGCGCCATTAGAACCGTTGGCGCCTGTTGCGCCTGTTGCGCCGGTTTTACCTTGTGGTCCGGCAGGGCCTGTTGCGCCATTAGCGCCATTGGCACCGGTTGCGCCGGTAGCACCGTTTTGTCCTTGTGGTCCGGCAGGGCCTGTTGCGCCGGTAGCGCCTGTTGCACCGTTAGTGCCATTGGTACCGTTGGCCCCTGTTGCGCCGGTTGCCCCGGTTGACCCGTTTGAGCCGTTTGCACCAGTAGCGCCTGTTGCACCGGTGGCGCCTGTAGCGCCGCCTGAAGGGCCTTGTGGTCCGGCAGGGCCTGTAGCGCCTGTGGTACCCTGCGGGCCGGTAGCACCGGTTGAACCGATAGAGCCTGCTGGCCCGGGCGTTTTATCTTTTTTACAAGCTGCGATACTCAGCAGGCATGCAAATGTGACAGGTAGTAAGAGTCTGGTTGCTTTCATGATTAACGAATAATTTAATTTCTTATAATTTCGAGTTTGATTTTGTTTCCACCTTCTACGCATCATTTTTACATTAGGTTTCAATTCTTGTTCTGCGAAATATATTTGCTTAGTATTTTAATATATGAAAAATGTCGAAATAAACATCAGAAACAAACATTTGTGCAAAATATGCCAGACATTTTTTTTTGAAAATGGCACGATTTTTCGTATACTGGTTGTCGAAAACTACTACCTATGAAGCAGATCGGAGTTTCTTTGCACGCAAATGTGCACAAGTGGATGGATGCCTTTGGCTTCCGCCTGAATGGTTCACAAACCAACTCAAAAGATAACGTGACCACTAATCATTACTTTTTCGAAACTTTTAATTTTTTTGAAAGGTCAAAAAATAATGACCCTAAAAGTTCAAAGTTTTTGTGCTTTGACGCCTATGGTGAGTCGATACCTGTAAAATCACTCCTCGATCTGCAGACTGCTTTTTTTGAAAATATCAGCCAGCTATAAGGAATAAGAAGGCCCGGCCATGCCTTCTTGTCATAAGGCTACAGGTTTAATACAGCAAAAAATCCCGCATTTTCGGCGGGATTTTTTGCTGTATTAAAGGTTTCGTTTTCAATGCTTTAAGGCTTATTATACGATGCCGGTTCTATATTCTCATCAACTGGCAGGTCCAGGATAATTCCTCTCCCGCCTGGTAAACCAGGTAAATTAACGATCGGCCTGGTAGGATTCAACGCCTCTTTTATCCGTAAATGCAGGTCGGCAAAATGTGCCGCAGTGATAGCATCGCCTCCTTTTGGCAGTTTGGTATCAATCAATTTCAACTCGGCGCGCACCATCGGCCTGATGTCCGACAGGGTCATATTAATGGGCGTTAAACCTATGCTGGCCGATATCGTAGCCGGCAGGCCGGGAATACCCGAAAATTCGTTATTCAGCAGATTTTTCAGGTCCTCAACATAGGCCCGCTGCAGGTTTCGCTGGAAAACGTCCGGAGCTGCGCCAACAAAAATACCGCCGCGCAAGTCATTGAACAGATCGGCAACTGTATAGGCATTAGTACCATTCCTGGCCTCATTATCATACATCCGCGATAATCTCGGCGGGAAAAGCACATTGTTCAGGGTACTGGTTTGTACACTTTTTATCCGGTTTAACATTACGCCATTATCAAACTTACTCAATTCAGGCTTATATATAAGCCATGACGGCGTGGCGAACAGTTGCTTATTCAAAAACATCACGGCATCACGCTGTTTGTCTTTGCTCACAAAATCATACACCGCCCCGTTTTGGTCGTAAGTTTTAAAATTTTCGTTCATACCGCCGATATTGGTGGTCACATGGCCCATATAACGGAAATATTGGGTTAGCACCTCCGTATAAAGCTCTCCAAGGTCGCTATAGTCTTCACCGGGCTGGTAGGTCCAGGTCTCTATCTGCGGCAATATCCGTTTCAAATTTTCAATACCGAAAGTACTTGCGCGCATGGCATTATCGCCCAGGTCTTCGCTTTGCAGGCGCGGGTCAATGCTCGTTCCCTGGCGTCCGTAGTAATACAATGGATTCCCTGCTTTTTCTTTCACCCAAACATCCAGCAGCTCTTTTTCCTCTTTCGGTGTTTTATTTCCCGGGAACCAGGTATAACCCCATTTAATGGCCCATTTATCATATTCGCCAATTTGCGGGTAAAAATGGGTTACTCCATCGCCCGGCTGGGCAATATAGTTAAAGCGCGCATAATCCATAATAGAAGGCGCCGTACCATGTTTATCCGTAAAGGATTTGGAACGAAGTGAGTCAACCGGGTACGCATAGCTTGATCCGAAGTTATGCGGCAAACCCAGGGTATGGCCAATTTCGTGCGAGGATACAAAGCGGATCAACTCGCCCATTTGCTCATCGGTAAATTTGGCATGGCGCGAATTGGGGTTACTGGCTGCTGTTTGTACAAAATACCAGTCGCGCAATAAGTTCATCACATTATGGTACCAGCCCACGTGGCTTTCCAATATCTCGCCGGTGCGTGGGTCTGATATGTGGGGACCATAGGCATTCTCCACATCCGAAGCAAAGTAACGCACTACGGTATAGCGCGCATCCTCGGTGCTGAAAGTCGAATCTTCCTTTTTGGTCGGCGCTTCCTTGCCGATGATGGCATTTTTAAACCCGGCCGCTTCAAAAGCTGCGTTCCAATCGTTTATACCGGCAATCAGGTAAGGCACCCATTTTTTGGGGGTAGCCGGATCGATATAAAATACAATTGGTTTTTTGGGCTCAACCAGTTCGCCACGCGCATATGCGGCGGGGTCCTTAGGCTCCAGCTTCCAGCGGTGGATGTACGATGTAACTTCAGCCTTTTGCGCATCGGTACCGTAATCGGTTTGCGACTGGCCGAAAAAGCCCACCCGGTCGTCGTGCAGCCGGGCCTTCATCGGCGTTTTTGGCAGCAGCAGCATCGAGGTGTTCAACTCAAAAGTGATGGCGCCGTTACTGTTGTCAGTGGGTGATTCACCGGCCCGGTAGGTTTTCAAGGTGCGGGCTTCAATATTTATCGGGAAAGTTTTAATCGTATCGATATAAGACCGGGTATTATCCAATCCCGAAATTTTGTAGGCTTTTTTGATTTCGTCGGGGATCCCGATAGCAGTTATATCGCCGTTATAAAAGTCAGATACATCAATCATAACACCGGTAGTATCCTTATTAAATGCCTTTATATCAAACGAGGCCAGCACGGCATCCAGGTTGGAGTTTTTCACGGCATGATACATATCCGAGTTGCTGTCGGCCCTGATCACGTAGCTGGGCACCCGTAGCATTACCTGTTTGTCGTGTTTTTCCCATTTCCAAACCTGTTCGTTGGCTTCCTCGCCGCCATATTGCGCACCGAAGGTATGTAAGCCTGCCGGAGTTTTGGCCAGGCGCGTTACCACCAGCATTTCGCGGCCGAACAGCGAATCTGGTATTTCGTAATAAAATTTCCCTTCAACCTTGTAAACATTAAAAAGGCCTTTGTTTACTTTGGTTTTGGCCGGGATCAGGTCGCTAAACTTCTTGATCCCGTCTTTTTTGTCCTTGCTAACCGTTGCTGTGGTAGTTGTGCCATTGGGCGCAGTGGTTTTAACGGTAACCGTTTCCGCCTCTTTTTTTGTTTTGCACGATACAGCGGCTATTGTCCCCATAACCGCCGCCATAAGTAAGTAACTATTTACTTTTAAATGTCCGGGCATAATGCTGTTTAAATTAATTGGTAAAGGCGTAAACTTAGGTAAAATAGCAGCCATTTTAAAATGGCGATGGTTTTGTTACAAAAATAAACTTAGCGGTATTTTTTTGCCGGTAGGATTGGTTCGGGAAATCGCGTTTAAAATTGTTTTGGCTGTTAAATTGCAAACAAGCGCTTTACTGTGCCGCAAAGCGAAGATTGAGCATCCGCCTTTAGGTAGACCGACCATCCTCTCTTCACCTTGCGGCGCAAAGACGGTAGCTGCAAATAAATTTTAAACGCGATTTCCCTGTAGGGTTGGTCAGGGCAGACGCTTTAAAATAGCTTTAGGCTTATTTGCCATGTAAAGCTTAGATTTTTAAGCACAAAGCGCGCAAAGATTTCGCAAAGAGCACAAAGCTAAGCACTTTGCGACCTTCGCGGTTTTCTCTTTTGAGTCCTTTGCGGTTAAGATTATACATCATAAAAGTAAAAGGTAATTTTATTCAGGATAATTCTATTCAAAATAATTTTTAATGCGTCTGCCCTGTAGGGTTGGTCAGGGCAGACGCTTTTAAAATAGCTTTAGGCTTATTTGCCATGTAAAGCTTAGATTTTTAACCACAAAGTGCGCAAAGATTTCGCAGAGCACAAAGCTAAGCACTTTGCGACCTTCGCGGTTTTCTCTTTGAGTCCTTTGCGGTTAAGATTATACATCATAAAAATAAAAGGTAATTTTATTCAGGATAATTCTATCAAAATAATTTTAAGCTTATTGAGGTCAATTTAGAGAAAAAGGGGCATTTAAAGAGCAAGAACCGGTAGCGCTGCAAGCGTTCCGAAGCGTTCCATTTTTACTCACAGAACAAAGTGGAACATTGTGAAACACGCTCATTATCAGAATGTTCCATTAAAAATAAATTGACACATTTTTATAAGTGCCTGATAATCAATTATTACAGGGTTTTGATTTTTTAAATACACGCCCGGAACGCGCTGATTTTCAATATGTTTCAGTATAATTGAGGAATTCCTTCTACACGTCAAAGTTACCTCCTGTCATGGCGTACAGTCTTATAAAAAACATTTTTAATGCGTTTGCTCTGCGCCTTTATGCTTTTCTTACACAATTACTTAAGTTTTTCTCATTTCACTTGTGTCAAATAATATCCTGGTATTTTCAACGCCGGTTTTTCAGCTTTTGCCGCCCCGCAAGTTTATTTCATCCCATCCGTTCAACGTTTCACCGACGATATTCCACCGTTTACCTAAAATCTATAGCCTGAAAACAGTTTTCAATGCAGATTTGCCCCATAAATCAACACATACAATGAAAACTCTATTAGCCATTCATCTTTTTCATTTCGCCCTAAAAGCCGCAGAACACCTGCATGCTATACTTCATTGCATCGGGCACCTGGTAAAATAACAGGCGACCGGCAAGGCTTTAAACAGCCAGCGTAATGCTGGTGTCTTTTAATGAAAAAATAGTGGAAATACCAACTTTGTAAACGATTTTTGCGACATGGCAAAACAACCTATTATTACTGTAAAAAACCTGGTAAAAAACTACGGCGACTTCGAGGCCGTGAAGGGTATTAGCTTTGAAGTTTATGACGGCGAGATATTCGGCCTGCTGGGACCGAACGGCGCCGGCAAAACCACTACGCTGGAAGTTATTGAAACGCTGCGGGAGAAAACATCGGGCGAAGTTACGGTCGACGGGCTATCTATCGACCATGACGCCGATAAGATCAAACAGCGCATTGGCGTGCAATTGCAGGCGGCTGGCTATTATCCCAACTTAAACCTGTCGGAGCTGATCAAACTGTTTTGCGGTCTCTACGGCATAGACAAAACGCCCGCCGAAATGCTGGGAAAGGTTGCACTTACCGACAAAGCAAAAGCAAAATATAAAGATCTTTCGGGCGGGCAGAAACAGCGCTTTTCTATCGCCACCACGCTGATCAACAATCCCAAAATAATCTTCCTGGACGAGCCCACCACCGGACTTGACCCCCAGGCCCGGCGCAATTTGTGGGATTTGATCCGGGAAATACGCGACCATGGTACAACTGTTGTGATCACCACCCACTACATGGACGAAGCCGAAGAACTGTGCGACCGTGTAGCATTTGTTGATGGCGGCCATATTGTTGGCATAGATACCCCCAATCATTTTATCGACGAGTTGGTAGCATCGGGTTTTGAACGCAAAAAAGAAGTAAAGCTGGCCAATTTGGAAGACGTATTTATCACCCTTACAGGCAAGGAGTGGCGGGAAGGCTAAGCCCGGTTGAAGTAGCAGTAGCAGTTGGTAGTAGCAGTTTGCCGTTTGCTAGCCCCAATGAACTAATGAACTAATGAACTAATGAACCAGTGAACTAATGAACCAATGAAGAAATATAGTAATACCCGTGCAACCCTTGCCATCGCTGTAGCCAGCTTCCGCTCTATCATGCGCAGCCCATCGGCGGTCGTGTTTAGTTTGGCTTTCCCATTAATATTTATTATTGTTTTTGCCAATATTGGGGGCGGCGCCATCAGCGTAGATGTGGGCGTTGCCAAGACTTGCGATACATCACGTGCCGATTCGCTTTACCAGGCTATAAAACAAATTTCAATCATCCACCTGGAAAAAAATCAGTCCGCTGCCGAGATGGCGCAAAACCTTAAAAAGGGCGATCTCGATGCCATTATGGATATTCAAAAGCATTCAGCTCCTCCCTATTATACCCTTGACATAAAATACACTACGGCATCCGCCCAAAAAGACGGAATATTAAGTTCATTGTTAGACGGGATGTTTTTCCAGATAAATAGTAAAGGGAACACGGTACGCCAGCCGATTGCTGAACTAAAAGAAGCGACCGTCCAGGGACGTGCCTATAAATATATTGACTTTATCCTGCCCGGCATGCTCGGCTTCTCGCTGCTCAGCAGCGGGGTTTTTGGCACGGCATTCGTATTCCTGAGTTTGCGATTAACACTGGTGATCAAGCGGTTTTTCGCAACCCCGGTAAAAAGGTACAGCATCGTAATAGGCGAAGGCCTTGCACGCCTTGTTTTTTCATGGATCGGGGCCTTATTTATTATCACAGTAGGCTATTACTTTTTTGGTTTTACGCTTGTACACGGGCTAACCACGGTGGTAAATATGCTTATTCTTTCGGCTTTTGGGCTCATCATTTTTATGGGCTTCGGGTTTATCATTTCCGGCATCGCTAAAAACGAGAGTACTATTCCGCCATTGTCCAATATCGTTACTTTGCCGCAATTTTTGCTTTCCGGAACATTTTTTGCCACCACGGCGTTTCCGTCCTGGCTGCGGGGGCTCGCCGATATACTACCCCTAACTTATCTCAACCACGCGATGCGCCAGGTAGCGTTTGAAGGCGCCGGCCTGGGCGGTGTAACGCATGATCTGCTGATATTAGGCATTTGGTTTATAATTATTTACGCCGTTGCAGTTAAGACGTTTAAGTGGGAATAGTTTGTCTGGGATTACACCGATTTTATTTTCTGTGATTACACCGATCCCGCACATGCGGGATTGATTTCACCGATTTTTTTCCGGAGTCTGTGTCCCCACAGACGTCTTGTTTTCAGTCATAGGGATAAAAAGGATCAAAAATCATCTTCATCACCATAATCAGCTGAATCAATGGTTCAGACAATTAATCGGTAAAATCAACCCGATCACATTAATTTACTGTTAACAATCGGTGAAATCATACGATAATCGGTGAAATCACAAAAATAATTTATTGGAAATTGTATATTTGAAAACTATTTCAAAACTTAGTGTATTGTTTACACTAAGTTCATTTATTTACAAACTCCAATTGAAATGAGCCTGATTATTGATATCCATGCCCGCCAGATCCTGGACTCGCGCGGCAATCCTACCATCGAAGTAGATGTTTTAACCGAAAATGGCGCTTTGGGCCGTGCTGCTGTGCCGTCCGGTGCATCAACCGGCGCGCATGAGGCCGTTGAGCTTCGTGATAACGATAAATCGAAGTACCTGGGCAAAGGTGTATTAAAGGCCGTTGCCAATGTAAACGATATAATTGCCAAAGAATTAAACGGCATCGATGTGTTTGAACAAAACGCTATCGACCAACTCATGATCGATCTTGATGGCACCGAGAACAAAGGCAAACTTGGCGCAAATGCTATTTTAGGTGTATCGTTAGCCGTTGCAAAAGCGGCCGCGCAGGAAAGCCGCCAGCCATTGTACAGGTATATCGGCGGTGTTAACGCCAATACATTGCCCATCCCGATGATGAATATAATCAACGCGGGTTCACATTCCGATGCGCCTATCGCTTTCCAGGAGTTTATGATCATGCCGGTTGGCGCTCCTTCTTTTTCGGAAGCCCTGCGCTGGGGTTCTGAAGTATTTCACACCTTAAAAAAGATACTGCATGATCGTGGCCTTTCAACCGCGGTGGGCGATGAAGGTGGTTTTGCACCGGAGTTTGATGGCATTGAAGATGCTGTAGAAACCGTTTTGAAGGCTATTGAAAAAGCCGGGTACAAAGTGGGCGTGGATATATGCCTGGCATTTGACTGTGCCGCATCTGAGTTTTATGTAAACGGTAAATACGATTACAGCAAATTTGAAGGCGAGAAAGGCGTAATCCGTACCAGTGCCGAGCAGGTGGAATTCCTGGCGCACCTGGCTGAAAAATACCCTGTTATCTCTATCGAAGACGGCATGTCGGAAGATGATTGGGACGGCTGGAAATTGCTGACTGAAAAAATCGGCGACAAGGTACAACTGGTAGGCGATGATTTGTTTGTAACCAATGTGATCCGCTTGCAGGAAGGAATCGACAAGGATATCGCCAACTCTATCCTGATAAAGGTAAACCAGATCGGTTCACTTACTGAAACTATCAATTCGGTAACCCTGGCGCAAAGCAGTGCTTATACTACGGTAATGAGCCACCGTTCAGGCGAAACAGAAGATTCAACCATTGCCGACCTGGCAGTTGCCTTGAATTGCGGCCAAATAAAAACCGGTTCCTTATCACGTTCGGACAGGATCGCTAAATACAACCAGTTACTGCGGATTGAAGAGGAACTGGGCGACAGCGCCAAGTTTATCGGCAAGAACTTTAAATATTTTAAAAACAGATAGACACTAATTTTCACGAATTAGTTCGAATTTCACGAATTCCGAAAAGCTGGCTTATTGCCGGCTTTTTTTATAAAATCAGCGAGATCATTTAATCATTCAAATCAGCGGTCTATATTTACACGCTTTTTAGTCCCAAAACAGCAGATCAAAAAAATGACATCGAATAAAACAACCCGCATAATTTTCATCATAGCCCTACTCGCCGCGTGTATCGCCCTCGACCAGGTCACAAAAATTTTGGTCCGGGATCACATGGATTACTATCATGAATACAGCCATTTTAATCATCTGATTAGCCTTCAGCGCGTAGATAACACAGGCGCATTTTTAAGCCTTGGGGATTCGCTGTCCGGCCCGATGAGGTATATCCTGCTCAATATCCTGCCATTGATCGCGGTGCTATTCGGTCTTTACTACGTTTTTACCCGATCAAATCTTAACCGTACGAATTTGATTGCCATCGTATTGATAATTGCCGGCGGGTTGGGAAATCTTTATGACCGTGTTCGTTTTGGCTCGGTTACCGATTTTATGCATATGGACTTCTACATCTTCCAAACCGGGGTTTTCAATGTTGCCGATATGTTCATCATGGCCGGTACCATTACGATCATTTTGCATGCGTGGTTTAAGAAGAAACCGGAGGAGGATGTGGTAATAGACCGCGACAAAAACCAAGTTTGATGACTTTTGAAGTTCTTGAATAATTTGTTTTTGGTTAACTTTTAAGTTACCTTTGTTTGGTTGTGATAGAAAGACAGATCATATTTCATAAACACTACTTCCAGGAATTCTATATCGGGCTCGATGACAAAATAAAAGAAAAATTCCGTTACGCATTTCGGCTCATAAAAACCGTAGAAAAAGTTCCGGAGAAATTTCTTAAGCATTTAGGGGCGACGGACGGTCTTTATGAAATCAGGATTGAAGTAGGGAGCAATATTTATCGGGTGTTTTGCTGTTTCGACAGAGGTAATGTAATCGTTTTGTTTAACGCCTTTCAAAAGAAATCGCAAAAAACACCGGCACAAGAGATTGCGCTGGCAGAGAAACAACTTAAAACAGCAGCGATTCCGAAATTACCAAAAGGGGTATTTTTTCATTTGGATGAAAAAATCAGGGTAAAAAAGTTCGGGACAGATCGTTTTACCGTCTGTCGAACAGGATTAAAAGCTTGTGATAGTTGAATGA
>Ga0210389_10002389_pt1 | contig 14810 bp, 13 predicted proteins | sample IncBWH28OmetaG_FD_160127 | JGI IMG/M metagenome (GOLD analysis project Ga0210389, IMG submission 160127) | Forest soil microbial communities from Barre Woods Harvard Forest LTER site, Petersham, Massachusetts, United States - Inc-BW-H-28-O ...
GCGGTTGCCGCCGACAGTCCTCCGATAAAGACGGCAACGCTGAGCAGCGAAGCGCCTCCCTCCAGGGGCAGCGCCAGCACAAACATGTCGGGGTCGACCGCGCCGAACGGAAAGGTGATGAGCCCGGCCAGCGCGATCGGAATCACGAACAGGTTGATCAACACGAGGTAGAGCGGGAACAGCCAGCGCGCGCGGCTGACTTCGGCGTCAGAGGAGTTCTCGACCACGCTGACATGGAATTGCCGCGGCACCAGCATGATCGCGCAGAACGACAGCAGTGTCATGGTGAGAAAATTGCCGGCCGACGGCACATATTCGATGGCGCGCTCCGCTTCCGGCGTTTTCATCGCGCGTTCGATCAGTTCATGCGGCGAGAACATCCAGAAGGTGACGAAGGCGCCCGCGCCGAGAAACGCCACCAGTTTGACGATCGATTCGGTGGCGATCGCCAGCATCAGTCCGTGCTGGTGCTCGGTCGCGTCGGTCTGCCGGGTTCCGAACAGGACCGCAAAAGCCGCCATCGCCAGCGTTGCGATCAGCGCGATGTCACCGACGATCGGGATCGTGTAGATGGCCTGCTCGTCGATCAGGATGGTTTCGAGCGAGGAGGCAACGGCCTTGAGCTGGAGGGCGATGTAGGGAACCGAGCCGATGATGGCGATCAGCGCCACCGTCGCGGCAACCGCCTGGCTCTTGCCGTATCGCGCGGCGATGAAGTCCGCGATCGAGGTGATGTTCTGCGATTTGGCGAGCTTGATTACGCGGCGCAGCAGCGGCGTGCAAAGGCCGATCATCAGGATCGGGCCGACATAGATTGCCAGGAAGTCGACGCTGGTGCGGGTAGCGAAGCCGACCGAGCCGAAGAAGGTCCAGGAGGTGCAATAGATCGCGAGCGACAGCGGATAGATCAACCCACTGGCACGGCCGCGCTGCGTCGGCGACAGGCGGTCGCCATAGCTCGCGACGAAAAACAGGAAGCCGATGTAGCCGAAGGCGGCCGCAATCACGCCCCAGTCGTGCAGCATCGCTGCTTACTCCGTAAGGTTCGGCGGAAGTATAGCTCGATCGGCTGCGCAAAGCACCGTACGTGACGGCAGGAAGCCTGGGGCCGGGTCCGGAATTAGCGGATTAACCTTATTCCGCCGCCAGCGATTTTTGCTTCAGCGGCAGGCCGAGCTGTTCCCAGACCTGCAACAGGGCTTCGGCCAGTTGATCGATCAGCGCGTCCTCGTGATAGGGCGAGGGCGTGATCCGTAAGCGCTCGGTGCCTTTGGCCACCGTCGGATAATTGATCGGCTGGATGTAGATATGGTGCTCCTCCAGCAGGATATCGGAGGCCCGCTTGCACTTTTCGGGATCGCCGACGAACAGCGGCACGATGTGCGTGTCGCTCGACATCACAGGCAGTCCCGCCGCGGTCAGGATCGCCTTGGTGCGGGCCGCGCGCTCCTGGTGGCGTTCGCGCTCCCAGTTCGAGGTCTTCAGATGCCGGATCGCTGCGGTTGCCGCCGAGCAGATCGCCGGTGGCAATGCGGTGGTAAAGATGAAGCCGGGAGCGTAGGAGCGCACCGCGTCGACCATTTCAGCCGTGCCGGCGATGTAGCCGCCGAGGCAGCCGAAGGCCTTGGCGAGCGTGCCTTCCAGAATATCGATGCGGTGCATGACGCCGTCACGCTCGGCGATGCCGCCGCCGCGCGGGCCATACATGCCGACCGCATGCACCTCATCGACATAGGTCATGGCGCCATATTTCTCGGCGAGATCGCAGATCTTCGAAAGCGGCGCGATATCGCCGTCCATCGAATAAAGGCTTTCGCACGCGATCAGCTTCGGCCGGTCCGGGCCTGCGGCGCGCAGCAATTCCTCCAGATGCGCGACGTCGCTGTGGCGGAATATTTGCCGCTCGCAGCCGGCCTGGCGGATGCCCTCGATCATCGAATTGTGGTTGAGCGCATCGGAAAGGATGAGGCAATTGGGAATGAGCTTGGCAATGGTGGCAATGCCAGTCTGATTGGAGACATAGCCCGAGGTGAAGAGGAGAGCTGCTTCCTTGCCGTGCAGGTCAGCAAGTTCCCGCTCGAGCTGTACCAGCGGATGATGCGTGCCGGCGATGTTGCGGGTACCGCCAGCCCCGGTGCCCATTCGCGTGGCGGTCTCGACCATGGCGCCGACGACCTTGGGGTGCTGACCCATGCCGAGGTAATCGTTGGAGCACCAGATCACGACGTTTCGCGTGCCTTTCGGCGAATGCCAGACCGCATGAGGAAACCGGCCGGCGACGCGTTCCAGATCGGCAAAGACCCGATACCGCCGCTCATCATGGAGCCGGTCGAGCGCGGTGCGGAAGAATTGCCTGTAGTGCATGTCGGAACCCTGGAACTGGGCGTGAAGCCAAAAGCGATAGCCCTTTTTAGAGCCTTTCTACGATTGCTGTCGAGCCGGAATCCAAATGAAGGCTAAAGGGCGAAGGTCTTGATTTCCGTCAAGTTTCGGTGCGCGCCGTGCTCGGTCCTGTCATGCATCACCGTAAACCAGGGCGTTTCCTGAAGCTTTTCTAAAACTGCTCCCGCTTTCTCGATCGTGCCGTACCATGCGGGCCGCCCCGGTCCAAATCTGCGGTGACTGCGGAGCCCTCAACAGCGCTAAACGATTCAATTGAATTGAAATAACCAAATTTGAAACAATTGTTGCAAAGCCGAAAGTTTGAGGCCTAGGATCGGCCATGGACCAAGGCCCCCTGACCGAACGCATTATCCGGACCTTCGACGACATGCCGGCGCAATTGCAGGCGGGCGCGCGCTATGTGCTCGACCGGCCCCGCGATGTCGCGCTGTTGTCGATGCGCGAGCAGGCGCGCCAGGCGGGTGTGCAGCCGGCGACCATGACACGGCTTGCGAAGCGCCTTGGCATGGATGGCTATGACGAAGTGCGCGAGCTCTATGCCGCCGCCGTGCGCGATGGTGGGCTCGGTTTTGCCGGCAAAGCGGGCGTCCAGGTCATCAGCCAGAAGCTGAAGGGCGACAAGGCGCTCGCCGCCGACATGCTGAGGTCGATCGGCAATCAGATTGCACAGCTTGCAACGCCTGCCGGACTCGAGCGGCTCGTCAATGCCGCCAAGGCGCTGGCGTCGGCGCGCCGCATTTATTGCCTTGGACTGCGATCGAGCCATTCGATCGCCTGGCATCTCCACTATGTCTTGACGCTTGTCGGCGACCGTTCGGTCCACATCGAAGGCATCGGCGCCACCGGGCCCGATGCGCTGGCGCGCGCCACGCCCAACGACGTGCTGCTGGTTGCAAGCGTGATGCCCTATACGCGGCTGACCATCGAGCTTGCGGAATACGCAGTCGCGCAGGGCATCGCCGTTGTCGCCATCACCGACAGCGAGGTCGCGCCATTGGCGCAGATCGCGCAACATACCGTCATCGTCCCGACCGAGAGCCCGTCATTCTTTCACGCGATGTCGCCGGCCTTTGCCGTTGCCGAAGTTCTCGGCGCTGTCATTGCCGGACGCGGCGGCGACGATGCGCTGGCCTCGATCCGGCATTCGGACGGACACCTCGCCGCGCTGAACACCCATCTCAAGCCAAGAAGCAAAAAACCATCATGACCCATATTCTTCATCGCTCCGCCAATGCGAACATGCCCGTCGCTGTGGGTGGCAAGGGCATCGAGCTGTTCGACCAGAACGGCAAAAGCTACATCGACGCTTCCGGCGGCGCCGCAGTGTCCTGCCTTGGTCACGGCCATCCCGACGTGATTGCGGCCATGCACCAGCAGCTCGACAGGCTGGCTTATGCCCATACCGGGTTTTTCACGACGGAAGTGGCCGAGAAGCTCGCCGATCGTCTGGTTGAGACCGCGCCTGAGGGGATCGACCACGTTTATCTCGTGAGCGGCGGGTCGGAGGCGATCGAGGCCGCGTTGAAAATGGCGCGGCAATATTTCGTCGAAAAGGGCGAGCCGCAGCGGCGGCACATCATCGCGCGCCGCCAGAGCTATCATGGCAACACGCTGGGGGCGCTTGCCACCGGCGGCAACGAATGGCGCCGCGCCCAATTCCGCCCTTTGTTGATCGAAACCCATCATATCGATCCCTGCTATGCCTATCGCTGGCAGGAGGCGGGCGAAAGCGATGCCGATTACGCCGCACGCGCCGCGCAGGGGTTGGAAGACAAGATCCTCGAACTCGGCGCCGATCAGGTCATCGCGTTCGTGGCCGAGACGGTGGTCGGCGCTACGTCAGGCGCGGTGCCGCCGGTCGCCGACTATTTCAAACGGATACGCGCCATTTGCGACCGCTACGGCGTGTTGCTCATTCTCGATGAAGTCATGTGCGGCATGGGCCGCACCGGAACGCTGCACGCCTGCGAGCAGGACGGCGTCGCGCCGGACTTGATGGCGATCGCCAAGGGTCTCGGTGGCGGCTATCAGCCGGTCGGCGCCACCTTGCTGAGCAAGAAGATTTTCGAGGCGTTTTCCAAAGGCTCGGGCTTCTTCCAGCACGGCCACACTTATATGGGCCACCCGATGGCGGCTGCCGCCGGGCTTGCGGTGCAGGAAGTCATCCAGCGTGATCGCCTGATCGATAATGTCATGGCGATGGGCAGTCATCTGCAGCGGCGGCTGGAGGAGCGCTTTGCCAACCATCATCACGTCGGCGACATCCGCGGCCGCGGCCTGTTCCGAGGGCTGGAGCTCGTTTCCGATTGCGATTCCAAAAAGCCGTTTGCGCCGGAGTTGAAGGTCAACGCCTCGATCAAGCGCGAAGCCATGGCGCGGGGCCTGTGTGTCTATCCGATGGGCGGCACCATCGATGGCGTCAACGGTGACCACGTCCTGATCGCGCCGCCGTTCATCGTGAACAAGGGACAGATCGACGAGATCGTCGAACGCCTGGGCGAAGCAGTGGATGCCGCGCTCGCGTCCGTGAAGTAGTTCTGTTGCGCAAAATGTTTTTGGAAGAGGGAAATAGACCATGACGAGATCAGCCATTAGCTTCGCCGCGCTATGTCTTTTGCTTGGGGCCGGGACCGCCTCGGCCGAGGGCCTCAGTCCGACGCTGCAGAAGATCAAGGACGCCGGCACGATCACGATCGGTCACCGCGATTCCTCCGTGCCGTTCTCTTATCTGGATAATAACCAGAAGCCGATCGGATTCTCGCTTGAGCTGTGCGATCTCGTCGTGGAGAAGATCAAGGCGAAGCTCGGCCAGCCCGGCCTGAAGGTGGCCTATCAAGCCGTCAACTCTTCCAATCGCATTCCGCTGGTCAAGAACGGAACCGTCGACATCGAATGCGGCTCGACCGCTAACACGATTGCGCGCCAGCAGGAGGTCGCCTATTCGGTGATCTTCTACGCGCCGCAATTCAAGTGGATTTCGCTCAAGTCGTCGGATCTGAAGACCACCGACGATCTCAAGGGCAAGGCGGTCGTGGTGACTCAGGGCACCAACACCGCGCAGTTCGTCGCCAAGCTCAATGCCGAGAAAAGCCTCGGCATGAAAATCCTGCAAGGCAAGGATCACGCGGAATCGTTCCTGCTGATCGAGACCGGCCGGGCCAGCGCCTTCATGGAAGACGATATTCTTCTTGCCGGCCTCAAGGCGAGCGCCGCCTCGCCGGATAATTTCGTCTTCCTGACCGACGCATTTCCGAGCGATCCCTACGGCGTCATGATGTCGAAGGGCGATGGCGAATTCAAAAAGCTGGTCGACGATGCGCTGACCGAAGCCATGAAGTCCGGCCTCTACGACAAGCTCTACACCAAGTGGTTCGAGAGCCCGATTCCGCCGAAGAATATCAATCTGAAATTCCCGCAATCGGACAAGCTCAAGGAATTGGTCAAATCTCCGAGCGACAAAGCCATCGGGCAGTGAACGAGGGGACGGTCAGCCGCATCGCGATCTAAGGGGTAGCCGCCGATGTCCCTGCTGTTCGAGACCACCCCCGATGGAGCAGGGCGCTATCTCGACTGGATCGTGAGTGGACTTGGCTGGACACTTTCGCTCGCACTCGGCGCCTGGACCATCGCGCTTGTCGTCGGCACGCTCGTCGGTGTCACGCGCACCCTGCGCGGGGGAATCTGGCCGAGGTTGGGACGGGTCTATGTCGAGACCTTTCGCAACATTCCGCTGCTCGTGCAGATGTTCTTCTGGTACTTCGTGCTGCCCGAACTTCTGCCGGTTCGCATCGGCCTTGCGATCAAGCAAATGGACCCGCCATGGGGCAGTTTTGTCCCGGCATTGATCTGCCTTGGTCTCTTCACTGCCGCGCGCATCGCCGAGCAGGTCCGCGCCGGGATCCAGGCGTTGCCGGCCGGACAGACCCAGGCTGCCAACGCCCTCGGTTTCAGCAGCAGTGGCATGTACCGGATCATCCTGCTGCCGCAGGCGTTTCGGATCATCCTGCCGACGCTCACCAACGAGTTCATGACGATCTTCAAGAACACCTCGGTGGCCTTGACGATCGGTCTTGTCGAACTGACAGCCACCGCGCGCGAAATCAACGAGAATACGTTCCGCACCTTTGAGGCCTTCGGCGTCGTCACGATCGTCTATCTCGCGATCGCGCTGATCGCCTGGCAGCTCATGCACCGGATCGAGCGCGCCATGCAGTTGCCGAGCCTCGTCAGCGGGAGTTCGCGGCGATGATGGTCGATCTTTCCGCCATCGCTTCCGCCACGCCGTTCCTGCTGACGGGCCTCTGGTTCACGATCCAGATCACGCTGGTTGGCGTCGCCGGCGGCATCGTGTTCGGCAGCCTGCTTGCGGTCGCGCGGCTGTCGCAGAACCGGCTGCTGTCGACGTTTGCAACGGCTTACGTCAATGTGATGCGTTCGATCCCGCTCATCCTCGTGATCTTCTGGGTGTTCTTCCTGGTGCCGTGGGCGATCGGATGGGTGACGAATGGCGGCCGCCCCGTCGCGGTTGGCGCGTCGCTGACGATTTTCGTGACGTTCGTTCTGTTCGAGGCAGCCTATTACGCCGAGATCGTGCGAGCGGGCTTCCGTTCGATCTCGGCCGGACAATACGCGGCGTGCGAAGCGCTCGGGCTCTCCAAGCTGCACGCTTACATTTATATTCTCTTTCCGCAGGCAATCCGGAACGTGCTCCCGATCCTTCTGACCCAGACCATCGTGCTGTTCCAGGACACCTCGCTGGTCTATGTCATTTCGGCCACGGATCTGCTCGGCGCCGCAACCAAGATCGCCCAGCGCGACGGCCGTCTGGTCGAGATGTATCTGACCGTCGGCGTCATCTATTTCCTGTTTTGCTACGCCGCCTCCCAGCTCGTCAAACGGCTGCAAGGCCGCCTTGCTTACGGAGGGCGATGATGATCTCGATCAACCACGTATCGAAGTCCTACGGCTCGTTCCAGGTTCTCAAGGCTTGCTCCGCGGAGATTGCCCGCGGCGAAGTCGTCGTGATCTGCGGGCCGTCCGGTTCGGGCAAGAGCACCCTGATCAAGACGGTCAATGGGCTCGAGACCATCGACTCCGGCGAGATCAGGGTCGGCGACTTCCGCCTCGCGCCCGGCGTCACCAATGTTGCCGCGCTGCGTCGGTCGGTCGGCATGGTTTTCCAGAGTTTTGAGTTGTTTCCGCACCTGACGGTGCTGAGCAATGTGACGATCGCCCAAACCAAAGTGCTGAAACGGTCGCGTGCGGTCGCCGAGGAGAAGTCACGCGCGCTGTTGGCGCGCGTCGGGCTTTCCGCTCACATCACCAAATACCCGGCGCAATTGTCCGGCGGGCAGCAGCAGCGGGTGGCGATCGCGCGCGCCCTGGCGCTCGATCCGCAAGTCATGCTGTTCGATGAGCCCACCTCCGCGCTCGACCCGGAAATGGTCAACGAGGTGCTCGACGTGATGACGGGCCTCGCCCAGCAGGGCATGACGATGATCTGCGTCACCCATGAAATGGGTTTTGCGAGGGGCGTGGCGAACCGGGTCCTTTTCATGGACGGCGGCGAGATTGTCGAAACCGCCGAGGCGGCGAAGTTCTTCAATGCGCCGGCGTCAGAACGTGCGAAGGCCTTCCTCGCCAGAATTCTCAAGCATTGACGGTCTGATCGAGACCAAGGCGTCTTGCCCGCACGCCATCCTCTATCCTACGATCTTTTCCCTCGATTCTGTCTCCAAGACAGATGAACAGACCTGCACGGCGCAGATCGTGCGAACCAACAAGAACCAGGGAGTAAACCGTCATGACGACGCGCCGTGATTTTCTCAAAGGCGGCATTGCCGCGGCCGCAACCGGCATCTTCTTCTGCGGCTGTGGCCTTTTGCATGGCGCGCGCGCCCAGCAAACGGTACGGCACAAATTGCCCGTTACGGTCAAAGGCAAGCGGGTCAAGAGCATCGACGTGCACGCGCACTGCAATTTCCACGAAGCCGGCGCGCTCTTGGGCGAGGAGGGGCCAAAGCTTCAGGCGGGGCCGATCAACGGGGCGCAGGAGGCCTTCATCGAACTCGGTCAGCGCCTCGCTGCGATGGATTCGCAGGCCGTGGATATGGAGATATTGTCGATCAACCCGTTCTGGTATCATCGTGAGCGCGATCTCGCCGCGCAGGTCGTGAAAATCCAGAATGAAAAGCTCGCCGAGTTCTGCGCCTCACATTCCGACCGCTTCGCCGCCTTTGCCTCGCTGACCTTGCAGGCGCCCGATCTGGCCGTGCAGGAGCTTGAGACCGCCGTCAAGAAACAGGGACTCAAAGGTGCGGCGATCGGCGGCTCGGTGGACGGCGTTGATTTCTCCGACCCGAAATTCCATCCGGTCTGGGCCAAGGCCGAAGAACTCGGCGTGCCATTGTTCATCCACCCTCGCGGCATACCCGAACTGCGCAAGCGGTTGGCGGGCAATGGCTGGCTCGACAATACGATCGGCAATCCATTGGACACGACGATCGCGCTATCGCACCTGATTTTCGAGGGCACGCTCGACCGTTTTCCCGGGCTGAAGGTGATCGCGGCACATGGCGGCGGCTACCTGGCGTCCTATGCCGACCGTTCCGATCATCCCTGCATGGTCGGCCCCAAGGGATGCAATCCCGACATCAAGCTGAAGAAGCATCCGACGGAATATCTCAAGCAGCTCTATTTCGACTCGCTGGTGTTCACGCCCGAGGCGATCCGCCATCTGGTCGCGCAGGTCGGCGCGAGCCAGATCATGCTCGGCAGCGATTACCCTTTTCCCTGGCAGCGCAGTCCGGTGGACCACATCTTTGCGTGCACCTCGCTCAGCGACGACGAAAAGGCCGATATCGTTGGCCGCACTGCAGCCAAGCTTTTCAATTTGGTGGCGTAGGGTTGCCGCTTACGGCAGTGCGATGCCGGATTCGCGATAAAATCGTGCCGCGCCGGGATGGAACGGCATGATGCGGTTGTTGGCCGCATTGCTCGCGCGCGTGCCCGTCGCCGTCGGATAGATCTCGGATTTGGGATCGCCAGCCGATAGAACCGCCTTGGTGAGCGCATAAGCCGTCTCGGCCGGAAGGTCCTTGTTGGCGACCACGTAATTCCAGGCGGAAACGCTTTTGATCTCGGCGGTCTGGCCCTTATAGGCGCCGGGAGGGATCGTCGTGGCCGAAAGCGCTGGCAGCTTTGCGAGCATCGCGGCGGCTTCCGCATCGGAAAGTCCGAACACCACCGCCTCCGCATGATCGGCGACGTCAGTCAGCGACGGAATCGGCACCACGGCGCCCTGCCATAGCGCGTCGATCTCGCCGTTGATAACGAGACGCGAGAGCGCCGCCGGATCGCCGTTGACGATGACCGGTTTGATGCCCGCTATTTCAGCGGCGGCGCGGAAAAATACTTCAGCCGGGGCCTTGGCGGGGCCGACGCCGACCTTCTTGCCGTCGAGCGAACGGAGCCCGCTCTTGCGCAAGGCGGCGACCTGAAATGACGTCTCGTACATCGGAAACAGCGCGCGCAGGTTTTCGTGGCGATGGCCCGCCGCCCAGCCGCTGCCGTGAAGCGCATCATAGGCGGAAGCCATGAAGGCCGTGCCGATGGTGGTCGGCGAGGCATCGACGGCTGTCAGGTTTTCGTTGGAGCCCGCGCTCTTCCTGATCTCGATCTGAATGCCGTTCCTGGCGAGATAGGCCGCGACGCCCTGGCCATAGGGCAGGAACGCGCTGCCTTCGCCGTCCGTCATGAACGCAACTTGCGGCGCACCTTGCGCTTGCCCGGCCGTTGCGCCGAGGGCGAGCAGCAGAACGCCGCCAACCAGATTTCGTGTCATCCAGGTCATGTGGTTCTGAAGCAAAGAATCCCGTCGACTTCCTCGCTCCGCAGCCGGCCTTCGACCAGCATGTAGTTCACATGCGCGACCAGTTCGCCGGCGGCAAATCCCATCTGGTGGGCGTCGAGCACATGCTTGTGGAACACGACCGGCACCAACTCCTTCGACGTCTTCGCGGTTTCGCTGCACGCGTCCGCAATCAATCGGCAGCGCTCCTCGTGATGATCGGCGAGTTGCTTGATCCGTGTCTTCAGACCGTAGAACGGCACGCCGTGGCCGGGCAACACCAGCAGATCGTAAGGCAGTGTGGTGGTGAGGCTTGCGAGCGAAGCGAGATACTCGCCAAGCGAATTCTGCTCAGGCTCGACGGCCCAGACGCTGACATTGGGTGAAATCTTGCTCAGCACCTGATCGGCGGACAGGAATAGCTTGTCGGCGGCGCAATAGAGCATCACCTGATCGAGCGCGTGACCGCCGCCGGTGATGACCTTGAAGCGGCGCGCGCCGATCGAGATCTCGTCGCCATGCGAGATCCGGCGGTAGGAAGCCGGCAACGTCGAGACCCGCTGCAGATATTCCTGGCCGCGCCCGAGCAGTTTGTCGGTCAGGCTTTCGTCCATGCCGTGGCGGCGAAAGAACAGACGTTGCGCCTGCTTTCGTTCCTCGGTGCCGCGATTCTGGTGATAGACCGACTGCAGATATTCGACCTGCGACATGTGTAGCGGGCAATCGAAGCGCTCGACCACCCAGCCGGCAAGGCCGACATGATCGGGGTGCGAATGGGTGACGATCAGCCGGCTGATTTTCACCTTGGCGAGCGGGCCGTCAAATAGCGCGGTCCAGGCAGCGATCGTCTCTTCGTTGCCGAATCCGGAATCCACCATCGCCCAGCCGTCGCCGTCGGCGAGCAGATAGATATTCACGTGATTGAGCCGGAATGGCAGTTTCAGGCGGACCCACAGCAGGCCCGGCATGATCTCCACGACTTGATCGGGGCCGGGATGATTTTCCCAGGGGTAACGCAGTGCCTCGGCCGAGGACTTTATCGGGTCTGTTTTTGAAGCGTCGGTCTTTGAAAGCGTCATCCGCAGTCCGTTTAGCAAGGTCCCACGCCCACTATCGGCGCGCCGCCCCCCGAACACAATCGCGAATTCGGCGGGGCATAAAAGCAAAAAGGCCGGCGCGAGGCCGGCCTTTTCCAATCGAGTTATTGATCTAGCGATCAGTACTTCGCAACCACCGGGCCACCCCAGTTGAAGCGGTAGTTGATGCCCGCCTTCACGACGTGGTCGTCGGTGCGGAAGCTGCCGAACTGAGCCAATGTGGCCGGGGTGGTGAAGCTCGAGTTGCCGAAGTTGTAGTACTGATACTCCAGCTTGCCCGACCAGTTCTGGGTGAACATGTATTCGAGACCAGCGCCGACCGTATAGCCGTTGCTCTGGTTGCCGCTGAGAGCGAACGGGACCGGGGCGCCGGCGGCGTTCACGAGTGAGTTGTTGTTGTCGGAAAAGGCATAGCCGCCCTTCACGTAGAGCAGACCGGGACCCCAGGTGTAACCGACGCGGCCCGTGACGGAGCCGAGCCCACGCTGGTTGTTGGTGAACACGGAGTTATTCGGGAAGACGATGCTGCCGTTATTGTTGGCGAGCCAGCTGTACTGGACTTCCGCACCGAGCACCCAGTTCGGGGCGAACTGGTAGTCGGCGCCGGCCTGCAGACCGCCGAGGAAACGGCCGTTGTCGTTGTTGCCGGTGGTGAGGCCGCCGAAATTGCTGTTGCTCGAGAACGCGCCGCCGAGGTGCGCGCCGATATAGAAGCCGGTCCAGTTATAGAGCGGAGCGGCGTAGGCCGGCGCCTTGGTGTAGGGGGCGCGGGCACCGAGGTCGGCTGCGAGTGCAGGCACGGTCGCGCCGAGGGCGACGAATGCCACAGTTGCGAGTAAAAGCTTCTTCATTGGTTAGTTCTCCAGAAAGTCTTTCGGTTTTTTCAGATCGCACGCGTTCTGCGGCGTCCATGGCGCGCACATAGACACGTTTTGAGTAAAAAGCTGTCACTCCAAGGACACACTTGGGGACAACCCAACATATTGGGGAACAACAAGAATCTGTGATTAATGGCGGCTTAATGAAGCCCTAAAGAAGCCTTAATCTATGGCGGTTTCCGATAGCGATAAGGCAACAGCGGAAACTGTCCTCGAACAGGCTTGCTCGCAGCTGGTTTCGCCGGCAAAGGGCGCTGAATGCAGAAGAAATGGTGCTGCCAGACAGGATTGAACTGTCGACCTCTCCATTACCAATGGAGTGCTCTACCACTGAGCTACGGCAGCATGCCCCGGATCAAAGAATCGGCCGAAAAAGGCACCACAAGGCGGGGCGATCCTTGCCACAAGGCCCGCAGCCGCGCAAGCGCGAGGAATGGCGCCTTTCCGGTCAGAGCCGAAATAAGGCTGAAATATCGCAAGCCTCGCGGCTGGCCAGCATCTCGAACGGATAACCATTTTCGGTGATTGCGGGCAAAACAGACCGGGCACTATATGGCGGTGCAGGCAGGCTGATTGACGATGAAGGATGACGGCGACGACAGCGGACGGCCGATTGGAAAGGCCGCCAAGGACAAGCGTCAGGAACGCTTGAAGCTGGCGCTGCGCGAAAATCTCAAGCGGAGAAAATCTCGGGCGAGAGAGCGCGGCGATTTCACAGCGCCGTCGGCCACCTCTGATGACGCGGTTGGCGAGGGCGGCGAAGAAGGCCCGGCTAAATAGCCGGTTGGCTGCCCGCGGATGGGCGGCGAATATCGTCAATCGTACGGGTGTCCTGAGTGAGGCGGAGTGGGATGTCGGAACAAACCATCATCGGACAGGTAGTGGGTGGGAACGCCAGCGTCGCCAGCGCCTTCCCACGCTATGAGCAGACCTTTCCGGCGTTGACCGCGCAGGAAATCGCGCGGATGCGCCGGTTCGGCGAGGATCGCAACTATCACCATGGCGACGCGCTGTTCGAGACCGGCAAACCAGGACCCGGCCTGTTTGTCTTGCTGTCCGGCCACGTCGCGATCACCCAGCGTGACGGTCTGGGACGTGTCACGCCGATCATCGATCAAGGACCCGGGCAGTTCCTCGCCGAGATCGGTCAGTTGTCCGGACGTCCAGCACTGGTCGATGGTCACGCCGAGGGCGACGTCGAAACGCTCTTGATCCCGCCGGAACATTTGCGCGCGCTGATGGTCGCTGAAGCCGACCTCGGCGAGCGCATCATGCGTGCGCTCATTCTTCGCCGCGTCAGCCTGATCCGCGGTGGCGTCGGCGGCCCGGTCCTGATCGGGCCGGGGAATTCCGCCGGTGTCATTCGTCTCCAGGGCTTTCTGACCCGCAACGGCCTTCCGCACCACCTGCTCTGCCCGCATGTCGATGCTGACGCCGCCGAGGTGATTGCGCGCTATTCGCCTTTGCCGGCCGATTTGCCGCTGGTCGTCACGCCTGACGGTTCGGTGTTGCGCAACCCGCGTGAATCCGAATTGGCGCGCGCCATGGGCATGGTGCGCGCGGTCCCCAGGGACAAGGTCTTTGATGTTGCCGTAGTCGGCTCAGGTCCTGCCGGCTTGTCGACCGCGGTCTATGCTGCCTCGGAGGGGCTTGCGGTCGCGGTGTGCGATACGCGGTCCTTCGGAGGACAGGCCGGCGCCAGCGCCAGGATCGAGAATTACCTGGGTTTCCCGACCGGAATTTCCGGACACGCGCTCACCGCGAGGGCCTTCAACCAGGCACAGAAGTTCGGCGCGGAGATCATGATCCCCGTCGAGGTCAAATCGCTGGATTGTTCGCGCACCGACGGGACGTTCGGTCTCAGGCTCGACAATGACGACGTGCTGCGAGCGCGCTCCATCGTGATTGCGAGCGGCGCGCGTTATCGGCGGCCGGAAATCGCAAGGCTTGCCGAGTTCGATGGCCGGGGCGTCTGGTACTGGGCTTCGCCGATCGAGGCCCGTCTGTGCGCCGAGCAGGACGTCATTCTGGTCGGCGGCGGGAATTCCGCCGGACAGGCCGCGGTGTTCCTCTCGGGGCATGCCCGCAAGGTCAATATGATCATCCGCGGCGGCGGCCTTGGCGCCAGCATGTCGCGCTATCTCATCGAACGCATCGAGGCGTCGGCGAATATCGAATTGATATTCAACGCCGAGGTCACGGGACTTGAGGGCGGCAAGGAAGGTTCGCTGGAATGCGTGCGCTGGCGCAGCCGCCTCGCATCCGATGAGAACCGGTTCGATGCCCGCAATCTTTTCCTGTTCGTCGGCGCTGATCCGGCGACCGGCTGGCTCGAGGGCTGCGGCGTGACGGTCGATCGCGCGGGTTTTGTCATCACCGGCGCGCCCGGCAAAGGCGGCAATGGGCAGATGGTGTCGGCGCTGGAGACGTCGGTACCCGGCGTTTTCGCGGTCGGCGATGTGCGCTCGGGGTCGGTCAAGCGCGTCGGTGGTGCGATCGGCGAGGGCGCCCAGGTCGTGGCCGCGCTGCACGGCTATCTCGGCGATTCCACAAGGCCCTCGCTGTAAGACCCCACTTTAGCGG
>Ga0210389_10002390_pt1 | contig 14809 bp, 11 predicted proteins | sample IncBWH28OmetaG_FD_160127 | JGI IMG/M metagenome (GOLD analysis project Ga0210389, IMG submission 160127) | Forest soil microbial communities from Barre Woods Harvard Forest LTER site, Petersham, Massachusetts, United States - Inc-BW-H-28-O ...
ATGATGCGCTCCACGGGTGCCGGTGCTGCAGGAAAGGTCTTGCGACGACTCATAGTCGCAAGTGCGATCGTGTCCGTTAGCCTCCTCGCCGCTTGGTTTTTCCTGCCACGGCCACCGCTTCTGGACGATATCCCGTTCTCAGCCGTGGCTCGCGACCGCAATGGTGGCTTGATGCGGCTGAGTACAGCGTCTGATCAACGCTACCGGTTACCGGTCAGGCTCAATACGGTTCCGCAGGACCTGATAGTCGCGGTAACGGCTCAGGAAGATCACCGTTATCGTTCGCACTTCGGCGTTGATTTCGGCGCACTGCTCAGGGCGAGCATCGGTTTTATCCAAGGTCATCCTCGGTCCGGAGCGTCCACGTTAACGATGCAAGTGGCTCGTTTACGTTTTCATCTTCAGACCAGGAGCATCTCCGGAAAACTAGTGCAGATCTATCGAGCGCTAGAGATCGAGCGGCACTATTCTAAAGACCAGATCTTGGAAGCTTATTTTAATCTGGCTCCGTACGGCAGGAATATCGAAGGGCTTAGCGCTGCCAGCTTGATCTATTTCGATAAGAGCCCGGCTAGATTGAGTCGCCAAGAAATTCTAGCGTTAGCAGTTCTGCCCCAATCTCCGGCTAAACGAACTCCGAGAGCCGGTTTGGAACCAGCCGCTCTAATCGAGGCGCGCAGTCGATTGAATAAGCTGCTTTGGAACGATCCCTTGGCTGATCTTCCGCTCCGCTATCGCCAACTTAAAGACTTACCTTACTTGGCGCCGCATTTGGTCCAGAAAGTCTTAAAAAATCAAGACGGCGAAACGCGGTTAACGGTCGACGCCGGGATTCAACGCGTCGCCCTTGATGAAATCCAACACTTTCTAGCCAGCCGTCAATCGAGCGGGCTGAACAATGCGGCTTGTTTGCTGGTTGATACCCGGTCGATGGATGTGCTCGCATCCGTGGGCTCTGGTTCTTTTTGGAATAACACAATCCAGGGTCAAAACGATGGAACGAGACAACTGCGTTCTCCGGGGTCGTCTCTCAAACCGTTTGTATACGCGATGGCTCTGGACCGCGGATTGATCGGCCCGTCCACCTTGCTCTATGACGTGCCTGGCCGGTTCGGAAACTATCTGCCTGAGAACAGCGATGGGAAATTTGACGGTCCGATTCCTGCCCGGTTGGCTCTGGTAAGGAGCCGAAACCTTCCCGCGGTTACGCTCGCGTCGCGCTTAGGTCCGGATGCGCTCTACCGATTCTTAGATTCGGCCCAAGTCCACGGATTGAACCAGGTCAACAACTATGGACTGTCCGCCGTGCTCGGCACGGTTGACATATCGATGCAAGATCTAGTCAGACTCTATGCCGGCTTGGTAAATCATGGCCAGATCAAAGAGCTGCGTGTGAAGATGTCGAATCCAGCCGATTCCGGGATTCGGCTGCTGTCCCCGGAGGCCGCTTTTATCACGCTCGACATGATGTCCACTAGTGAAGCCGGTATCAGGCTGCCGACTGCGCCTACGGTGAACATTCCTTACAAGACGGGAACTTCGACCGGTTTCCGAGACGCCTGGTGCACAGGCGTGATTGGGCGCTACGTTTTGGCGGTTTGGGTGGGGCGGTTTGACGGTAGATCGAACCCGTCTCTAACCGGTCGTACCGCGGCAGTACCGCTCTTTATCCGGCTGGCATCGAGATTAGCTGAAGAGAGGAAGGTCACTGTTGTCCCATTGTCTCCACCAGCCGGAGCCAATCTTCGTCAGGTTGACGTCTGTTCGGTTTCCGGATGTTTGCCGGGTCCTTATTGCACCCACACCAAGAAGGAATGGATTATTCCGGGAGTTTCTCCCATTACGCGATGCCATATCCATACCGCCGCCGGCAACGAAGCGTGGGATAGCGAATCGGCACATTTCTTTGAGACGATTGGACTCGGTCGCAAGTCATCAGGCGGTGACGGCGGCGGTGAAGAGCTACACATCTTACCCGTTGCCCTGGATGTCAGTTGGCGAACGAACCAGGCGGCGAGCGAGCACGTGATACCGCTGCGTGCCCGCACTGCAGCCGGCGCCAAGGAAGTCTATTGGTTTGCCAATCGCGATTTCATCGGCTCAGCAGGTCCGGGCGAGACTTTTTATTGGTCCCCGGCGCCTGGGACCTACACCATCGCCGCAACCGATGATCGCGGCCAATCGGACTCGGTGCAGATAACGGTCGAAGGTGACCGGTAGCGACATCGTGGAGCGCTGCCTCGCTTGCGAGGCCGATGGTGAGCAAGGCGATCGGTTAGGCAGGTGCTTGATTTCGCTACGCTCTATATCGTGTCGATTTAGGAATTTTCGGGGCACGAGCGTTGCCCCTCTACGCTACAGCCTTTCCACCCCTTGGGAAGCGACAGGGCAACTGCATGCGCAGGGGCAATTATCGAACGATACCCACGCCCTCGCAAGCGAGGCAGCGCTCCACGGTCTTACCGAACGCTCATTTTTCCTGAAACTTTGCCCGCCCATTTCCGGTATTACCTCGTGACGATGGATGCCGGTGGCCATTGGGTGGCCAAAAAAATCCAAGAAAGTTGTCAATTAAGGCGGTTGCCGATCGTCGCTTAGAAAAGATTGAACTGAGGTTATGAGAACGAAGACCATTTCGGATTATCCACTTCTGATCGGAGAACTGCTGCGCCGTTCGGAATTACGAAAAGCACGGCGCCAACGCTGGTCTGCCTTATTTAAGGGCAATCGGTTAGCGCAAAAAAGCTAAGTCAACGTTCGAGGACGGTTCACCATGCGATCTACAAAACGACCGAGAGAACAGAATCCCTATTTTCTTACGGGGCGTGGAAAGAAGAAGACGTGGTTTTTCTTGCTCTGGAATCCGGCTAGAAAAGCTGATTGCCAGCCCCGTTTGGGGTGATCTTAGAGAACTCTTCTGTCTTGACCTTTCTTAAAACCTTGCCGTGAGAGTTACGCGAACGCTTCGCGATTCAGCTGGAGGGATCTCGATGTCGTTATAGCCGCCACCATCCGGGCCGGGCGGCTCGAATTTAGCCGCGAGGGTAATAGTAAGCGATATCTTGAGCGTGTGTGTTCAAGAGATTGTAGACGTCTACGGCAATACTGTATCGAGGGTTGAATTGGTACCCCAGGCGTAGATAGAACAGGCTGCTTGCCTCCGAGTGAATCTGGCTTGATTGAGTCAGTTCTCGAGGACCAAAAAGGCGCCAGCGAAGAGAGGCTTCGAAGCCTGGAAAAATGGGGCAGATTATGGAGAATGATGCCGGAGTCGATAACCATATCGACTGACTCCGGTACATATTGGCCATCAGAGTTCGCCGCTGTTCTGGACGCAGCGCCTCGAGCGTCGTTGGTGTGATAACCGAACCCGCCAGCGAAATGATTCGCGATCACTGCCAAAGGGATCAAACACGGGAAGCTGACGTTGACGACCACCGGTAAGGAACTGCCGCCTTAAGGCTTGGTTGCCTCGATTCGGGTTTTCGGGAGAAAATTAGACCCGTTTTTCACTACAAAGTTCCACATGGCGCTTCCCGCCGGGGTCAGCACGCGTTCCGCGTGATGCATGACATACCACTCCCGCACGAGAGGTAAACCCTCCACTCCGAGGAGCACCAATCTCCCGGTGGCGAGTTCGACTTCAACGGTATGCGCGGAAATCATAGCGACACCTAGCCCCGCCATCACCGCTTGCTTAACGGTCTCGTTTGAAGCGATCTCGATTCTCACTTTGTCAGACTGGACCGGCAAGTCGCCGAAGAAGTATTCAAACATGCTCCGAGTACCGGATCCGACTTCACGCAGGATAAAGTTCTGGTTGGTCAACTCAGTCTTGGAGATCGACGATTTGCCGGCGAGAGGGTGATCCGGCGGAGCGATAACGATATAAGGGTGGGGGCCGATCGATGCACTGGTTACGCCAAAGTCTTCCGGAGGACGTCCCACTAAAGCGATATCCGTTTCGAAGTCGCGCAGCGTTGCGATAACACTATGACGATTGCCCACGTAGATTCTGATATCGATTTGTGGGTGCTGCTCCATGAAGGCGGCGATCAGCCGCAGAGCAAAGTATTTTGCGGTCGCGACCAGCGCGATGCGCACGTGCCCGCCGAGATGTCCGTTTCTGCCGTGAAGCGTGCTCAGAAGCTCCGACATCACATTGTCGATGCGTGTCGCAGCTGCGACCACTTCTTTGCCGGCCTCCGTCAATCGCAACCGGCCTTCGAATCGTTCGAATAGTTCGAGGCCTAAGTCCTCTTCCAGAGACTTAACCCGCGAGGTCAGCGCCGCCGGAGTCACATGCAGGGCTTGAGCCGCTTTGACCATGGTGCCGCATCTAGCCACTTCGCGAATCGTTTCTAGCTGCCTGAACGTAAGATTATGCATCGTGCAGCCGCCAGCTTTCCGTAAACAGCTCAAGACAATACGCGACATATCCGAGTTTCACAGCGCCGAAAAACTCGGTAGGGATGAGCTCCCGCTCATCCGTGGTTCTTTAGGGAGGATGCTGACTTCATCGCGACGCCAAAAACGGCAGATGAGCAGGAGCTCATCCCTACCGTATCGCTTTAATCGTCGAGGTTGTCCGCAACCAATTTGAGGTTTACTCTTGTGATCGAGATTCCTTAGCGGCAATCGACAAACCCTTCCCCCAAGGACCCGATCCCGTGCCTGCACCTGATTACCTTCAGAATCAAGGCCTGTTAAAAACATTGCGCAGGTTTCGCGAACGAAGTTCTTACCAGGAGAAGTGCGAGTTTTGCGGAGTTGGTCTCGCACCGGAGCACAAGCACCTGTTGGAAGTAACCAAACGGCGCATCGTATGTACATGCACCCCTTGCGCGCTTCGGTTCCAAGATGTGGTGGGAGGCCGCTTCAAACTTGTCCCGAGTGACATCCGTTACCTATCGGAATTCGATCTATCGGACTCTGAATGGGAAAACCTCGCCTTGCCCATCAATCTCGCCTTCTTTTTCTACAGTACGCCGCAGCAGAAGATGAATGCGATGTATCCCAGCCCGGCCGGCGCCACCGAGTCCCTTTTACCGCTAACCGCCTGGACCGCTTTGGTGGAAAGAAACTCGGAGTTAACCACCATGGCAGCCGATGTCGAGGCGCTGTTAGTAAATCGGGTTGGCGCGAAACGCGAGTATTACATCGTACCGATCGACCTCTGCTTTGAGTTGATCGGGTTGATCCGGGTGCATTGGCGCGGGCTTTCCGGCGGCGACAAGGTGTGGGAGGAAGTTGATAAATTCTTTTCCAAACTAAAAGCCAGTGCGCGTCCTTGACGGGGGCGACTCACTTCGAAATATCACGCGCTGGAGCGCTGCCTCGCTTGCGAGGCCGAGGCAATGACATAAGACCAATCGAATGCCTGATCTAAATTTCAAAGTGACCGGAGTGCAGGCGGCGGCGCGCGGTTTGATGCCGTTGCTGCATTTCAATCTCGAGATTTCGAATCAACCGTCCACAGAAACGATTCAAGCGGTGATGATTCAGGCACAAATTCAGATCCAATCTGCCCAGCGAGCATATAGCGACGTCGAACGAGAAGGGCTCGAGGAACTATTTGGAACTCCGGATCGCTGGGGGCAGACCTTGCGAAACCGGCTTTGGACGCACGCCAGCACGACGGTCCCGCCTTTCGCGGGACAGACAACAGTCACTTTGCCGGTTCAGTGTACCTACGACTTCAACGTGATCGGCACTAAATACTTTTATGCCTTGGAAGGCGGTGAAGTGCCGCTGCTTTTCCTTTTCAACGGAACTATTTTCTATGCGGGACCGCATGGGGAACTGCTGGTACAGCAAATCTCTTGGGACAAAGAATGCGTCTACCGGATGCCGTCCGAGGTTTGGACAAACCTGATGAATCATCACTACCCCAATATTGCCTGGCTTTCGGTTGGCCGAGACATCTTCGACAGGCTCAGTGAGTTTAAGCGCGAACACGGCTTACTCACCTGGGAACAGGTGTTCGAGCTGCTCTTGAACCTGTCGCGCGGAAGTGAAGCGAAGGCGGAACCTGTCGTGCCGAAGGATCTGTCGCGTGGTAGCGGAGCGAAGACAGATGGCGTAACCAGCGAAAACTGATTTCGATAGTTAAAACAAAGTCTTCTCAGTCCTATGAATCTCTCCCTGGTGAATGAGGTAGTCGAAGCTGTGCTTTACGAAGGCTATATCCTTTATCCGTATCGGCCCACAGCGAAGAAAAATCGGCAACGGTTCACCTTCGGACGCGTGTATCCTCACGATTATAGCGTTGCTCAGAATGGAGCGGAACCTTTTGTGATGCGGACGCAATGTCTGCTCAGCGGCAAAGAGGAAACCCGTCTTGAAGTAAGCGTTCGTTTTCTGCACGTCACGTCCAGGCAGATCTTATCGTTCCGAGAGCCCCAGCTTGAACTACCAACTTCTCTTTCCGCCGCATCAGTTGAACTGGTACCTGAGCTACGAGTGGACGATCAGAGCTTCCTAACCTGGCAGGAGGCCGTGGAGCGGGAAGTAAACGCTGGCCAACAGACCATTAAGCAGATGGCCGGCAGTAAATGTCAGGTGCCGTTTGCGTTTCCTGCTGAAGAACAACTTGAGCCGATTAAGGATCGTCACGGCTCGATTGTAGGCTTAATCCGGCGCCGGAGAGAACAATTGGAGGGTGAAATTCTCTGCGAGACCGAGCAAATAGAAGCCGGCCTATTTAAAATCGCGGTGGAGATCGTTAATCGCACTCCTGTCCCGGAAACCGAACTCGAAAATCAAGACGCCGTCCTCCTTCGCACCCTGGCTTCGACTCATACGGTCCTGCATGCGGACGAAGGAGAATTTGTATCTCTGATGGATCCTCCAGATTCCCGGCGTGAGCTGGCTGCAGCCTGTAAAAACCAAGGCACTTGGCCAGTGTTGGTCGGGGACGAATCGGCGGCCGATCGGACTACGATGCTTTCTTCCCCGATTATCCTTTACGACTACCCCAAGATCGCGGCGGAAAGTCCGGGCGAGCTCTTTGATGGCACCGAGATCGACGAAATCTTGACCTTGCGGGTAATGACCATGACCGATGCCGAAAAAGAGGAGATGCGCCAATCGGATCCTAGGGCCCGTCGAATCTTAGAGCGGACCGAATCACTGCCCGAAGATCAACTTTTGAAGATGCACGGGGTCGTGCGGGAATTGCGATCGTTTGACGAAGATATCTTTGGTAGTGACCGGCGACTTGAGGAAGCCGAGCTCAATGGAATCGTGCTCCGGCCCGGTGACCGGGTGAAAATTTGGCCTAGGTCCAGGGCCGATATTATGGATATCGCTCTCGCGGGAAAGATCGCCGCGATTGAGGCCATAGAGCAGGACGCCGAAGGTCGTATTCATTTCGCTTTGATCTTGGATGACGATCCCGGCAAGGACCTTGGATATATGCGCCAGCCCGGCCATCGTTTCTTCTATACAATCGATGAAGTAGAGCCGGTTCCGGAGGCGCCATGAATGCCAGCGATCGCATTCTTATTGCCGGAATAGGGAACATCTTTTTCGGCGACGACGCCTTTGGAGGCGAGGTAATTAAAGAGCTTATTAAGTCTCCGCTACCCGAGGGCGTTGACGCAGTGGACTTTGGCATCCGTAGTTACGACCTGGCATATGCGATCATGGATGGATATGCCGCCACGATTTTAGTCGATATCACCGCGAGAAGAGAACCTCCGGGCACGGTTTACCTGATCGAGTTGGACCAAGAAAAGATCGGAAATTTGGAGGCAACGGCCCCGGACGGTCACAGTTTAGATCCGGTCGCTGTTCTCCGTCTTGTTCAGTCACTGGGCGGCCAAATCGAGAGGCTTTACCTGGTCGCCTGCGAGCCCGCGATTTTGGAAACGGAGGACGGCCGGATCGGATTGAGCGAATCGGTACAAGCGGCTGTCCCCGAGGCAGTCCAGATGATTCGACGGTTGATTGATAAGCTGCGCAGTGAGATCCCCTCAGCGTCGACCCCGCCTGAAACGGTGGGTCGCGATTACGAAAAACCCAGGCTGTAAAAACAGCTCCGTAGGAGCGAAATCTTTATAGCCCGAGCCAAAAAGAACGTGGCCAGCTCCGTAGGAGCGACATCTAATCGAGAACCATTTTCTATGTCGCTCCCAGCGGAGCTCATCGCCTTTTAGGTTACTGGTACTATTGGGCTCCTACGGAGCCGTCCTGGCATCGGCCAAATCCCTAACTTTTCGGTTCCCAGCGATTATCCGCGATCCGAAATTCGGATTAAAAAAAATTTAATAAAAATCGCTAACTTAAGATTTGATTTAAATAATCCATGAGTGATATGGTTGAGTCTTGTAACCCCCATCTGGCTGCTCGTGCTGAGTGGTCATTCTCTTATGGAAGAAACGCCTTGCGTTACCGAGGGTGCCACCCCTCTGCAGGCGTCTTTTGTTTTGTCGTCGCGGGATGGCTCCCGCTTTCGCTGAAGTCACCTATCTAGGCTAATAAATGAGCGCGAAAATCTCCTCATTTCCCGGCGCCTCCGGGCGTGGCGCGGATGTCCTGGTGGAAAAGTTGCAGGATCCAGAGGTCATCCATTCGTTGGTTTCCCTGCTCGAAAAGTCGCAAATGCTTAACGACTTTTTGGAGAGAGGGGAAGCGATGCTGAACTCAGTCTCGAAGGGTGTCGGCCAGCTTGGCCGGGCCGGGGTAGCCGGTCTCTCGAAAACGTTCGAGTCGGTTGACCTGGATGAGCTGAAAGCGGCTGGTCAAAACCTCCAAGCAATGATCCCTGCCGTCCGCGACTTTCTGCGCGAGCTTGGATCGTTAAAAGAAGCCGGTTTCTTTGAACCGGAAGTGGTGAAAATCATTTCACAAACCGGCCGTGCCTTGTCTGCCGCCGCGCGAGATCCAGACGCGCGGTCTAATCAGGGGTACGGGATTCTGAGTCTGCCCGGATTACTTAAAGAGCCGGAGGTTGCCCGAACCTTCAATTTCATCATTTCATTCGCCCGCCATTTCGGCGGCGATCTCGACAAAGACGGAGCTGTCTCCGCCAAGAAGTAACTAAGTAGATCGCGAGTTAGGCCGACACGGCATCAACCCGCAAAAAATCAGAAAGCCAAAAGGAAAGAAAAGCCATGGCAGCTGCAGCATCCCCACAAATCGGAGCCCACCGTCCTCCGGACGTGAAGGAAGTCCACGTTGTATGGATGACCACCGGTCTAGGATGCGACGGAGATTCAGTCTCGGTCACCGCCGCTTCTTTGCCGAGCATCGAAGACGTTATCATGGGGGCGATTCCCGGGCTCCCCACCGTGCATTTGCATAATCCGGTACTGGCCTACGAAGTCGGCGACGACTTCATGAAGCACTGGTATGACGCCGCGGAAGGGAAATTGGATCCGTTTGTTCTGGTCGTGGAGGGCTCGATCCCGAACGAGAAGATTAAGAAAGAAGGTTACTGGGCGGCGTTAGGAACCGACGCAAAAACTGGACAACCAATAACCACCAACGAATGGCTCGACCGGCTTTCGCCCAAAGCGCTCGCCATCGTCGCTTGTGGTACCTGCGCAACTTACGGCGGTATCCATGCGATGGAAGGCAATCCAACTGGCGCCATGGGGGTTGCTGACTATCTCGGTTGGGATTGGCGCTCCAAGGCAGGACTTCCAGTTGTCAACGTCCCGGGTTGTCCCGTGCAACCAGATAACATGATGGAGACACTGCTTTACCTGCTTTACCAGGTCTCGGGCTTAGCGCCGGTAATACCGTTGGACAGCGAACTGCGACCGCAGTGGTTATTTGGCCGAACGGTGCACGAAGGGTGCGACCGGGGCGGCTACTATGAAGAAGGCGACTTCGCCGAAGTTTATGGTTCGCCGAAGTGCATTGTGAAGCTCGGGTGCTGGGGCCCGGTAGTGAATTGTAACGTCACCAAACGAGGTTGGATGGATGGAATCGGTGGTTGCCCCAATGTCGGCGGAATCTGCATCGGCTGCACCATGCCGGGCTTTCCGGATAAGTTTATGCCGTTTATGAATCCGCCTCCGGGTGCCATGGTTTCCTCCGCTGTTTCCGGAGTTACCGGCGGGATCATTAAAGCTTTACGGGAATTGACTCAACGCTCCGCGAATAAGGAACCGGCCTGGCGCCATCCTCGTGGGGAACTAACTACCGGCTATCAACCCAAACATTACGCAAACGCTTAACGCCAGCTAACCAAAGGAGATCATCAAATGTCAGTCGCCACTGCTCCTGTTCGGGAAACCAAATCCCATCCCGAAAACATTGTGGAAATGTCTTGGGATCCGATCACGCGTATTGTCGGAAGTCTGGGCATCTTCACGAAAATTGACTTTGCTAATAAGAAGGTAGTCGAGTGCCACAGCACTTCCTCGATTTTCCGAGGTTACAGCATTTTCATGAAGAATAAGGATCCCCGCGATACTCATTTCATCACGAGTCGTATCTGTGGGATCTGCGGTGACAATCACTGCACCTGCTCCGTCTACGCGCAAAACATGGCCTACGGGATCAAACCGCCGGCCATGGCCGAATGGATTCTGAATCTGGGCGAAGCTGCCGAGTACATGTTCGACCACAACATTTTCCAGGACAATCTGGTCGGGGTCGATTTTTGCGAGAAGATGGTGCGAGAAACCAATCCTGGTGTTTGGGAGAAGGCCAAAACTACGGATGCACCGCATGCCGCCGACCATGGGTATCGCAAGATATCGGAGATCATGACGGCTCTGAATCCGTTTGAAGGCGAATTTTATCGCGAAACGCTCCAGGTGAGCCGGATGACGCGGGAAATGTTCTGTCTGATGGAAGGCCGTCACGTGCATCCATCGACTCTGTATCCCGGTGGTGTTGGTACGGTGCCGTCCGTCCAACTCTTCACTGATTACCTAATCCGGTTAATGAGATACATCGAATTCATGAAGCGGTGTGTACCGCTGCATGATGACCTGTTCGATTTCTTCTACGAAGCGTTACCCGGTTATGAACAAGTCGGATTCCGCCGGCCTTTAATGGGATGCTGGGGTTCATTCCAAAATCCGGATGTTTGCGATTACAACTACAAAACGATGGATAAGTGGGGGAAGGCGATGTTTGTGACCCCGGGGATCATTGTCGATGGTGAGCTCGTCACGACTAACCTCGTAGATATTAACGTTGGACTGCGCATTCTGTTAGGTTCCTCCTATTATGAGGATTGGGATAAGAGCGAGATGTTTGTGAAGGAAGATCCGCTCGGTAACCCGATCGATCAGCGTCATCCTTGGAATCAAACTACGATTCCCCAACCCCAGAAACGCGACTTCGGCGGTAAATACACTTGGGTTATGTCACCTCGCTGGCTTGATAAACGGACCGGCGATCACCTTGCGTTGGATACCGGTGGTGGCCCGCTGCCTCGGCTCTGGGTGACGGCGATGGCCGGCTTGGTCGACGTCGGTTACGTCAAGTCTACTGGTAAGAGCGTCAAGATTCTCCTGCCGAAGACCTCGATGAAACCCGAAGTTGAGCTCGAGTGGAAGATTCCGAAATGGAGCAATGCCCTCGAACGTGATCGCGCCCGCACTTATTTCCAAGCCTATTCGGCGGCGCTGGCGATGCACTTCGTGGAGAAAGCCATGAAAGAGCTGCACGCCGGCCGGACCGAGACGTTCACACCCTTTAAGGTTCCGAATGAAGCCATTGGCTGCGGTTTCCATGAGGCGGTGCGCGGCGTGTTATCGCATCACCTGGTAATTCGAAACGGCAAAGTCGCTAATTATCATCCTTATCCACCGACCTGTTGGAATGCGAATCCGCGGGATAGCTACGGTACGCCCGGTCCCTACGAGGATGCGGTGCAGAACACACCGATTTTCGAAGAAAATGGTCCGGACAAATTTAAAGGGATCGACATTATGCGGGCCGTTCGCAGCTTCGACCCGTGCCTCCCGTGCGGAGTCCATATGTACCTCGGCGACGGCAAAGTTGTGGAGCAATACCATACGCCGACCGCGTACGCCGGACTGGCCAAACGATGAGGAATTGCACCAAACCAGCAACGGTGTCGGCCTCGCACTTGTCCTCCATAGCTTTAGCGACGGAGGAAGCGAGGCGCGCTCCAAAGAAAGAAAGGCTATGATTCAGCAAATCGAAGCGGTCCCGGACGAGATATACGACATTGAACTCGAACATAGCCTTTTAGAAGCTAACGCAAAGCTTGCCGAAGAGAACCGGGCCCTGCTCGATAGCCATGGGATAACGGCGATCGATGTCATGGGTGCGATTGGATCCGGTAAGACCACACTGATCACTCGGTTGGTAGAAAGATTGAAAGATCAAATTGGCGTGGCCGTGTTCAACGGGGACGCTACTACCAGCAATGACGCTGATCTGATTGCCAGTCAAAGTGTGCCGGTGGTGCAGATCGCCACGGTTAATGGCTGTCACCTGGATGCGAACCTGGTCGGTAAAGCGCTCAGAAAAACGAAGCTCGATAATCTGCGGCTCATCTTCATTGAGAACATCGGTAACCTGATCTGTCCAGCCGAGTTCCCACTTGGATCAAAGGCGCGTGTCGTGGTGGTGAGCGTTACCGAAGGTCCGTACATGGTTAGGAAACATCCGCACATGTTTCTTGGAGCTCAGCTGGTCGTGATCAACAAAATTGATCTGGCCGAAGCGATGGGGGTCAGCGTGTCTGAACTGACCGAGGATGTTTATCGTTTGAAGCCGGATATCACCGTCATCCCTACCAGTTGTAAAACTGGCGCTGGTCTTGACCAAGTGAAGGCAGCTTTGCTCGCTGTATGAAATGGTAAACGTTTGGCGTTCTTCGTTTGCGTTCGGCGAGACGGCGCCGAGGAAAAAACTAGCTCTAAAAAACTAAACGCGCACCCTTCCCGATGATAATCCCCGGATATCGATGGAGCGTGGCAATGGACCAACACCGAACGCCAAACGCCGAACCCCGAACGCAGAACGGATACGATGCATGAGTTGTCGATTGCCTCGGCGGTTGTTGACAGCATCCTAGAGTTTGTCGTTGAACGCTCCATCAAACGAGTGATCGCAGTCAGGCTGGCGGTTGGCGAATTGAGCCATGTAGAAGAAGAACAACTCCGCTTCTGCTACATGGCTATTACTCAAGAAACGCTCATTCGAGATTCCGCTCTGGAAATCGAAAGAATTCCAGCAGTGGTCCGATGCCATCATTGCAATTACTCAGGGCGACCCAAGTATTGGGAGGATGCGCTCTCGGCAGCGCCCGTGCCGACTCTGCAGTGCCCGAGCTGTGGTGATGCGGTTGAGCCAATAGAGGGCAATGATTGCGCGATCAAATCCGTTCGATTTGTGTCCGACGAACCCGTGGAGACCATGCCGGGCTCATCCGATTTTGCCAGTGACCCAAGCTGAAGCAGCACTTGTATGGAACAGAAATCCACAGGTCCCAATGGTGAGTCAGTCTCTGCATCGCCCGCGGCTAACCCTGGCGATGATATCAACGCATATGGTGAACGCCTGCAGAAGTTGTTAGCAGAAGTCGAAGCGTTGCCCTATCCCGGCGCCAGGGAGCTGATCCAGGATTGTATGGAGTCAGTGCTAGGTTTTTACGGAACCGGCCTGAAACGGATTTTACAAGTCGTGAGCGAGGACGGGCCAGAAGGTAGAAAAGTTTTTCGCGACTTGATACGCGACGATGTCGTAAAAGGGCTTCTTTTAATTCATGATTTGCATCCGTTAAACCTGGAAGACCGGTTGCTCGAAGCGCTCGACAAGGTTCGGCCTTATCTCAAGAGTCACGGCGGAAACGTAGAATTGATTAGCCTGGAGAATGACGTTGCCAGGTTGCGGCTACAGGGCACTTGTGAGAGCTGCGCTTCTTCATCGGTAACGCTGGAGCTCGCGATCCGGCACGCCATCGAACAAGCCTGTCCGGATCTGGTGCATTTCGAAGTCGAAGGGGTAGCGCAGGATAAGTCAGCGGCCTCACTGATCTCACGGCGAGCCGTTACCGATTGGACGGTTGTAAAGACCGCTCATCAACTCGAAGAAGGCGCCTGGATGCCGGTCCGGATCGGCGATGTGCGCCTCATAATATGCAAAGTTAACGGCACCCTTTATGCCTATCGTAACCGGTGTCCCGCGTGTAATATGCCGCTCGACACGGGCTCATTTGAGGGCGGTTTTCTTTCCTGTGCGTTGAATCATCGGTACGATGTAGTACACGCCGGCCGTTGCGCAGCGATACCCAGTGCGCATCTCGATCCTCTTCCCCTTTTAGTGCAGGAAAACGTTGTGAAAGTGGCGCTAACTAAAGAGGTCGTGGATGCACCCCCCGAGACGGTTCAGCAAAATATCTGAGTCTAAGGGTGCGTCCGAATCGCTCCGCGCCAAGATCACCGTACACGGCGCGGTTCAGGGAGTCGGGTTCCGTCCGTTTGTTTATCGTCTTGCTACTCAACTTCGCTTGAACGGATGGGTGTTAAATTCTTCTCAGGGCGTATTTATCGAGGTCGAAGGCCCGCTTGATCTCCTTCAGGAGTTCGTGGCCCGGCTTGAGAAAGAGAAGCCTCCCCTGGCCATCATCCAGAGCTTCGAGTCCTCCTTCCTCGACATTGTCGGCTATCAAAGCTTCGAGATTCGGTATAGCGACGATACGGGCCCAAAGACAGCGCTCATTCTTCCGGACATCGCGATTTGCGCGGATTGCTTGCGTGATCTCTTGGATCCTTCGAACCGGCGATATCGCTATCCGTTTACTAACTGCACGAACTGCGGGCCGCGATTCAGCATAATAGAGGAACTTCCGTACGATCGCCCAAACACA
>Ga0210389_10002391_pt1 | contig 14809 bp, 15 predicted proteins | sample IncBWH28OmetaG_FD_160127 | JGI IMG/M metagenome (GOLD analysis project Ga0210389, IMG submission 160127) | Forest soil microbial communities from Barre Woods Harvard Forest LTER site, Petersham, Massachusetts, United States - Inc-BW-H-28-O ...
CGCCGATGGCGCTCCCTAGCGGAATCGAACCGCTCTCTCCACCGTGAAAGGGTGGCGTCCTAACCGATAGACGAAGGGAGCAAAGGCGCCCGGTTCGACACCGCCAACCTGAAGGCGGCGCCGCAGCCTCGCTTGCACTTAACGAAATTAAATCGGTGAATCAATGCCTTGGAACGGCACCACCCACCGTGCCGGTCCGACCGTGGTTTGGCCGGGACTGGCGGGCGAACGTATAGTGACGTTTGTGCGCCCCGGCAAGCCGCGCCGGGAATGCTTACCCACAAGATGCCACTACCGGGCTTTTGCGGACTTTTTGCCAAAATCGGTGCGCTTGAAATCCTGCGAAATCGCAACAGTTTCTAAAGCCCCGTCGGATAGAAAACCCGGATATCCATTGCCAAGCTGGAAACTGAAAGTGGCCGCAACCAAAAAACGCGATGTGCGCAGGTCCGTGCAGCAGAAGGGATGGATTACGCTCGATGGTGGCTTTGCGGCGCGTCAGTGCCTCGTCCACGACATGTCGTCCACGGGAGCGAAGATCACGGTTGCGGATAGTAGTGTGCTGTCGGGCCGTTTGCGGCTTGCGTTCTCGCGCGACGCCAACACCGGGCGTCAGTGTAACGTGGTCTGGCGGCGCGGACGATCGTTCGGCGTCAAGTTCGTCAGGTAAGCGGCGCTAATTTCTCCGTCGCGCGCTACATTTCTCGTCTTTCCACCTTATGCCGTCATGTCATCGGCGGCGCGATAAATCTCACAAAACCCGGTCGCGTGCCGATTTCTTCGAACCAGCGTTCGAGATGAGGGTATGTCGGCTTGGCGATTCCCTCGACCCCGAACCAGCGCCGTGCATAGGCGCCGAGCGCGATATCGGCCAGCGTAAACGCATCGCCTTCGATGAAGCGGCGCGTCGCCAGATAGGCATCGACAACGTGCCATTGCACCGCCTCGGCGTCGGCATCCTTCTGGATCGCAGTCATATCCCGCTGTTCGACGGGAGTTCGAACCAGCGCCCAAAATACCGGGCGATCGACCGGCTGCAGCGTCGAGAGCGTCCAGTCGAGCCAGCGGTCGACACCGGCGCGCACCCTTGGTGCGTGCGGATAAAGCGGCGTTTCCGGGCGATAGGCGAGCGCGAGATAACGCATGATCGAGTTGGATTCCCAGAGCACGAAATCGCCATCCACCAGCGTCGGGACCCGGGCGTTGGGATTCATGGCGAGATAATCCGGCTCGCGATTCTTGCCGAACGCCATGCCGGCATCGATGCGCTCATGGGCCAGGTCGAGTTCGTGCAGGCACCAAAGCACCTTCTGAACGTTCACTGAATTGGCGCGGCCCCAGACGGTGATCCGCCTCTGATTGCTCGACACGATTCTTGCTCCCCACAAATGGACTCGCGGGGGTCATACCGCAATTCTCGAGCAAATGCAGATCACGTTATACTGGCGGAGTGCGCATTCGACGCGCGGGATACGAAAATCAGGCTTCGCGGTTTGCGTAGCCTGATTTAGGTCCGAAAGGCTGATCGCATTTTTAGCGGCCGAAGAACAGCCACAACAGAATAATCACCGGGATCGGCACACCCAGTAGCCAAAGCAAAATTCCTCGTCCCATCATTGCCTCCTCAACTCTTGATGAGTGGCAACGCGTGGTGGACAACGAAGTTCCGCCCGAAGCAGAGAGCCTTTGTCAATCGGCAGCGTTGTGCTGCGTGAGCCTACCAATGTCCGGTGTTGGGCATCGAACTCCACGGCTCTGCGGGAGGCTTCGCATCGCCTTTTTGCAACAGTTCGATCGAGTGAAGATCCGGCGAACGGACGAAAGCCATTTGCCCGTCGCGCGGGGGCCGGTTGATCGTGATGCCAAGCTTCATCAGATGGGCACAGGTCGCGTAGATATCGTCGACCTCGTAGGCGAGGTGGCCGAAATAGCGATCCTCGCCGTATTTCTCTTCTTCCCAGTTGTAAGTGAGTTCGACGAGCGGCGCGCCGCGTCCCTTGGAAGCCTTCAAGATGCTTTCGTCTTCGGGCGCGCACAGGAACACCAAAGTGAATTTGGCTTTGTCGTTATCGACGCGGCGAACCTCCTGCAGCCCGAGCGCGTCCCGATAAAACTTAAGCGCGGCGTCGAGATTTCGGACCCGCAGCATGGTGTGAAGATATCGCATGGTTGTTTTCTCCCTGTGTGAGCGGTCAATTGTTCCCGGCGATAAGGAGCTTCAATAGCAGTAAATCGATGGTGAGGGCAGGCGACCGGAACCGATCCGGCGGCCGAGTCTTGATCACAGAAGTGTGCGATGGATCAAAAGCCATACCCCGCCGAAAAATCCCGCGGGGTGAGATTATTCTCAATACGCGGCTTCGCCGCGCGATTTTTCTGTCAGGTCTGAGCTTTCGCGCTTGTCAATCTGACGGCGATGATGCGGTGACGCCGAGAGTTTCATAGCGAGCTTTCGCAGATGGATCGGAACGATCCTCTCGCCCCGATGTTTGCCCAGATATCAATCCATGGAGAAACGGTATGAAGAGACTTGGTGTTATTGGGGCAACTGCCCTTTCGCTTTCGCTGGCTATCGCGACGCCGGTGCTGGCACAGGAGGGCGGAAAGGCGGCCGGCGGACATGCCGGTGCCGCGATGGGCGCACGCGCAAGCGGCGCTAATGCCGGCGGCGCTCGGATGGGCGGCCCGCGGATGGGTAACGTCGGTGCGCAGGCAAACTTCCGCGGCGGTCAGACATTCCGCGGTGGCCAAGCAAATGTCGGCGGAGCGAATTTTGCCGGCCGCGGCAATGCGCAGTTCGCACAAGGCAACTTCCGCGGCGGTGAATTCCGTGGCGATCGCGGCCGAGGTTTTCGGCGTGATATTGCCGCCGGCGCAGTTGCCGCAGGCGTAGCCACGGCCGGCGCGGTGGCGTTGGGCAGTGGCTACTACAATGACGGCTACTACGATCCGAACTACGCTTACGATCCGAACTACGCTTACGGCGACAACTACACCTATGGTGACAGCTACGCGTACAATGACGGAAGCTCTTACGATGCCGGTATTCCCCTCGTCACGTTCGATCAATCACCGGCCCAGGTGGGCGGCGACCCTGCCTCTTGCGCGCAGCGTTATCGGTCTTACGATCCGGCAAGCGGGACCTATCTAGGCTTCGACGGGTTGAGGCATCCCTGTCTATAAGATTGCGAAAGAAAGAATGGGAAAGGAGCGGCTCGTGAGCCGCTCCGTTTTCGTTTTGCCTCTATTTGCTCGCGCTGGCGTTTTTGTTCCCCATAAGTCGCGCGGTTCCCGCTGCAACCGTCGCCAAAACTCTGCGTTATCCAACGGACTACATGGAGGAGAGGACCATGAAAAAGACACTCGCAATTTTGGCCACGGTTGCAACGGTGGCCACGACCGCCGTTACCGCGCCGGCCCAAGCGCGCGGGATTGGGCCAGGATTGGCCTTCGGTCTGGCGGCCGGCGCGATCGCCGCAGGAGCCGCCGGTGCCTATGGCTATTACGGCCCGTATGGATATGGCTATGGCTACCCTGCGTATTATGGACCCGATTATTACGGGCCCGGCTATTACAGCCCGGGATATGCCTACTATGGCGGGCCATATTGGCGGCACCGCTATTGGCATCGTCACTACTGGTAAAAACAAAAGCCCGGACGTCAGTCCGGGCTTTTTCTTAGGTAGGCGGGATGTGTGCCGGCGAAGCTTCGCCTTACGGCCAAAATGGCGCGCGGCGGCGCGAGCTTTTGTTGCTGCGGGCGTTTTCGAGCGTGCTGACGAAATACTCGTCACGCTCGCGTCTGAATTTTTCCTGAGTGGCTTTGAAAATTGCCACGCGCGCGGCAATCTCCTCGCGCTCTCGCGCGAGCCGATCGTACTGTTCACTCATGCCCATCCCTTGCTGAGTCGTGTCCCAACATCATTGGCGTCCGAGATTGAGGCGCGAATTGGGATAAGGCGTTGCAAGATTGTGATGTGGACAGAGTGTGCACAAGCAGTGTGATCCGGCGGATAGTCCATCGATATGGCCAACCGATTATCGGTATTGTATCTGATAAGTGGGCATCGTCGGGTTTATTGGCAGTGATTGCTTCGGATATTGGTCGCAGCGTGGAACAGCTCGGCGAGATGATCGCCGAGGCATCCAGCATCGTTCCCTTTACCGGCGCCGGGATTTCGACCGAATGCGGCATTCCGGATTTCCGCTCGCCGGGCGGATTGTGGACCCGCAACCGGCCGATCCCCTTTGATGAATTTGTTGCGAGCCAAGAGGCGCGTGATGAGTCGTGGCGGCGGCGTTTTGCCATGGAGACGACGTTCGCGGCCGCGGCCCCCGGACGTGGCCATCGCGCGCTCGCTTCGCTTTATCGCGCCGGCAAGGTTCCAGCGATCGTCACCCAGAACATTGACAATTTGCATCAAGCGTCAGGCTTTGCGGACGATCACGTGATCGAGCTTCACGGCAATACGACCTATGCACGCTGCATCGGATGCGGTGAGACCTACGATCTTGCCTGGGTCAAGCGGCGCTTCGAGGCTGCTGGCCATGCCCCGGACTGCGAGACCTGCGATGAACCGGTGAAAACGGCCACGATCTCCTTTGGTCAGGCGATGCCGGAAGATGCGATGCGCCGGGCGGCGGAACTTGCCCGGCAATGCGACCTGTTCATCGCGATCGGATCTTCGCTGGTGGTATGGCCGGCGGCGGGTTTTCCCCTGATGGCCAAGAACGCGGGCGCGCGCCTCGTTATTATCAACAACGAGCCGACCGAACAGGACGAACTGGCCGATTTGGTGATCCGCCATGACATCGGGGAAGCGCTCGGGCCGTTCGTCGGCAATTGATGCACAATTGATTCGTTGCTTCGCAAGCTGTTCATAGGTTCCGGAAGAATCGTTTTTTGTCTATGCGCCGCAATCGAGAGTGTTATCTTTTGATTCGAGAGATTCGCGGGCGTCTTCCCTGAGCATTCACAGATAGACGCGAGAGAATCGCCGCCGCATTCGCCGGCGGGATGTAGATCATGTGTGGGGTCCGGGGTCATGGGGTCGGACGGATTTGAGTCCAAAAAACTCGGAGGTCAATCGCCCGGCGGGGCGGCTGGACCGGGAAGGCTCGGTTCTGGGTTTTCGGCGGTGGGTCCGCGCGATCCTGCGCTCGATGCGCTGCAGGGCCTGGGTGATGCCGCCGCCAATCTCGTCGAAATCAGCGGCGTCATCAAATGGTTCGATGCATCAAAGGGCTACGGCTTCATCGTTCCCGATAATGGTTGGCCCGATGTGCTCCTTCACGTAACGGTGCTGCGTCGCGACGGCTACCAAACGGCCTATGAGGGCGCGAGGCTGGTCTGCGAATGCGTGCAGCGCGCAAAAGGCTATCAGGCGTTTCGCATCATCTCGATGGACGAGTCGACGGCCATCCATCCTGCCCAGATGTTGCCGCCGCGAACCCATGTCAGTGTCACCCCGACCAGCGGCCTGGAACGGGCGCAGGTCAAATGGTTCAACCGGCTTCGCGGGTTCGGCTTCCTCACCTGCGGGGAGGGCACTCCGGACATATTTGTCCACATGGAAACATTGCGCCGCTACGGCATGACCGAGCTACGGCCGGGACAGTACGTACTGGTCCGCTTCGGGCCTGGTTCGAAGGGAATGATGGCGGCTGAAATTCAGCCCGAGACAGGCTCCCCCGGACTTTCGTCGCACTAAGCGGCGCGACCTCTTCCAATCCTCTCGCGCGTTTCATCGGAACGGCGCCGAAACGGGCGTTGCCGCATGGACGGATGCTCTGATACCTCCCTGCATCCGGTAGCGGGATTGGTATTCGCAAAAGTGAGCGCTGCAAGGCGCTGTGAATGCTACAACCGATACGAATTTACCGTTGTGCGGTCGCGCTGGAACTTGTGTGCCAATTTTCGGTGATGATGCGAAGCTTTCGTGGTGAGGTGAGTGTTGCAGATCACATGTAGTCGGGTTGCCGCCTCGCGCGTTGCGTGGCTTTGCACGTTGCTGGTTCTGGCCGGCGCGCTTTCGATGTTCGCCAGTGCGAATGCGCACGCCGCATCCATCCAGCCGCTTGAGATCGTGACCAAGACGGGCGTGCACGTATTTTCGGTCGAGATGGCGACGACCGAAGAGGAGAAGACCACTGGTCTGATGTACCGTAAGGAACTCGCCGACGGCAAAGGCATGCTGTTCGATTTTTCCCCGGAGCAGGAAGTGTCGATGTGGATGAAAAATACCTACATCTCGCTCGACATGATTTTCATCCGGGCCGACGGCAGGATTCTTCGTATCGCGGAAAATACCGAGCCACAGTCGACCAAGATCATCCCCTCACGAGGGTTGGCCAAGGGCGTACTGGAGGTGATCGCGGGAACGGCGCAGAAATACGGGATCGCGCCCGGCGATCGCGTGGCGCACCCGCTGTTCAGCGGAAAATAAGCCAGATCCAGACTCGATTTTCCCGATCTCGCCGCGCGCTGGAGTTGAAACGCCACATTGTTGTTCCGGCTGCCTTTTTGAGGTGGCCGCGCGGGTGACCATCCACCATGCATCGTGCCTTGCTGGCGGCGTCTCAAGCGTGTATCGACGAGGTCTTCCACAGATCGGGGTATAGCGCAGCCTGGTAGCGCGGCAGTTTTGGGTACTGCAGGTCGTTGGTTCGAATCCAGCTGCCCCGACCAATAAAATCAAGTACTTAGACGTAATTTACGCCCTCGAATCTTCCCAGAAATTCGAATTGGGAAGGCTATGGGAAGTTCGAGCAAATAATAATAATATGGGAGGCCGGAAAGCACGTCTGCGAGGTCGTTGCCTTGTTCGCCGCACCTTCTCGCCAAGGACAGCTAGAGGACCGTGCCGCGGGAGTCCCTGAGCGGTGGCTATGGTGGCTTTTTGCCGTCGCCCTGGGGCTGATATTAGTCGGCATCGGCTACGTGATGCCGCAGCGTGGCTTTGCGAGTAACAGCGCGGTTCTCGAAACGACGAGGGGTCTTCAGCTGACGCAGCAGCAGGCGGTTGATCAGTTGCAGGTCGTTCAAGACCAGCTCGTCGCTCAGAAGGCGGAAACGAAAAAGCTAACCGAACAGGTCGCGATCCTAACTGAGAAGCTGCAGACGTTGCAGCAGTCGGTTGCGGAGATACCTGCGCCGTCTGCTCTCGCGACTGGACCTGCGCCATCCTCGTCGTCAAAGTCACGTCATTAGTAACCGGCCGGTGACTCGGGATCTAAACCGGAATTGCATCTGTCAGGAAGCCGCTGGATGGGAGCGGACCGATGGTTGAGTATCACGCATATTTTGTTGGAGAGGACGGGCATTTCAAAAAGTCAGTTGTGCTTTTCTGCCCGGATGACGACACAGCGAAAGAACGCGCCAAGCAACTCATGGACGGTCATGACGTAGAGCTTTGGCAGCTTGGCCGCAAAGTTGCGATAATCAAGCACAAGCTGGAGTAAGGCCGCCCCCAGTGGGCGGGCTTTTGAACGCGGGACCGAAACCCCCTTTCCCGACTCCAGGAGGCCCGCCGGTGAGTCCGCGGGCCACCGCATGGGCGGCTCCGCGCCTGGAACATCTGAACAAAACGTGAGGTTTGGGCACCTTGTGGTCGAGTCTCCCCGCTACCATGAATCGTGAGAGGAGCCCCAACTCGGGAGATCCATCATGCGAAAGCTGATCACGACGATAGCGTTGCTAGCCCTGATCGACACTTCGGCGGCGATTGCGCAGACGGTTGGTTCGCGAAATCCAGCCCCAGCTGGGTTGATGAGCTCGAACCAGCAATCGATACCGGAGGCGCCGATCGGGCATCGCCAGCCGCGGGCCGATCAAGTGCCCTCGGAGAAGAACCTGACGGGTGATCCGAACGATCCAATCAATCGCGAGAACGCGGCTCTTGACCGCATGACCAAAGGCATTTGCCGCGGTTGCTAAATACTGACTCTAGGAAGGTCGCTGGTGAGTCCGGGATTTGCCGGCAGTTGGGCTCGTCAGCAAATCTGTGCGAGCTAGTTGGAGTCTCTAGGGCGCTTGGGGGTCATTCAGCGCCTCAATGCGAGCAGCGAAAAGATCGCTACAAGCGCGATCACAGCGGATACGGCGATCAGTCCCGCGTGGGTTGCCATGCCGCACAATATGACCCCGTATCGCGCCGATTCCTAGTTGTCCTAACGGCCAATCAAACTGACCCACTACCCCGGCTTGTCTGTCCGCGGACGTTCAACAAGTTCGTATGTGGGAACGTGGGTGCTATTCCACCACGATTCTAGCGCAGCACCGCAAACCTCGCAGACCGCGTCACCCGTTTGCGGTACCAAGAATTTTTCTTCAGTGCGTCTGTACTCGGCGCCGCAATTGCATTGAACAATTGTCGACATGCAAGAAAGATGTACCCGGATCCGGCCTTTTCCAGCTCGGAACTCTGCCATATTCAAACTGACCACACCCAATCGAGGACAGCCCCCTTCCACGGCCGAGCACGGCCGGTCTGCTGGGGGAAGGTTTCAGGAGTCCCGGCCGTGCGGGCCGGCGAGTTGGGCCGCCGGCGACCCAAGAACCAAAGCGGTGAGACGGTGCGGGTTCCTGGAAGCGAGATGAATTAAAGAGCGCGGGACCGAAGCCCCGCCCTGGCAGGTGCGAACGCACGGTTCCCGGGTTGGTGGGACGCTCCTATGACAAATTGTAGGGAACGGTACCTTTAGCCAAGCCGTTTTACGGCTATGACGACGCTACTGACGATATTGGGCATCTGGTTCGCGCTGAATTTGGCGATACCTGCCTTCATTATCTATCAGCGTTCTCGCCTGAGGCACCGTCGGTTCCACTTCACAGTGGGTGGCTTCGAGGTGGCCCATCGCCAGCATTGACGGCCAGCACCGATACGAGGTCGAAATAGAAAAGCCGCCGCTGGGTTGAGATCAGCGACGGCTCTACTTTCGTGACCCACCAAAAAGGTCACAACCGATGATGGGGCTCCGGCGTTAAGCTCCAGTTACCGCCTCAGCCTTCTGGCGTGTGCTGCCAACCGCTGCCGGTTGCGCTTTCGAAATCTGCGCTGGCGCTTCACTGCGGTGCCCCGCTCTTGAATATCCGCCCCTCACCTTCGAGTAGCCACTCAAGATTTACGCCGTGCTTCTCGTTGAACTTAGCGATCTCGTGGTGCTTGAGCCTCAGGACTGGCCTGATCTCTTCGTCGGAGAGATCGGCGTGACGTTGTTTTCGTTTCCGCGACCCTGGACGATCGAGGCGAGATGATCGGCCCAGAGATTTAGCGCCTCAACTCGCTCGCGGAGGTACAGAGCCTTGTTGTAGACGCCGGCAACGCCGCTCTTGCCGCTCTTATGGGTCGACACGCGATTGCAGATGGCTTCCACGACGTGCGGTAAAACCCCCAGGCGGTCGTTCATGACTGTGTCCATCGATCGCCGTAGATCGTGATGTTTCCACCAGATGGCGTCGAGCTGCTTGCGCAGGGCCTTCTTCTCGGCTCCTTTGGCCTTAGCAATCTGCGCCTTCAGATCTTCAACCTTCAAAAGGCGGGCGAGCAATTTTTGATCGTTCTGCTTCTCGCCGATCTCGCGAAGCTCCTTGAACACTCGTTTGTCGAGCCGTTCCTTGCACCGAGACCAACCGGAAAATCCCAGCTGACCAACGCCGAATACGAATTCGCGGAGACTGCCATCGTCGTTTGCCCGTTGCGGCTGTCGGGCGAGCATTGCCGCGGCCGGTTCGGACAGCGGGATAATGTGAGGCCTCTTGTTCTTTGTGCGCTCTCCGGGCAGCTCAATCGCGTCGACACTAAACGACGGCAGCTTGATCGTGTCCGTGATGCGCTTCTCCGGCACAATGGCGCCACCGATCTCATGCCGCTGCAGGCTTGCCATCTCATCAGCGCGCTGGCCGGTCAGCATCAAAAGTTTAACGATCGATCCATAGTGATCGTCGCCAGAAACTGTATGAGCCGGAGCGGGTGCTTTCCTTTTTCGCCGCAAGATACTTCTTGGCGATCGCCTCGAACGTGTCACTGGCACGTTTCCGGCTTTCCGTCTTGTCGCCGGCGGGGTCTTGGCCGAGCTTCACCCTTGCATGAAGCTGGGCGGCCTGCTCGCTGATACCGAGCTTGATGATCTGGCCGTCGCCGTCTTTGACGGTGGTGAAGCTCTCCAGGGTCGCGGCGCCGAGCGACAGACGTCGCTGCTTGTCGCCGGGAAGATCATGGGAAGATGCTGGAACAGCCGCGCCTTCCATAAACTTCCACATTGACTGATGGTCTATGTGGAATCCGCTGCTCGCCGACTTTTCCACCACCGCTAGCTGCTTTGGGTACTTTAGGTCGTTGGTTCGAATCCAGCTGCCCCGACCATTCGACAGAAGTCGCCGCCGAGACGCAGCCCACGATCGCCGGACAATTTTTTTGAGCAGGGTTTGACTGACCCATTGACAGCTCCCCGCGAATATCACCAGATGTAGTTGTCACGGTTCTACCGGATCGCAAGATTTGGTAGCTAAGAGGGAAGCCGGTGAATCACGCTTCAGCGTGAGATTCCGGCGCTGCCCCCGCAACTGTAAGCAGTGAGTTTCGCCCGATTCTACGTCACTGGCGCGCCTTGTGCGCTGGGAAGACGGGGTGCGACGACGACCTGCGAGCCAGGAGACCTGCCGCGACACCAGAACGTCCACGGGCGGGGTGTCCGGAGGTCGCTTGCTTGTCGTGCCCGGCCAACCGCCGGCCATGCCATCCGGCGCCTGTCTCACATCCAGCCCCCCAACAACCGACTGTCACCACGGGGTCTGCTGATGTCCGATTCTTCTGCTCTCATTTCTCTCGAAGCCAAAGCCGCGCCTTTCATTCAGTTGCGCCCCGAATCTGTCGCCGTGCCGGAGGCCCAGCTTCCGATGCAGGTGATCCGCCGCAACGGCACGGTTTCGAAATTCGATGCCAGCAAGATTTCGGTCGCGATGACCAAGGCGTTTCTCGCCGTCGAGGGCCACGGCGCGGCCGCCTCGCGCCGGGTGCACGAAATTGTCGAGCAATTGACCGCCGAAGTCGTCGGCGCGCTGTCGCGCCGGTTGAGCGAGGGGCGCACCTTCCACATTGAGGACGTGCAGGACCAGGTCGAACTCGCATTGATGCGCAGCGAGCACCACAAGGTGGCGCGCGCTTATGTATTGTACCGCGAGGAGCGTACTCGACAGCGCGCCGAGCAGGCTGCTGCCGAGCCGGCGAAAGCCTCAAGCGAACCCGTGATACATGTCACACTTTCGAACGGCACGAAGGCACCGCTCGACAACGGCCGCTTGAGATTGATTATTGAGGAAGCCTGCGACGGGCTCGATGGCGTCGATGCCGCGCCCGTCCTCGCCGAAACACAGCGTAATATCTATGACGGCATCAGCCAGGACGAGCTGGCGCTGGCTTCCGTCATGGCGGCGCGCACGCTGGTAGAACAGGAACCTAACTACGCGTATGTCAGCGCGCGGTTGCTGCTGGACAAGTTGCGTACTGAAGTGTTGTCGTTTGTGCACGGCGCACCCACCACCGCCTCTCAGGCCGATATAGCGACGCGCTACGCCGATTATTTCCCGGCCTACATCAAGACCGGCATCAAGGCGGAATTGCTCGATTCCGATCTGGCGCGCTTCGACCTGAAGAAGCTTGCTGCCGCGCTGAAGCCGGAGCGCGACCTGGCGTTTCAGTTCCTGGGCTTGCAGACGCTGTATGACCGCTATTTCCTTCATGAAGCCGGTAACCGCATCGAACTGCCGCAGGCGTTCTTCATGCGGGTCGCCATGGGGCTTGCCGCGCGCGAGATCGACCGCGAGGCGCGCGCGATCGAATTCTACGACCTGCTGTCATCGTTCGACTTCATGGCCTCGACGCCAACGCTGTTCAATTCAGGAACGTTGCGCCCGCAATTGTCGTCATGCTTCCTCACCACCATCGCCGATGATCTCGACGGCATCTTCAAGTCGGTGAAGGACAACGCGCTGCTGGCGAAATATTCCGGCGGCCTTGGCAACGACTGGACGAGGGTCCGCGGCCTCGGGGCCCATATCAAGGGCACCAATGGCGAAAGCCAGGGCGTGGTACCGTTCCTGAAGGTTGCCAACGATACCGCGATCGCGGTCAACCAGGGTGGCAAACGCAAGGGCGCGGTCTGCGCCTATCTCGAGACCTGGCATATCGACATCGAGGAATTCCTCGATCTGCGCAAGAATACCGGGGACGACCGCCGCCGCACCCATGACATGAACACCGCGAACTGGGTGCCTGACCTGTTCATGCAGCGGGTCGAGGCCGACGGCGAATGGACGTTGTTCTCGCCGGATGAGACGCCTGATCTGCATGATCTCTATGGCAAGCCGTTCGCCGAACGCTATGCCTTCTATGAAGCGAAGGCGGCGCGGGGCGAAATACGCGTGTTCAAGCAGGTGCGCGCTGCCGACCTCTGGCGCAAGATGCTGACCATGCTGTTCGAGACCGGGCATCCCTGGATCACGTTCAAGGATCCCTGCAACCTGCGCTCGCCGCAACGCCATGCCGGCGTCATTCACTCATCCAACCTGTGTACCGAGATCACGCTCAATACCTCCGACGACGAGACCGCGGTCTGCAATCTCGGCTCGATCAATTTGCTCAACCACGTGCAGGACGGCGGGTTGAACGACGCGCGGCTGAAGCGGACGGTGACGACCGCGATGCGGATGCTCGACAATGTCATCGACATCAACTTCTACACCATCCCCGAGGCGCGGCGCTCCAATCTCCGGCACCGCCCGGTCGGCCTTGGCATAATGGGGTTCCAGGATGCGTTGCAGGCGATGCGGATCGCGGTGGCTTCCGATGCCGCCGTCCAATTTTCCGACACCAGCATGGAGGCGATTTCGTATCACGCCATCTCGGCGTCGGTCGATCTTGCCGCCGAGCGCGGGCGCTATCCGTCGTTTGACGGCTCGCTGTGGAGCCAGGGCAGCCTGCCAATCGATTCCATCGAACTGCTGGCGGAAGCGCGCGGCCACCTCGCGGTGGACCGAAGCAGCACGCTCGACTGGGATTCGCTGCGCAAGCGCGTCAAGTCGACCGGAATGCGCAACTCGAACGTGATGGCGATCGCACCGACGGCGACGATTTCCAACATTTGCGGCGTCGCGCAGTCGATCGAGCCGGCCTACCAGAACCTTTATGTCAAATCGAACATGTCGGGCGATTTCACCGTCGTGAACGAGTTCCTGGTGCGGGACCTCAAAGTGCGCGGGCTGTGGGACGAGGTGATGGTCAACGACCTCAAATATTTCGACGGCAGTATCGGTGCTATCGACCGTATCCCTGACGATCTCAAGGCGCTTTATGCGACGGCCTTCGAGATCGACAGCGCCTGGTTGATCGAGGCTGCGGCCCGCCGGCAGAAATGGATCGACCAGTCGCAGTCGCTCAACCTCTACATCGCCAATCCGTCGGGAAAGAAGCTGGATGCGTTATACCGGCTGGCTTGGTCGCGCGGGCTGAAGACGACTTACTATTTGCGCTCGCGCAGCGCGACGCATGTCGAGAAGTCGACGCTCAAGGGCACCGATGGCAAGCTCAACAGCGTCGCATCCGTGACGATGATGTCCGGTAATTCGGCAATTAACGTCACCTCTGCCGTTACCGCGCCCGAACTGTCCGGCGCCATGGCGTGCTCGATCGACAATCCCGAATGCGAAGCCTGCCAGTAAGCAGCAAGAACAAGAGGAAATAATCGCATGCTCGACTGGTCCGAACCGACGGCGCCGATGCGCCAGACGCCGCCGCTCTTTGTTCCCGAAACCGTCGCCGGGGTGGAATCAGCCAGCCTCGGCACCATCGACCGCCACGGCGGGAGGGTTTCCGTTGACGACAAGCGCATGATCAACTGCCGCGCCGACGTCAATCAATTGCTGCCGCTGAAATACAAATGGGCGTGGGAGAAATACCTTGCCGGCTGCAACAATCACTGGATGCCGACGGAAGTATCCATGCAGGCCGACATCGCATTGTGGAAATCACGCGATGGCCTGACCGAGGACGAGCGTCGCGCGATCAAGCGCAACCTCGGCTTCTTCGCCGCGTCCGAAAGTCTCGTCGCCAACAACATCGTGCTGGCGATCTATCGTCATCTGACCAATCCGGAATGCCGGCAGTATCTGCTGCGGCAATCCTTTGAGGAGGCGGTTCATACCCACACGTTCCAGTACATCGTCGAGAGTCTTGGCCTCGACGAGGGCGAATTGTTCAACATGTACCGCGAAGTTCCCTCGATTACAGGCAAAGCGGCTTGGGCGTTGAAGCACACCCAGCATCTCGACGATCCTGACTTCAAGACGGGAACGCCGGAAGCGGACCAGGCCTTCCTGCGCGATCTCGTCGCCTTCTACGTCATTTTCGAAGGCATGTGGTTTTACACCGGCTTCGCGCAGATCCTGTCGCTCGGCCGCCGCAACAAGATGGTCGGCATTGCCGAACAGTACCAGTACATCCTGCGCGACGAATCGATTCACCTGAACTTCGGTATCGATGTCATCAATCAGATCAAGATTGAAAATCCACAGCTGTGGACCAAGGCATTCCAAGAGGAATTGCGCGCCATGATCCGTACGGCCGCTGAGCTCGAGGCGGCCTATGGGCGCGATACCATGCCGCGTGGCTTCCTCGGATTGAATGCGGCGCTGTGCGAGACCTACATGCATTTCATCGCGAACCGCCGCTGCGCCCAGATCGGGCTCGCGAGCGTATTCGACGATACCCAAAACCCGTTCCAGTGGATGTCGGAAGCCATGGATCTCAAGAAG
>Ga0210389_10002392_pt1 | contig 14808 bp, 10 predicted proteins | sample IncBWH28OmetaG_FD_160127 | JGI IMG/M metagenome (GOLD analysis project Ga0210389, IMG submission 160127) | Forest soil microbial communities from Barre Woods Harvard Forest LTER site, Petersham, Massachusetts, United States - Inc-BW-H-28-O ...
ACATCGATGCCAAACTTCATGGTGTGAGCGCCTTTGACCCACGTGAGGCTGTCCGACCATTGATATGTGTTTCCAATCTGAGGTAGCTGCCCCTCGAAATTGTTTCCGATGACGGCACCACCAGAAATCGTGGTGAATGGCACCCCTTCGTGCGTGGCGCCCAAGCCTGGAGTGATACCGAACGCCGGGTTGCCACTCGCACTCCCGGCGAGGGCATTTATCGCCGAAGAATCAGAAAGACCGGTGAAGCAGAACTTTTGCGCAGCAGAAGAGCACGACGCGGTTACCAGGTTGTTGGTTTGTGGAGATTGAAAGCCAAGTTGACCCTCACGCATATACGTGAAGCGGGCCTCATTGACCACTGCGTTGCTGATGGTCCAGGTATGGCTTACGTTTACTTGCTGATAGCGCGAATTGTTGTTACTTCCGAAGCCGGGGATATTGGCACCAGCCGCTTGAAAGAACGAAAACGGCTGAAAATTCGCGTCGTCTGTATAGTAGTAGTAACCGGTCAGGTTCTGGTGATCGGTCAGCTTGTGGTCGATGCGGATGGTGAACTGGTCCTGGAAGTCGCTGCCCACGGGCACGGCTTGAAAGACGTCGCCGCCGACATTCGCGCTCGGAATGTATTTCTGGAGCAAGTTCGCCGCGACCGGATCCTGACATGGAGTAGGAATAACGCCATTGGGGAAAATCGAGTTCCACGCTGCTCCCGCAGCAGGCGCAACGGCGAGCGGAACCGCCAGGATTGCGTTCGTGCATCCCGGCCGGCCATTCAAGACCTGTGCGACAAACGGATCGCTGATACCTCCCGTGAATTGTTGTCCCGCCGAAGCAATGCCTGAGAAGTCTCCCGTTCTCTGCGGTCCCGTGGGGACGAGTACTTGCGAGCCAGACTGGCCCTGCCGGATGCGCCGGCCTTCATAGGACAAGAAGAAGAAGGTCCGATCCTTTTTAATCGGTCCCCCAAAGGTCCCGCCGAACTGATTCTGATTGAACTGCGGTTTGACCGTGTTGAAATACCCTTGGGCGTTCAGAACGGTATTGCGGAAATATTCGTAGAGATTGCCATGGAAATTGTTGGTTCCGGATTTTGTGATCACGTTCACCACAGCTCCGGAGTTGCGGCCATACTCGGCGTCAAACGTGTTGGTAATGACGCGGAACTCCTCGATGCTGTCGGGAGTGGGTTGGATGGTAGGCAGGTTTACGAACTGGTCGTTGGCGTCTCCGCCGTTCACGCTGAAGTTATTGGAGCGCCCGCGGCCACCGTTCACCGAAACCGAACCCGCAGAATCGGAACCGTAGAAAAGGCTGCCGCTACTGCCTAACTGCGACTGCACTCCCGGTTGGAGCTGCAAGAACTGGTAGGTGTCGCGAGTGTTCAGGGGGAGTTCGTTCACCGAGCGGTCATTGATCACGGCACCGAGTTGCGTGCTAGTCGTGTCCACCTGCGGGGCTTCCGAGGTTACCTCGACGGTTTCCTGAGTCGCGCCGATTGTCAATGTCTGATTGAGCGTGACCACCTGGTTGACGTCGACGGTTACGCTTTTCTGGACGCTCTTCTTAAATCCGGTCAGTTCGTATTCGACTCGATAGGTACCCGGCACAACTTCCACAAATGTGTAGTCTCCGCTGGCATTCGTCGGAATGCCGCGAGTGGCGCCAGTAGCCTCGTTCGTCAGCGTGACCTTTACGCCGGCTAACACCGCGCCCGTGGGGTCGGCGACGCGGCCGAGAATCCGGCCGCCGGTGCTCTGGGAGAACGTAGGAATGGAAAGAATGGAAAGAATAGTAAGCAAGCCGAGCAGGGCCAGCCAGGAAGCTGACACGCGGTGCGCTAGAGACGGATGCATTGAGCACCTCCCGATTCGTGTTGGAAGATTGCCAGCTAACAACTCTTGCGTGAAAATCAAACCTTGCTATAATCGCGCAAGGTTAGAGAACCTGTGGCACGCTGTCAAGTAAAAAATGGTGCTGTGGATCGAGCCTGGACAAGACAGGGGAGCGCAGTTTTAGAAATGAAGTCCGCCGACCCAAAACCTTACTTGAAAATCGGCGACGTGGCCCGACTGGTTGGCGTTTCTCCCTCGGTGATACGATCGTGGGAGAGTCTCGGCCTCACGCACCCTCACCGCACAGTCAGCAAGTACCGGCTCTACACACCCGAAGATGTAATGTTGCTCAAGCGCGCGCGATTTTTACGCAAGGTTCGAGGACTTAACGCGCCCGCCATTGCGCAGTTGCTCAAGCGCGAAGGCCTGGTGAGCCCCGCGACCAATGGACACAGCGGTGCGATCGGCGTGCACCTGCGTCAACTGCGCTTGCGGCGAAGCTTATCTTTGGCTCAAGTGGCAAAACGCGTTGGCATCTCCGTCGGATTCCTCAGCGCCCTGGAACGTTCCCACATGAGCGCGTCAGTGAGCACTCTACGAAAGCTGGCGCGATTCTACAAGACCAACATCCTTGATTTTTTCGATGCGGCGGAATCGAATAGCCGATTAGTGCCCTCGAGCAAGCGCAAAGTCCTCGAGGCCGGTCCGGGCGTCCGCATGGAATTGCTGGCGTGGGGAAACACAGTGATGGAGCCCCACCTGTTTCGCATTTCTCCCCGTGCCGGCAGCGGCGAATCCTACACCCACGAAGGCGAAGAGTTTTTACACGTTTTGCAGGGACAACTGCATATCTCAGTAGCGGAAGTGGAGTATCGGCTGAAGCCTGGCGACAGTTTTTATTTTGAGAGCGCCACGCCGCATCGTTGGTTCAACCCGGGCCGCACCGAAGCCCGGGTGCTGTGGATTAATACCCCGCCGACTTTTTAGAGTTGAGCTATTCGAAGGCAGGGATCGTGAAGGCCTATTGATGACCCGACGCTTTATTTTCGCGCTGTTGGCGGCATCCATTCTCCTGCTTGGCGCTTGCTCGAAGAAGACTCCCACGCTCAACCTGCTGGTCTGGGAAGGCTACGCCGACCCATCATTCGTGCGCGGCTTTGAGGAGCAAAACCACTGCAAGGTCACCGTCTCTTACATGGGATCGAGCGACGAACTGGTGGCCAAGCTACGCGGTGGAAGCGCGGGCAACTACGATGTGATTTCACCATCGAGCGACGTTGCCACTTCGATCGCTGTGGCGGGATTAGCTGCGCCGCTCGACCTTTCGAAACTGCCAAGCTACGGCCAACTCTCGCCCCAGCTCACTTCCCTGCCCCTGGTTCGAATCAAGGGACAAGTCTTTGGCGTGCCCTTCATGTGGGGGCCGAACCCGATCCTTTATGACACCACCGCATTTCCGCAACCGCCAGACAGTTGGAATGTGTTTTGGGATCCGAAGTATCGCGGCAAGGTTTCCGTCTGGGACGAACTCTCCACGGTGTACATGGCGGCACAGGTTTTGGGCTTCGACCAACCCGATCCCACTCACCTTTACAACCTCAGCGACGCGGAGTTGGAGGCAGTCAAGAAGAAGCTGCTGGAGTTGAAGCCGAACATTCGGAAGATGTGGTCGACGGGAGGCGAGCTGACAAATCTGTTTCAAAACCACGAAGTTGTCCTGGCCATGGGATGGCCGCTGATGACCAACCAGCTTCGCAAGCTGAATTTCCCGATTGGCGAAACCATTCCGAAGGAAAATACCACCGGCTGGATCGACCACTTGATGGTGACCGCGGGCAGCGAGAACAAGGAACTAGCCTACAAGTTCCTTGCATACATGATCGAACCCCAGACGCAAAAGCAAGTCGCGGATGTGACCGGTTACACGCCGGCGAACCCGCAGGCCGCGCAGTTCATGACGCCGCAACAGGTCAAGAGCCTGCATCTTGACGACGTCGACAATTATCAGAGGCATATCTACTTTTGGCAGGACGTGCCTCGCCGGGCGAAGTACGTTGAGATCTGGAATGAAGTAAAAGCCGCGCAATAAATTAATGGAGGCCGGGCGTCCTCGCCCGGCTGGTCGGTAGAGACGCTGAGAGGCAGGACGTTGCAGGTAGACGGGCGAGGACGCCCGTTCTCCAAACGCAGCGCTACAAACGTACATGGCTACCACTACCGAACCCGTGGTTACTTCCGCCAAGTCCGGCTTGCAACCATTGCTCGCGATCCGCAATGTTGCCAAGTCTTTCGGGAAAAATCCCGTGCTTCGCGACATCTCTCTGCAGATTGCGGAAGGCGAGTTCCTGACCATTCTCGGAGAAAGCGGCTCGGGCAAGACGACGCTATTGCGCATCATCGCGGGATTCGAGAGCGCTAATTCTGGCGAGATCCTGATGGAAGGCGAACGGCTCGATCTCCTGCCGCCGTACCGCCGCCGCGTCAATACGGTGTTTCAACATTATGCGCTCTTCCCCCATTTGACGGTGGAAGAAAACGTGGGCTACGGACTGCGCGTGGCCAAGCTGCCGAAAGACGAGATTGCGGCCCGCGTCTCGGAAGCGCTCGCCATGGTTAAGATGACCGCGTTCGCCAGATCGAAGCCCGGCAAGATCAGTGGTGGGCAGCAGCAGCGCATTGCCCTGGCTCGCGCCCTGATCAACCGGCCACGACTGCTACTGCTGGATGAACCGCTCTCTGCGTTGGATGCCAATCTGCGCCGACAAATGCAGGTGGAGTTGAAATCGCTGCAACGCGAGGTCGGTATTTCGTTTGTGTTTGTAACCCATGACCAGGAAGAAGCCATGGTCATGTCGGACCGCATTGCGCTTTTGCGCATGGGCGAGTTGGAACAGGTCGCTTCGCCGCGTGAGATCTATAGCCATCCAGCGACGGCCTACACTGCGCAGTTTATCGGCCACACCAATCTGCTTCGTGGCGAAATAAAGTCTGGAGTCGTTCGTTGCAAGTCGCTCTCCTGGCGAGTCGGGCTGCCCGATGGCCCAGCTTTGTTTTCTTTGCGGCCGGAGAACATTCGAATAGTGCCCTCGGCAACGGGTGGCTCCGACATCAACCTGGTCGCCTTCCATGGCAAGATTCGGCACCAGGCTTTTCACGGCGCGACCGAACTTCTGCAGATTGTCGGTGCCGACGGGCTCACACTTTCAGTGAGAACTGCAACTCGCGAAAACCGGCAAGGCGACTTGCATTTGGAATTCTTCCCGACGGATGCCGTGCCGGTCCGCGAGTCCCCGGAAAAAAGAGGTTAGCCAAGAAGATGTTTTCTCGTGCATACCGAGCCGCTATCACGCTGCCCCCACTGTTATGGGTGGTGATTTTTCTGCTCGTCCCTTATGGACTACTCTTCTGCTACAGCTTCTGGTCGGTTTCGCCCTCACAAGCGATCGTCCACTCCTGGACCCTGGACAACTACCGCGAACTCTTCCGCGTGAATGTTTACCTGCAGACCCTCTTTCGCTCGATGTGGATAGCGGCCCGCGTGATGATCTTTTCCCTACTGCTGGGCTATCCGCTGGCTTACTACCTGTCGTTCTATGCGGGCGCGAGAAAAGATCTCTTTTATCAGCTGGTGATTATTCCGTTGTGGGTGAGCTATCTGGTTCGCGCCTATGCCTGGAAGACCATCCTGGGCAGCGACGGCGTGCTCAACACTTTGCTGCAGTACGTCCACTTTACAAAACATCCACTCGAGTTTCTGCTCTACAGCCCGTTCGCAGTTGTACTCACGCTTACCCACATCTATACGCCGTTCGCAGTTTTGCCGATCTACGCAGCGCTCGAGCATATTCCCCGCAATCTGGTGGAGGCGTCCCATGATTTGGGGGCTTCTCCGCTGCAAACTTTCTGGAGGGTGATTTTTCCACTCTCGATTCCGGGAGTACTGGCCGGAGCAACTTTCGCATTTGTACTGAGCCTCGGCGATTTTCTCGCCCCGTTGCTGCTTGGCGGCCCGAGCGGGATCATGATTTCGAACATCGTGGTCAGCTTGTTCGGCGCGGCTTACAATTGGCCCTTGGGAGCGGCCATTTCGCTGTGCATGCTGATACTGGTCGTCAGCTTGCTCTTTCTCTCGGAGAAACTAGAGAAAAAATGGAGCTTCCGATGAGGGCTGCCCGCAACACGTCTCGCTGGTTGCCGTGGCACAGCATCGTGGTATTCGGATTTCTTTATCTGCCGATCGTGACCCTGATCATCTACTCGTTCAACGGATCGGGCGTCGGTGGATTCCCTCCGCGCAACCTGACCTTGGACTGGTACCGCATGCTTTTTGCCGATGACGCCATCTGGGAATCAGTTCTGAACAGCGTGATCGTTGCAATGGCGGCAATGGCAATTTCGCTGACCTTTGGCATCCCAGCCGCGCTGGCTTTAGATCGAGCGAACTTCCCCGGAAAAACCCTTTTTCGCCGGCTCGTGCTCTTGCCCCTAATCCTCCCCGGAATCATTACCGGACTCTCGCTACTCATGTTGTTTCGCGCAGCGGACGTGAAGCTAAGCCTGCTCACGATTGTCCTCGGTCATGGCACGGCTTTGATCTCCGTCGCCACCACCGAAGTTTTCGCGGGCCTGCAAAAACTGGATCGTGCGCAGGAAGAGGCCTCGCTGGATCTCGGCGCAAATTACTGGCAGACGTTCTGGCGAGTCACCATTCCCAACTTGCGATTGTCCATCATCGGCGCCGCTTTGCTGATCTTTACCCTGTCGATGGACGAGATCGCGGTCAGCTTTTTTCTGATTGGCCGCGACAACACGCTGCCGCTGGAAATTTGGGGCCGGTTGCGGCGGGGGATCACGCCGGAGATCAATGCCATCTCCAGCATCATTTTTGTTTTTTCTCTAATCGCGATCGTTAGTTGGTACCGACTGCGGGTAGGTTCGGAAGGAAAGCCTGAAATTGCGGCCGAGGCGGTCGAAACTGTTGCTTAAGGAGTGTAGTTCTGGCATCCTGCCGGCTGTTCCGAGGGCATCTTGCCCTCGGTTGTGAGGGCGGGATGCGCTCACAACCGCCGCCGGGACGGCGGCGCTACGAAAGGAACCTCTCATATGACTCCAAATCGCAGGGACTTTATTAAGTTCGTGGTCGCGGGATCGGTTGCGGCCGGATGTCCGGTCGATCTCTCTTTATTAACGGCCGAGACCCCGCAGCCTGAAGTGGACGGCGAAGACAATCGCATCTGCCACCAGGTGCGCGATGGCAAAATCTTCTCCCGCCCGCCAGTTTCCTCCCGCCACGACGTAGTGATTGTCGGAGGAGGGGTGAGCGGGCTGACCGCGGCTTATTTATTGCGCACTCGCGATTTCCTCCTGCTGGAAAAAGAACCCCATTGGGGCGGCAACGCATATTTGATGGAGTATCAGGGCAACGCATATGCCACCGGGTCGGCGTTTCTAGCAAAGAGTGAGGAGGCCTACAGCTTCGCCAAAGAAATTGGTCTGGAGCCTCTGCCCATCAATGATCGCGACAGCACCATCATCAAGGGCGAATGGATTGCCAATACCTGGGTCGAAGGCCTCGACAGATTGCCTTACCCCGCGTCCGTCCGCGAGGGTTTCAAGAAGTTCAAGAAGGAGATGCTGGCAATTGATCTCGATAAACGAGGCAACGAACTCTACAACGTTCCATTTTCTGATTTCATGAAAGGCTACCCGGTCGAGGTAAAGCAGTGGTGGGATAACTACGGCCCGTCCAACTGGGGAGCCGCTTCCGAGGACACAGCCGCCGCGCTCGGCATTGGTGAAATGCAAGAGATCGCTGGAGATGCTGTACCCGATTTCTACACCTGGCCCGGCGGACTGGGCGTGATTACCAAGAGATTGGCGGAAACCCTGCAGGCAACATTCGCGGAACACATGCAAGTCGGCGCGACCACCGTGGCCGTCGTCCCAGACAACCAGGAAGTACAAGTCACCTACCTGCAGGGTACGGAACTGAAGACGGTCGCGGCAAAAGCGGTCATTATGGCGAGTCCCAAATTCATTACGCGGCGCATCGTGCAGGGTCTGTCAGAGAAGCAGAACGACGCCATGCACCAGATCCGCTACATTCCTTACGCAGTGGTCAACCTGATTTTCGACAAGCCCGTATTCAACAAGAGCTACGACACGTGGTGCCCGGGAAACACGTTCACCGATTTCATCGTGGCGGATTGGACCATCCGCAACCAGCCGGGCTACAAGCAGAAATACAACATCCTCACCTGCTACACGCCCATGAGCGAAGACGACCGTGGTTATCTTTTGACGGAATCGAGCGCGCGGAAAAAAGCCGTCAGCGTGCTGGACGATTTTCAGAAGCTCTTCCCCGGCTCCAATGTCGATCCCGTCGAAGTGCATATTTACCGCCGGGGACATCCTCTTTATATGTCCACGCCCGGTCTTTACACCAAGGTGCAGCCTTTGGCACGACAACCGATGGACCGCGTATTCTTTGCCAACACCGATTCCGAAGGCGCCGAATCCACTACCAGCAAAGCCATCGTGGCAGCCCGCCGCGCAGTGAAAGAGGCCGAGAGCCGTTTGGCGGGAAAGGCCGTGCCAAAACACTCACCAGTCGGCTGAGTCTTTTGCTATGGAGGCCGGGCATCCCCGCCCGGCTGGCGGGCGCGAACGCCATCTTCCATCATTCAATTGAAATGCGCTGTCGACTTGGTCTCGCCGCTTTCGCCCGCCCATAGTAAAGTGGTAGTAGGCCGTTGCCAGTCATCAGGAAGGAAGTCTCATTTGAGTTCCAGTATTCGTAATATCGCAATTATTGCCCACGTCGACCATGGCAAGACCACGCTGGTCGACGCCATGCTGCAGCAGAGTGGCACCTTTCGTTCCAACGAACACATCATCGAACGGGTGATGGACTCGAACGACCTGGAGCGCGAGCGCGGCATCACAATTCTGGCCAAGAACACGGCCATCCTCTACCATGACGTGAAGATCAACATTGTTGATACGCCGGGCCACAGCGATTTTGGGGGAGAAGTAGAGCGCGCCTTGAAGATGGTCGACGGCGTGATGCTGCTGGTTGACGCCAGTGAAGGCCCTTTACCACAGACGCGCTATGTCCTCAGCAAGGCGCTCGAGGCTCATCTTGCGCCCATCCTCGTTATCAACAAGATCGATCGCTCTGACGCCCGCCCTCAGGAAGTCTTGAACGAAGTTTACGATCTTTTCATTGATCTCGACGCCAAAGAAGAACAACTCGACTTTCCGGTTCTGTACACCAACGCCAAAGCCGGAACCGCCTCGCGAGACATAAAAGGAGGCGGCATGAACTTGCAGCCTCTGTTCGAGACCATCGTCAAAACCATCCCCGTGCCTACGGGCGATGTAGCCGGACCACTGCAGATCCTGGTGGCAAACCTCGATTACAGCGACTATCTAGGACGCTTGGCAATTGCGCGTGTGTTCAACGGAACCATGCACACTGGTGAAGACGTCGCCATCGCCAAGCTTGACGGCACACTCCACAAAATCAAAATCACGAAGCTGTTTTCATTCTCCGGACTGAAGCGAACCGACATTACCGAGACCACTCTTGGCGACATTATCGCCGTAGCCGGCGTTGAAGGCATCACGATTGGCGAGACGATTACCGATGCTGAGAATCCGGCGCCACTTCCTCACATCACCATTGATGAGCCTACGATTGCCATGCTTTTCACGGTGAACACCTCGCCGTTCGCCGGGCGAGACGGCACGTATGTCACCTCCCGGAATCTGCGGGAGCGTTTGCAGAAAGAGCTACTGACCAATGTTTCCCTGCGCGTAGAGGACACCGCGACCACGGATTCATTCGTCGTTATGGGTCGGGGCGAGCTCCAGCTTTCGATTCTCATTGAGATGATGCGCCGGGAGGGTTTCGAATTGATGGTGGGAAAGCCTGAGATCGTAACCAAGCGCGTCGATGGCAAGCTCATGGAGCCGATCGAGAAGCTGACCGTGGATGTGCCCGAAGATTTCGTGGGCGTGGTCATGGAGCAGCTTGGCGCGCGCAAGGGCGAAGTGCTCAACATGCACAATCACGGATACGGCCGCGTCAGGATCGAGTTCCGCGTGCCCAGCCGCGGGCTGATCGGCCTGCGCAGCCAGTTGCTCACTGATACGCGCGGCACCATCGTAATGAACTCTCTATTTGACGGCTATATCGAATGGCAAGGCGAGATTCCGCATCGACTGACCGGTGCGCTGGTTTCCGACCGCGCGGGAGTAACCACGCCGTATTCTCTTTATAACCTGCAGGAGCGAGGCGAACTGTTCGTCGGCCCGACAATCGATGTTTATGAAGGCATGATCGTTGGTGAGAACGCCAAGGATAACGACCTCGATGTCAACGTGGTCCGGGAAAAGAAATTGACCAATATGCGGTCTTCTACTTCTGACATCGCGGTCCGCTTGGTGCCATTCCGGAATCTTAATCTTGAGCAGGCCATTGAATTCATCGCTGACGATGAGTTTGTCGAAGTCACGCCAAAATCTCTGCGGCTGCGCAAGAAGATCCTGCAAGCCAACAAACGAAAGAGGAGTTCGATGGCGATGGCGGAAGAAGAGCGATAATACCTCGCCATCCACGCACGCCGGATTCCCGTCGAGCTCTGAAGACGGATACCGACTTGAAGCTATATCTCGTTCCCTGCAGTTGCGGAACCACTTTCACGGTTTCCGAAAACATAGGACAGCCAGGGTACGACGTTGCGCCGCTATCTGAAGTGTCCCGAAGTGCGGCAAGCGTCATGATCCTAAGAATCGCCTTCTGCAATTCGGCTTTCAGCGCGATGGGTATTGGAAGGTGGACGGCTATTAAGAATTTTTGCCATCTCGAGCGCAGTATGTTTCGTGCGCGAGCAGGAAACCTACGGAGTCGAAAGATCCCTATGCACCACGCCCTTCGCTGACGCTTCGAGGCGTTCTCCTAGTGAAGCCTTCACTGCAATGCATGGCGGGCAACGAGAATACCTTCCCCCAAATAGCAGACCTGCTATACTTCCTGCGCATTTGATTGTTCGTCAACTTTGGCTTTCGGCTTGGCCAACCAGCCTCCCAGTTGCTGCCGAAGTCGCCCACGCTCAAATAGCTCACTCAGAGGCAATTCGCTTGAAGAACATTTTCGTTGGGAACCTCGACTTCAATACTTCGGAAGACGAACTGCGCAAGCTCTTCGAGGTGCATGGGCAGGTGGACCGGGTCAGCATCATGACCGACCGGGATACCGGGCGCTCGCGCGGCTTCGGCTTCGTGGAGATGACGAGTGCGGAAGACGGAGAGAAGGCCATCGCGGCGCTGAACGGCACTCAGATTGGCGGCCGCACCTTGAATGTGAATGAAGCGCGCCCCAAGGTCGAGCGCGGCGGAGGCGGCGGTCGAGATCGTGGCGGCCGCGGAGGCGGACACGGGGGCGGCGGAGGCGGACGTAATCGCTATTAGACTCCTCTCGAATTTCTGGCAAAGCAGAATACTCAGTCCAGCGTCATGGCTCAGCTTTCGCCGCTTAGAGCGTGACGATGACCTTCGATCCACCAATTCATAGGGTAAAGCTCCGCATGTACACTGGAAATACTGGTGTGCGCCCCTAGCTCAGCCAGATAGAGCGGCAGCCTTCGGACTTGCCATTGTTGCTAACCTATTGAAAAGTAGAGGTTGTTTTCAGGTGATTCTCGAGGATAAGGGTGAGACACGGAAGCGTTCAGCTAACCTGTGGGCTACCCTAACTAAAGTCGGACGCCGAGCACGGGAGAGTGAGCGGCCTATCGTATCCACGCTAGGCCATGCGCTTCGGTGCCAGGCTCGTCGTGGATTGACTGCGGCACGGAAGCGTTGAGCATGGACCGGACTGTTTCTAGCGTCGCTAGGCATGCTTTACGTTGTACACGAATGCACTACGTCCTTCCTGCTTTGTCCTCCTCTATGAACTTGTCGTACAGGGCAGGAACCGACTGTGACAATTTCACAGTCATTGCTCCGTTTTCGTCCAATCCATCTGGGCGGTCCGGACTTTCCTATGCCAATGTGCACGATGGGAACCGCTCGCGGGATTTGCCCTTTCACTGCTGCAGGTGAGAGCTCTTCCTTTTCCGCAAACGTCTGTGAATATCCGGCCAAAACTCCTTCAGCTCATTCCCGAAGGCGTCGATGCCCATCTGCACGCCCCAGCTGGTGAAACTCGTTGAAAAACCCCGATCGGCGGCGGGATAATAAACGTTGGAAATGGCAATCGCCGTTGCGTTACCAGCAAACTCGGGAACGTCGAACATATGACCGCCGGAGTCCCTTCGGGTGATGAGAATGCGGCTGATGGCATAGCCAAAGCGGTGAACCAACCCACCCTTTCCCGATCGAAAATAGCGAGGGTCTGTTTTTAGGATCGAGGGGAAAACGCCGCCCACCATGATATTGCCATCCACCTGATCGGCGAAAGCCGCTCCATACCGCTTCCCATATCCCGCCATTCCCTGTCCGAACGCCGGATAGGCATTTTCCGCCTGACGGATGCCTGCCACAACACCCACTATTGCGAATTCATATGGATCGAAGGCGCCCTTCGCTGTGATGGCGAATTTTTCTTTCCAGGAGATCGGTTTCACTTGCGACTCATTATCTACCGTCAAGAAGTTCGGCATCACGTAAAACATCCGGTCGTCCTTGTTCTTCTCAGTGTCTTGCTGGACCCGGCTGTTTTGATCCTGAGAATTATTCTCGGCAGACGGTTGGTCTCGAGCTTTGTCCTGCATTGCAAGAGCAGCAGGGTCCGAAGAAGGCTGTTTCTGTGTCTCTTGGGAGAACACTGGAAGTGTTAGAAACAAGAAAGCTGAAAGTATCGCGAAGGAGAACAGGAAGTAACGGGGGAGGGTGCCAAGCTGGAGGATCAACAATCGGAGAATCAGTTTTGGAGCTCCGTCTCGCGGATCGGAGGGTTCCCCTGCCATATCTTCAACGAACTTGCCACCAGACCAGGCACCACCCACATCAGTGGGGTTCCGACGTCTCCTTTTTACCGGTTCAAGGAGTCCCGCTTGCGGGTGTGTATGTGTGATTGATCCCCTCAGAGACTGCTCCGATACTCGTACCTCAGCATCAATTACGGTCATTGTATCATTTCGGCTGCCACGATCCGGACGCAGACGAGGTACAAAAAGGGCGCCGCGCTTTTATGGGAAATAATGTGCTCGTGGGCTGCGAACGCGTCCGAAAAGCGCGGCTACCCGCGATCGACCCGGCTAGATAAACTGATGTGTTGTGCATTGCCAGTTTGGTTGAAGTCAATCTTATGGCGGTGACGCGTTAATCGCAGGCACAAGGCGATTCTTTTTGTCACGCTTGTGGTCAGCAGCTGCGCTCTGCTGCTGGGCGCGAAACTGCGAGAAGCCCTCAATTTCATGATGCTGGGGGTCGCCTTTGCTTGGGCAATAGGCAGTAACACTGCCTTGAAAGCATACGCAAGTCTGAAAGGAGGTTCCGGAACATTCTATTCCTGGATCCGGCTGCCTTTGGCAATGGCTTTGGCTGGAGGTGTCTGTGGTGCGATGTTGCTCTACAGCCGAGCGAACCCCGTACTCGTTGTTGTTTTCATGTGTGCGGCAGGAATGTTTTTTGCTCCGTTGACACCATTCCCGACAGGCAGAATTTGGTTGAGAATTCCGTTATTCCTGGTCGCTGTCGCGGCCTGTCTCGCTGCTACCTGGGGAATAGTCAGCATCGACCTAATAACATCGGATGACTATCTCGAGAGATACGGCCAACTAGCGGTGACCGGGTTGTTTGCTTTCATTGTAGGTTTCTTTTGGCTTTCAAAGGGTTGGGGCCTCATCCAACGCGGGATCTGTTCGACACCGTCTCTCAATGCGTTGTCATCAGGAGGCTCGACCGGAACGCCTTGGGCCCAATATATCTCAGTTTTCCTTGGGTTTCTAGTTCTGACTCTGTGGTTAGGACTGTTGGCGTGGTCAGCTTCCAACGACTGGGCATATGCGCCAGAGAATCCAAAAAGCGACTATCCGTTTAGTCGGTTCATCATTGCAGTACTCCTAGCGTCGTGGCCCTACATGGCCTGGAAAAGTATCCTCTGCAGAGAATCCAATGCGGATCCTAAATACTATCGGCGTCATGGGCGGACTTCTGTACTTGCCGAGATGATGTTTGTTGTCGTACTGTCGCTCGCAATCACCAATGGTATACAGAACGGCAATGACCGACGAATGGTGGTGGAGAAAATCCAAGCAGTCGCAAAGGACCTAACGGCGGCGGTCACCAGGATCGGTGCCATCAAACAACGGGACTTGCGAACGACGAACGACTATATCCGTGCGTACGCTGAAATTGAGCAACTGCTGCCGGACTGCGAGGCGAAGATAGAAAAGTGTGCTGTCGTTTGCCAAGAGGCGCGTCAGCTTGACAAAAATAAGAGCCTGATAAGCACCCAGCTCTTCTACAAGAGTCATCCACCGGATATGTGCAAGGATAATTTCGAGCTGCTCAACCTAATTCGCAAGATGGATACACTTACAAAGCAAGAAGTTTTGACTGCTCGAAACATGGCAGCTCTCCCTGAGCAAGATCAAGCGGAATTTTGGCGAACAGAGTTCAGACCGCTCCTAGTCCAAGAGTACGATTTGAGGGAAAAAATTCAAATCGTTGCGGGAAAGATTCAATTACCGTCGAAGTAGATAGCTCGGGTCTGTTAAATGGTGTCGCCGGTGGTGTCAAACTGATTGCGGCGGGGCTAATGGTCGGTGCATTTGCAATACCTAGAGATCCCGGGTCACGAGCTACAAGAAGTTAGCGCCTGTATGGAACTAGTATTTTCCACGAAATACCGCTTTATTGATGTCCGGCCAGAACTCTTTTAATACGTTGAACACGCCGTCCAAGCCCAGCTGCGTTCCCCAACGTTGATACGTTTTCACCCAGGGGTTGGATTGTGCTGGGT
>Ga0210389_10002394_pt1 | contig 14805 bp, 11 predicted proteins | sample IncBWH28OmetaG_FD_160127 | JGI IMG/M metagenome (GOLD analysis project Ga0210389, IMG submission 160127) | Forest soil microbial communities from Barre Woods Harvard Forest LTER site, Petersham, Massachusetts, United States - Inc-BW-H-28-O ...
GATCCAGACGAAGACACGAAGGTCCGTACCATCGCCGGCGAGATCGACCGGTACTTTTCGCTTCTTCAGCTACAGAGTGCCTATGACAGCAATGAATTTGCTGATTCGCTATTTCGCATTTCTGACGCGATCCGTGATAAGCCCCTGGAAACGTTTCGCCCGGCGTTCGACAGCCAACTGACGGCGATGATTGCCACCCGCCGCAACGTGCAGACCGCAGAACCTCTGAGCTACGCGGCCTTCAGGCAGACCGGCATCAACCTGAACACCCGCTTTAAGCGCTACTTTTTCGCGCGGATCGATGAGTTCCTCGCGAGCAAAATGAATTTGAATCCGAAGCACTCAATAGCCGACCTTGTGCTTAAGACAGGAGCGAAGACCGGATTCCACGTCGAACACATTCTTTCATGGAATGATGAAAACAAGGCGCTGTTCGACGGGGACGAAGAACGTTTCGAACAGGAACGCAACCGGCTCGGGGGCATTCTCTTGCTAAAGGGCAAGGACAATATCTCCAGCAATAACGAACCCTACAGCGAAAAGCTCAAGTCCTATGCCAATACACTCTATTGGAACGAAACTCTTCGTGCCGACAGCTATAAGTCAAAACTGGACATGACCGCGCTGAAGGATCAGCTTGGCCTCGAACTGGAGCCACTCGATCAGTTTGGTCCGGACCAGGTCGAGGCGCGGCACAAACTACTGTTCAAGCTCGTCGGGATCATCTGGAATTGAATCGGTCATCACTAAAACTGCACTTTTGGCTACCTTGGGTGCTAGAGGTGGCCCGTTACGTCGGAATGCCCAATAGCGGAAAGCCAGTGACGGTGGTTGACCCATCTTGTCCGATTGACACTTCGAAAATCGGCTCTTCAAAGTCGCTCTGCCGGTATCGCGTCGTGAACAGTTGCACGCGTTGATTGCGGCTGGATCGCAGTGGAAGCGCTACCGGCGCAAGCCGGTTGTACCGCCCCATCACAGCAAAATCCAGGTGCGTTCTGATCAGTTCCCAGGTCGCGATCTTGCCCGGGCAGTCTTCAAATGTGAAGAATCGGCCTCGCTCCAACTCGTGGAGTGTGTATCCCGTGAACATTCCGAAACTCAACGACGCAGCGCCAGCCTCATGCAATCCTTCGATCAGTTTCAGCAGCGAACTCGCCTGCTGCATCGGTTCACCACCCGAAAACGTCAAACCATTGATGTCCCCGGCCCGCTGCAGGGCAATTACGCGCTGGACAATGTCATTCGGGTCGGTCGGCGACCCGACTTCGAATGGATGGCTCGCCGGATTCCAGCATCCGGAACAGTTCAGCGCGCAACCTTGAAACCAGAGCACTGCCCGCCGGCCCGGCCCGTTGGCGCGGCTGACAGGAACAAATCCGTGCACCATCATCGTATGCCAGCCTTTCAGTGACCAGTCCGGACCTGATCTTCGGTCTGTTTCGACGTATAGAACGAGATCTTCTTCCGTTCGGTTCTAATCTTGTCCCCGCCGCGAAAGTCCTCGAACACCCGCGAGCAACTGTTGTCGGCGAATCCGTCGAGGTCGATCGAGCTATTCCCGCTCTCGTCAATGGTGATCGTAATGGTTTTCTGCGACATCGCCCCTCCTATCGGACCGCAAAGCGGAGCTGAATTCTCTCGCCTTGCTCCGTCTTCACAACTTCCCGGCCCTTGAAGACGTACCCCTTCGACTTCGCCGCGGCGATCGTCTGCTTCTCTTTGTAGAGTTGGCGGATGCGATTCAGCCATTTCTGGTCGAATCCGATTGCCTGGTCATACTCGCTGAGTTGCGCGGCATATCGGCCGTCCGTCGTCTTTGCGAAGCCGATATCGTTCGAAGCCGAGTCCAACTCCCGCCGGCGTATGATGACGTGCGCCCTTTCCTGCCGCTCATGACCCTCGTACCCGATCAACGGCGCCCCGTAAGGATGGACTTCCGGGTGATAGCCTATTTCCGCGAGGGCAGCGATCAGATACTTCTGTTCTTTGATTTCCGTTTCCAGAGTCCCGTATTTGCTCATTTATGCCTCCACAGCCCGGATGCGCCGCGACGCACCTGCGGCTGATGTACTCGTCGTTTCCTCGAAGCGATACAATCCCGCGTTCGAGGCGCTGATGAATTTCCCCGATGCCTGCTGCCGCAAGGATTTCACCTGTTCAGCAGCCGACTTCGATATAGGAACCGTGTACTGCGCAGCTTGCCGCAGAGGCATCTTCAGCCTTCCCGCCTTCCTGCAGCACTCCTTGATTTCCGCTCCGGTCCAGCCCTCGTCGTCCGGGCGCTCGCCCGATACACCGTATTTCCTTTCGTAGATCTGCCAGATCAACTCTCTTTCGGCAGCGGACGGCAGATCGAAGAAGAATGTTCCCAACGTAAAACGCCGGCGTAGCTCGGGCGGGAGAGAAGCGATCGAGTTACACGTTGCAATGAACAGCGCTCGGCCCTGGCTGACGGCCTCGACCACCTTGAGGGCCGCTCGGAGACGTTCGCCCGAGCCGCCAACGAGCGAACTCTGCATGGCGCCAAGGTCGAACGCGATTGTCGGGATTCCGGCAGAGTTCCCTGTTGCCTTCGCCGCGGCACTCTTTGCTGCCCCGGGCGGGCCGATGAAAATCAGGCCGTCTGCTTCGGTATCCTGCATCCACGTGAGCATCGTGCCGGTCATTTCGGTCTTGACGCCTGACAGATCGGTCCCGGTGCCCGCAAAGGCCTTCTCGATCTCATCGAGAAAGACGACGACGCGTGGTGGCTCCGAACCCGCAAGAACCGCCCGTAAGAAAGTCTTCACGTTTTCACAGCCGCCGATGTCGGCAAACGTTTCGCCGCCGCGCCAGATTTTGAGCCCCGGCGACTGCTCGATGGTTTGCCTCTTCCGTTCCCAGAGTTGCTCGATGTCGAGGCCGTCCCTGGACAGCGACATCGCCACGACCTGTTCCGCAGGAAAAGCAGCGAGACCGATCAGCGCGTCAACCGCCCGCTGCATGTGAGTCTCGCCAAGGGCGCTCATCTCCGCCGCCTCGACGGTTTCCCGGACGATCCGCGACAACTCTTCACACGACGGAAGCGGCTCGTCGAGCATCAGGACGTCCTGGGCCAACTCCTCAGGCAGGCAGCCGCTCAGCGTAGTCAAGAGAATCAGCGTGCAACCTCGCCTCTTATATGCGTCGCGAAGATTCCAAATGCCCTGTGTCACCGCAGCATCGCGGTAAAATCGATGAGCGTTCGCGACGAAGAGGAGCGAGTCCTGTGCAATCTTCTCAGCGATAGCGAACAGCGCTTCCAGACTGACGGCCGCTGGCTCCAGCTCGCCGATGATCTCTGAGGCGTGCCGCTGTCCGGCTTCGTTCGCGCCGGCGAGGCCGCGAACCGCGTCCCAATGAAGCGCGGGAGTTTCATCGTCTTTCAAGGTGGACAAGATGAGCTGAACCGCGCTCGCTGGATCCGGTGTTCGGACGGCGATGAGCGGAGTCGACACACGTCGAGCTGCGTGGAATGCCTGAGCAAAAGACGGTGTAGTTCGAATCACGATAATTCTCCTTTAATTGGTGGTGCGCGTTCTGGACCTGGGGGTTCGTCGACGGTCGCGCAGGATGGGAACGGGAATTACTGTCGGGTCAGTTTCGAGTCGGCACAGAGTTCGAACGCCGTCGCCACAGTGACAGTGCGTGGATCAATCAGCGAACTGCCGTTTACACGACCAAGTATTCGTTCGGCGAAGGGGCGTTTGAAAGGGACGCACGACTGGTCTGATCATCTCGATGCTGGACACCTCTTTACTCGACTTTCGTTGTTCGGTTAGTGAGGAAGATTCGGGAGGCAGCGCGAGAAGCCGAGATGGTTGAAGGCAATATCGCGCTCAGTTTTGCGGCACGAACATGAATATTCTGTTAATGCGATCGCATTTGCGCTTCGGCTTTTGGGAGAGACGAAAAAGGCCACGAGATCAGAAGACAATTGAAGTATAATGGCGAAACCATGCGGACGCACTTCAGTTCGCTTTACCTCGGCAACCGGATCGGATTGTCGGACCGTTCAAATGCCGCGCGCTTTGATCGATCAGGCCTCCGTCTGTCTTTGAATCAATACACTCACCCTATGTCGCGACAAGTCCGAAGCCGCTGAACTCAGCTATTCTCATGCCAATTCTCACGCCAATTCTGACGCGCATCCTGCCACTGGTGTTGATGGCTGCGAGTGCGGTTGATAACTCCTGGGCTCAGGCGTCAGGCAGCACCCCCCAGATACATCTAATCCGTATCGATCATGTTGGGCTGAATGTGACTGACCTTCAGAGGTCGGCGGACTGGTATGACAGAGTGCTGGGTTTCACGATCTTTCATAAATGGAACACCACCTGGATGATCCGGCGCGGCGATATGCGGCTTGGTCTCTTCCTCAGGCCCAATGCCGTTAAGGTCGCCAACCTAGATAACACTATTGCAATTACCCACTTTGCACTCTTGACGGACGCCAAGGGATTCATCGAAGCACAGGCGAAGTTGAAAGCGCTGGGCGTTGCGTTTGACCCGCCTGAGGATACGGGCGTTGCACATTCGCTATTCATTTACGATCCCGATGGGTACCAAGTAGAAATCACCACTTATTACAAGCCGAAGACTTCGAATCCCTGAGGGGCTTCGGACAGTCTTGTTGTGCAGATTAACGTTGCTAATGACAACAGCCCAGGAGAAACGATGCCGCGAATCGCTGACGTTGTACTTTGCAAGATTCACCCTGCCATTGGCGTGGCGCGAGTGGGAAATAGCCCCGCCGACTATTTCGTAGGGCCTGAAATTCCAGGAGTGTTCTCGCCGCCTGCTGGCGGTTATAAGGATCTCGGCGACGCAGAACAACTGATCGCGCCGCGTATCAAGCGTCAGGCGGCGCGATTTCGACTATTCGGGTACGCTGTCGATGGGACGTGCTTGGGCGAGATAACGGCAACGCCACCTGCGGATCCTGCGGACGGGCTAACGGCAACCGTGACCTGGACGGTTCACTTGGCCAATAAAAAGGCAGCCTTCCACAAATTCCGTGGCAGGGCGGGTGAGAACGCCGACTATCCTGCGGCTCCGCTGCGAAACAAGGACATCGTGGGGGCGGAACGGCAAAAGCTGGTTATTGATCCTGGCCCCCGGGACGTCTCGGGCGCGAGTGCCAGAGCCGAATTCAGAGGTGGCACGTTTATGGGGATCGAGGTGCCGCTAGGGGAGATTCGGACGGATGACGCGGGTCGCTTGTTGGTCTTGGGAGGCTTCGGTAAATCGGGAACGGCCGTACCTTCCAGCCGCATCACGAACTACGCAAACAACGACCGGTGGTATGACGATATCTCGGACGGCCCCGTAACAGCGACGGTGCGGGATGCAGATGGCCGAAACATACCGGTGATTGGCGCATGGGCATTGGTGACGCCGCCGGACTTTGCCCCATCGCTATCCCACGTGACGACGCTGTATGACGTTGCCGTCGAAGTGGCTGCCACCAAGGGCCTTATGAAAGAACCCGACAAGCCCTCCTTCACGCGCCACATCTACCCCGTCTTATCGCGCGCGTGCGCGCTTCAGTGGGTGAACAAGCTGGCGCTCGCGGGACACGGGCCGGACTCGGGTACTGGGAAGCGGATCGGTTTGGATTTGATGGAGCATATTGCGGAGTATGCGGACAACAGCGACGTCTCCAAGGCCGCCCGTCAGCTCGTTTTTGGACATCTCCGAGATCCGCTTGCGGCGATTGACGGAGAGACGGCACGCGATCAAGCTAACGGTAAGTTCATGCCTCCGCTTTCGGGCGACACCGGCGATGTCCAAACGTGGCCTTCGGACTACGCAACGGACGAGCCCTTTAAGCCAGAAACTTGGTTGACGCTCACGCGCTTGCAGTACGCGATGATGCGGAAATGGGCCGACGGTCACTTTGAATCTGACTGGGGAAGCGAAGCCCTTGCAAACGCTCCCGCGTCACCCGAATCGATCATTGCGGGCGAGAAGCCGCGTTTGTCGTCGGTGGCCCTGCCGTCCCTCAGTCCAGAGACTCTCGACAGGGCCGCTCTCGAGGCCTGTGTCGGAGGCGCTTTCTATCCCGGCATCGAAGCGGGATGGGTCATGCGCAATCCCGACAACTTCATGGATAAGGAACTCTTCCGCTTGGACCAAGCGAAACTTTCGGCGGGGGACGTTTCGCAGCATATGGCGTGCCCGTGGCAAGCGGACTTCTACGAATGCAACACCGACTGGTGGCCTGCACAACGTCCGGATGACGTGCTGACGGACGCGAGCCTGCGGGCTGTGGCTGCGGTCGATGATGCGATTGCCAACCTCGATAAGGATGATCCGAACTACTCGGACACGCTCAAGTACCTCAATACCCGAAAGGCTACCCTCTGGCTTACGCGCGACTCTTGGACGCGAGGGTTCCCAGAGAACGATTCGACGAATGACGCCTATGCCCATGCGGGCGACGAAACCATGATTGATGACTGGCATCACCTGGGATTCGTAGTGAACCAGCGCAAAGACGGTACCGAGCCCACACTTGCGGGCAAGACTCAGTTCATCGAAACAGAACGGTACAAGTACGTCACCGGTATGGCGGAAAGCTTCTATTGCCTGCTGAATATGGAGCAATTTCCGGATTTCGTTCCGCGTGCGAAGGAACTGGCCGACCAGTTCCTTGCGGATGCGAAATTCGATGCCGATCCGAACTATTCCGAGTTCACCTACTCGAAGCAGTCATTTGGTGATCGTCTTACCAAGATCTATAACGACTTTGTAGACCAAACGATGAACTTTCCGCTCTGGACCGAGACTGGCAAGATCACTTGGTCCGCGGTCGTGGACTACGATTCCGACGGGGAACCGATCAAGGCGATGCGACACTACACGGTCGGCGCCTTTAGCAACCGGGCAGTAAAGGAGAGGATCTTTCAGGCTTCGCCCTTCAATCTGATCGACGGTGCGTGGCTACAGAGTATACTGCGCAGCGGGCCGGCCGACGAGGTGCGCGCCCGGCTCTTTTCGATATGGTCGGACGAGGCGGGAAACGGACAGACCGAACTCAACCATTGCAATGTGTACGACACGCTATTGCGCAGTCAGAACATCTATGTTCCGGTAGTGAGCTCCAGGGAGTTCATCGAGCAGGATTTCATCAAGTCCGCTTTCGATGGTTCCGTCATCCAGTTGGCTGTCGGCATGTTTCCGGATGACTACCTGCCGGAGCTGCTGGGCATGACCTTGTACCTGGAGTGGGAGGCGACACCGACGCTCACCCCTATCGTGAAGGCCTACCGAAATCGCAATATAGATCCGCATTTTTACCGCATGCATGTGGCGATCGACAATATCAGCGCGGGACACGGGGCGCTGGTAAAGGAAGCTATTGAGATTTATTTGCAGGCGCGCGAGAAGGAGGGCGGAGACGCTGCTGTTCAGGATCACTGGAAGCGCATCTGGCGCGGCTATGTCGCGTGGGCCACAGCGGGTTTTGCCGGCAACGAACTTCTGGAACGCATGATGTTGGTAGACCGCAAGACGATTTACATCCAATCGTCGCTGCTTCGCGAACTGGACATCATGCGGCCCGTCGTAGCGCGCCTTAAGGCGCCCGCCGATCCGGTCTCACAGTTCTTACGAGATAAGCTGGCCGCCCACACGAGGGAACTGCTCGACGGTTTTGTTGAGCCCAATCCCAACCCCGATCCCGGCCGTGGGCTCAAGGCGTTGCGCGCGGCACTGAAGGCAGATCTCAACAACGTCCTGCGTCAGGGCGATTTCTGGGACCCCGCGCGGTTCAAAGCGGTCAGGCTTTCACCAGAGACGCTGCTGCTCATCAATCACAATCCCCATCCGACTGGCGTCGATTTGATCGATTTGAACCGGTGGCTGCTGGAGGACGCCTATCCGCTCGGCATTGCGAAAAAGAAGGCGTTTCCGGACATCAAAGCCTATCATCGCGCCAGGATGAGGGATTTGGTGGCGCGCAAAGCTCCGGTGGCCAAGAACGGCGTGCATGACGGCGTCATGTTAGAAGACCTTGTCAATAATGTCACGAAGCCTCTGAGCCTACTATTTGACGATCCTGACCAGCTTCTGGATATGCTTGCAAATTCGAGCTTAATCGATATCCGACACCCTCGACAAAGCGCGTTCTTCGACAGATTCGATTTCAGCGGTCCGATGTATAAAGTGTTCACACCGCAGGACCAGAACATCATACTGGACTGGATCGAATCGCTGGGCACCCAAGGTGCGCCGAGCGCACCGCCTCAACCTGAGCCGACTTATCCTGACGACCCTGCGGCCGCCGTGCTGCAGATCCTAACGGAAAAGATCGATCTGGGCAAGTCAATCGGTGCGCATGGGCAATACCAGATCAAAGCCGGTGCCGTCTCCAAAAGCGTGCTCGCTTGGATGAATGACGGACCCGGCAGTCTCATGGATGCTCTGCGGCAGGATACGGGTTGGATTGTGCCCGGCCAACCTCAGAGTAGCCGTTTTTTTTCGTTCATCATGTCGGGCCCGATGCGTGGAGTGTTTGACACTAATCAGCTGGACATTTTCAGCAAGTGGATTACTGCGGGAGCGCCGATGCCAGCCAAAGCCGCCGGGGATGAGGTCCGCCGGCGCTCGGCGTTCACGTTCATGGCGCTCGACGCAACTCCGCTCGATGCGATGAGGGAGAATCTGGAGTCCCGCGATGCCGGAGCAGTCAAATTCACCAGCTACGAGCGGCCGACACACTTCGCCGAGAAGCGGCGGCACATCGGAATGGGATCGGTACATTGAGCGCCACGTGCTGCGGACAGCTGTGAACCCCGCGTCGTTTGATGCAATCATCGTCGGGACCGGCGTGGCCGCGGTTGCATGCGCGCTTCCTCTCTTGAAGCTTGGACGTAGGGTCGCAATGCTGGAGCGACCCTACTCGGTCAATGTCCCTGCCGGCGAAACGCTTTCGCCACGATGCAGCGAGTTGCTCTCGCGACTGGGGATCTGGAAAGATTTTCTTGCCCTGAGCCCCCTGCCATCAACCTCGGTACGCATTGCCTGGAACAGAGCGTGCCTGCAAGAGCAGGATTATTCCTTTCATCCGAGCGGCCCTTGGTGGCACGTCGATCACGCATCGTTCAGGATGTTATTGCTCTGCGCGGCCAGACACGCGGGAGCGCATTTGATAGGCGTCTCCGATATCGAAGTCGAGCGCGTCAATCGCCGTGAATGGACGTTAGAGCTCTTGACTGCGACCGGGCAGCCTCAACGGATGGACACTTCAGTGCTGGTGGATGCCACGGGGCGTTCCGCGTATATCGCCCGCAAGTGCGGAGCGCGCCGTAAGCGCTACGACAACTTGATGGCGCTCACGACAGTTACCCATAGCGAGGAGCAAATCGCCCCCAGTGACATTTTCACGCTCATTGAGGCGACCTCTGACGGCTGGTGGTACTCGTCAGCCGTCGCAAACCGGACTTTTGTCGCGACCTTTATGACAGATGGCCCTTTACCCAGCGGAGCACTTGAACGCTTTTGGAACGACCAGTTGGGGCGGTCGCGATTTACGCGCTCCCGTCTTCCGGGCTCCGGGGAGCAGAGGAATGTCTTCTGCCTTTCCGCTGCCACCCTGAAAACCGAACCGGTGTCCACGCAGGCACTGTTCACGGTGGGGGATGCCGCCGTGACATACGATCCCTTGTCATCGCAAGGAATTCAAAAAGCCCTGACCTCAGGCTACGCCGCCGCCATTGCCATCGATGACACTCTTCGCGGAAGTGATTCCGCAGCGGAAGATTACGCCCATGGGATAGAGGCAGATTTTGAGCGGTATCTCGCCCTTAAAAGCCGTTATTATTCAACAGTTACCCGTTTTGCGGACAGAGAGTTCTGGAAACGGCGTTCCAACGTGGACATCACTCCTGTGGAGTCGGCTTCACGCCATTTGGCCGTCTAACGCTAGGTCCTTATCGGAGATGCCCGGCGGACAGAAGCCCAGGGCAGTAAGATGGTTGGGCCGGGCATTTCGGATAAGGGCGTTAGAAGTAAGCTGCTGGCGCGGGGTCCGGGATGCCGCTGCCTATGGGTTTTGAATGGTCGTTGGGGGCCGAGCGCGGGGGAAAGCGAAGCGCGTTTCTGGTCAGACGGGTGAAAGAACCTTGTGGCGAGGCGGACGGCGGTCGGTGTAGTTCATGTTTCGGGTTTGGAAATGGTGTTTGTGCGCCGTGTGGACACACGCCAGGTACGCGTGCCGGGGCATGCGGAGTGAGTACGCGGCTGGACCCTTCGTTACGAGGTATCAAGAGGGCAGACCCGCCGTTGTTCTTCCCGCAGGATCTGCCCGGCGGTCAATCGCTCAACCACGCGCATTGGCCCCTGACATTTCGGACACTGCCAAACAGCGGACTCAGGGGCGGCCAGTGATGGAGTGGCCTCTGCCGGAGGCGGTACATCGAGCAAAACTCTGCAAACCGGGAGCAGGTCGCGGCGGCGCCGGTTGGCCATCCAGCCGAAGTAACGAATCCGCGGGAAGCCCTTCGGCAGGACGTGTTGTAAGAATCGCCGCAGGAACTCCTCGTGGGTGAGAGTCATTCTGCGGCACTTGTTGTGGTGGGCGTAGTCCTTCCAGCGAAAGGTGACGTGAGTGTCGTCCACCGACAGCAATCGGTGATTGGAAATGGCCACGCGATGCGTGTAGCGAGCCAGATACTGCAGGACGTGTTCCGGCCCTCCGAACGGTGCTTTGGCGTAGACGACCCAGTCCTGCCGGAAGAGAGTGCGGAGGAATGCGCCGAATGCTTTTTCGTTTGCCAGCGGCTCGCACTCTCCGTAAAAGGCGAGTTGGTTCCTGCGAAACGCCTGTTTCAAGCCAGCCACGAACTTCCCGCGAAAAACGCGGCTGAGCACCCTCACGGGCAGGAAGAAATGGGGCGGTGAGCGGATCCACCGTCCGTGGTCGGGCGACAGTCCGCCGCCGGGCACAACACAGTGAATGTGGGGATGGCGCAGCAGGGTTTGTCCCCACGTGTGCAGAATACTGAGGAAACCGATCTGGGCACCGAGGTGCTTGGGATCGGCCGCGACTTCCAGCAGCGTGGCGGCGCTGGTTTCGAACAAGAGGCTGAATAGGATCTTCTTGTTCTGCCAAATCAGCGGGACCAGCGCATGTGGCACGCTTAACACCATATGGAAATAGCACACCGGGAGCAGTTCCCGCTCCCTTGCGCGCAGCCACTTCTCCCGTGTGTTGGTCTGGCACTTCGGGCAGTGGCGGTTTCGGCAGGAGTTATAAGAGATGGCCTGATGTCCGCAGCTAACGCATTCATCGCGATGTCCGCCGAGTGCGGCCGTGCGGCAGCGCTCGATCGCCCGGAGCACTTTGAGTTGTGCCCATGTGAGCGACCCGCGATAGCGATCGATGAATTTACTTCCCGCCCTTCGGATGATATCGGCCACCTCACAGGGTGGCCGTGTCACGCCTTCTCGTCCCCGGCCGGTTGCTTCGATTCGCTGTGGCTGCGCACCGCGATCTGGTCGAGTGGGTTGGTTGCCGCATGCAGATGGCGCTGCGACAGGTGAAGATACACCGTGGTGTCTTCCAGATGCGCATGCCCCATTAAGAGCTGTATCGTGCGCAAGTCGGTTCCGGCTTCGAGCAGGGCTGTCGCAAAGCTGTGGCGCATAGTGTGGGCGCCGATGGCTTTTCTGATTCCGGCCCGCCTGGCGGCTTGCCGACACGCGTACCAGATAGTCTCGTCCGAAATGGGTTTCTCCACCCCACGATGTCCTTCGGTGCTGGGGAACAGATAGACCTTTGGCCGCTTCCAGCGAAAATACTCGCGCAGAACTTCCAGTAGTTTGGGCGTCATCGGCACGTCACGGTCCCGCGAACCCTTGCCCTGTTGAATATGGATGACCATGCGCTCGCTGTCGATGTCGGCGACTTTGAGAAGGGATGCTTCCGTTCGGCGCATGCCGGTCGCGTAGAGGACCATCAGGATCGTACGATGCAACAGGCTTGGCGCCGCCTCGATCATCCGCGTTACTTCATCGGGGCTCAGCACAACCGGCAACTTGCGGGGAATCTTCGGGAAGATCAGGTCGTCGAAGGCGATATCCCGCCGTTTCAAAACCTTCTTGTACAGAAACCGTAGCGCAGACATCCGGCCCTCGACAGTGCCGGGGGCAAGCTTCTTCTCTCGCAGCAAGTGAAGCGAGAATCGGCGGATCTCCTCGCCTCCCAACTGCTCCGGCGACTTTCCGAAGTACTCCGCAAACTGCCTGATGGCGTGAATGTAGCCACGGGTGGTGGCTGACGAGTAGTTACGGCGCTGGAGTTCGTCCAGCACTCGTTGACGTAGTGGGGTCACAGAAAACTCCTTTCTGCGACCGAAACTACCGCTGTTTATGCCACCGCACACCCACGCTGCTGCGTCCCCCGCGCCAGCGGGTTAGTTCTAACGCGCTACCCACTGATGTGACCAAACCTTCAACGGGACCGCCCGATCCCATTTTCGATTCGTGCATCACGCAATGCGCCGCAGTCTCCGTCGTATTCGTTTCCAGACTTTGGTTTCAGCTCGCAGCGCGACCAAGGCTCCGCTGCCCAAATTCAGAAAGCCTCCGTGATATGCCATCTTCTCGCTCCGAAATAGACGACTCAGGAGCGCAAGTGCGTGGTTTGCCAAGGTCTGGTTGATGAACGGATGCTGCCGCTCCAGCGCCTCGGCGGCGCTACAACTCGGCTGCTGATCGTCATCAAGTGCCGGATCGATGATCTCGGGGAAGAGTTCCGGAATTGACCGGAGCCGCTCCGCTTTATGCTTATTGGCCCGATTGAGAGGCTGTCCGAGGACGAACTGTCCCGTGTCGGCGTTGTTGCCAATATCCAGCCAGTAGCCGATGCCGCAATATGGACTGGTGAGAGCTTCGTGAATCTTTGCTCTCGCGGAGCGGCTGTCCACGCAACCGATAACGAGATCCAGATCATTATGCAGGTCGTGCCCAGTGCTCAGATGCTGGGGAACTGCCTGCCAGTCGAGCCCCCAAAACAGGTTCAAGCGGTTGACAAGTACGACAGATTTGAACAGCCCAATCTCGCTCGCGGAGAATGGCTGCCGGACACAGTTTGCTGCCGATATCCGGTCCCCATCGATCACGGTCACTGCCAGTCCCGCTGGGTGTCCGCCCGCGATCAGCGCCTGGTGAAGATGCGGCAACCCACCGACGAGCGCGCTGCCCGTTCCCCCGCAACCGACCACTGCTACCTTAATGGTCCGGCGAAGTAAACAGGGGTGAATAGTATGCATTCAGTCCTCCCGGCCCTGGACAAATGCTCCGAGCGTGTCGCCGCTCCTGACGAGAAACTCCCCGGGGAATGCTGCCTCGCTATCCGCCAGATGCCGCCACAACCCGAGGAACCCCTCGGGATGCGTCGTCAGGCGAGCGCCAATCGCGGCATGCGTGAACTCACTTTCAAAGAATGCCCTTTCCCACGGCTTCATTGCCTCAAGGCACAGTTTCCCGGGAGCGCGCATGCTGCCCTGGCACACGCGGCCGGCGCCATCGCAGTTCCAATAGGGTGCAAACAGCAGCGGGGTGTCGGGTCTGGGCCGTCTGTTCTCGGGCAGGGCGCGCACCGAAAGTTCCGATCCGCACACTCTGAAGACCAGCGGCGGTTGGGGAAACAGACACCCGCTCAGCGTTCGGCCGTCGCTCGAGTCGCTGAAGAACATCATGCGGTGTTGCTGCCTGGCCCACCAAACCATCATGTCCGGCGTGCGCGCGAGAACGTTGGCCGGAAGAATCTCTCGCGCAACTGTCTGTCCGAGCCCCTTCGCCAACTGGCGCAGGAAGTCAACGGTGAGCGGTTCGCCCGCGTCGAGATAAGGTGCTCCACCATCCGGCGAGCTTTTTGGCTCGTGGACGGTCGCGAATGCTTCCTGGCCATCCGAATACAACAGGATGGCCTTTGCAAGACCATAACTTCGATTCGAGCCGAAATGAGATGTTTTCACCACGATCTTTACTCCTCGCGACGGATCGGCTCCCAACCCGGCACCAAGTCGAGTACCCGGCGGGCGGCTACCAGGGCATCGAGCGCGCCTTTCAGAGAGCGAAACGCTCGATCTGTGCTTATCGAATCGGTCCCGTCGAACGGAATCAACGGCCACGGTTCGGGCGTTAGTTCGAGCATCGACTTGCTTTCATCGTCGAAGCACGCCTCGATGGCGTCGCCCTGCTGGTAAATCGCCAGCAGGATGGGAAGTGGGAGATTGCAATCGCCGAACATTTCCCGGACTGGTTCCGGGATCACCGGAAGTCGGACCCGGCGCGATATCCGATCCACTTCGAGCGCTGCGTTGAGCAGACGCAATACCCGATTCCTCGGCGCCATTCCGCCCAGGATTGTTCTCAACGCCGCGCCTCGCAATGGCCGCTGGTCCATGCACGGTGGCAACAGCTTCTTGCGATCCGGCAGAGCCTCTCGGCCCTCCTCGGGATCGTAGTTGTCTTCAAGCATCGAGAGATGCTCTCCGGCATCGCGATCATCGTAGATCCGGAAACAACGCCCCAAGCCGTGCAGGAACATTCGCGCGAACGTCACCGGCAGTTGCGGGTGCTCATTTTCGCAGAGCGCGAGAGCCGGCCCAAGATTCACGAACCCGCAGGAGCCCGCCTCCATGTAGAGAAACATCTGGGAACCATCGGGCTCATCTTTGGTCTCACACCATTCGTGTGGGGCTGTCGAAAGGGTCACCGATAGCTCGAATGCGCCGTCGATAGCAGCCTCAGCCTGGCGCATTCGAGCTATCG
>Ga0210389_10002398_pt1 | contig 14797 bp, 14 predicted proteins | sample IncBWH28OmetaG_FD_160127 | JGI IMG/M metagenome (GOLD analysis project Ga0210389, IMG submission 160127) | Forest soil microbial communities from Barre Woods Harvard Forest LTER site, Petersham, Massachusetts, United States - Inc-BW-H-28-O ...
CCACGTACACCGATGGCACGTCCGCCCGCCACGCCCTCTGCATGAGCACCGAGGTCGTGCCCGACGCCCGCCGCAGCTTGTCGAGCGCGCGACCCGCAGGCTCGGCGTACTCCGCAATAAACGTCAACCTGTCCGACGTTTCGAAATCGGAGTGCGCGCGCAGGTAACCCGCCGCGGCGGTGAGAGTGGAGTCGAGCGCGGTGCGCTCCGCGTGTAACCGCGGCCACCGCGCGCCTGCTGCGCCCATGAGCGATCGCACGCCTGTCAGCGCTTCGGCTGACTCGCGCATCGCCTCGCCGGTCTGCGGCGCGTCGAATCCGGATATGCCCAGCGTCGAAATGCGCGCGAGTTCAAGCCGTGCAATCTCGATCACCTGCGCGTCGGTCGGCGTGACGGCCGCAGCGAGCGCACGCACGCGGGCGACCGGGCCGTGCATAGCATCGGTGAGCTTCCGCGCGCTGTCGGCGTGCGCGCGGGGCATCGCCGGCCAGAGCACCTGCTCGAGTGCGGGGAAGCCGCTCGCGGAGATTGTCGACGGCGGCGGCGCGTCGTCGTCGTCGACCTCCTGACGGCGGGAGTTCAGCGCGGCGGCCAGCGCCGGAGCATAGTACTCGACGATTCCTTCGAGCTGTTTGTACCGCGCGCGCGTCAGCCTGAACGCCGATCGAATTCGCTGCGTGGATGCCGAATCGCCCGAGCCCGACGCGATCGTGCGGCTCAGCGCCACGAGCGACGCGTCGAGTGAATCGGCATCACTCGTGATCAGCGTGCGGACGTCGTTGCCGTCTTCTGCGCCCGGGAGGCGCGAGGCGTGCGCGCGAATGACGACCGTCACCATCCCGATCGCATAAAGTCCGGCGCCCACCAGCCAGATGCTGCGTGGTGAACGCCGGACCGTCATGCCCAAAGAACTCACTGCGATCTCACTACTTCCAGGTGATCTCCGTCGAATCGCGCATCGTCGTCGCGTCCGTAGGTGCGCCGGCGTAGTTCGTCGCCGGTGCATCGCGGCCGTAGCTCTTGCTGAATACGCGGCCGCTGTTCGTGACCGTGACGAGCGTGAAGCCGAACCAGGTTCCGGTGCCGGCAATCGTCGGATCGACTGTCGCGTCGATCGGCGTGCCGCCGTTGCCCGCGATGATCATCCAGGTGTGGCCTGTCGGCTGCGAGTGATAGCCGACATGGTTGTGCGCCGAGAACATCGCCTCGACCTGGTTGCTCTGGAGAATATTCCAGAACGCGTTGCGCGCGACGGGGTCGAACACGAGACCGTCGGTCGGCACTGTCGGGTACGGATAGGCCGGCTTGTGACCGATTGCAAAGACGTGCTTTTGCCCACGTGCGCGTGCGGCGGCGATGTCCTCCGCCACCCAGTACACCGGCACGTGCCAATCGTCGCCGACGGGATCCGTATTCAGCGTGACGAAGTGCGCGTCCTTGAAATCGAACGAATATGTGAGCTTGCTCTGATCCGTCTGCAGCGCGTCTGCGCCACCGGCGGTCGGCCCGTTGCCGCCGCGTGTGATGTAGGCGGCCATGTCGCGGAGCCAGGTGCGCTCACCCGGCGCATACGCGACCTTCGCGAGATTATCGGTTTCGTGGTTGCCCGGGATCGTCACGAGTTCCACGCCCGACGTGGCGAGCGGCGATGCCTTGTACAGCGCGATCCACGCCTGCAGTTCCTTATCGAGATTCGTGCTGTCGTTCGTGTAGCCGAGGACGAGGTCGCCGTCCATGAAGAAGAAGTTCGGCTTCGGATTCAGCGCGGCGATATCGGAGAAGGTACGGTTCAGTTCCTGAACATTTGCCGAGCTGGCGACGCCGAGTGTTTCCGTCGCGGCGAGGCGTTTGCAGCCCATGACGACGAACGAATACGCGATCCCGTTCGGATCCAGCGTCGGCGAAGTAGCGGAGTTTTTCGTGTCGCCGCACGCGATGACGATGGCGCTCGTTGCGGCAATGAGCAGGAGACAGACGGCGCTGCGATGAAGACGCATAGGCGGGAGAACTCGGTCGGGGTAACGGATGACCTCACGGACTCCCCCATTTACGCCGAACTTCGTCACGGATGTGTGGCCGGATTGTAACCGACGTGCCACGTCCGGCTTAGATTTGTCCGTCGCTGACTTACATTTTTTAGCCTGTCATTTCGCCATCATTTTCCGGAGCGCGCTTCGAATGTCGAGTGGAATCCGAAAGATTGCCGTCGTCGGTGGCGCGATTGTGCTGAGCGTGCTGCTGGGCGCAGCATCAGCTGCACCGAAGCCCGACACATCGCTCATCATCAGCACCGATTGGCTCGCGAAGAATCTGAACGACCGTTCGGTGGTCGTGCTCGTCGTCGATCGGACGGATTCGGCGTATCGCGCCGGCCATGTGCCCGGCGCGCGTTTCGTTCCGTATGCAACATTCGGCGAGACGGTGAACGGCATCCTGCTCGAGCTGCCATCGCCGGATTCACTGCGCAGTCTGTTCGAGTCGGTCGGCGTTTCGAACGCGACGCATGTCGTGCTCACCGGGCGCCCGCTGATCGTCACGCGCGCGTTCTATACGCTTTCCTATCTTGGCCTGGCGCACGTATCGGCGCTCGACGGCGGGTTCACCAAATGGAAGCACGAGGCGCGTGCGGTTGAAACGGTCGCGCCGGCTGTCGCGCGCGGAAAGATCACGCCGGCGCCGCATCCCGAAATCGTCGCCAAGGCGCAATGGGTGCTCGATCGCGTCGGCAAGCCGGGCTACTCGTTCATCGACACGCGCACTGACAGCGAATATCTGGGACTCACGACACGTGGAGGACTGCGCAGCGTCGGCCATCTGGACGGCGCACGCCGCCTCGAATGGCAGACGGCATTCACCGATTCGACCGAGTTCTCGCCCAAGAGCATCGAGGAGCTCAACACGATGTGGCGCGAGCGGGTCGTGCCCGGCGACACGGTCGTGGCGTACTGCTACATCGGATACCGCGCGAGCGGCACCTACTTCATTTCGCGCTTGCTGGGCTATCCGGCGAAACTCTACGACGGATCGTACGACGAATGGGCGAAGCTGAACTATCCGACGGTCACGACGGTCACACCGCTCCGAAAGCCCTGAAGAAATGACGCTCTGCGCGGCCGCGCGCCGCGCTTAGGCCGCCGCGAACCGGTCGATCCGAAATGGCGCGAGATCGAAGCGCCGCGGCTCACCCATCAGATCGTCCGCAATCAGTTCGCCGATCGCGATCGAAAATTTGAAGCCATGCCCCGAGCACGGGCTCGCGATGAACACCGCCGGGTGATCGGGGTGCGCGTCGAGAATGAAATTGTCGTCGGGCGCGTTCGTGTACAGGCAGACCGTTGCGTTGCGCAGTGGCCCGTTCGCGTCGGGGACGAACTTCGTCATGAGATCACGCACGACGGCGACTTCGCTGTCATTCACCGCACGCCGCACGGTCTGCGGCGTGGTCGTCTCGCCCTGATGGTGCAGCGCGGCTTTCACGCCGTCGCCGAAATCGGCGAAGCCGTACCAGGTTTTGCCCGGCGCGTAGTCGTGAATGAAAATCGGAAACTTGTTCGGCGTGAACTCCGCCGGTTTCAGCGGGTCGAACCAGAAAATCGCCTGGCGTTCGACAGTGAGCGGCAGTGCGAGATCGGGGAGCAGGCCGCCGATCCATGAGCCGGCGGTAATCACGAGACGCGCCGCCGTGTACACGCCGCTCCATGTGGTCACCTCGACGCCCTCGCTCGTCGCGCGCCACTTGGTGACTTTCTCGCCGAACTTGAGCTCCGCACGCGCGGCGCGCGCCACGGAGAGCTGCGCGTCGATTGCCGCCTCGGGGTCGAGAACGCCGGCGCGGGGCTCCCAAATCGCGACGGTATCATCGGCAGGCCGCAGGGCGGGGAAGCGCGCGCGCAGTTCGCTCGCGCTCAGCTCTTCATACGGTAAGCCATGCTCGATGGCGCTCGCGCGGGCGCCGCGCACGACGATCCCGTCCGGCGCGCCGATCATCAGCCCGCCGGTTCGCGTGAGCACGCGCTTTCCGGACCGCGCCTGCAACTCGGCCCAGTCGTTGTACGCGCGCTTCACGAGCGGCACGTATAGCGGATCTTCGAAGTACGCCTCGCGAATGATGCGCGATTTTCCGTGCGACGATCCGAACGCATGTGGCGGCGTGAACTGATCGATCCCCAGAACCTTCTGACCGCGGAGCGCGAGCTGGTAAACCGTCGAACTCCCCATCGCGCCGAGGCCCAGCACAATCACATCGAACAATTCTCGTGTCCTATTCGCCGTAGGGAATCCAGATGTTTTTTACCTGCGTCGCATGACGCAGGAACTCGCGGCCTTCGCCGCGCGCCGCCCCACTCCAGTCCCGCCCGCCACTCTCGCACCAGGTCTGCTTCATGTTTCCGGTGGACGCGGCCTCGCACAGCTTTACGCCGCCGGCGGCTCCGAAATACCAAATCGCGTCGACGTCGTCGTGTTCGGCGAGCACCTTCGCGAGTTCGTCGCGCCGCCCGGTGACGATGTTCATGACACCCGCCGGCACATCGGACGTCTCGAGCACCTGATAGAAATCCGTGACCGCGAGCGGCTGAAGCTCGCTCGGGATCGCGACGACCGTGTTGCCCGCCGCGATCGCCGGCGCGACGGTGGAGACGAATCCGAGCAGCGGATGCTCCGGCGGCGCCGCAACGCCGATCACACCGACCGGCTCATTCATCGCGAGCGTCACGCCGCGAATCGGTGTCTGGTGAACCTGCCCGTCCCATTTGTCGGCCCACGCGGCGTAGGTGAACAGCCTTGCTATGCTCGCCTCGACTTCACCCTTGCCCTCGCGCCCGGTGAGCTCGCGAATGCGCGCCGCGAATTCCGCCGAACGCGCCGAAAGATTCTCGGCGATGTAATAAAGAATCTGCCCGCGATTGTGTCCCGTGCTACGCGCCCACGCGCCGGACGCATTTCGCGCGGCTTCAACTGCGTTGCGAATGTCCTTTCGGTTTCCCTCGCCAACATCACCTGCGTGCGCGCCGTTGGCGGCGGCGATGGCAATCGAGTAGCCGCTATCCGGCCGGGCCTGCTTGCCGGCGATGAACAGTTTGGCGGTGCGGTCGATCTGATGACCGAGGTCCGAAGACCGAAGACCGATGGTGCCGCTCTTCGATTTTGCCGCGACTGTTTTTTTCGCGGCCGTTTCGGTCTTCGGTCCTCCGTCATCGGTCGCCTTCAGATATTCGAACATCCCCTCCCGCCCACCCTCTCGACCGTACCCGGACTCGCGGTATCCACCAAACCCCGCCGCCGCATCGAACAAATTCGTGCAGTTGATCCACACCACACCGGCCTTCACCTTTGGCGCGACATCGAGCGCGAGATTGATATTCTCGCTCCAGATGCTCGCCGCGAGGCCGAACGGCGTGTTGTTCGCGAGCGCGACGGCCTCCTCGGGTGTGCGAAAGCTCATCGAGACGAGCACGGGTCCGAAAATCTCCACCTGCGCGATCGTGCTGCTCGGCGCGACGTTCGTGAACAGCGTCGGCGGATAAAAGCAGCCATCTTGCGGAACCGCCCAACTCGGCTGCCACAGCTCTGCGCCTTCTTTCGCGCCCTGTTCCACGAGAGCGCGAATCCGCTCGAGCTGCACCGGCGCAACGATCGCGCCCATGTCCACCGCTTTGTCGAGCGGCGAACCGACACGAAGCTTCTCCATCCGCGCACGCAGCTTCGCGACGAGTTTGTCGGCGATCCCTTCCTGCATCAGCAGGCGCGAGCCGGCGCAGCACACCTGCCCCTGATTGAACCAGATCGCATCGACGACGCCCTCGACCACGCTGTCGAGATCGGCATCCTCGAACACGATGAACGGGCTCTTCCCGCCGAGCTCGAGCGAGAGTTTCTTGCCGCTGCCGGCCGTTGCCTTTCGGATGATGCGGCCGACGTCGGTGCTTCCTGTGAACGCGAGCTTGTCGACATCCGGGTGATCGACGAGCGCCGCGCCCGTCGCGCCATCGCCCGTGAGAATATTGAGAACGCCCGGCGGCAGCCCGGCCTCCGCGGCGAGCTCCGCAAACGCGAGCGCGGTGAGCGGCGTGAATTCCGCCGGCTTCAGAATCACCGTGCACCCCGCGGCGAGTGCCGGCGCGACTTTCCACGCGAGCATGAGCAGTGGAAAATTCCACGGAATGATCTGCCCGACCACTCCGACGCCGTGATGACCGGCGAACTCCGTTTCCAGCAGCTGCGCCCAGCCGGCGTGATGATAGAAGTGCCGCGCAACGAGCGGAATATCGATATCGCGCGTTTCGCGAATGCTCTTTCCATTGTCCATGGATTCGAGCACGGCGAGCAGCCGGGCGTTTCGCTGCACCGTCCGGGCCAGCGCGTAAAGATGCTTTGCGCGTTGATGCCCGCTGAGTTTGCGCCACGCGGGGAGTGCCTTGCGCGCGGCTTTCACCGCCGCGTCCACATCTCCTTTGCTTCCCTGCGCGACCTTCGCGAGAACCTTTCCCGTCGCCGGGTTGATCACATCGAAGCGCGCGCCTTTCGCGGGCTTCGTCCACGCGCCGTTTATGAAGTGTCCGAACGACGCTTCGTGCGCGGCAATCCACGCGAGCGCGGGTGTGTCGCTCTCGGGTGCCGGGCCATACTCCATCGATTCGTAAATCCCTGCTACGGTGCTTGCCATCGGTTACACCATTGGCTGGCGATGGGCCGCTGCGTAGCGCCCGGTGGCGAAGTGTTCGAGCTGGCGTTCGATGTCGGTCAGCAGGCCGGACGCGCCAAAACGAAAGAGATCCGGGCGCAGCCAGCGGTCGCCGAGTTCTTCTTTCATCAGATACAAATATTCGAGCGAGTTTTTCGCCGAGCGAATTCCGCCGGCTGGTTTGTAGCCGATCGCGAATCCCGTTTGCTCGAAGTATTCGCGGATCATGCGAACCATCACGAGCGAGATCGGCAGCGTCGCGTTGACGCCCTCTTTTCCCGTGCTCGTCTTGATGAAGTCCGCGCCGGCCATCATTGCCACCATCGAGGCGCGCGCGATGTTCGTGAGTGTCGCGAGATCACCGGTGCCGAGAATCGCCTTCATGTGCGCGTCGCCGCATGCATCGCGGAAACTGCGCACTTCATCGTACAGCGCGTGCCAGTTGCCGGTGAGCACGTGGCCGCGCGTGATGACGATATCTATTTCACGGGCGCCCGCCGCAACGCTCGCACGAACTTCCGCGATGCGCGTTTCGATCGGCGAGAGTCCCGCGGGGAACCCCGTGCTCACCGCGGCCACCGGAATGTTCGATCCTGCCAGCGCTTCGACGGCAACCGGCACGAGCTGGTGGTAGACACACACCGCGCCCGTGGTGATCGCGAGTGATTCGATTCCGAGCGCATGCTCGAGCTCCGGCCGAATCGGGTGCATCGCCTTTGCGCAAAGCCGCCGCACATTTCCGGCCGTGTCGTCACCGGAGAGCGTCGTGAGATCGATCAACGAAACCGCGCGCAGCAGCCATGCGGCCTGCCACTGCTTCTTCACCGTGCGGCGGCCCGGCAGCGTCGCGGCGCGGCGCTCGACTGCGCTCCGGTTCGCGCGCTGCGCGAGCACCAGATCGAGGTCGAGCGGCATCCCCGGATTCCGCGCGACGTGCGCGCCGGGAATCTCACGGCGCTTGTCAGCGAAGCCGCTGTCGGCACCGGCAAGCTTGAGCGCGGGGTGGCGTGAGGCTGTCATGGGAGAAGACGGATCATCCGGCCGGTTTGAACGCGATTATCGATGCCATAAGATAGCGCGTTTGGGCGCCTGTCACGATGTTTGTTGATGTTTACCCCGAATCCTCTCCGGAGCTACAGTGCACGTCACCCGAGTCGTCGCCGCTCTCGTAACAGCTGTGCAATTCGCGGGCGCGCAGGCCGCGCGCCCCGCGGCCCGCGCTCAGGCGGTTCCGGCGCTCGATTCAGCGCGTCTCATTGCTGACATCTCGGCGCTCGCGGCCGATTCCATGGAAGGCCGCCGCATTGGCACACCCGGCGGCGCACGGGCGAGGGCATACCTGTTGCACGAGTTCTCGCGAATCGGACTCGCGCCGGTACGCGATAGTTTCCCTTCGCATTTCACCGCGAAAGCGCGCGCTGGTGAAGTCGAGGGGGTGAATCTGATTGGGATGATTCGCGGCACGAAACAGGCTGACCGCTACCTCGTTGTTTCGGCGCACTACGACCACCTCGGCGTTCGCGACGGCGTGATCTACAACGGCGCCGACGACAACGCGTCAGGCACGGCGGCCGTCCTCGCGATGGCGCAGTGGTTCAAAGCGCACCCGCCTGAACACTCGGTCATCTTCGCACTGTTCGACGGCGAAGAATCCGGACTGCTCGGCGCGAAGGACTTCGTCGCGAACCCGCCCGTTCCGCTCGATCGGATCATTGCGGACGTGAACCTCGACATGGTCAGCCGCAACGTGAAGGGCGAGCTCTACGCGTCGGGCGCGACGCCGAATCCGTCGATGAAGCCGCTGCTCGACAGCATCGCGGCGATCGCGCCGGTCAAGCTCCTGCTCGGCCATGACACCGGCATCGGCGAGAACAACTGGATCCAGCAGTCGGATCAGGGCCCGTTCGCCACGAAAAAAATTCCATTCATGTATTTCGGCGTCGAGGATCATCCCGACTACCACAAGCCCGGCGACAAGATCGGCCACATCGAGCCCGGCTTCTATTACCACTGCGTGCAGACGATCGCGGAGTTCGTCAGACGACTCGACCTGCGCTAGTCGAGCAACCCCTGCTCGAGCGCCAACCTCGTCAGCCCCGCAACCGTTCGTATCTCGAGCTTTCGCATCAGCGAATCGCGATGCGCTTCAACCGTCCGGGCGCTGATCCCGAGTTCGGCCGCGATCTCCTTGTTTGTTTTCCCCTGCGCGATGTGCACCAGGATCTCACGCTCGCGCGCGGTGAGCACATCGGTGGCCCGCGCAGGCGCGTTTTTCTTCGCCTCGTTTCCCCGGCGCATCGCCTCGTTCATCTGCGCCGCGAGTGCCGGCGAGAAATATGATTTTCCGGAATACAGTACCCTGACGGCTTCGCGGAGCTCGGCGGGCGTCGAGTCCTTCCGGAGATAGCCATGCGCGCCCGCGCGAACGCTCTCGAGCACATACTCGACATCTTCGTGCACGCTGAGCATCAGCACGCGCACACCCGGCACGCGCTCGAGCAACTCGCTCACCGCGTGCAAGCCGGATCCACCGGGCATCGAGATATCGAGCACGACGACATCGGGCAGCGCCTTCACCGCGCTCGTCACGGCCTCCGCGCCGCTCTTCGCCTCGCCGACCACTGAAAAGTCCGCCCCGTCGCTGAGCACATGACGGATTCCCTCACGGACGACCGCGTGATCGTCGACCACGAGCACGCGAATCGGACTGGTTCCACTCATACCGCGCTGCCCTCCGACACGGGGATGCGAATCACGATCATCGCGCCGGCGCCCGGCGCTGATTTCACCTGCACGCTGCCGCCAAGCGCGACGATGCGTTCGCGCATTCCGGCCAGCCCCAGATGTCCAGCGGCTTCGAGGCGCGCAAGCGAGCCCTCGCCGTCGAACCCCGGTCCATGATCCGCCACGCGCAGGATCACCTCGCCGCCGGTTGCTGCAATCTCAACATCCGCCGGCGCGTTGCCAGCGTGACGCGCGACATTCGAGAGCGCCTCCTGCAGCGCGCGAAAGAGCGCGACTTCGGCTTCATCGCTCAGCACGGGCAGCGCGTCCGGCGCCGTCAGCGCGACCTTCACCCCGCGCCGCTCGGCGAAGTCCGCCACGAGTGACCGGAGCGCCGGCAGCAATCCGAGATCGTCCAGCAGCGACGGCCGCAGGTCGTTGGTCACATTGCGAATCCCGCGCATCCCTTCGTCCACGAGTTCGAGCGCGCGGTCGAGCGTCCGTGCCATCTCTTCCTCGACATGCTCGCGCACGACGCCGAGCTGCATTTTCACCGCGGCAAAAACCTGCGCGGTTTCGTCGTGAAGTTCGAGCGAGAGGCGGCGCCGCTCTTCTTCGTGCTGCCGCACCATCCGCCGTGAGAGCGCTTCGAGTTCGAGCGTGCGCACCTGAAGGCGGCTCGCAAGATCGGCATTTACGAGCAGCAAAATTCCCGCGCCCACGGCCAGCAGAAAGAGGATGTCGACGTAGTAGCCCCACGGACTCCACGCGCCACGCGCACGAAGAATCGTGTAATCGAGGTGGTGCAGTCCCCAGAGAAGGAAGGTCCATCCCAGCAGCGTGCTCGCGCCGCGCGTTTCGTTGCGGCGATGCCGCAGCAGCACGATACCCGTCCAGAGCGTCGCCGCCGAGAGAAACACGACAGCCGGCACCGCGGCGAGCACGAAGCTGTCGAGCTTGATCACGGCGATGTAGCTCCAGAGCAGCGGAAACGCGACCAGCAGCCAGTACCGCTTTTTCCAGCTCGCTGCGTGCGAGAATACCACCGCCGCCCAGAGCAGGGCGAGCGCGGTCCACCCGGTGACGACCTGATGCCAGAAGAGCCACGCGCGGTCGTTCGTCGCGATGAACACCGCGATGACCGTGATGCGCGAAAGAAACAGCGCGAACGCGAGCGTCCACCAGCCGAAGTACGGCTGCCTGGTCCGCCGCCACAGCGCGCCGCAAAGGATCGCGAGCGCGAAGGTGATGGCCGCCTCGAGAATCGCCGCTGGGAGTTCGCCCGCGAGCGCCACCACGGGAATGTTCTCCTGAAGCATCAGTGTCCCGCCGCGGCGATCAGCGCATTCGCCGCCGAGAGCGCCGCGCGCTCGCGTGATATCCCGGTGCCTGCGACATCGATACTCACGCAGCCGAACTCAATCATCGCCTGTTCGAACAGCGAGAACAGCTCCCGGCGCTGCGCGGGACGGTCGCGCACTCCGTCCGCCGTCCACGGAAGATCGGGTGCGCAGAACAAGTACAGGTCGCCGAGGCGTTCGCGTGCGGCATCTTCGATCCACGCCGGGCACGGCCCGTAATAGTGGCGCACGTATACGACCGTGCTGATCAAGTCCGTGTCCAGCAGAAGCAGCGGTGGATCCAGAGCAAGCGCGGCGTCTTCGGAATCGATGGCGCGCTGGGCAATCAACTCTGCATCCGCCGCGGTCAACTCGCGCTTCACCTGCTCTGCATACATGCGCGCCGTCTCGGGAAGCCAGGGCGCGCGGAAGTGGCGCGCGAGCGCTTTCGCGAGTGTTGTCTTTCCCGTCGCTTCCGGTCCAGTCAGCACGATCCGCCGGGTCACGCCGTCACGACCTCCGGCGCAATGATAGGCTCGGAGCGGTACGCCCGGCGCCACTGCAGATATCCCATCACCGCGAGCACGAAGAAAACGGCGTACAAGCCGGCGGTCAGATACAGATGCTTGAAGATGAACATCCCGATGTACACCACATTCACGGCGATCCACACCAGCCAGTTCTCGAGAATTTTTCGCGTGATCATCCACTGCGCGATAAGGCTCGTCGTCGCCGTTGCCGAGTCGACGTAGGGCAGCGCGGCGTCGGTGTAGCGCGCGAAGATCGTTCCGAGCACGGCCACGCCAACCACGCCGATTGCCGTGAGCGTGAGCGCCATCTGCGGATTTCCGCGCGACACTTTCAATTCTGTCTTGTTCTTGCCGCCGTAGAGCCATTCGTACCATCCGTACAGCGACAGCACGAAATAAATCACCTGCAGTCCCATGTCCGCGTAAAGTTTCTGATCGCGAAACACCACGAAGTACAGCGAAACGTTGATCAGTGCGATCGGCCAGTTCCAGATGTTCTGCTTGATCTGCAGATAGACACTGACGATTCCCGTTGCGACGGCGACGGGCTCGAGCCAATCCACCCTATTTCGCCCCGCTGGAGAGGTAATCGAACGCGAGACCGGCAAGCGCCTTCACTCCAACCGGGAGCGCATCTTCATTCACGAAAAAGTTCGGCGAGTGATTCGCCGCCGCGTCATCGGCTTTCACTCCGGGCTTGTTGATCCCCAGAAAGAGAAAGAGTCCCGGAATTTTTTCCTGGTACAGCGCGTAGTCCTCGCTCGGCATCCAGACGGCGTTCGGATTGATCTTGCCGCCGCTCACTCGCGTGATGGTCGGCGTCATCCGTGTGAGCAGCGCGGGGTCGTTGAAGACGGGCGATGCGCCCGTCGCCGATCCGAACCCCACTGTCGCGGATCCACCCGATGCCTGCGCGATCATCTGCGCGGTGCGCGTGATCCGCATGTGAATGTCCTCGCGCATTGCTTTGTCGAACGTGCGGATCGTTCCGGTCATCACGACGCTGTCTGGAATGATGTTCCAGCGCAGCCCGCCGTTGATTGTCGCGACGGTCACGATCGCGGGTTCCGCGGTGATATCCGTCTGCCTCGACGTGATTGTCTGGAGTGCGGTGATGATTTCCGCGGAGAGCACAACGGGATCCACACCCCGCCACGGCTGCGCGCCGTGCGTCTGCTTCCCCTTCACGACGATCGTCAGTTGATCCGCCATCGACATCTCGGCGCCGGGCTTGTAGCTCAGCTTGCCCGGCTCTTCCGGCCAAACGTGCAACCCGAAAATGGCTGAAGGTGCGGGATTCGTGAGCACGCCCTCTTCAATCATCACCACTGCGCCGCCGCGCTCACCCGGAGGAGCGCCCTCTTCCGACGGCTGAAAGATGAACTTCACCGTGCCCGGGAGCTGCGCGCGCATTCCCGCGAGAACCGTCGCCGCGCCCATGAGCATCGCGGTATGCGCGTCGTGACCGCACGCGTGCATCACGCCGACTTCCTGCCCGGCGAATGTCGTGCGGACAGTTGATTTGAACGGCAGGTCGACCTGTTCGGTCACTGGCAGCGCGTCCATGTCGGCGCGCAGTGCGACGACGCCACCCGGCTTGCCGCCGCGGAGTATCCCGACCACGCCGGTTTTTGCCACGCCCTCTTTCACTTCGATCCCGAGTGACCTCAGATAATCCGCGACGATTTTTGCCGTTCGCACTTCGCGGTTGCTCAGCTCGGGATGCTCGTGGAAATCGCGGCGCCAGCTGATCACCTGGGGCATCACGGCGGCGACGCGCTTGTCGATGTCGTCATCGCCGGCTTTTTGGAGCGCCGGCGGTTGCCCAAGCTGCCCCGGCTGTTGTGCCGCGCCTCGTGTTGCGGCCAGCGCAAACAGAATCGTCGCGAACGCGGCTCCGCGTCGGACGCGGACGTACGAATCGCTCATCATCACGTTGATTCCTTGGGCGAGGTTATGATTGGGGGTACCACATCGTAACCACATCACGGAGATCGCGGAATATGGATCGCAAGGGGAGCGCCGTCTGGCAGGGCACGATCAAGGAAGGGAAGGGCACGGTCTCGACGCAGAGCGGGACGTTGAAGGACGCGCAGTATTCGTTCAGCAGCCGTTTCGAGAGCGGCACAGGCACCAATCCCGAGGAACTCCTGGGAGCAGCGCATGCCGGCTGTTTCTCGATGGCGCTCTCAGCGCAGTTGATGGGCGAGAAGCTCACGGCTGAGCGCATCGCGACGACCGCGACGGTCACGATCGAGCAGGTCGACGGCGGATTTGGGATCACGCATGTCCATCTCGACGTACAGGCCAAAATCGCCGGGACCGATCAGGCGACATTTGAACGTCTCGCGGGTGCGGCAAAGGCGGGATGCCCCGTCTCGAAGCTGTTCAATACCCGAATCACGATGGACGCGAAGCTGGTAGGCTGAGGCGGGCCCCGCTACATTTGATGGGTTACCCCGCTGTTGTTGACCTCTGACCCGGATTCCATGGCGAAGGAAGAAGCGATCGAGCTCGAAGGGACCGTTACCGAAGTGCTGCCGAGTGCGACTTTTCGCGTACATCTGACGAACGGACATGATGTTCTGGCGACGATGGCCGGAAAGATGAGGAGATTTCGCATTCGGGTCCTTCAGGGCGACAGAGTTTCGGTTGAAGTTTCGCCGTACGATCTGAGCAGAGGCAGAATCACCTTCCGCCACAAAAACTGAGAGCGGTCAGCTGCAGGCAACGGTCTTAGAGCTGTCAACTAAGAGCTGTCGTCTACAAGCCTCCAGCACATAAAATCAAAAGGCAGAGCTGAATTCAGCTCTGCCTTTTTGTTTCAGCTTTTGGGGGCTCGTAGACGATAGCGGTAAGTGCTTAGCTATAAGACGGAGACCAACAGCTTACTTCTCTCAGTCAACAACTTCCTTCACGAATTCCGTCCTGAACACCCGATCCCAAAATCTCATCGTCACCCCGTAATTCGTCTCCGGCAGCGCATGATGGATCCGATGCTGCGACTGAAGATGTCTGAACCACGCGGCCTTGAACTTGTAGTGATGCAGCGAGTGGTGCATGAAGCTGTACGCGATGAATCCCGCGAACCAGCCGGCAAAGAACGACGAGAATCCACCGATTCCATAGTATCCCGCTACTAGCAGCTGCGGCGGCAGGAAGAGGAGCGGCGTGACGAACCATGGCAGCGCGAGGTGCGCGAGCGGATCGTCATGATGTTTCTCATGTCCGCTGCGCGTCAGCGCGATGCCCCAGTGATACACCCAGCGGTGCGCGCAGTACTCAGTGAGCGTCCACGCAAAGAGCCCCAGCGCGAACATCCCGGCAATCGAAAAGGCGCCGTATCCCAGACGATAGCGATCCCAGCCGAGGAAAAACATCATCAGCGAAGAATCGACTACGTATGTCGCCCAGTAATTCGCCTCCGACTCGGAAACGCGGAGAATCCACGACGTCTCGGCCGTCAGTCGCCGGGTCTCAGTCACTCAGCGGCCTTGTTCGGCCGAGGTGCTGGCTTTATC
>Ga0210389_10002400_pt1 | contig 14792 bp, 15 predicted proteins | sample IncBWH28OmetaG_FD_160127 | JGI IMG/M metagenome (GOLD analysis project Ga0210389, IMG submission 160127) | Forest soil microbial communities from Barre Woods Harvard Forest LTER site, Petersham, Massachusetts, United States - Inc-BW-H-28-O ...
TGGTCCCCGCGCAATGCCGGTCATGCGAACATTACCGCAGCGCCAACGATCACTCATCGGAGCGTGGTGTGCCGCTGACCATTACGGCCCGCTCGATGTCGTTCGATCCGGAGGCATGGATGTGCCGCCCCATCCCCGTACCGGCCTTCAGACGCTCAGCTGGCTGTTTAGCGGTGGGGTCGAGCATCGCGACAGCGCGGGCGTGAGAGCGCTGATCCGGCCCGGCGAGCTCAACGTGATGACCGCTGGTGCGGGGATCTGCCATTCGGAGGTGTCGACGCCGGCGACTTCTGTGTTGGATGGTTTTCAGTTGTGGGTGGCACTTCCTTCGGCGGACCGCGACACAGCGCGTGCGTTCGAACACTATGTACCCAAGTCGATCTGCCGTCCCGGTGCCACCATCCGCGTTTTCGTCGGAGATCTGCCAGCAGCCGGCGGGAAGCGCTCACCCGTTCGCACGTTCACGCCGTTACTGGGGGCGCAAATCGACCTTGTCGCCGACCAACAGATCATCGTCGACGTCGATCCCACGTACGAACATGGCGTTCTGGTCGGTGACGGGATCGTCGAAATGGGTGGCGTCATCTTGTCTCGCGGCGCAATGGCATACCAGGGTCCCGGACGCTCGGCGGTAAGTTTTGCCAATCCCGGCCCGGGCATTGCCCGGGTTCTGCTGCTGGGCGGGACGCCGTTTGCCGAGGAACTGGTGATGTGGTGGAACTTCATCGGCCGCAGCCATGATGACATCGTTGCCTACCGTGAGCTGTGGGAACGTCATGATGTGCGCTTTGGCAGTGTGGACGGTTATCAAGGGGGCCTTTCACGGTTGCCTGCGCCACCGCTGCCGAACGCGACGCTTCGCCCGCGGCGGGCCGCCGGGTCCGGGATGTAATCGCCTACGGTTCAAGTATTCGCTATGAGTTCCACCCCGGCATCCTGCAAAACGGGTAGCCATCTGGTGGCGGTGCGCTCGTCTCACGCTGCATTGAGATCGACTCGCATACTTGCCATTTGGGTGAGCATGTCGGCGATACGGGTTACCCGTTGCGCGTCGGCGCTCGATTCGATAGCACCCCGTGCGACACGCCTGCGGTGCCCTTTGACGGACGAGGCCCCGCAGGCGTGTGACGCAAAAGGTCAGACCTTCTTCGCGGTCTTCTTCGCGGTCTTCTTGGCGGCTGCCTTGGCGGCCGGCTTGCGACCGGCGCCACGGCCACTGACCTCGAGCAGACGCAGGGTCAGGTCCCGCTGTGCAGTCAGCACTCGGCTGGTCAGCTCGAAGTTGGCCTCGACGACCTCGCTCGGCTTCGGCAGCCGCTCGGAAAACGCCTCGTTGAGCTTGGTGAGCGCCGCGGGCGCGGGAAAGTCGGGCAGATCGACCTTGCCGCGAACGTCGTCAAGGTTTTCTGTCGCTTTCGCGATGCTGTCCTCGGCCCTCTTGAGGGCCGCAACCCACTGGTCGCCGACCTTGCGGGTGATCTCTTGGTAGCTGGTCATGATGATTCCTTTCTTTTATGGTGGGGTCGCCTTGTGGCGAAGTCGTCGGGTTTCAGGACCCGTCGACCATGGTTCGGTACATCTGAATTAGTGCTGACTTCTGAGCTTGCGACAGCCGGTCGTCAGCCGCGACGGCATCTGTCACGCTGGTCGCGATAGTGGCGTCGTCGTCGCCCGATAGCCAGCCCATCCGGCGGAACAGCGAGTCCGGCGAGACACCAAGCCCACGCGCGATGGCACTAAGCACGGTGGGCGACGGCTGGTAGAGCCCACGCTCGACCTGGCTTAGGTAGGAATCCGAAACCTTCGTCATCCGGGCCAGATGCCGCAACGAGAGTCGGGCGATCTCGCGCTGGGCGCGGATGTACCGACCGAGGTCGGCAAGGGCTTCTTCCTGGTCCGTCATCGCCGCACCTCCAGTTCCAACAGCGCATTCAGTTAACCACGCATCTGCGTGGTATATCAAGCACTTGGGCGGTGAGCTCGGTCACACGCGCGGGTGATCCGTAGAGCGATTCGGCACCGCGACGCTCGTTCCTGGCCCACCTGCAACGAAAGAGACGCTGGCCAGCAACGGTTTACGTGGCTTTGAGTGGAGGAGATTGATTAACCATCTTATTGGTTGCTACCGCTAGTGGGCGCCCGACCGTTACAAACTCGCACGGCATTCGGTCCAGGACGACCCCGATGACGCTGCGGCGCAGGCCGATCCGTTCCCGGGCTGGTTCACCGCGTTCCCGCACGACAGGCAGACCCGCAAACCCTCAACACAGACGATGAAGGCCTATCGCCAGGACTTCATCGCCATCACGAGCCTGGTCACCGGCGGTGACCCCAGCACGCATGGCCTTAGCTGAGGTAACAAGAGATTCGATGCAGGCCGCATTCGCCGTCTACGCTCAAGTCCACGAGGCCGCCTCGATCCGCCGATGTTCATCGACATGGAATGTGTTGTGCACCTTCCTCTGTAGCCGGTGATCGGCTGGCTGCCAACCCCGTGCAACTGGTCGGCCGGCCCAAGCCGGCCAAAGCCCTCCCCAAGACCCGCCCCGCACCACGGTGAGGAGCTGCTCGAAACCGTCGAGCAGGACGGAGATTCGAAACGTCAAACATATTGGGCCGAGCGAAGTCTCGCACTAGTAGGTGATATCGATCGCAGGGCGCTCGTCACGTTCTCAGGGTTGGCGTTAGCGCGGCGCGGAGGATCTGCGTGGGCTGGTTCAGGTCACTTAGCGCCGTTGCGCACGCAGGTACCAGAACGCCATTTCGACTTGCGCGCCGTCCAGTTCGCCGCGCACGGTGGCAGGTTCCAGCGACGTGATGTCCCAGCCGGCGCCGCCGAGGACATCGCGCAGCGTCTCTTCGGACACCGCCGGCCGCCACTCCTTGCCCACCGGGTTGGCGTCGGAGAAGCAGCTGAGCAACAGCGTGGCGCCCGGCCGGGTGGCCCGGTGCACCGCGGCGGCGTAACTACGTCTGCCGTCGTCGTCGAGGCTGTGGAACAGGCCGCTGTCGATCACGGTGTCGAACGCGTCGGTGTAGCCGTCGAGCTTGGTGGAGTCGGCCACCGCGAACTTCACGTCGACTCCGGCGTCCTTGGCCCGCTGCTCGGCGGTGATCAGCGCGGTGGGTGAGATGTCCAACCCGGTCACCGTGTGACCGTTCTTGGCCAGATAGATGGCGTTGTCGCCGAGCCCGCAGCCGATGTCGAGGACGTCGCCGCGGACCCAGCCGCGGGTCTGCCACGCGATGACACTCTCGCTGGGCGCCTTGGTGTCCCATGGTGGTGTGGTCACCGGCGCTATGCCTTCGCCCGGGCTTTCGCCACGGTAAAGGGCATCGAAATCGATGTGCTGCGATCCGGAGGATTCTTGTGAGGAAGTCGAGCTTGTCTTGGTCATAAACGCTACACTATTAGATTTACATGATATGTCGACTAATTTGGTTCGGCGCGAGCGGTGAGATACGACACGTCGGAACTGGGGACGGCCTGCCCCCAGACCCGCTCTACTGAGCCGCCCCGGACTCGGGTGCTGCCAGCGGATGCGAACCGGCCGCGCCGGTCGACCCCGACCTTCATTCTCGCGACTTCGCCTCACCGGTAGGCGTGAGTGCGACAACTGGGATGCTCCGCGACGTCATGCGCTGGTATTCGGCATATTGCGGATACCGTTGCGCCTGATCGGCGTATTTCGCATCGCGCTCCGCGCCGCTCAGTTCAACGGCGCGTACTTCGAGGTGCTCGCCTCCGACTTCGATGCTGGCCTCGGGGTTAGCGGTGAGGTTCCAGTACCACGCGGGGCTGCGGTCAACACCGGCGGCCGAGGCGAACAACAGGTAGCGACCGTCGTCGGCCAGATACATCAGTGGGTGCACCCTTTCTTGGCCACTTCGTGCACCGGTCGTGTGTAGGAGCAAGACCGGTGCGCCCTCAAACGGTCCACCCAGGCGACCATGATTGCCGCGGAACTCTTCTATGTTGCGACGATTGAACTCGTTAACCCCAGTCATGATGCCTCCTCGTTGGTTTCGGTCACTTCACTCCCACTCGGCGCGGCCGGTTCGGAGCACACCCGCGGGTTCACGGCGCGTGACCTGTCAGCACGGTGTACAACTCGACGATGACGCCGTCTCGCACGATTGCGACATCGAATCCCGAGACCTCCGCCGCCGAGCTTGCCGGTTTGACCAACTGAAACGCTAAGTAGCCCAAACCCAATGTCTGATAGACGGGACCTACGGCGATGAACTGAAGATCGCCGAGCTTGGCTTGCAGCTCGGCAGCTTTGGCGTCTAACACGTCGCGACCCGTGGTCACGCCGTCGTCGTCCGTCCATCGGATATCGTCGGCATAGATGCGCTCAATCGTGGCACGCCGGCGCGCAGCGTCGCGCTCGTTGAAGACCGCGAGAAGGTTGGCGTGCATCAATTCGGCGATCGTGGCGCCCATCGGGGAGACCTCCTATTGAATAGTGCGTCAATCTGCGCCGATGCAGGATTGCGGTGCCATCGCGCGCCGCAACGTACCGCTCGTACGCCGACGCGGTGAAATGATCGATGCAGTACCGTCTTGCCTCTTTATTGTGCGTGACTTGTCACGCAATACCACAGTAAGGTAGATTCACGTGAAGTGTCAACCAGGTGCCGTGCGGAAAGCGCTACGTAACCGACGATTCCCGCGCCACCGCCGATATTAGGGATGTGACCAACGGTGACACGGGCTATCATCTACGCTACCGCCGGCGACCCTGCCGCCGTTCTGGAAGCCGGCGAAATCCCCGATCCGCTGACGCCAGGGCCCGGGCAAATCCAGGTCGAAGTCCGCGCCTTTCCGATCCATCCCGGAGACCTCGTCGGCGTCAGTTTCGGCCCACCACATCCCGGAAAGCACACGGTCGCCGGCCTTGAGGCCACCGGCGTCGTGATCGCGACCGGACCCGGCGTCGACACCCCTGCGGTCGGCACCCGCGTGACCGTGTTTCCCAACCCCGGTTCTTGGGCGCAACGCATCAACGTCGCCGCGGAAGTCGCTGTCCCCGTACCGGACTCTGTCGGCGACGATGTAGCGGCGCAGATGGTTTGCAACCCGTTAACGGCCCTGTTGCTCTACCGCGCCGCCCAGCAACACTTCTCGGTCGGCTTCGACGGCATCATCATCAACAACGCCGCCAACTCCTCGGTGGCCCGACTATTCACCGCTAGTGCCGCCCATCACCAGATCGCCACGATTAGCGTCGTGCGCAGCGCCGACCGCGCCCGCGAACTTGCCGCCCGCTACCCGAACGTGCCCGTCGTCTCCACCGACAGCCCCGACTGGGTCCAGCAGATTCGCGCAATCGCCGACGGCCGCCCCATCCCCGTTGCGCTAGACCCCGTCGGCGGCATATCCGCCGGCCACCTGATATCCCTGTTGTCTTCGGGCGGAACGCTGATAACTTACGGAGCCATAGCCCAAGAGACCATTCCTTTGCACGCCTCGGCCCTACTCGGCCGCGAGATCGGGATCCGCGGATTAACCATCGGCCGCTGGCTCAGTGGCGTCGCACCCGAACGCCGCGCCTCCGACATCGCCAGCGTCACCGCAATTGCCATCGCGCTATCCGCAGAATTCGACGTCGCCGGCACCTACACGCTCGACCAGATCGCGGCCGCGGCTCAACACGTCAACGCACCTGGAAAAATCGGCACCGTGATCGTGAAAGTCTAGTGACAGTTCAGAACATGCGAGAAGCAGGAGAATCCGGTGGCCGATAGATGGGTGATTCACGGTACGGAGTTCGAGAATTGCCCCTGCGCCTGGGGCTGCCCGTGCCAGTTCGGTGCGAAATCAACCCACGGGCGCTGCGAGGCGTTCATGTGCGGCCACATCGAGGAGGGAAACTTCAACGACACAAATCTCGACGGCCTGGACTGGGCGGTGCTCATGTCCTGGCCGGGTGAGGTCGTCGAGGGCAACGGCACGCAGCAGGTCATCATCGACGAACGGGCGGATCCGACTCAGCGAGAAGCACTGCGCAAGATCCTTCACGGCGAGTCGACTACCCCGGGAGCGACGCATTTCTTCGTGTACAACAGCACGATGTCGACCGTCCTGGACACGCTGTACGCACCGATCGAACTGTCGATCGATGTCGATCAGCGCATGGCCAGCGTCACGATTGAAGGGCTGGTCGAGTCACGGGGGACCCCGCTCCCCAAGCCGTTGAGTCATGGATTGCCGAACAAGATACGCCTCAATACACCGGATGGGCCGCGCTACATCTATGCCGAGATGGGCAACGGCAACACCACGGCCCGGGCGGGAATCGAGCTGGACTTCAAGGACAGCTACTGCCAGTTCAACGTTCTGCACATGAACCAGAATGGGCTGATCCGCTGACCACGTCTTGGGTCCGGCGCCACCGAGACCGACTGGCCGTATTGGCCGGGCTGGGCGCCATCACCGTCGCAGCCTGGGTTTACGTCGTGGTGACAGCGCGCCGCATGACGAGCGGGTCAGCGGGCATGAGGGGTCAATCGATGGCGCCGGCGATGGACGCCATGGCAGGAGTGCAGCCGTGGACGGCAACCGAGTTCGGCCTGAGACTGGCGATGTGGGCCGTGATGATGGTCGCCATGATGGTTCCCACCGCGGCGCCAATGACCCTGATGTACGCCGCAGTCGCCCGCAAGGCCGCCGCCCAGCACAACCCGGTGGCCCCGACATTCGTCTTCGTCGCCGGCTACATCACGATGTGGACGATGTTCAGTCTTGTGGCTACCGCCGCCCAGTACGCACTTGATCAGGCCGCGCTACTCTCCCCGATGATGGTGTCCAAAAGCGCCGCATTCGGAGCCGCGCTGCTGATCGCGGCCGGCGTCTACCAGCTCACCCCGCTCAAGAACGCCTGTCTGAGGAACTGCCGGGCCCCGGCGCACTTCCTGTCCCGCTACTGGCGCACCGGCAACCTCGGCGCCTTCCGCATGGGACTGAGGCTCGGCGCCTACTGCATAGGCTGCTGCTGGATCCTGATGGGACTGCTGTTCGTCGGCGGCGTGATGAACCTCTTGTGGATAGCCGCGATCGCTATCTTCGTACTGCTGGAGAAGACGATTCCATTCGGTGACGTGAGTGGAAGGTTCGCCGGCGCGGCGATGATCCTGGTTGGCGCGTTGAGTTTGGCCCTATGACCCGCGCGCTTAGTGCGCACAGCGCCCGTTGATCTTGCGGCCGGGTGCGCACCGGCCGCGCCGGTCGCCAGGACCTTCACTCGCGCGGCGTCATTCCACCGGTAGGCCTGAGCGCGATAACAGGGATGGTCCGCGACGTCTTGCGTTGGTACTCAGCGAATGCCGGATACCGCTCGGCCTGCAGCGCATACTTATCGTCCCGTTCGGCGCCCCGCAGTTCGGTGGCCTGCACGTCGACGATGTCGTCGCCAACCTCGATACGGGCGTCGGGGTTGGCCTTCAGGTTCCAGTACCAGGCGGGGTTGCCGTCACCACCGGCATTGGAGGCGAACAACAGATACCGGTCGTCGTCGGCCAGATACCACATGATGTTGGTGCGCGGCTTGCCGCTGCGTGCACCGACGGTGTGCAGAACGACCAGCGGCGCGCCGTCGAACGGGCCGCCGACACGACCGTGATTGGCGCGGAACTCTGCGATATTGCGCTTATTGAAGTCGTTGCCATCGCTCATCTGGTCTCCTCAAATCAACGAATTTCTGGTAGCGGTCCTATAACCCGTTACCCAATCGCCAGACCGTGGCCCGGCAGCAAACGGCGGTCGGTAAACGGGTGACGATAGGTCTGATGATCGGCCGGCTGGGCTGCTTGCGAATACGAACCTCCGATGCCCGCGCGCATCACCGCGGCCCAGCCGATCCTCGGACGGTCTCCGGTCGAACCTATGTGAGGTAATGCGGGGCAGGTTTGCACCTGCGCTGCGCTGCCTCCATCGCTTATGGTCGCAGCACCAACTTGCCGCGGGTGTGTCGCAGTTCGACCTCCCGGAACGCGTCCCGCACATCATCGAGGGCGAAGACTCCGGCGATCGGCACTTCCAGCTCACCCCGTGCGACGAGGTCGGCCAATTCGGCGACCACCGCCGCTGTCGCGGCATCCGCGCCGCCTGCCGACAAGACCCCGAACCGCTCCACGGCAGCGAAATCGGCGATGGTGTCGACCCTGTCGCGCGGCACTTTGAGGTCCTCGACCGCCATGGCGACATATCCACCACCGAAGAAATCCAGGAAGGCGTCGATGTGTCCGGACTTTGCTGCGGCGCGCAGCCGGGCCGGCAGGCCGTCACCATAGTTGACCGGGACCGCGCCGTGGTCGGCGAGCCAGGCATCGTTGGACCGCCCGGCGATGCCGAGGACCGTGGCCCCGGCGCGTCGGGCGAGTTGAACCGCGATCGAACCGACACCGCCGGCCGCACCCGCGATCGCTACCGTCTCCCCCGGTACGAGGCGTACCGCCCGCACCGCGGCATAGGCAGTGGCGCCCGCGACGAACAGCGAACCGGCCACCTCCCAGGAAACCCCTGACGGCTTGACGGTCAACTGGTCTGCCGGCACTGTCGCGTATTCGGCGTGGCTGGACCGGCGCATGGAGAACCCGATCACCTCATCGCCCACAGCGAAATCGCTGACGCCGGAGCCGAGTTCGGCCACCACCCCCGCCAGGTCGCTGCCTTGACCGGAGGGAAATGTGGCCGGGAACTGGTCGGCCAGGGCGCCACTCCGGATCACCGCCTCACTCGGATTGATGCCGGCCGCCCTGACCTCGACCAGAACCTCACCGGCTTCCGGAACAGGGCGGGACACGTCGCGCACCTCGAGGACGTCGACGCCGCCGTACGAATCGAACTGCACTGCTTTAGGCATGACCGCCACAGTAGCAGATTTACATGACATGTCAAGCAGTTGATGCTCGGAGCGATCGGTGTGCGTTGCTATTCGGCAGGTATCCGACAGCGAGCTCACCTTTGGCCAGCCCGAAAGCGGTCACTCCGATCGCGTGTTGGCAGTCGCGAAACTCAGACGCTCATCGGCGCGCCACTCATGCGAGTTACAGCAGATGGAAGTGCATGTGCCCCTTGATAATTAGATGATATACCGCCCGTTTCTCGTTCTTTCGGCGTCCGCGCGACTCCGCTGACCCGCAGGGAACCGGCGCATCGAGGAATAGCCCGAGCGCCGAGTACGCAGCCCCGGTGGGCCACCCGACCGACTAGATGCGCGATTTGCTCGTGGGGCGAGCCCCGCGTTCTTCCGTCGCGTGAGGAGAGGCTGGGCCAGGTACAAGTTCCGGCCTATCTCGTAGTATCGATAATAAGTTATAATATCGTGACTACGCCAGCATGTACGACACGGGTATCCAGGGCAACAGCACGAACACGGACAGTTCGGTCTCGACGAACTTCGTTGACGCGGCTGGCCGAACATCACCTCGTTTTGTGCATGCGATCGTTACCAACCGAAAGGAGGCGACGGTGGATCCACGCGGGTTGACGTCAATCAAGTTGGGAGTGCGCAATGTTGAGGCGGTGGCCGGGTCTCACGAGGAATTTAGGCTGACACCGATGCGGTTGACGTCCTCGGGGTTATCGGCATCGACGCCGGTCTGGCAGAGCCGCAGCCGGGCGGGTTACGGGGGTTCGACCGCAGCGACCACCGGCAAGGTGGGACTGCCGTGAACGCCCCTGCCAAGCGTGAGGATGCTCAACGGATCGCCGTCGTCACGGGCGGTGCCGGAGCGATCGGCGGGGCGATCGTGGCCGCCCTGGAAGCCGATGGCCACCGCGTCGTGGTGATTGACCGCGATGCCGAGATTTCGGCGGACCTCGGTGACGAGGCGTCAACGCGTCGCGCTGCCGCCGAGGTACTGGACCGGTTCGGCCACTGCGACGTGCTTGTTCACACAGCGGCAGCTTTTGATGTCGCGACCCTGGCCGACCTAGATGCCCGGACGTGGCGGCGCATCCAGGCGGTCAACGTCGAGTCTGCACTCTGGTTGGCGCAGGCGTTCACGCCCGGCATGGCTGAGCGTGGGTTCGGCCGGATCGTGTTTTTCGCCTCTGACACGTTCTGGGAGCCGCCGGCACCGATGCTGGTGCCCTACATCGCCAGCAAAGGCGCGGTTGTCGGGCTCACGCGCGCTCTGGCGCGCGCGCTTGGCCCGGACGGCATCGCGGTGACCGCGGTCGCTCCCGGTCTCACCGACACACCGGGCTCGCGCACGGCCAATACCGACGTCCAGTTCGACGCCGTCGTTGAGCGGCAGGCCCTCAAGCGCCGGCTGACGCCGGCCGACGCGGCGGCTGCGGTGGCCTTCCTCGTTACCGACGGTGCGGCCGCACTCACCGGACAAACACTGATCACAGACGGTGGGCTCGTCTTTCACTAAGCACAGCGTCACCACTGCCTCGACGGCAGCTGTTCGTCCAGAGCCAAGGGCAAAGCGGTGGCCGCGGCCGTCGGTCAACCCACCACTTGGGGCTGCCTGGCCTATGAGTGAGCCAGCGCGGGCGATTCGGGCATAACGGCTGGATCGTCGTCTTCCCACAGCAGCAGCTGACGAACCGCCGGACGCGGCCCGTAGGGCCGGAGCATCGTGCTGGCCGGGCGCGGGCGCACCTGTTGGGGCCACCAGAACCAGCGCCCGAGAAGCGTTGCGACGGACGGTGTCATGAAGGAGCGCACGATCAGCGTGTCGAACAACAGTCCAAGGCCGATGGTGGTGCCGATCTGACCGAGCACGTGAAAGCCGCTGAACACGAACGCGCAAGCAAACCCCGTGATCGCCACGACAAGCACCGCCACCAGCAGCATCCATCCTCGTTTGGCGAGTGGCGTAATCGAAATCCCCTTCACCCGGTGCTATCCGGTGGTGACGAGCCCCAGCGCCCGGTCGATGGCGTCGGAGAGTTGTTGGGTGCCGTCGGGGGTGGCGGTGGGGCTTCGCCATACGACGTGGCCGTCGGGTCGTACCAGGACGCAGCCGGTGGTGTCGACCTCGGAGCGGCTGGCCCAGTCGCCGTAGGGGTCCCACAGGCCACCGCGTTCGCCGATCACGTGCACGGTGACCGGTACGCGGACGCGTTCTGCGATCTGTTTTGCGCTGGTGCGCCATTTGTGTCCGCCGACCCCGGTCAGCAGTGTGAATCCTTTGGGGTCAACCAGATCCAGCGAGGACAGTGGCTGGCGGTCACGTTCGAGTCGGGCGTGGGGGACACGCGCGCCGGGCCGGGTGGTCGGTGTGTAGTAGAGCACGGGGTCGCGTTCAGGTGCCGGTGGCGGCGTGGGCTCGGCGGTGATGACGTCGCTGTGATACACGTAACCCATTTCGATGCCGTGCGCGTTGAACTGATAATTGCTCAGTTCGATCGCTTCGCGCAGCGCGCGGCGCCGCTCCTCGCCGGCCACCCCGGGCTCGTAGAGCACGTTGAGCGCCTTCCAGCCATCCTCGGCGGACTGCCCTGGTTCTAGCCCGAGCGCGGCGTCGATGGCTGACCCCTCGTTGAGGCTGGTGATCGCGCGCTTGACCCCGGCAGCGCCGACGGGTTGGCGTTCGTCGCTGTAGCTGGCCAGCAGCCGCTCACTGGCGCGGCCATCCAGGACGAAGGCCAGCTTCCAGGCCAGGTTGTAGGCGTCGGTGACCGACATGTTCAGTCCCAGCCCGTTGGTCGGGGGGTGACGGTGCACCGCGTCGCCCATGCAGAACACGTTGCCCGACGAATAGCAGGCAGCCACCTGCGCGCGCACCTGCCAGGCCGCCACACCGAGAATCTCGGCCTCAACGTCCTCACCCACCACGGCTCGGATCCGCTGTTGCAACTCGTCTTGACTCAACTCCGAGGGCGTCAGCTCGTCAGGGTCATACATGAACGCCAAGACGAACTCGGTGTAGCGCTTGTGACAGATCAAGGTGCCCAGCCGCAGCGGCAGCAAGGGTCCGGGCATCACGTTCCAGCTCAACACTCCCGGGCGGTACTCGAAATACTTGTTCAGGTCGGCCCGAAACCAGATGTTGGCCGCCCGGCCCAGATCATCGGGGCCCTCAGCCATCAAACCGGCCTCGGCCAGCACCAGGCTACGGGCCCCATCGGCGCCGACCACGTAACGCGAGCGCACCCTGCGGGTGTCACCGGAGACACGGTCGCGGATCACGCTGGTGACACCGTCGCCGTCTTGGCGCAGTTCGACGAACTCGGTTTGAAACTCGATCTCGGCGCCGGCTTCCCGGGCAGCGGCCAGCAGCAACGGTTCAAGCACCGTCTGCGCGCAGTTGGCCATCGGCTCCGGGCTGGCAAGGAAATACTCGGCGGCCCTCTCCGGCCCGCCGCCCCACGTCTCCGACCGCGCCACCTCGGGATCAGCCAGCGTGGTGTACCACAGATTATTAGTCATCGCCGACTGCGGAATCGCCACCTCATGAAACTTCTCACTGATCCCCAACGCCCGGAACACCTCCACCGTGCGCTGATTAATGATGTGAGCACGCGGCGTGTGCGCGGTGCCCGGATGCCTTTCAATGGTCAAGGCCGGCACCCCATAACGCGCCAACGCCAATGCCAACGTCAGCCCCGCCGGGCCCGCCCCCACAATCAAGACGGGGATTTCGATGTCAGCGCCGCTTGCGCTGGAATCCACCATGACGCCTCCGAGGTGTGCATACCGAGTCGATTTGGGCCGCCGCCACTACACCGTTGAGGTGTGAACCCAACGGGCGATGTGGTCTGACTCACATCCACTCAAACACCGCAACTGCGCTTCGTCAACAATTTAGCGAGATTTGTCCTAAGTATCGTCAGGTTGACGGCGGGCCGAGACGGACCCCGGACACCGGATCCGTCCGGGCCCGGCCGCTGATTGAGGCATCCTAGACGCCGATATCGCATGCAGGGCATCGAAATTCGATCGCGCGTACACGCGTGCCCATCGGGCGTTGCCGGTGGCGGCTGTTCGAGGGCAAACGGGCCGGTCGGCGCACACGAACGACTCGTCTGCAAGACTGGGCAAAAATATTGTTATTTCATTGACCTATCGAGATAGTGCTTCTAGTGTGTGAAGTGCCCGCCCGTGGCGGGGCAGCGGCCTCGGCTGAGTGCTCCGGGCCTGCGCATGCAGGTTGTCGAGTCGGCGATCGCCGTTACCACCGGGTGGCAGATCTGGGCACGCCGAGGAGGATTGATGTCGAGCACTGTCACGGACGTCAAGGAATACCAGTGGTACGCGGGGGGTCAGTGGCGCGATGTCGCCAACGGCCAATTGTTTGACGATTTCGAGCCCTACACGGGCAATCTGTATGCGCGGGTGGCCGACTGCGGTGCCGAAGAAGCGCGAATTGCGATAGCCGCGGCGCATGAGGCGTTCGGTCCGTGGGCGGAGACGCCGCCGGCGGAGAAGGCTCGACTGTTCTTCAAGGCCGCCGAGATCGTCCGCCGCCGGGGGCCGGAGGTCGCAGGTATTCTCGCGCGCGAAACCGGGAGCACGATTCCGTTCTCGGCCTTCCAGCAGGACCTGGTCGCCTCGACGCTGGAGCAGTCGGCGAGCTGGGTGTATCTGCCCAAAGGGGAAGTGCTGGCGTCGAATTTGGCTGGCACCCACTCGATCGGGGTGCGCAGACCGCTGGGTGTGGTCGCGAGCTTCACACCGTGGAACGGGGCGAACATCCTGGCGTGGCGCGCGGTGCTGAATCCCTTAGTGGCCGGCAACACGGTGGTGGTCAAACCTTCGGAGCTCGCTCCGGTGTCGGCGGGGTTGGTGGTCGCCGAGATTGCCGAGGAGGCCGGTTTTCCGCCTGGGGTAATCAACGTGGTGCCCCACGCACCGGGAGCCGCGGGTGCGATCGCCGATGAGTTCTTCGCGTCTGATCTCGTGCGGTGCATCAATCTCATCGGTGGGGTGAAGACGGCGAAAATGCTGGCCAGTAGGGCCGGTGAGACCCTCAAGCGCACCTGTTTGGAGCTCGGCGGCTACAACCCGATGATCATCCTCGACGACGTGGATGTCGACTACGCGGTACGGATGGCCACGTTCGGGTCGTTCTTCCACCAAGGTCAAATCTGTTTGAACACCCGCAAAATCATCATCCAGCGGGCCATCTATGACGAATTTCTCGACAAGTTCGTGGCACGGGTCAAGACCCTGCCGTCGGGTGATCCTCTTGATCCCCACACCATCATCGGACCCCTGGTTACCCAAGCGGCGGTGGATCTCGTGCATAAGCGCGTGCAGGAGGCGGTGGCGCTGGGAGCCGCCGTGCACACCGGGGGCACCTCGGAGGGTCTGGTCTTCCAGCCGACTGTGCTGACCGATGTGCCCTACACGGCTGAGGCCGCTAACGAGGAGACGTTTGGTCCGCTGGTTCTCGTTGACGTGGTCGACACCGCTGAGCAGGCCGTTGAGGTCGCCAACCGCACGCAGTACGGGTTGACGTCAACGATTCTGGCCGGCGACACCTACAAGGCATTTGAGTTGGCACCCAAGATCCTGCACGGCATCGTCAATGTGAATTCGCCGACAGTGAATGACGAAATCCACGCACCGATGGGAGGCGTGCGCAGCAGCGGCTGGGGACGGACCGGTCCAGAGTGCGTCGCCGATTTCAGCGACGTTATCTGGATCAACGCGACGAGCACTGAACGGCAGTTTCCATTCTGAGCTCGCCCGAGCGAGACCAGCTCGCGTGGTTGGTTTGAGTGAGAGGAGTCGGTGGTGAGCCTGCATGGGTTGACCTCAATCACGTTGGGTGTGCCGGATGTTGAGGTGGTGTCCGGGTATTACGAGGAGTTCGGGTTGACGCCG
>Ga0210389_10002401_pt1 | contig 14792 bp, 22 predicted proteins | sample IncBWH28OmetaG_FD_160127 | JGI IMG/M metagenome (GOLD analysis project Ga0210389, IMG submission 160127) | Forest soil microbial communities from Barre Woods Harvard Forest LTER site, Petersham, Massachusetts, United States - Inc-BW-H-28-O ...
CGTACCGCAGCCGCCGGTGACGCCAGTGCAAGGATCGCCGCTGACGGTGCCGTGAGTTGTCCCATAGAGCGTGCCGTCCGTGCCCTGCACCAGAGTGCCGTAGGGGTACGCTCCGTCACTCCCCTTGAAGGTGTGCAGCGTGGTCAGGGTGCCGCTGGGCGTAATCTTGAAAACCGTCCCGCAGCCATAGACGCCGCACAGCGTCGCGGTCCCGCCGTTGAAGACCGTCCCGTAATAATTCCCGTCGAAACCCTGAATGAGCGCCGAATGTTCAGGATAAACACCATTAGTGCCGTTGAAACTCATCAGAGTGGTGAAGGTAGTATTTGACGCAACCTCGTCCTGCGCGGGAGAGTTCACTGCCGCCGAGATACAAAACAGGAGGGCGATCAAAACAATCTTGGACGAGCCGAACGGTCCTTTACAACTCGCTCTCCGGTTTCGTGCCGCTGCGGACGTTGACAACACAATAGTAGTTCCTAGTTTCATTGCTTGGAATCCTTTCCGTAGTGTGAGGTTCGCGAGTCCGGTCAATCGAACTCGCTTTAAAACATCACAGGCCGAAACCTCTTTCGGGCAAATGCCGCACTGAGCTAGGCGACTCGGTCTGAGTTCGGCAATTATCCGTGCCCCTCGATTGGCTGTCAAACTCAAAGGTTGCAGGTGATACGGCCCAACTATCGAATGGCGGCGGCGCGCTCACTGGCCGGGCATTTGGCCGAGACTGGAAGACCGAAACGCTGCGGGGAATTACGAATTCGGTCTCCGATCAGCTCTCTGAGACGGCGCGACAGGTTAGTGGCCAAAGACCGGTAGAAACGCGAGGCCAGATGAGGGAACAACTCAAACAAACTCTGCAATGAAAGCTGGTCGAGACGGTAGGCTTCGATCTCGCCGTCGGCAGTCACGCTCGCGCTGGCTGGCGCGTCTTCCAGAAACGACATCTCTCCGCGGATCTCCCCCTGGCCCGATCTCCGGCTGCGCAGGCTGCGACAGAATCGGCAAAGGCCCCTAGCCGCCCTGAGAGAGCCGACTTCATAGCGAGCAAGAAAATCGCCGCCGGTATCGACCCCGGCGGCGTAGTTGAATCATCACAGATCCAATGCCAACCCTTAAGCCTACTGCCCAGTTCCTTTCACGGCAATCGTTTGTGGACTGCCCGGGCTATTGTCAAACAGCTTGTAGGTTGCACTTTCCGAACCCACGATGCTGGGATCGAAGGTAAGGCTAAACGTGCAGTTAGCCCCTGCCAGCAGCGACCCGTTACAAGGCGGATTCCCCGACGTGCTCCCGAAGTCCGCGCTGTTGGTGCCCTGGATCTCCGCCCCCTTAAAGGTAACCGTGGTGGTCCCGACGTTGTACACGGTCACAGTGTCGGAAACCGTTTGGCCCCGGGTTACGGTGCCGAAATTGATTGAGGTTGTGGAGAACTTGATGCCGGTTCCTACACCTTGCAACGCAGCCGTTTGCGGACTGGTCACATCGGTATCGGCGATGCTCAGTGTTCCGGACGCAAATCCAACCACAGTTGGTTTGAAGTCCACGTTCACAAAGCACGTGGCCAGTTTGGCCAGCACCAGACTGTTTGTGCAAGTGGTGCTGGACGCGCTGGCGAATGGCCCCGTGACCGTGACCGCCGGATTGCTCAGAGTGATCGACACTCCAGTGTTATTGGTCAGAGTGACCTTGGTGGTCCCGCTGGTCAATCCCACGGCCGTCGTGGCAAAGGTAACTGAGGTTGGGCTCAAGGTGACGTTGCTGATGCCCGTTCCGGAAACCCCAACCAGTTGAGGCGTCGTAGGATCGGTGTCGTTGATGATCACCGAGCCCTTCTTTAGCCCCGTAGACCCGGGAGTGAAGGTCACGCTGATTGTGCAGCTCGCCCCTCCGTTGAGCTTGCTGCCCGTGGCGGGACACGTATTAGCCGAGATGGCGAAGTCCGCCGTCTCATTCAACGTGATTCCGTTCATGGTAATCGCAGCTGTGCCCGTATTCTTGACCGTGACAGTCTGGGCCGCGCTGGTCGTCTTGACCAGTTGGTTGGCGAAATTCAGTGGCGCGCCCGTGACCGAAATGGCCGTGCCAAGCCCCGTCAAAGAGATCGTCGATACAGCACTGAAAAAACCATTGGTGTTAACAGTAATCGTGCCGGCCGCGTTCCCTGACGCCGTCGGAGCGAAATAGATGTACATGGTGCAAACCGTACCGTTGGGCAGGCTCGCAGGACAATCGTCGATCTCGCTAAACGGCCCAGTGACGGAAATGTTGGCGATGGTAAGCGGTCCCACCGAACTAAGGATGACGGTTTCCGGGGCGCTGGTCGATCCCACGCTGGTTAGAGGGAAGTTGGCGCTCCCCACCGACGTATTCAGCGCGGCAAAAGCGGTGATGCCCCGGACGCGGAAGTTGTATTGATCGGCCACCAGGAAATTGCCCGACGAGTCCACCGATATTCCCGAAGGGTAGTACAACTTCGCGCTAAGCGCTGCGCCCGCATCGCCGAAGTAGCCTGCCTGCCCACAAATACCGGCAAATGTTGTCATGAGACCGGCAGTGTCCACCCAACGCAGGCACTGATTGTTGGTGTCGGCAATGAAGAGGTTCCCGTTGGCATCGACTCGCACGCCGTCCGGGCTATTCACAGCTTCCTGGGTAGCCGGCCCGTCCCCTGTGAAATTGCAGGAACCCGTTCCAGCAACAGTGTTGATAACGCCTGTCAAAGCCGTAATTTCGCGGATGCGGCAGTTGCTTGTGTCCGCGATGTATACGTTTCCCGAGCCGTCGACGGTGACACCGTAGGGATAGTTGAGCTGGGCCGCGTTTGCCGGGCCGCCATCTCCTGAGTAGCCCTGACGTTGCCCGATCCCGGCGATGGTGTTGATGGTCCCGCTGGTCACCTCGCGGATGACTTGGTTGTAAGTATCCGCAATGTAGACGTTGTTCTTGCTGTCCACAAACACGCCCGACGGGTAGTAGAGTTCCGCCGAGGTCGCTTTGCCTCCGTCGCCGGTGTAACCCGCGCGCTGTGGAACGCCCGCAAAGGTGCTGATTGTACCGGCCGAATTCACCATCCGGATGATGTGATTGTAGCTGTCGGCGATATAGATGTTTCCCGAACTGTCGCGGGCTACGCCATAGTTATAGCTGATCTCTGCGCTCGTGGCCTTGCCCCCGTCCCCCGTGTAGCCGTAAGTACCAGTCCCAGCAAAGAAGTTCACCAGGTCAGTCGACTTGACCAGTTCGCGGACCAGTGCATTGCTGGTGTCATTTACGAAAACGTTCCCGGAAGGGTCTCCGTAAACTCCATAGGGATAGTTGAACACCACGCCCTGCGGAGCTTCTCCGCTTAACAGGGTTGGAATATTGTAGGTACCATTGCCGGCGACGGTGTTAATGTTGCCCCCGACCGTGAACAGACGAATGCGATAGTTGTATTGGTCGGCCACATACACATTGGAGCCGCTGACCGCAACGCCCGTGGGCTGGTTGAAGCAAGCCAGGGTGGCCTTGCCGGCGTCGCCGCAAAATGAAGCTGTGCCAGTCCCCGCCACGGTGTTAATGTTGCCCGCAACCGTGAACTGCCGCACGCGGTAATTAGTATTATCGCCAATGGTGACCGTTGTGCCGCTGACCGCGAGTTGGTAGACATAACCAATCTCGGCGGCGGTGGCGGCTGCCCCATCGCCCGAGAATCCATTGATATTCTTCCCGCAGACGGTGCTGATCTTCAAGCTGGATTTAGTTACTTCGCGGATGACGAAGTTGTAGGTGTCGGCGATAAACAGATTGCCGCTGCTGTCTGTCGCAACGCCATACGGATTATAGATCTCGGCGCCAGTTGCCAGAGAACCGTCGCCAGAATAGCCGCAAGTGCCATTGCCTGCGTAGGTAGTGATGGTGTCGCTGGAGAGAACCAGTTTGCGGACACGGCAGTTGTTGGTGTCGGCAATGAACAGATTTCCAAAGGTATCGGCAGCCACGCCGCTGGGGTTGTACAGCTGCGCGGATGTTCCCTTGCCGCCATCGCCGCTGAAGCCGGCGGATCCCGCAATACCGGCGATGGTTGTGATGGTATTGGTGGAATCCACCTTGCGCACTACGTAGTTGCCCTGGTCTGCAATGTACAGGTTGCCGGAACTGTCGAGCGCAATGCCGGTGGGATGGAACAAATCGGCGGTTGCTGCACCTCCAGTCACCCCGTCACCGCCAAAACCTTGGGCTCCGGACCCGGCCACGACCGTCAGCGTTCCGCTCGTGTTTACTTTGAATACCCGGTTCTGATAGGTAGCAGCAATGTAGTAGTTGCCGGAACTGTCCACCGCCACTGACACCGGGTTGTACAGGTTGGAGTCGAGGGCGGGAATGTCGTTAGGCCCGCCTCCAACTGCAGTGGTAATCACATCCTGCTGTGCCAGCGCGGTAAGACTCAGCATCATGGCGCTCAGCAATAAAACCAATCTTAGAGTGAAGCGGCGCATAAAATTCTCCTGGAAGCCTTGGCTTCTGTTTTCATCCGTTGGAAACTGAACTCTCCGCCCGCCTAGAGAATGGGCTGGGGACGCATCTGGGCGCCTCTCTGCCAGGTTTGCCCGTTGCTGTCCTGGTAGATGATGACCACGTTCGGCTGTGCCGGTGGCTGCAGCCAATCCTGGTACTCACGCTTGGGGACGGTGAACGCTTGGCTGAGCTGCACATCATGGTTCTTGTGCCAGATTTTTACCGTGGGAAAATTGCCCCGCAACGCAACCCCCGGGGGGCCTTCCTGCAGAACGACCACAGCGCCCTTAATATCACTGTCGCTGTAGTTGAAAAGTCGCAGGTGCAGCGTCAGATGCACCATGTCGCCCTGCTCCTGGACCTCGGTGAACCCGTAGGTGCCGGCAAAATCCCGACCGTCCTTGGCCATAACTGTGATCGCACTCAACAAAAAAATCGCCAGCGAGATGCTGACGATCGACGTACGCGAAAGACCAAAAAACCGCATAGTTCCTCCTTGAAATCGTTGGGGCCCCACCACCTTGAAGAAACAAGTCGCCCAGCGCACTTCCTCGCATGCTGGCTGCGACGGGTCACTTGTCCTGTCTTTGAGACGGAATTCAACCACGGTATGGCCTGCTATGGCCGCTTTGAAAACTCACACCTCGCGAGGGGAAGCGAACTCGGACGGAAAAGCACCATGAACCCAATTCGGCGCGGCGGCAATTCTCTGCCTGGGAAGCAACCTTGTCAAGATGAAGTTTTTTGCACAGTGGGCGCCAGCACTGAACCCGCTCCGATTAACTCCCGAAGACGCCGCGACAGGTTCGTGGCCACAGAGCGGTAAAAACGCGATGCCAGGTGTGGGAACAATTCAAACAAGCTCTCCAGCGCAGACCGATCGAGATAATAAGCTTCCAGCTCACCATCGGAGACCACGCTGGCGCTGGCCGCCGCATCTTCCAGGAAAGACATCTCTCCGCAAATCTCTCCCGGCCCAATGATCCGGGCTGCGGGTTGCGACGGGATCTGCACCCGCGCACTTCCTTTCAGTAACAGGTATACCCCGTTCGACTTCTTGCTTCTTTGCACCAGAACATCGCCCCTCTTGAAGGTGACACGGAGGGCTTTGTCCGCGACTAAAGCCCAGTCGTTCGCCGTGAGATAGATCAGGCCGTTCTTCGATGAGGATAGTACAGAGAGTTCCTGTTCATTAGACTTTGTCATGGCGCGCATTCCCCAAGTCCCGGCGAGCAGTCCGGCGAACGACAGAGAATAAAATCCTGCAACAGAAATGGCTGAACCGCAGAGTGAAGACAGACTAGCAGAAAACTCAGAATGACATATGAGCCTCGCACCAAATCAGACACCCAATGTCGTCCGCCATCCCACTGTTCCCTTGGGGTAGCGATCAAGTTTGCCCGTACCGGGAGGACACGGTTTCCCCAGAACGCTGCGTGCGATTGAAAAGTAGATTAGAGAAGATGGTGCGCCCTGAGAGATTCGAACTCCCGACCTTCTGGTTCGTAGGAAACGGGTTAGGAGAATCTAAGTGCCGTATCGTTCGTCGCCTACGGGCAATCCGGTTCTGAAATCCGTTCCTTGATTGGGCTATGAGTTGGGCTATGCTCCCGCGCAGGCGGGCCGGGCCTGTTCCACCAGCATAGTGTACGCCTCGTCGAGCATCTTCTTCTTCATCCTACTCACGGGCGTGCCGTCATACCACCAGCCAGAACCCTTCATGGATTTCAGATACCATTTCTCGGTCTTCGGCGTGACGATTCGCTCGCGCCCCGATTTGATAACGAGCGTAGCCCGTTGAAGTTCTGCGGCGAACTCCAGACAGTAGGGTTCATCAGTTTTGTGTTCGATGTCCTTCTCCGGGACCAAGAACGACGTTCCTTCGACGGTTACCCACACCCATGCTCCTCGGTACCCGTCCGCTTTCCGTTTGCCCGTATCACCGACAATCCCTTGCTGGACCCCGGCCCGAGTCGGAAGATGAACAAGCACGCGCCATCCTTTTTCGAACTCCGCCTTCATCTTCTTCGCCATCGTGTCACCCTCCAACGGTCACGATACTTCAGGCGGGCGGGACCACGAAAGTTACCGTGGTGCTTAGTAAGTTGCAAGGCATGAGATAATCGCGCAGGGAGGTAGTCACAAAATGGCGAAAAAGTATTATCCGGGAGAGACGGCACCAGTTTCCGCGTTGTACGAGTTGATAGGGCCGCGCGGTGGACACACGGGCAAGGAACGAACCGTGTCCAAAGGAAAGGAATTACCACCCACACCAAAGCCGGGCATGGCTTATGAAATTGCCGAACGTGCGCATAATGCCAGCGGGCGCAACAAGAGGAGATAGATACCGAGGAGAACGCTATGCCATTTCCACTGGTAGCAGCTTTGGTCGGGGCCGCAATCGGCAGAGCGACCAAGAAGGAAAGGAAGAAACAGGCAGTCAGCAAGTACAAGAAAAAGAGCGGCACCAAGGTGAAGGCTTACACGCGAAAAACAAGATAGACTATCTGGTCCGCTGCACTGGTACGGGTCTGTGCTGTGCAAAGCAGCCATGCTGCGCGCCTAGAAATAGGGCGAACATGATAATCATTCCGTAGGCAATGAAGTGTACGTTGTGTCGCGCCATTTTTGTCCTTCCCCACCTACCTACCGAGCAAATCCCACCACGGAGACTTCCTTCCCTTGCGCCGATTCTCGGCGCGCGGTCGAATCCGCAGGTTATCCGCAGTGCTGCTTCCGCCTCTAGAAAAAGCAATCTCGTGGTCGAACTCATCTTCCTTGCGGTTGTACCTTCGACCTGTCTTTCGTTCGTATCGAGCGATGGCTCTCCGCTTTTCGGATGCCGGGATGTGTCGGCCTCTCGGCTTAAGGAGCAGCCGTTCCACGGCGACGCCCGCTAGTATTCCGAAGCCGATGGCGACTGGAGCAGCCACATGCTGCTTTGAAAGATAAACGGCGGCGATCAAATAGACCGCTTCACCCAGAATGAGTCGGCGCAGGCGATGACGGATGCCCTCTCGTCTACGGTACAGAGAAAGGAACAACAAGGCCAGAAATGGAGCGATCAACAGAACAAGCACGAACTGGTGGTCGCTCTGAGCTGGCATGGCGCTACCGCAAGGCCGCCAGTATAGCAAAGTTCCCTCGCCTCGCCTTCCATTCGCCCCACCTAAGAGTTAGCTCCTACGGCACAGGATTCCGCCCTGGGGCGGAGCGAATGTTGTGTGCATGAAGGAGCAACGGATTACCGCCGAACTCAAAGCCGCCGCGCAGCGCCTGGCGCGGTCATCCATCAAACTGAGTTTCATGGTCACCAAGTTTCAGCAGGAGGATCGAGAGAAGATCAAACGCTGACTTTACCTTCGTCACTCGCGGCCCGCTTCGGCGGGCCTTTCTTGCTGGCGTTGACTTTAGCGCCCAACCAGAGTTACCACACCGACGTGCATGAGTATTCTTTATTCCTCCGGGCGTTGGCAGAAAGGGTTTACACGGCCCGGCTCTCCAACGGTTCGTCCCTTCAGGACGCGACGGACTTCCGCGAATGGATGATCGAGTGCGCGGAGAAGGCGGCGACGTCCACCACGATTGAAGAACTCTTTTCCAAAATAGATCAGTAAAGGGGCGGGCCGCTGGATCTTTTCAAACGCCTTCCCGTTCTGTTTTCCCCAGCGACCCTGTTGGCCGAAGGCCACATTCTCAGGCGGCTGTGACAGCCTCGCGCTGTGCTGCTCGCCGTTCAGCATAAGTCGGACGCGGCTCATCCGTTGCCGGGTCAGCGCGTCGAATGTGAAACTGTCCGCACTCACACGCATAACTCTCCAAATGCGGATCGTTTTTTATGAGTTCATCTGCTTCAGACTTTGTCGGCCAGCGCGACGGCTTCCCCAGACTCTCCGTATAGCTTGCTATCTTGTTGCAGTGACTTGCCGCCCTCTCCGCCGATCTTTTCGCTCTCAACTGTTCCTGCGCAGCTTTGCGCGCCGTAATCTGTGCCGCTTTTTCGGCCTCCTGTTTGTCCCGTTCAGCCTTGCGCGCCGCATCGCGCTTTTCCTTTGCAGCGATCTTCTCTGCATTTTTCGCATTCCTCTCATCCCTGCGGCGCTGATGCTGTATAAGGTCTCGCGTGCTAAGGGCGGCTGCGATTCGCGATTTCTGTTCTGGCGTCGAATTGGTCACAAAGTCGAGAAGAATCTGTTCGACGAAGACTGCCACTTTTGGAATGGGTGAACATTCCTTCAAGCGAGCGAAGAGCGTTTCTGGAAGCGCGACCGAGCGCTTTTTGTTCTTGGCGTAACCTGCTTTCGGGTCCGAACCAAATGCCTCCACAGCCAACGCGCGGAGCGTGCGGGCACCGAATCCCTTTTCCGCCACGGTAGGCAACCAAGTGTCGAGCCATTCGACCGGGAAACAGCAAAGCCCACGGTAGTGTTCGCGCGTCATGTTCGGAAAACGGCGCGAAGGGCCAAAGCGTTCTGCAATGCGGGCGCTCCGTTTCAGAAAAGTCTTGCTCAGTCCTGTTGCGTCGGAAGCGAGTTGTAAACCATCATCACTGCCAAACTTATTCATACCCCAGAGAGCAAAGTCACATTTCCATAAATCGTCGGCATTGCCGATGCTACAGATAGCCTTGCCGATGCGCTGATACTCTTCCGCTGATGTCGATGGGCCGATGACCAACTCGACCGGACTGAACATAGCGCCGGGAATGTTCATGGATGAGAGCGAGCGTGAGGGTAAAGCAAGAGAAGTGTTCATCAAAGTGTCAGGAACGTGTTACCGGGTTCCCCGCCGTTCCGCCCGGCAGTTTTTCCAAGGCGGACGGCGAGAAAGGTACTCGGGGTCCCGTGCCGGAGAACCAGAAAGCCAGCTACACTCCGTGGAGTGGAGACCCCGAATTATTTATGGGCCGCTGCGAGAGGCCAATCCCACCAGCGGCCCAAATCCCCCCGTGACGATGACGAATCGGAAACCGGGGGAAACTTGTTAACGCCTTTTGCTTTCGAGGCGCGTGATCTTTTCAGCTTGCTCGGCGACCGTTCGCTCCAGAGAAATGATGCGGCGAATCACTGGCTCTAAGTCCTTGATTCCGGTCTTGTAGGCAATTGCCTTCGCCTCGTCGATCTTCGGCGCTGGCGCGGCTGGTTTCGGTCGCAGATCTTCAAGCTGCTGAGGTGTGAGTGGCATTTTCGGCGACCGGACTAAATCATAGTTGGGATCAAGCTTCGTCATTCTGTTTTCTCCTTAAACCGATTTCATGCGCGCGGCTGCCTTCGCGCGCAGCCACTCCATATACTGCGAAGCTTTTTCGTTCATATCCACGATTGCTTGAAACGACGCCTTCAACTCAGCAATCTCTTTTTTGCGTGCTTCATTTTCCGCACGCAGGTCGCTTGCCGCAGTTTCCAGATTTGCGATTCGCTCTGGGTTTGCGACTGAATCCTTCCCGTCGATACCGGGCCGACCCTGCGGGCCAAGGAGTCCAGTTCCATCACGCCCGGCAGCGCCCGTGGCTCCACGTTCGCCCTTCTGCCCGGCAGCGCCTTGTGGCCCAATAGGTCCGGGGGGTCCGGCAGGGCCATCAGGTCCGATGCAGCGCGCAGCAGCCTGACCAAGGGTGAAAAAGTCTTGCAGACATATCACAGAGCCGTCCATAAGACCGAAAAAAGTGCGCTTAGAATCCGTGGCGTAGAAAATATCGCCCGCGTCCGCACGGTTCGGAATCTGTCGTTCCTTAAGTGAGAGGAATCTCGGCATTATGAAACCTCACTCAAGGGCATGGCGTTGGCCTTCTCCGAAGCCCGGCGCGCTGCGCGAGAGTTATAGCGATTGAAGTGCTGGGCCGCGTAGTCATTTAAATCGGCGGCATAATAATGTTGCACACCCTTTTCCAGAGTCGAACGTTGCGCCTGCGTGCGGTGCTTTGTTGCGGCTCGTTCGTGCTTCCGCTCATTCCAGTCGGAATCATCATCTTCGAGATCGTCTTCGGCATCTTTCTTGGCCCGCATAACAACGTCTGTGATTGCGTCCAGTTTCATGCGATTCCATCTGTCGACGCTGACCTTCGGCGAATAGCCAAAGAGAATGTCTTCAAAACTTCGGCCAGTCTGACGCGAAAGTTTTTTGACCACAGCAGTCGTCATCCGCAGCGGCGCTGCATTCACCATCGGCTGCGGAGGAACCACCACGCTGGATCGTGCGACGACGCTCGTCGCATTGCCAAGATATGCAGGAGTCGTCACGGCACTTACGTCTACCAATTTCGCCTGCTTGACCGTCCGGCAGTTGAAGCTCTGTCCGCTTTCGTCTTTTTCTGTAGACCACGCATCATCTTCGACGATCATTGCAAAGCTACATTCGCTGATGTCGCGTCGCTGGATCGAGGAATGAAGGTCGCGGTGCATTTGCGAAGCGGGATTGAGCTTGCACAAAAAGTTCAGACTCTGTGGCCCATCCCACAAGGTCAAGGTTCGGTTCGAAGTGCGCCCCAGAATCTGGTCGGGCGAATGATTGAAGGTAGCCTTCACATCCGAACCAGATTGCAGAGACCGCGCGAAGCAGCCGGGCTGCAACTTTTCACGGTATCCATCAAGATCCGTGGAAAGCACGCCATAGGTCGCAGCCGTGCCGTTGATCTCAAAGCTGTCTCCGCGTGGACTAGCCCGAAGGCTCATTGCCAGCGTTCTGATTTCAGTTTTGTTGCTCATAAAGTTTCCTCGTGCCCGGCTCCCCCAATGTCCTTGCGGTGTTACCACCTCTTGGCGGTCGAAATCTTCACGTCGTATTCCATCTGGCGGCGTCGGGCGGCGTCAATCGCCTCGGCTGCGGCTGCGGGATCGACGTTGGCCTGTTGAGCGAAGACCCGACACACGTCTTGCGGACAATCTTCGGGCGGCGCGGCGAAACAGTATTCCTCGAATCCAAAACGCTTTACGACAATGGGCTTGCTGTCACTTTTCCCAGCTTTAATGAACCACTGTGGAGGATCGACAAAAGTCACGGGAGTATCGTGTGAGTCGGCGACTGTTGAAAGCGCAGCTTGTTCCTGTCGCGCCTCCAACCAACCAACATCTCCGCGCTTCGGCATGCGAACTTCTTCAGCTTCGCCGAGTGCGATGAGAGTGCGGGCTGTGGTGTTCTCGATATGCTGGACGGTTCCGAACTTCTGATTGTTGGGATTGATGAACTTGATCTTCATGGCGTTTCCTCATACGAACGGGATTGACCTACAAGCAACTTGCCTGCTCCTACTGGCGGGTTACTGTGACGGGTTCACTCCACAGGCCCGCGCGGATTACCCGCCATTTCGTTGGCGGTATACGCATAGGCGAGCTTCCGCAGACCGTCCAGTTTCTGTTCGGCTGCTTCTCGCTCGACGCGTTCTTCCTCGGTCTCGCCGGGCGGCGCTGGCGGGGGCGGATTCTGCTCCAGCGCGAACCGCTGTGCTTGCCCTTCCCGTTGCTCTTTCGTCCAGTCGGGGTAATTCTGCTTCAGCCACTCGATGTACCACTCTTTCGTCGCTTCACGCTGCGCGTTGAACACAAGGCTCTCCTTTGATGTGCCGATTGGCCGCTTGTTCTGTCTTGGTTGCCCAGCGAACGTTGCCGGGATTGTAATGACCGTCGTTATCCTTGCGGTCGACGCTATGTTGTGGCGAAGGACGCGGACCTAAATCAGCAAACCACTCTTCGAATGAACTGAACAGGAAACGAATTCCTCTGCCGCCATACCTGTCAAAGTGTTTCCTTTTCGGATTCGTGCAGCGCTGCTGTGCCCCTAAATAAGCACGGTACTCAGGCATGCTGCGTACACGCCTGCCGTTCTGCACGCGCGCGAAGCCCCCAGCATGGCCGTTCCTGAAGCGCATGGGCTGCCCCTTCACCCATCCAAGTCTTATTTTCGTAACAGACGCAATCGGTGCTGGTTTACCGCAACCGCATTCACAAAATCCGTTCATACGTAGTCCTCTCCTTCTTTCCAAGACGTTGGAACGGGGATCGTTCCACGGAGCGGTTTTTCAGATGTAGATTTCGGCGAATAACCATCAATGTGTCGTCCCAGCGTTGCCGCTGACGGCATCCCAGGCTGTGTTGGTGGAATCATTCCCTTCTCACGCAGAAACTTCACAGGGTCGGCGGCCATCTTCACTGTCGCCTCTTTCAGCAATTGAACGGCGGACAACCACGCGCTGTCGATGAGTCGCCAGTTGCGGGAGTAGAACAGCGACTTCGTTTTCGTCATAGTCACGCTTCGGCAACAACTCTTTGACTGTGATGTGCCGCAAGGCCGCGTCAACATCGTCCCAACCTTTCCCTGACGTGAGCATTGTGTGAGCAACACGCTGACAGAGTTGCATGAAGGTCTCGGTCTTGATGAAATTCAAACCAGACTTCGTGGGCTTAAGCGGCAACAGCGCTTTGAAGAACTGCGACATTTTGCTTCCTCCTCTTGTTGTGCTCTTGCTCCGACTTCGTCGACCAACGAACGTTACCGGGCGCGTAGTGACCATCATTGTCGATGCGGTCGAGCGTGGTCCCTTTTGGGCGCGGACCTAACTCAGCAAAGAACTGCGCGAAGGACTCGAACAAAAAGTTGATGCCCCGCCCGCCGTAGTGTTTCCAGTTCTCAGAATTCGGATTATTGCAACGGTTCCTTGCCGACGCATACGAACGATATACGGATGTTTTCCGTGCCTGCCCATGTTTGAGGTTGGCGTTGTTGTGACCATGTATAAAGCGAAATTGTTCGCCCTTCGCAACACCTCTTGATTTCCAGTTCCGTGGCGCAACCAAGGTTGGTTGGCCGCATCCGCATTCACACAATTTGGTTTCCATCAGCATCTCCTTTTCTTTGATTTCCAAAGCCCGCATCTTCGCGGGAAGTTTTCTTTGAGTGATGCTCGTGGCACAAACCTTGAAGGTTGGTCAAATCGCAAAACATCCGATAATCCCCGCGATGCGGAATGATGTGGTCTGCGTCTGTTGATGGAGCAGTGCAACCTTCTTTCCACATGCAAATCGGGTCGCGCGCAAGAACCAGCGTTCGCAAGTTGCGCCACTGCGCGCGGTGGTACCACTTCTCCCAGGGCCGTCTCTCCCTCAAGAACGTAGCGTGCGCGGCTTGGTAGTTGCGATGCACCTCACAGTAGTCCTTGCCCTGTTCTGCAAGAGAACGGCAGGAAGGCGCAGCGCAAGGTTTTGTTCGCCACATAGTCGGTCTACCAGAGTCCCTGATTTATGTCGGCACGCCGGGCGTGCTCTTTGCCCGCGATGCCGCTCCCAGCATCGTCCCAGGCAGTGGCGTCTGCAGATTCGCCCGGCAAGTTACCGCCCCAATCCCCCAACTGGATGGGTCCGCGCGGTTGCTGACTTGCGTTGTGAAGACGGTATGTCGGCAGGGTTGCATAAACCATGTTCCGCTCACGCTCGTTCATTCTCTTACCGCTCTCGGGAAGAAGGTCGAGCAGGTTGTGATACGCCCCCACGGGAATCACGTTGCCCTTTGCATCGGTCTCCGTGTTGCGAACCTGCTCATAGATAGGAGGCTCACCGTCTTGAGTGCTCTTCTTCTCGATGATGCTGACGCAACGGGCACAACAAGGTCGGTCTTGCTCCAACTCGCGGCGCAGGTCGTACTTGCCGTAAGCGTAGAAGTTGCTCTGCCCACAAGCACACAGAAACACGTATCCACTTTCCTTGTTTGAGCCGTCGAGCAACCGATACCACGCCTTGCGTATCAGCGGATGCTGGCTGCCGGGTTCGTTCACTGGCGCATAGTCAATCGCGGGCAGGTGTTGTGCGAGAAGCCGTTCAGCGCCTCGGTTGGGGTTCGGGCGGGTCAGAAAGTCGACCGCCTTGTGTAAATTCTTATTGAGTGACTCGGTGAAGGCCATTACTTTTTCTCCTTGGGACTTTGATAAACCGCTTTCGTAAAATCGTTGTCGAGCGTGATGATGCCACGGTAGTTGTAGACGCTCTCAGCAGGTGCGGTCTCCATGCGCTCCCACCCGCAAAGCGCTGCCTGAACGCAATCTATTTTCTGGTGCTTATTTGGCTTCTCGGGAACAATCGCGTCATACTTTCCTGACCGCTCAAGAATCACGTTGCCGAGCATCCACTTCACAACCGGATTGTCCAAGTGCCAGAGTTGCCCTGAGAGAACGGCGGTCTTGAACGCAACAGCGAGCGGTGTGAGCACGCTTGGCATCTGACTTACTTCCACGCACTCAATTGATGTGTCCTCGGAAAAGGCGGCCATGAACGGACGAGAGTGCCACTTGTCGTAGCCGATGCTCCTGA
>Ga0210389_10002402_pt1 | contig 14779 bp, 13 predicted proteins | sample IncBWH28OmetaG_FD_160127 | JGI IMG/M metagenome (GOLD analysis project Ga0210389, IMG submission 160127) | Forest soil microbial communities from Barre Woods Harvard Forest LTER site, Petersham, Massachusetts, United States - Inc-BW-H-28-O ...
GGCCGTGCACGGCGTGACATTCGGCGGCGGCTTCGAGCTTGCACTGGTGTGCGACATTATTATTGCGGATCGGATGGCGCGCTTTTGCTTTCCGGAATTGCGGCTGGGGCTGATTCCCGGGTTCGGGGGGATTCCGCGACTGAAACGGGATCTGGGGAATGCGGTGGTGCGCGATTTGCTCCTGACCGGCCGAAGCTTCAATGTGATGAAGGCGCAACAGATTGGACTGGTGAGCCAGATAGCCGCGGAGGGCGAGGCGCTCCGTCTGGCGCGTGCTACTGCCAGCCAGATTGGGAAGTTTGATCGCGCGACCACCGCGGCGGCTAAGAAGTTTGTGAAGCCGATTCCGTATGAAGAGTTGAAGAAGGAGATCGATATCTTTTGCGAGCTGTATTCACGGCCGGCGGTTGAAGAAGGATTGCGGAAGTTTGTGGAGAATGAGGGACCGCAGCCGTATTTGCCTTGAATTTGTAGTTGGTAATTTGTAATTGAAAGGCGCAATAACGACGATGCAAACTACAGATCAGACTTTGGATGAGATTTTGAGCCTCGCTGCCACGCACTTTAAGGTGCCCCGCGAGAAGCTGACTCCTGACGACGACTTTTTCAAAACGCTCGGCATTGACAGCCTTCAAGCGCTCGATTTGCTGACGCGCATCGAGCAACACTTCCGCATTGAATTGCCGGATTATGAGTTGCAGGGCGTATCGGACTTTCGGACGCTAGCGCAGAGAATTCAGTCGCGGCTGTGACACGATCTCTCACCACAGAGTCACAGAGAAACCCCTGATGTTTCTTGGACGTGGCCGTTCAGCATGCGTTTCTGACGATAATCTACGGTAAAAGGTTCTGATAGACTTTTGTTTTTCCGTGTGTCTCTGTGTCTCCGTGGTGAGACCGCTCAATAATGCTTGATCTCCATCAATATTCCAGCCTGGGCGCGGCCCTGAGCGCGGCCCTCGATCGCTGGCCCAATGAAACCTGCCTGATTGAAGCAGACCGCGACCGCGAAAAGGTTCGGCTTACTTATTCCGACTTCAAGGAAATGGCTGGGCCGCTGTGTCGCGCGCTTGAAGACGCCGATTTCAAAGCGGGTGACCGGGCGGCGATCGTAATGACGAATCAGTCGAAGTGGCTGATTTCCGCGTATTCGATTCTGTTTTGCGGCGGCGTGCTCGTGCCGCTGGATTACAAACTAACGTCCCCCGAGCATCTTCAGCTGCTCGCGCATTCGAAGGCGCGGTTTCTGATTGTCGAGTATTACCTTTGGCGCGCAATTACACAGGCGCCCGGATTTCCAAAACTTGGGGCCGAGATTGTGCTGGTGACGGAAGCTCCGGCGGGCGCGGATTTGCGCGGCGCATATCGATGGGAAGAGTTTCGGCGGAAGGGCGATCCGCAACTTGTGGAGCGAAAGCGCGAAGATGTGGCGAGCATCGTGTATTCGTCGGGGACGGGCGGAAATCCGAAGGGTTGCGTGCTTACGAATGACAACTGGCTGGAGCAGTGCAGCGCGCTGACCAAGTGGTATCCATTCTGGCCGGGCGTGCGCTACCTGAGTATTTTGCCGAGCAACCATGTGATCGACTTCATGATCGGCTTTGTGGGCCCGTTCGTTTGCGGCGCGTGCGTGGTGCATCTTCGGACACTGCGTCCGGAGTTTGTGCGCGATGCGTTTGTGCGCTACCGGATCACCTACGTGACGCTGGTTCCGCTGGTGCTGAAGAATCTGGAGCGCGGGCTCAAGGCGAAGTTTGATGAACTCAAGCCGGGAAAGCGATGGCTGCTCAGAAAAATGATTGCGCTCAACAAACTGCTGACACGGCGGCGGCCGCATGTGAAACTGAGCCGCCGCTTGCTGCCGCAAGTACATCAGGCCTTCGGAGGCGCGCTGGAAGCGATCATCGTCGGCGGGGCTTTCATGGACCCTTCGACCGCGCAATTCTTTTACGACCTCGGAATTCCGGTGGTGATTGCCTATGGCATGACCGAGACGTGTGTCGGCCTCACGGTGAACGATTTGAAACCGTTCCGTGCCGACACCGTGGGTAAACCGCTGCCTGGGACCGAGGTCAGAATCATGAATCCGGACACTGAGGGAACAGGAGAAGTGGCCGTCAAAAGCGGCGGCGTGCTTTCACACTATCTCGATGAACCGGAAATGACGGCGCAGGCGATCGTGGATGGATGGCTGCTGACGGGGGATTTGGGGCGATTCGATGAGCACGGGCATTTGCAGTTGTTCGGGCGCAAGAAGAACATGATCGTCACCGAAGGCGGGAAAAATATTTATCCCGAGGATATCGAGGCGACCTTCGATGGGCTGTCGGTCAAGGAGTATTGCGTCTTCTCGGCGAATTTCCTCTGGCCGCAGAAGGCGCTGGGCAGCGAGATGCTGGTGCTGGTGATTCGACTGGAGCCGAACCTGCGAGTTGATGACGCGTTGCGCGGAGAGATGGTGGCGCGCAACCGGCGGCTGGCGGACTTCAAGCGAGTGTGTGGTTATCTTTTGTGGGAGAAAGATTTTCCGCGGACCGCATCCATGAAGATCAAGCGTGGAGATTTGGCGGCTGAAATTGGGATGGGGGCATCGCGCGCGCAGATTGTCGAGATATAGGTCTGAGTCGAGTTACGGTTCTCGGTTCAGTGAAACCGAAATCTTCAAGAACTGGGAACCGAGAACTGGGAACTGCTAATGAACGAAGCGTTTCTGGCCATTATCAATCCGGCTGCAGGCGGTGGACGATGCCGCGATCAGGTGGGCGCGGCGCTGGAGCGTCTACGTAAGTCTGGGCTTGCGGTCGAGACGGTGGAGACAAGCGCCGCGGGCGAGGCCACGCGAATCGCCCGTCAGTCCTATGCGCGCGGATACCGGAAATTTATTGCCGTGGGTGGGGATGGGACCTCGTACGAGATCGTGAATGGGTTGTTTCCCGATTCGGCTAGCGCTGCGGGAGATACTTCCGGGCGTGCGACTGCGACGCTGGGATTTTTGCCCCTCGGTACTGGAAATTCCTTCTTGCGCGATTTCGCGGAGCAGTCGGGTGTGGAGCACGCGCTTCAGGCTCTGGAGGCGCGCCGGTCAAGGGAATGCGACGTACTGCGGTTGACGCACAAATCCGGGACGATCTACTACACAAATCTTTTGAGCGTCGGTTTCGCGGCGGACGTGGCGACGCTGCGGCATAGAAGGTTTTCCGCGTATGGCCAGTTCGGTTATCTGCTTTCGATTTTTCTCTGCCTCGCGCGATTGAATCGGAGGCCGTTTCCTGTGCGTCTCGATGGCGCGGGCGAATTCGACGCGCGGCCCTGCCTGTTTCTTACCTTCAACAACAGCAAGTTTACCGGCGGAACGATGATGATTGCTCCCGACGCCATGACTGACGACGGGTTGATCGAGTACGTGCGCTGGGGGCCGATCGGGCGATTGGGGCTGATTCGGAATCTTTCAACACTTTATGATGGGACGCACACGAAGCATCCTCTTGCCGAGCGTCGGGCCGTGCGGAGCGTTGAGTTTCGTCTGGATGGTCCAGTGGATGTGATGATCGACGGCGAGGTGCTTTCGCTGGAATGCGAGGCGATTGACGTACTGCATTCGGCGCTGCGGGTCGTGGTATAAGAAATCATGTCGGAAGCAAGACAACAGCGGCGTAAAGAGGAATTGAACGGACGGGCTCCGACGAACTGGAAGCGCCGGGGAATCTACGCGGTTCTGATCGTGGCGGCTTTCGCGCTCGCCTATTATCTGGGCACGCGCAGCCGCAACTTACGCTACATCCAGAAGGCGCTCGGACAGCGCAAGTATGATGGTTTTGCGGCTTGTCTGAAAGACCGTGGCGTGAAGTTCTATGGCGCGTGGTGGTGTCCGCATTGCGAGGAACAGAAAGAAAAATTCGGCGCGTCGATCGACGAGGTTCCGTATATCGAATGCGGCGTGCAGGGCGATACGCGTGCCAAGACTCAGGTCTGCAAGGACGCAAATATCACGCATTATCCTACCTGGCAGTTCCCGCCCATGGGCGAGCGCGTTGAGCGGGTGTTTGCGCTTGAAGAGTTGAGAGATCGAACCGGGTGCTCGCTGCCGTGAGCGAGGGAATGAACCGCCTGATGAGTTTGATTGCTGTGCTCGCGGTTTGCGGAGTTGCCATTTCCTCCGTTTCGCTCCAGCATCATTTCGCTACTTCGAAGACGGCATATTGCGATATCGGGGAAGCATTCAATTGCGACATCGTGAACCGCAGCGCGTATTCGACGGTATTAGGGGTGCCGGTGGCTTTGATTGGAATGCTCGGATACGGAGCGCTAGTTGGATTGGCAACGGTGTATCGCGGGCGGCGCGATACGCCGGCGATACTTTTCGGCGGAGCGGTTGCCGGCTTGGCGTTCGCTCTTTATCTGACTTATGTTGAAGCGCACATTCTGGGTGTCTGGTGCATCTTGTGTTTGAGTTCGATGGCACTCATTTCTATGATTACGATTTTGTCGGGTGTTGTATGGGTGAAACGCAATGCCGATCCGCAGTGTTAGTCTCGCTTCGATAGCCTTCTAATTCATGTTCAAGTTCATACCGAGAAAATCCAAGAGCATTCCTGCCGCAAAAATCGCGCTGCCGATCGCGGGCGGAGAGCTGTATCTGCACGAACTGCGCAGCAGCATTTTCAAGAATTCGCGGCTCTTGCGGGTGTGGGTGCCGGCGGGGTATGGAGAGCCGCCCGGCATCCGATATCCCGTCTTTTATTTGAACGACGGGCAAAATTTGTTTGAGGGCTCGACTGCGTTTGCCGGCGTGCACTGGCAGGTGGGCGAGACGGCCGGCCGCCTGATCGCCGAGAAGAAGATTCCGCCGCTGATTATTGTGGGCATCGATAATACGGGAAAGAATCGCGCGCGCGAGTATGTGCCGTACCGGTCGGTCGATCTCAAACTTCTGATGGTTCGGGGAAAGCTCTATCCCAATTTTTTGCGGCGCGAGGTGATGCCGGCGGTCGAAAACCGTTACGCCGTGCTTCGTGGTCCTGAAAATACCGGCTTGGGCGGTTCGTCGCTGGGCGGGTTGATCGCGCTCTACACGCAACTGGTCGCGCCCCGTGTTTTTGGGAAACTGCTGATCGAAAGCCCCTCCCTATTTGTGGCGAATAGAAAAATTCTTGCCGAGAGCCGCCGGTTCCAGAGCTGGCCTGAGCGCGTATACCTCGGCATGGGCACGCGCGAGTCTGGTGACGAAGCGAAGGATGAAAAGTTTGCGGCCGATGCGCGCGAACTGGCGCAGATTCTGCGCGCGGCGGGATTGGGCGAACAGCGCCTGAAAGTCAATATTGAAGAGGGAGCGTCGCATTCGGAGTCGGCCTGGGCTCGGAGACTTCCGACGGCCTTGGAGTTCCTTTACAGCGAGCCGCCTGCTGCGTGCCTCGCCCCGTGAGCTGCCGATCGATTTCCCCGCCTGAATCGCGGTTCTCGCACGTGCATCAAATCCTTGAGTGGCAGCCCGGAACCTGACCCGGGTGTAAAATTGCTGTTTGCAGTCCTCTTAGTTTTCTTCGCGGAAAGGATCTCTTTATGGCGACCATGGAAGCTCCCCCACGCATGCAGACGCGTTTGCATGAAACTCCTTACAAGAATGAGGCTTTCGTCGATTTCACCAAAGAAGAGAACGTGCGCAAGATGCGCAACGCGCTCGACAAGGTGCGCGGCCAGCTGGGGCGCGAATACGATCTGATAATTGGCGGTAAGCGGATCAAGACTTCGGACAAGATCCGCTCGATCAATCCGGCCAAGCCCTCGGAGGTCGTCGGCATTCACCAGAAGGCCGGCAAAGAACATGTTGAGCCGGCTGTGAACGCCGCGCTGAAGGCCTTCACAACATGGAGCCGCACTCCGCTTGATGAGCGTGCTTCGCTGCTCTTCCGCGTCGCCGATACGATGCGCGAGCGCAAGCTGGAGTACATGGCTTGGCTGGTGTTTGAGGTTTCGAAGAACTGGCTTGAGGCGGATGCCGATGTCTCAGAAACGATCGATTTCTGCGAGTTCTATGCGCGTGAGGCACTACGGTTGGCGCATGCCGAGACGCCGATTCAGTTGCCCGGCGAGCGGGACACGCTGACCTACATTCCGCTGGGCGTCGGAGCCGTGATTCCACCGTGGAATTTTGCCGCGGCGATTATGGCGGGCATGACGGTGGCTTCGATTGTCTGCGGGAACACCGTCATCGTGAAGCCGTCGAGTGACTCGCCTACCATTGCGGCCAAGTTCATTGAGTTGCTCGAAGAGTGCGGCATGCCGGAAGGCGTGGTGAACTTCTGTCCGGGCGGGGGCGCCAGCTTTGGCGATGCGGTCGTGTCTCATCCCAAGGTTCGCTACATTGCCTTTACCGGATCGCGCGAGGTTGGATTGCACATCAACCAGTCGGCGGCGCACCAGCAGCCGGGACAGCTTTGGATTAAGCGGACCGTTCTTGAGATGGGCGGCAAGGACGCGATCATCGTCGATGCCGATGCCGATATCGATTCAGCGGTCGAGGGCGTGGCGCAGGCTGCGTTTGGCTTTCAGGGGCAGAAATGTTCGGCTTGCTCACGCGCGATCATTGACGAGCGCATCTACGACAAATTTCTGGAGAAGCTGAAGACGCGGGTCGAGCGGATTACCATTGGTGCTCCCGAGACGAATCCTGGGATGGCGGCCGTTATAAACGAAGGCTCGATGAACGATATTTTGCGCTACATCGAGATTGGCAAGAAAGAGGGCCGATTGATCACTGGTGGCGCGCGCGCTACATCGGCGGGCGATGGTTATTTTGTTCAGCCTACCGTGATTGCCGACATTCAGCCGAAGTCGACGCTCGAGCAGGAGGAGATTTTTGGGCCGGTGCTGGCCGTGATCAAGTCGCGCAACTTTGATCACGCGCTGGAAATTGCCAATGACACGGAATTCGGCCTGACGGGCGCGGTCTATTCTTCGTCGCGCGAGAAGCTGGATCGCGCGGTGCGCGACTTCCACGTCGGGAATTTGTATTTGAATCGCAAGTGCACGGGCGCGATGGTCGGTGCGCATCCGTTTGGCGGGTTCAATATGTCGGGGACGGATTCGAAAGCGGGCGGGCCGGATTATCTTCTTCTCTTTACGCAGGCGAAGAGCGTGGGCGAGAAAATCGGGTAGCGTCGATTCCAACCTCAGCGAGTTTCCGTGAGGATTTCAGTCGTCCCACCTGAGTCTATGTCGTAGCTGCGCTTTCGCCCCTTCGGGGCTGCGTCATATTCCACTTTTGCACCCACGGCTCGCGCCGTGGGCTGCATTCTGTCGCCGCTCCGCGGCTAACTTCTGTGACTCGGCATTAGAAGAATGCTTTTTGAAATGCTTGGTGGCGACTTTCTGCCGTCTGCATCAGGCTTTCAAATTCTGGTTCACGGCGCAGGCTTTCGAGCAACGGGTCACTAGCGAAGTAGGGATAGGCGAAGAACCCGTTCTCTATGCTGAGCCGTAACACACGCAGCGCTGAACTCGAGTCGCCGAGAACGGCGTAGGCTTGTGCAATCTTGTAGGTTGCTTCGGCGTCGCCGACTCCACGATCCGCGATTTTCTTCTCCAGTGCTGCGAGCACCGCCAGGCCTTCGGCGTCGCGGTGGGCGATCTGGTCGCTCAGTGCTTTTCCGATCTGCGTGTACAGCGAGGGATCGAGGCCGTAGGCGCGGTCAAAGTCCCGGGCGGCGCGCTGCCATTGTTTCAGGTGGTACTCGCCAAATCCACGATAGAAGACCAAAAAGGCGCTGTTGTTGTCACTCTCATTTTCATTCGGCAAGCTGCGAAGAAACTTGTCGTACTCGCCAAGATAAAGATACGTATTCAACGCTGCGCCGTTGGCTTTCACCAAAGGATCGAGACGCAATGCCAGTTCGCATTCGGTCACGGACTCCTGCAACATCCCGGCAAAACGGTAGGCGTAGCCGAGCTCCCAGTGTAGATCGGCGCGGTTGGGATTGGTATGAAGCGCGTCGCGCAGCAGCGGCACCGCTTGCTCAACGCGGCCATTGTCGATCAGGAGATTGGCCAGGAAGAGATGTGCTTCAAGTTGCGTAGGCTGGAGACGAAGCGCCCGTTCGTAGGCGGCCTGGGCTTTGCGATATTGCTCGCGACCGCCCAACTCAAAGGCCGCATCGGATGTGTAGCTTGCCCCCAGATAGGCCCAGGTCAGCGCGTAGTTGGAGTCGATCTCGATGGACTTCTCCAGCATCTGGATGGCGTGCGGAAAATTGTGTTTCCCGTAGAGATCAACGCCGCGCAGATAGTATTCATACGCGACTGGGTTCACCGGCGCGTCGGTAAGAATGCGCTCCGCTTCGGATGGTGACAGATTCAACTCCAGCGCACCGATGATTTCCTTGGCGACGCTGTCCTGGACCTTCAGCAATTTGTCGTACTTCAGATCGATGGCGCCCCGGCCGATGATCCGTTCGCTCTTTGCGTCCAGCAGTTGATAGGTAATGCGCAGGTCATCGCCTTCACGGATGAAGTTGCCGATGAGAAGCGTGTCCACGTTCAGTTCCGCGGCGACCTTCGGGACGTCAATCATCTGATTGCGGTACTTCTGGATGGTCGCAGAAGGCCGAACGCTTAACGCGCTCAGGTATCCGAGCTTGGTGATGACGGCGTCAGCGAGGGAGTAGCCGAGGAAATCCGTGTCCGGGTCCGGGCGCAGATTCTGGAAGGGAAGTATGGCCAGGCGTCGAGGACCAGCCGCGCTGAGGGTCTGGATTTTTCTAGGACGGTTTCCAAAGCGGAAAAAAAGTCCGGCAGCAGTTGCGAAAACAAGCAAGATCACGGCGACCCGAACATACGAATGGTTCCACCGGCGAGAGCTTGCGATGGTTGGAACAGTCGATGCGAAGGATTCGGCCTGAGACAAGTCCGAATGCGGGCTTGGAGTTGGGGCCGCTACGCCAGAATCCTCCGTCACCTCCCGGACCGGCGCGACGAAACGGTAGCCGAGCTTGGGAACGGTTTCGATCAGGGGCCGTCCGTCAGAGGAATTTCCCAGAGCTTTTCGGAGCGACGAGATGTGAACGGTGAGATTGGCCTCTTCGACAAAGCTGTCAGGCCAGACCTTTTTCATCAAATCGTCTTTTGTCAGGAGCCGTCCACTACTCTGAATCAACACCACCAGAAGATCGAAGGCTTTGGGAGTCAGCGGAACAGAGTAGTTCTGGCGCAGCAACTGGTGCTGATCCACGCTGAGGCGGAATTCCCCGAATTCATAGAGAGTTTTTGTTTCCAATGACATGACAGCATTTGGAAAACGTTTGGATTTTTTCAGCAACTTCCTTGCTTGATCTTTGAGACCAGGTCCGGGGAAGGACCTAAGGTGGTATCCGCCTGCGGGAATTGTAGTAGACCACCCGCGGCGCGGCAAGACCGCCTGAGTCGTCCTGGATAGAATCCCCCGGTCACGTTCGTGGTGCCGGATCGAGGCTGACGTCAGGCGTCAGATTTCGAACACCATCTTTGAGGAGAAAAGAGCATCATGAGATTTCTGCGTGGAGTTCACCCGTTTCTACCGAAGTTCGTTTTGGCGACTGCAACAGCAGCGTTGCTGACATGCGCCGCAGCGGCACAGATTTCGGAACTTACCTTCAACCTAAGCCCTAACCCAAAGTTCGCCAGTTGTCTCGGCGTTTCCGGAGGGCCTGCGCCGAAGGCTATCGTAACCGTTAAGCGCGGCAAACTCGCCGACACTCTGAAGATAGAGGGCGACAACTTCAGGCCACACCTTGCCTTTGACATGTTCACCGCGCAGCGTAGCAATCTGCTCGCGAACGGGACCGTGGATCCGAATTTCACGACCTTTGGATTAGCGTGGTATCAGAGCGATTTGGAAGCCAATGCCAAGGGGCACTTCTCGGCGACGATCAAGACGATCCTGTTCGATCAGATTTTTGGATTTGATCCCGATGCGAGCCTTGCGCCCATCAATACTTTTCATGTGGGCTTCTGGTTCAACGATCCGAACGACGCCAACGAGAACGGATGCACGTTTGACGTGACCCACCCGACTCCGTTTAACGGGGAGCACAAGGCGGGCCCGGTGGCCATGATCAGCGTGCCGAATGCGACCACCAACCTGGGGCCGCTTTGCACGGATGCACAGGGCAATAACTGCAACCCGTAGAACAGTTGTCGTGATGAAGCCTGAGTAAGCAGGAAGACTAAAAAGGCCGCCCGTGGGCGGCCTAATTTTTTGAACTGACAGAAAGCTTTAGCTTGTAACGCTGGCGCTGTGTACGGTTGGGGGCGTCGCGGCTGCCGCGGTCGCGGCGGCGGCTTCGTTCAGGATGCGGTGGTGAATGGTGAATAGGGCGAGTTCGAGACGATCCGATACGCCGATTTTGTCGTAGACGTTGCGCAGGTAGTTCTTGATGACCTGCTCGGTCGTGCCGAGTTGGGTGGCAATCTCTTTGTTTTTGTAGCCCTGCACGATGAGCGCGACGATGCGGAGTTCTTTCGCCGTCAGCCGATCGCGCACGCGCAAACCGACCATATCGTTCTCGGTCAACTCGCTTGGGACAGCCATGTCCTGCACCCAGGTCTCGCCGCGCGCAACTTTCCGCACGCAGTCAACGAGGGCGGGGCTGGTCACGTTGCGGTAGACCACGCCGTGAGCGCCGGCCGCCATGTAACGCTGCGCGCTCTCGCCAGTGTCGGCGAGGACGACGACGCGTGTCTTGTTGCGGTTGGCCGCCGCCAGGACGGAGCTGAAGTCGGAGTGGAACCCTCCGGCAATGACGAGCACGGCGGCGCGGAATTTGTCGAGCGCCATGAACATCTGCTCGGCGGTTTGGGCCTGCGCAACGATGCGCATTTCGTCTTCAACAGCCAGAACTTTGGCGATGCCCGCACGAAAGATGGCCTGATTGTCGGCCAGAATAAGCTTCAGCATAATGTCGCTCCCGATCTACGAGTTGCGCACAAATTCGTAAGAATCAATTACGCAGGCGACGCCCCGGTTGTCAGAGGCAGCGCCGGCGCTCGGCTCGTCGGTACGAACGACGCGGCCGCGGCAGTGGATTTTTACATTTTCCTTGCTGCCGGTAACTTCAGGCGGCAGGGTAATGTCGAATTCTACGGGCGAACCAACCTCAAGCGAGGCGTCGGCTTTGATGTAGACGCCGGCCGCGCTCAGGTCGCCAGTAATTCCGCTCGCTTCGGCGGAGGAATCTTCGCTATGAATCTTGATCGGCAGATGTAGTGGAAATCTTTTTCCGGTACGCGCTTCAGCCACGTTGCCTCCTCTGCTCTCTTCCGTTCATCTTTCGTTGCCCGATTACGCGGGCGACTCTACCAATGGGTGGGATCCTGAAAAAACTCCCAACCCAGAGCCTATGGAGCAGCTATCGGCGTTTATATCACGGAAAACGTATAGAAAAGAAGGGGTTAATTACCTAAGTAACGAGGTAGCAACTAGATACCTCCGGTTGAAAGGGGGGTGAAAACCGGAAAAAAGTTTCATGGACGGGGCCCTTTTTTGGTGGCACGAACGAGGATTGGAAGGGAGGGATTGGCTTGGATTTTCTGGCTCAGGATTGTGAATCTTGGAAATTTTCAATCCTCTTTCCCTCTATTGCGCGTGATGGTATAGTGCTCGGCTAATCGCGCAGTCCCCAAACAACTCCCCCAATGGCTGCCGACATTCGGATGATCGTGACGCCACTTGCGAACATCCGACTTCCCAAGAGGAGCCAGTTCGAGCTCCAGCGTTGTGCACGCACGCGACGCGCACTCTAGTACTTTTCTCGAAGAGAGCCTGGGCCCACGCTCGATCGGTTGACCTCCAGGAGGATACCTATGACCCACCACTTCGTTCGCAAACAAAGTCTCAACACCAATATCATCATCATCGGCTGCTCTCTGGCAATCACGCTCTTGCTCGCGCTCACAGCTGTGGCTCAATCCGGCGCCCCTGCCAGCCGGTTGCACAAGAGGAAGGCCGGGTCTGGCACGACTCCGTCGGCAACGCTCACCTTTGTTCCGGTGGTTGTATATGCCGCTGGTGGTGGTACAGCTGCGCCTCCCGGTTCGTTGGCGGTAGCGGACGTCAATGGCGACGGCAAACCTGACCTCATCGTGGCCAACACTCCCGTGGGTGGCGGCGTCAGTTCGGTTGGTGTTCTGCTGGGCAACGGCGACGGAACATTTCAGCCCGTAGTGCAGAACACGAGCGTCGCACAAGTGGGGGAACTCAATGCACTCGCGGTGGGCGACGTAAATGGTGATGGCAAGCCGGATCTAGTCGTTATTACGTGCTGCGACGGCAATCAGGAAGCGCAGGCGGCCGTATTGCTGGGTAACGGCGACGGAACTTTTCAGCCCGCAGTGACCTATGACGCCGGCGGCCGCCAGGAGAGTTCATTAGCGCTCGGAGATGTAAACGGCGACGGCCGGCCCGATATTGTGGTGGTGAACTGGGACGATGGCCACGGTAGAGCTACGTCGAATGTTCTGTTGGGCAATGGAGACGGCACCTTTCGGCCGTATGTCACTTCCGATGCCCCTTCCGATCCAGCCTGCGCAACGCTCGCAGATGTAAACCATGACGGCAAATCCGACCTGCTGATCTGCACCGAAAATTCGATAGCGGTGATGCTGGGCAATGGTGACGGCACTTTCCAAACGTATGCGAATAGTTACTTCTATGCCGGTTTCTGCAACTTCGCTGTGCAAGTCGCGGATGTGAATGCCGACGGCCTTCTGGACATGGTGGTTCCCAACGCGTCACCCGACGGGCAGTTTGGCTGCAGTCCGCAAGGATTCGCAGGAATTCTTTTGGGCAAGGGCGACGGCACGTTTCAGACTGAGGTGAACTACCTGGCCTTTAGCGACCAAAAAAATGTTCCGATCGGATTAGCGACGGTCAGCGATCTGGATGGCGATGGCAAGCTCGACGTGGCCGTTACTACCGGCATAGAGTACGACTCGATTCATGGCGCGGTTGGAGTGATGCTCGGCAACGGCGATGGAACCTTCCAGAGTCTCGCGTCGTTCGACGCGGGCGGATCGGGAACGGAGGCAGTCGTTGCCGCCGATCTAAACGGGGATGGCAAGACCGATCTCGTCGTGGCGAACTTCGGCTCCGGTACCTTAGGCGTGTTGCTGAACGGCACTGGAGCAGCCCAAACAGCGACCGCCCTGACTTCATCTCTCAACCCCTCTGTGCTGGGACAGTCCGTCACATTTACCGCCCACGTAACGTCCAGTTCGGGCACCCCGGGGGGAACGGTCAACTTCTACGACGGAGCGACATCGCTCGTCAGCGCGACCTTGGCGAGCGGGAGCGCTTCGTTCTCAACGTCATCGCTGACGGTCGGCTCGCATTCGGTTACTGCTACGTATCGGGGTTCGAGCAGCTTCGCTGCCAGCACGTCGGCGGCGCTGATCCAGGTTGTAAGCCCAGGGCCCGGTTCAACCTCGACATCGCTGGCTTCGTCGTTTAATCCCTGCGTCATACCCTGCCATGTCACCTTCACGGCTACGGTGACCTCGGCGTCGGGCACGCCCACCGGAACTGTCATTTTCTATGACGGTGCATCCTCTCTTGGCGGTGCGACGCTCGCGGGCGGAATGGCTTCTCTGACTCCCGCAGGGTTCCGTCATGGCACGCACCCGATCACGGCTGCGTATCAAGGCTCGGGCAGCTTTGACCCGAGTACGTCTCCTGTGCTCAATCAGGTTGTTTACGAGCGGGAATTGGGAACGAGAATGACCATGCCGACTTCTGGAACACCGTTGTTCGTGGGGCAGGCTGTGACGTTCTCAATCTCAATCCAGGCGGTGTTGGGCGGCGAGCCTCGCGATGGAGAACCGATCACGTTCTACGACAACCATGGGGTGGAACTTGGAACAAGCCCCCTATCCAGTGGTTCCGCGAGCTTTACCACTTCCTCGCTCACAGCCGGCCGGCACGCCATCACGGCGTTCTATGTCAGTGATGGAATCTACAAAAAGTGTCACGGTCTGGTGACGCAAGTTGTCGACAAGTATGCGACAACGACGACGCTGGTGGGGAATCCGAATCCGGCAGTCGTTGGACAGCCCATTACGTATACCGTGACGGTCACTTCCAGTGGACCTAATCCGCCGACCGGAAGTGTGAAGCTGACGGGCGCTGGCGAGTTGACGCTAGTGAACGGAGTGGCCAGCGTCACGAAGACGAACGTGAAGGTCGGGACGCACGCGCTCACCGCGGAATATGAGGGAGACGACGCATCCGCTGCGAGCACATCGCCGGTTCTGGAAGAAGTCGTGAATCCGGATTAAACCGGTGGCAACGTAACATCGCGCATACCGCCGAGGGATTATGACGGGATTGTTTAGAAATAGGAGCCGGTTCGAGATCCAATGATGCGCGCGTACAGGGCGCGCACGTAGGCGTACTTTCGAAGAGAGCTGGGGCCAACTTCGATCTACAGGAGAATTTCCATGACTCGCCATTCCGCCCGCAAACATACGCTCAACATCGTCGGCCACTACCTTGCAATCACACTTCTGGCCGCGATCACCGTTCAGGCCCAACCGCATGGCACAACCGGCCTGCACAGAAAGAAGGCCGGTTCCACCGCCCCCAATTCAGGAAGCGTTAGTTTTGCTCCAGCTGTGACGTATGCTGCCGTCAGCGCCATGGGTTCGGCCTCGCCTGGTTCATTAGCGGTCGCGGATGTGAACGGTGATGGCAACCCCGACTTGATCGTAGCAAATTCGCCCGGGTACAGCAGCGGTTCGATCGGCGTGCTCCTTG